>Ga0193743_1000306_pt1 | contig 38436 bp, 30 predicted proteins | sample L2c2metaG_FD_143038 | JGI IMG/M metagenome (GOLD analysis project Ga0193743, IMG submission 143038) | Soil microbial communities from a riparian zone of the East river system, Colorado, United States - L2c2 | ecosystem: Environmental > Terrestrial > Soil > Riparian zone | place: USA: East River... | reverse complement strand
CGATGACGAACTCGGGCGAACCCGGCAGCCGCTCCCAGTAGGCTTTCTCTCCGAGCGCTTTGACATGCGTCCTTACCTGGTTGGCATGGTCTTTGAGGTGGCGCAAGCGGTCAGGTTCCTGCTCGGCTTCAATGGCGCGCAAATAGGCTTCCAGGGAAACCTTGGCATCCACCACAACCTCGCAGAGATTGGGCAGGCGGACGATCAGATCGGGGCGCAGGTTGCTTTCGCCGAAGAGAGTTTTCTGCTCGGCAAAATCGCAATATTCCAGCATGCCGGCCATTTCCACCACGCGGCGAAGCTGCACCTCGCCCCAGCGGCCGCGCTGCGTGGGAGAGCGCAGAGCGGTTTTGAGCTGGTCAGTCGATTGGCGCACCTTTTCCTGCAGTTGGGTGAGCACGGTTACCTGGGTAGAGAGCTCCGCGTAAGCGCCTATGCGTGAACGCTCGATCGCCTGGACCTGCTCCTCAAAGCGCTTCAGGGACTGGCTGACGGGCTCGACCAGGTGCTGCAGCTGATCGCGGCTGCGGTCGAGGAAAAGCTGGCTATTGCTCTTGAGCGCATCGGAGGCTAAGGCGGCGAACTTGTCTTCCAGTTGACGCTGAGTCTGCGTTAAAAGCTGGAGCTGCACTTCGGCCAGTTCCCGATGCTTGCTGACCTCGGCCTCCTGCTGAATCAGGGCATGGCGAGCTTGGTCCAATTCGACGCGATGGCGCTCTGCCTCCACGCGCTGGCGCTCGGCTACTGAAGACGTTTCGGCTGCGTTGTGACGCCAACGGCGCGCTTCGGAGAACTGGTAGGCGGCGAAAGCCACGACGGCAAACAGACACAACAAGAGGAGGACGACGAGAGCACTCATTTTTTAAAACCCGTTTCCGGTTTCCATGCTTCGAGAGTATTGAACACAATGGGGCAATAGACGGCGCGGTCGGCCATATGCCACATGCGGCTGAGCAGCGAGCCGTTTCCTTTGGTCAAGTGCGGGAACTGCTCGCAGGTTTGCGGACGCGCTGCATAGACGGAACAAAGATTGCCGTCCAGGAAGACACAGCCATTGGCGTTGCGCTTGAGAATACGGCCTTCCTCCTCCGATTCTTCGGTGTAATCGCGCAGAAACTCCGGCAATTTGGCGCCAAGAAAGCGAGCCAACCGGTCAGCGTCGCGGTCCGTGACCGGCGTGGTGGCCACGCGGCAGCAGTTGGCGCAGGCGGTACAGTCGATCTGATCCTGGATGTCTTCGGCGATCGTTTTGAGCCGCCGCTCCGCAAAGCTGTGACGCTTCATCCAGGCGCGTAACTGCTGGTTCTCCTCGCGGCTCTTTTCGCCGAACCGCTTAATCTGCACGAGGTCAGTTACCACCCTTCCAGTATCTCAGCAAAATCATTCCTGGCCGAATCTGTTTTGGCGGATGCAGCGATACCATGAAATTGTGACAGACCAACTATCCCTGTCCATTTGGCTGGAGCGGAACAGCCGGGCGAACCGGATGCGGCATTTCGAGAAGTTATTGCGCCTTTTTCCGTTCTCGCAGCGCGAACAGGGCCAATCGACAATCTCGATTCAAGCGGTAGATTCGACGGAGCCGCCGCTGCTGGAGCGGCCGGTCAACGGGCCCGTGGATGCTTCGGAAGTACTTGAAATTTTCAGCGAATATAAAGGCGAGGATGTCGCCTACTGGCTGGAGAGCTGGTGGGATCTTTGGCAGTTTCAGGGAGGGGACTGGATTCTGGCGCCTGCGCGCGTGGGCCTGGCATCCTTCGGGCCGGAATTCGACAACGGCACCGAACGCGCGATGCTGGACCAGGAAGATCTGCGCATCGATTTCGGAGTGGACACCCACTATCTGCCGCAGACAGAACTGGGAGGCGGCGCGCGTCTCACGGAATCGAACATCAAAAGCCTGCTGCGGCTGGTGCACGAACTGGATGCGACGCTGCCGGTGCTGAAGCGAACGCTGGAGACCGAATCCGGCGAGAATTTCGCTGGACGCCTCCAACACGTACTCAGGAGCAGCAGTTAGAGAGAGATGGCGCGTTCAGCCGAACCCGTTTGGCGCGAATTCTCTAGAACAGCCCCAGCGGCAAGCTCTGCGTGCTGAGCGAGAGGCCAAGCGTGATGACGTTGTCGTTTATGCTTCCCAGAGAAAACAAGTTGCCGTAATGCAGAAAGCTATAGCTGACGTTCGCCGAAAGGTGACGCCGCAAAACATAGCCGTAGGAGGCATTGAAACTCTCAGTGGTGTAAGAGCTGGTAACTACGTTGGCGATGCTTGTCAGATGAAAGTAGCTGGTGGCTAAACCGATATTAGAACGGCGCATGGAGAGTGAGTAGAGACCCGTAAGGAACTGATCGCGCGAAGTCAGGAAAGTTCCGTTGCCGGGAATAACTCCCTGTCCGCCGGTGAGAGACGCGGAGGAATGGCGGAAGAACCGCGTAAGGGAGCCCTGAAACGACGGAACGTAAGTTGTCCGCTCGTAAGGACCAACAAAGAAACCTTGAACGGTCTGCTGGCCCAGCAAAACAGAAACGGGCGTCGAGACCACGCCTTGCGTATAAGTGCGATTGATGCCAGCCGATAAACTGGCCTGCCAGTGGTCGGGGAAATCGTGCGTCAATGACAATGATTCTCCATCGACTGATGTGGTGCCGGCCCCCTGGGCGTAATGATAGTAGCTATGTGAATAGGTGGCTCCGACGGTGGTCTTACCCGTTATCCGGTAAAGAGCGGACGCCGCGCCGGATACGCCTTTACTGCCGATTGCGCCTACGTAATTGTAGTCGTTTAGAAAGAAATTGCCCGAAAAGACATAGCTGAGCCGGCGCGTCTGTTGGTAGGTAAAATTGACGCCCGTCTGCACGTACCGGGTTTGGGGACTGAGCGGGTTCGGAGCAACCGCGCTGCCGGCGCTGGGGGAAACAATATATCCGCCCGCTCCATACAATAGAACGCCAGCAGATACAGGAAGAGAAACCGTCCAATGGCGGCTCAGGCGCTTGTTGTACAGCAGAGAAAGATTTTGGTCTGTACCGCCGCCGAAACGGGTGGACGTATAGTCGCGATAATCGCCGCGGTAACTGAGCGATATGTCACCGTCTCGAAACTGATGAGCCAGAGTTACTCCGCCGCCCACCTGGTAACCCCAACTGCCGTTGCCGAGGGTTTGGCCGGAAGACGACAGGATCGGAAGCCGGCTATCGTAAATGGCGTTTCCGAAGACGTAAAAATTTACGAAATCATGGTCGAGCAATTGCCCCACCATCGTCGGAATAGAGCGAGTTGCCGGCGACGGATCTTGATCCTGGGCCAGCATCGCCGAAGCGGCAAATAACCCGGCGAGCACGCAACAGACGGCACGGCTTGTGCCCTTTGCGCTTTTGAGGCGTTGCACACTTATGTTACTGAATCCAGGCAGAGAGCGAAGCAGAAAGTCAGCCATGCAAACCTTTAAGTCTGACGAAAGGGGGCGTTCCCTGTCAAGCAGAGAACTACTAGAAAACACTGTTATTCTCGGAGGTTGAGAATAGTCCTGTTGGGATATGGAAGCGTGGGAAAGGCCTTCGCCCGGCTTTTGCGGGAGAAGCGTGCAGCCTACCCGTTTCCGATCGTCGGAATTCATACCGCGCGCCATGGAACGGCATTTGATTTCAAGGGGTTGAGCGTAAGTCCGGAGTTTGGGCCGCCAGTAAGTTCGGTGGACGAATTTCTGGAGCGGGCGAAGCCGGACGTGGCGATCGAGATTACTACCTTGAATCCGGAGACCGGCGAGCCGGCCATCACGCATATCCGCTCGGCATTGTTAAGGAACATCCATGTCATTACGGCTAATAAAGGACCGATCGCCCATGCATACGCAACTTTACGAGAAGAGGCGCGGCGGGCACAAGCGGAATTCCGGTTCGAATCGACCGTGATGGACGGAGCGCCAGTATTCAACATGGTTCGTAATAGCCTGCCAGGAGTGAAGATCTCAGGCTTTACGGGCGTGTTGAATTCAACGTCGAAAGTGGTCATGGCAGCTATGGCGCGAGGGGAAAGCATGGAGGCAGGCATTCGCGAGGCGCAGGCATTGGGCATTGCCGAGGCCGATGCTTCCTTTGATATCGATGGATGGGATTCGGCCGCCAAATCGGCAGCACTAGCAAATGTACTGATGGATGCCCGCACCACCCCTCAGCAAGTGGAGCGCGAAGGAATACGCGGTCTCACGCCGCGAGAAGTGGAAGCACTGGCTCGGGACGGCCAGACCATTCTTTTGGTCAGCCGCGCCGAGCGAGAGGGAAACCAGGTAAGGTTACGAGTAAGGCCGGAAATTCTGCCTAAAACTGATTTGCTGGCAACCGTACAAGGAACCAGCAACATACTCCTTTTTCACACGGACCTTATGGGTACGATCGGTACGGTTTCGATTAATCCGGGCGTGGAACAGACAGCTTACGGGTTGTTCAGCGACTTAGTGGATATTGCGCGTTCCGTCTAAGTTGAATCCCGTCCGGCTTAGGTTGGCTCAGTTAGCAGCTCTTTCACTTTTTCGATGTCCCCCGGTTCGCCAAACTTAGCGCCTTTCAGCGACGGATCTATGTTGCGGTTGAGGCCAAGCAGCACGGAGCCAGAACCGGCCTCGACGAAACGCCGGATACCTTGCCGCGCCAATTCGCGAATAGAATCAGTCCAGAGCACGGGATTGGGAATCTGTTCGAAAAGACCTAACCGTGCTTCGACGCCGGTGGTGATTTTCCGGGCTTGCCAGTTACCGATGAGCGGGATGGAGAGATCCGCGAATGCCGTGGCATCCAGTTCGACGCGCAAACGTTCCTGGGCAGGGCGCATGAGCGGACAGTGGAACGGAGCGCTGACCGCGATGAGAACGGCGCGCCTGGCTCCAGCAGTTTTGGCGAGTTCCATAGCGCGCTTTACGGCGGCGGCATGACCCGCGATGACGACCTGGTCGGGCGAGTTGAAGTTGGCGGCACTCACGACCTCGCCTTGCGCTGCCTCCTCCAGGACGTGCTCGAGCTGCCCGTCGGGAAGCTTGAGAATGGCGGCCATGGCTCCGGTTCCCGAGGGAACGGCTTCCTGCATATACTGGCCCCGGTTCCGGACCAAGCGCAGAGCGTCGGCAAAATCGAGAGAACCGGCGGCGACCAGCGCGGAATACTCGCCCAGACTGTGGCCGGCGACCAGAGCGGGCCGGTAACCCAGATCCTGCAAGACCCTATAGGCCGCGAAGGATACGGCGAGCAGAGCAGGCTGCGTATTCTGGGTTTGCTTCAATGCGTCGTCAGGACCCTCGAAGCAGAGCCGCGAAAGAGCAAAGCCGAGAACGTCGTCGGCTTGCTCGAGAACGCGGCGTGCTTCCGGGTAGGCTTCGGCGAGCAACTTGCCCATGCCGACTGATTGAGAACCTTGGCCCGGAAAGAGGAACGCGATGTCATTAGATGTCATTACTGGATTTCTCTGGCATTATTGTTTGATTTTTCAAGGGCGGCGCGTTTCTAATTCTAGCGGCAGTTCTCCAAGCGTCCAATTTATACCGCGTGATGGAGCGGCAGGGCTGGCTCCCATTGGGATATAGTGAAAATAGTAATGAAAAAGAAAGTGATCGCCGAACCCATCATCGCCCCGGAAATTATGGAAATGGCGAAGAAATCGATAGAAGCCGAACGGCCGGTGGCGATGAAGCGGTGCGCGGTTTGCGCGGCGTCATGCACGCCATTAACCGGTCCGCATGCGGCGGAAGACGAAGACTTGTGCTGGGTGTGCCGGCGCTTGAAGATCAGCGCGTGGCGGGAGTCGGACCAGCAGATGTCGGCGCAAGAATAACCCGCCGCAATCGTTCGAGCGGCTCTCGCTTAACAGCTGTGACCCAGGTGGTCTCGACCTGAGCGCGGTAGTAAATGTAATGCCCGCGTGTCTCCGCATCCGGGCGGCGCAGCGATAGCATGGTTCGCGCGCCAGTTAAGACCTGCTCCTCTTCTCCTTCGACGTCGATCAGGTTCCCGCAGTGTGGACAAATGCCCCGATACGGCGTTCTTGCCGCTACGAATAGGAGAAGACCATCTGCATTCGAGACGGCGCCCTCAATAACGACTAGTTGCGAACCTCATTCAGCGCCTACCAGCTGCGCTGCCAGCAGCGTGTGATCTCCGGCATGTGCGCCCAGATCGAAAAACACCAACCCCATGCTTCGCCATCTTTTGAATCGGAGCAGCTTCGTATGTGCCCAGCCGCGAAGTACTCGTTCAAGCTGGCCATTAGTTCATAAACTCTATCGCTAAATCATCTCGAGCGGGAGACGGGCTTGGACAATCTTAAGTTGTCACACAGAGTTGGACAGTTTGGGCGTATGGATAATAAACTAACAGCAGCGTGTTACTCAACGAAGTTCGCTCCCGGCAGCGCACTCGGCCACGTTACGAGGAGAGTTCGCATGACCTCATTCAGGCTTATTTGCATATTGGGACTGTTCTTGGCGCTTTGTACCCGGGAAGTCGCGGCGCAGGATGCAACCGGCAAGATCACAGGGTTAGTTACCGATCCATCGGGCGGGGTTGTACCAAACGCAAACATAACCATTACTAATTCCGAGACGAACACGAGCCAAAAAACCGCCACGAATTCAGATGGAATTTATCAGGTGCTGCAGCTGCCTATCGGGCTTTACAGAGTGGCGGTCGAAGCGCCTGGATTCCAATCCGTGGTTACGCAGTCCAGGACACCGCTCGAGATCAATCAAACTCTGCGCATCGATATTCAGCTTCAAATAAGCCAGGTAAGTGGAGAGATCACCGTGGAATCGAACGCCTCGCGCGTTGAAACCGAGAATTCCACAATCGGCGCGACAGTCACCGGGCAGGCCATTTTCGAATTGCCCCTAAACGGGAGGAACACGCTCGATCTCTTGAAGACACAACCCGGCGTCTCTCCGACGAATCCGGATTCGACGGCCGCCGGAGCCTACAGCATAGGCGGCATGCGTACCGACTCAGTGACTTATCTGCTCGACGGCGGCTTGAATAACTCACTTCTAACTAATGGCGTGGTTGCCAATCCGAATCCTGATTCCATCGCCGAATTTCGCGTCCTACAAAACAACTACAGCGCCGAATATGGGCGGACGGCGGGCGGCATTGTCAGCGTGGTAACTAAGAGCGGCACGAACAAGCCGCACGGCAGCGCTTACGACTACGTCCGTAACAATTTCTTCGATGCGAACAGTTTCTTCAACAACCAGCAGGGACTTCCCGTTCCCGTTCTAAAGCGCAATCAGTTTGGTGGAACCATTGGCGGTCCCGTGATGATTCCCAAATTAGTGAACGGCAAGAACAAGCTGTTCTTCTTTTTCTCCTACGAAGGCCAGCGGCAGACATCGCTCGACGCCAGCCCCGGGCGAGTAACCACGTTCACTCCAGCAGAAGCAAATGGAAATTTCTCGCAATCGGCCAACGCCCCGGCTGTCGCGGCTTTCCTGCAAGATCATCCGTACTATCAAGGGAATCCAAATCTGGCGGCTCTGGGCATCATCGATCCGGCCAGGATCGATCCTGTGGCAAAGGCTTACTTTGCAAATGGCCTCATCCCCACTTCGCGGACTGGCTATCTATTTCCACAGGCCGCCACGTCCACCAATTACAACGAATATCTTGGAAAGCTCGACTATACCCTCACGCAAAGAGACACCCTCAGCGCTACCTTCACGACGCGTGATACCCCGCAGTTATTTCCGTTCGGAGATGCGGCCACTTCGAACGTCGTTGGCTACCCCACCAGGGATGAGAATACAAGTTATTTCGGATCGGTTGCTTATACACATACGTTTACCCCGGCTCTCGTCAACGAACTGCGCGTCACAGCGCAACGCTCTAATTCACAACAGGGGATACCAGCCGGCAACCTGCCAACACCGGCACAACTGGGAACCGGCATCATTTCCGATGACCCGACCGGTCCTCCGCTCGTGGGCCTGCAAGGGTCCAACCTGAACCTCGGTTACAACCCAAACGGGCCCACCACCAGAATCGATAACACTTATAACTTTGCGGATAATCTTTCGTGGACCAGAGGGAATCACAATTTGAAGTTCGGCTTTTCTTTTTCGCCTTACCAGAACAACACGGTTTACGACTACTACGTGAACGGTGAATACTTTTTTTACGGACTGTCCACTGGAGTCGGCTCAGGATTGGATTTAGCTGACTTTTTGATGGGAAATCCCGATGAGTTTGTGCAATTCGGCAAAGCGCCTTCGAATGTGCGCTCGCATCAATATGGGGGCTTTGTGCAAGACTCCTGGAAAATCACCAAGCGCCTTACGCTGAATCTTGGCCTGCGGTATGAATACGCTCAACCTAAGTTCGATACGCAAGGAAGAACATTTAGTCTTGTCCCGGGCGCCCAATCGACACGTTTCGTCAATGCGCCCCAGGGCTTGCTTTTCCCCGGTGATGCCGGTGCGCCCAAAGGAGCAAATTTTCCGGATAAGAACGACTTCGCGCCGCGTTTTGGTTTCGCCTATGATGTTTTCGGCAACGCCAAAACAAGTATTCGCGGAGGATTCGGCATGTTCTACGACATCTTAAAAGCCGAAGATAATTTGCAATTCAACGGTCAGGCGCCTTTTTATAGTTTTGCGGATGTCTACCCAACCACTTACACCGGTTCCGGCGCCAGCGGTTTACAAAATCCCTACGCTTCCGCCGGAGCAGTGAATCCATTTCCTTCCCGGACGCCGTCAGCTACTACTGACTTTGCCAGTGCCGGCTTTCTGCCCTTTGGCGGCGGCGGCGTCTACTTCGTCGATCCGCATCTGCGTACCCCTTACGTTTTTCAATACAATCTTTCCTTTCAGCAGCAGCTCCCGTCTAACATTCTGCTGGAGGTAGGCTACCTTGGATATTCGGCGCACAAATTAACGGGCTTGATAGATGCGAATCCTTTTGTGCTTGGCACGAATAGCCGCCTTTACGGGCCGAATTTTAGTTATCTAAACGAATTCGAGAACGTGGGTAAAGCCAGCTATAACGCGCTCGAAGTAAATCTCCGGCGCGACTTCTCCAGCATGGGATCGTGGGGCAGCAGCTTCTTTACCGTAGGTTACACATTGGGACACGAAATCGACAATTCATCCGGTTTCCGGCAGCGTAACGCGAACGTTCCTTATTACGATCAAAATCTCTTCCGCGCCTCGGGCGATACGGATGTCCGCAACGTTTTCACGCTCTCAGGTGGTTGGGATCTGCCATTCGATCGTTTATGGCAGCATGGGCCGAAATTGCTGACCTCCGGGTGGAGCCTTTACCCCATCTTGACCGTGCGGAGCGGCTTTCCGCTGGATATCTTTGCGGGCCTGAATAATGGGGCCGGGGATCCGGGCCCATCGGGCGCCGGTGACGCGGCCAATGTCCGCGCCGATGTTGTGGGCCAGGGTATCGGGACACTCAACCCGAGTCACTTCCAGACGCTCACCAATCCCAACTCGGGAAGCAGGAACGCGGGCAATTATTACTTCAACCCCGCGAATTTCAGCATAGCGCGAGCGATCGCCCTGGATCAGAGCGGAACGTCAACGGCGTTCTATCCTTACGGAACCTTGCCGCGTAACGCCTTGCGCGGGCCGGGACAAGCGAATCTCGACCTCTCCATTGCCAAACATTTCAGAATAAGAGAAGGCATGAATCTGGAATTGCGCGGCGATGCCTTCAATGTTTTCAACCACACCCAATTCAAAAATCCGAACGTCACCGCAAGCAGCGACAGCTTCGGTCAAATCTCCACGACCTACGATCCGCGCATTCTACAGCTCGCGCTACATCTTAAGTTTTAAGAGAATTCAGTAAGTCTGGAGAAACGCTTCCACTCCGGCCTGCTGAGCCGCTTTGGAAGCGATGCATACATCGATATTTTCCAGAACCTGCGAAAGCGTACGTGGCGCGCCTAATAATTTGCCCACGCGCGGCTCAAAGAACTTCTTCAGTTCTTCTTTCGAATCCGCGTCGCAATAGTAACTGCCCACACGCGGGAGTTCCGAGCCGAAATCAAATCCGCCGCCCGTGGGCCGCTTTTGGAGGATTTCGTCAAAGTGCGTTTTCACAAACTCCAGCGGCATCTTTCGAGTAGCAGCAGAGTGCTGGCCGCTGAATAAGAGACTGCCTCCCTCGATGAACGGAACTTTGCCCGACAACACAGCCTGCATCCCGGCCTGAATCGACGCCGGATCGCGGAAAGACGCAAGCGCGCCAATGATGCGGGAGCGCTCGATGCGGTCTTTGCTTTTCTCCAGTTCGGCCAGAAAACGGTTGGACAATGCTTGATCGCCGTAATAGGCGGCTGTGTAGAGGACGGCCGTCTGCAGTTCCGGCTTAACGGCCGAGTGATCGCGAAACCACTCTTCCGCCAGAGCGCGCGCCTGCTTCGCCAATTCCCGGTCTCCTCCGTAAGTCGCCACGCGCCGCAACAAGATAGGACGCAGTAAACGAATATCGTCCGCTTCGCCCTCCTTTGCCGTCCAACCCAATTCCCGGGCCTCGTCAGCAAAATTTTTCCGCAGGAAGCGTTGGTAATTCGGCTCCAGGCTCTCGGGGATGAGACGGTCACTCGGGTCGAGGGCGAGATCGAGCGCTCTGATGACCACGTGGCGGTCCCGATCGGAATGGAAGGTCTCCACTAACTTGAGCGCGTCGGCGACTGGCAGTTTTCCGGCATCCACAAGAGCCTGTGCGTTGCCCATGAAATCGACTCGTTCTGGCGCGTCCAAGCGTTTTTGCACGTCGCCCGCGGTCAGCGAGGAAAGCAGCGCACCCTGGTAAGCGACTCGATAATAGCCGACGGCCTTATCGTTCGCCTGTACCCAAGCCGGGCAGCTCTTCGTGTTCAAGCTCCAATCCTGCTTGGCTTGCGTCATTACGGTGCAGGCACTTTCGGAACTCTCGCCGGCGGCATAGCGCACGCAGACTGGAATGTTCCAGACTTGATCCGCTGAACCCTTGGAGCCCAGCGGCAAAAAACGCTGCTGTTCCAGATGCAGCGTTGGTTGTGGTTGCTTGCAATCCAACGCGACCGAAACCAAAGGAACTCCGGCCTGGTTCAGAAACGTGGAAAACGGCTTGGTGACGTTCTGCTTGCTCGAAGAGCTAATGACATCTAGAAACTCGGGAGCCGTGGAGTTGCGAAAGGCGTATTGCTTCAGGTAACTCTGCACGCCCTGGCGAAAGGCCTCCGGGCCAATCCAGCTTTCGAACATGTTGATGACCGCCGCGCCCTTTTGATAGGTAATCCCATCGAAGGCGTCGCTGATGTCATCTTTCGTTTTGATCTCCTGCCGGATCTTACGCGCCGCAATTAAACTATCTTGGTCTTGGGCTCCCAACTTGGAATCAACGTCAGCCACGCGTGTTTTCCATTCCGGCTTCCACTCGGCTACCAGCTTCTGTTCCATCCAGGTGGCGAACGATTCATTGAGCCAAATATCGTTCCACCAAACTGGAGTAACCAGATCCCCGAACCATTGGTGAGCTAATTCATGCGCCGCAACCGACACGTATTCGCGTTGGCGCGTAGTGGTATCAGTGGCGGGGTTGCCCAAAATGTACGTCTGCGCATAGGTCACCATGCCGGCATTTTCCATCGCACCGAATCCGAAAGTAACTGGAATAGCCACGTTGTCGGACTTATCGTATGGGTAAGGAATGCCGAAATAGTCTTCGAGCCGCGTCAGGATTGTGGCCGTTACTTCAGCAGCGTACTTCGCCTCACTGGCGTGCCCCTTGGGCGTAACGACGCGAACCGGTACGTGATTTTTTCCGGCCGAGCCGGCGTCAACATAGTCAAACGGTCCAACAGCGAAAGCCACCAGATAACTGGGCAGTGGCTTAGTCGGCTTAAAGCTGTAAACTCTGCGGTCCCCTTGCTGGCGTTCGGTCGCGGCAGACGTATTACTGATGGCCGTGTTCCCGGCAGGCACATCCAACGTAAGCTGCCAAGGCACCTTATAGCCGGGCTCATCGAAGCACGGAAAAGCACTGCGCGCATCTGTGTTTTCGAATTGAGTGAACAGGTATCTGTTGCCGTTGTCCTCCATGCGGAACACTCCGGAACTATCCTGCAGCCGGAGCTTCCCGCTGTAATGAAGCGTGAGTTCGCCGGCGCCCACGGGTACCGGTGACGCAAACTGCAGACCGATAAAATCGTCGCCGGCCACGCTAGCTTTGGCGGTGTAAGTCTTGCCGCCGGCAGTCAGCACGGCGTCCGCCACGGCAAGTTGTGTTCCGTTCAGCCAGATAGTCTGAACTGCCTGCTTGACGTTGACCTTGATCGCGATGAGTCCGTTGAAATCCTGTTTGGCGGGATCGAGCGTTAGCTGCGCGCGGTAACTGGTGGGAGCCACTGTTTCCGGAAGCTTCAGTTGGGGCGGTTGTTCCGCCGCTGGAATAAGGCGGGCAAGTGAGAGGCAAACCGGCGCTAAGGCAACCAGGCGTTTCAATGAGAAGCTCATTAAACGCTATAGTTGCATAACAATTATGGGCCGGTGAGCGTGAGCCATTGCCCGGTCAAACGCCGCAAGGACTCTTCCTCGCGCTGAGCGGGCAAAATCCCCGAAATCACGGCCAGGGAATCGGCGCCGGCGGAAAGCACTTCCGCGCCATTTGCCAGCGTAATTCCTCCAATCGCCACTAGTGGCTTACCGGTCAGCAAACGCAGCCGCCGCAGTTCTTCTGCGCCGACTACCGGATCGGGCCGGAGCTTCGAGGTCGTGGCAAAAATGGGTCCCAGCGAGAGGTACTCCACCGGTTCCACGTCTCCGAGCTTGAGCTGTTCCTCGTTGTGAGTGGAAAATCCAATGACCGCATCGCCGGCAACCAGCCGCGCGGCCGCTGGCGATAAATCATTCTGACCTAAATGCAGCGCCGCTTTCAGCAATTGCGCAAAATCGGCGCGATCGTTGACGACAAACAGCACGCCTGCTTTCTCGCAAAGCGCGGCCAGCTGACTGGCCTCGTCAAAATTCACTTGAGTCCAATCGTCCTTATGGCGGTATTGGAGGATTTTCACACCCGCGGCGAGCAAGCACTGGCCGGCAGTGACTGCCTCCCAATTCCGGGCGGCCAGAACGGTTGTATCCAGAATCGGGTAAAAGCGCGGTATTTGAAAGGAGGACACGCCGCGCCTACCGGTGAACCGCGAACGGCACCTGCGCGGTTATCTGGATGCCGAATCCTTCCAGGCCCACGACTTTACGCGGATGATTCGTCAAGAGCAGAATGCTGCTCAGGCCAAGGTCGGAAAGTATTTGCGCGCCTAGGCCCGCTTCATACTGCAACGGCTGATGCCCATCCGAGGGAATGAAACTCGATTGATTCCGTCCATGGCCGATGAGTTCATGCTGCCCTTCGCGCCAAGCCGCCTGCAGTCCAGGTCCAGTCTGGTGCAAGTAAATGAATACTCCGCAGCCTGCTTCGGCAATTGCTTCCAGCGCGGCAGGAACCAGGCGATGGCAATCGCAATCGAGCGAATCGAACACGTCGCCATAGACGCAGTGGGCATGCACGCGCACCAGAACATCGTCCTTCCCGGCGATGTCGCCGCGCACCAGCGCCAGGTGCGCTTCTCCATTCACGCCGCTTACGTACCGGAGCGTGGAGAAATCCCCATATGGCGTGCGAATCGTGCCGCTGGCATCCCGCTTGACGGAGCGTTCCGTTTGGATACGGTAGCGGATGAGGTCGGCCACCGAAATCATTTTGAGATCGAAACGCTGGCAGAACTCCACCAACTGCGGCACGCGCGACATTGTGCCGTCTTCATTCATGATTTCGCAAATGACGCCGCCCGGAGCGAGTCCCGCCAAGCGTGCTAAATCCACCGCCGCCTCAGTCTGACCGGAACGTACCAAGACTCCGCCAGGACGGGCGCGCAAGGGAAACACGTGGCCGGGCCGGGCCAGATCTTGCGGGCGCGTTTTCGGATCCATGGCAATTCGTATGGTGTGCGCGCGGTCATACGCGGAAATGCCGGTGGTCACCCCTTCCGCGGCGTCGATGGCTTCGCAAAAAGCGGTGCCGAAACGAGCCGTGTTGACGGGCGACATCAGCTGCAAATCGAGCCGCTCGCAGGTTTCCGGATCGAGCGCCAGGCAGATTAACCCGCGCCCGTGCGTTGCCATGAAATTAATGACTTCCGGTGTGGTTTTCTCGGCCGCAATGGTGAGGTCGCCCTCATTCTCGCGGTCTTCGTCGTCTACAATGACAACGATTTTGCCTTGGCGGAAATCCTCAATCGCTTCAGCGATGGAAGCAAAAATCATTCAGACTTAGTACACAATCAAATTAGCGTGCCGTGGTCATTGCCACGCCCGCCTTCAGTTGCCACGGCTTGGCGGATTGGATCGCCGCGTTGACAGCCTCAATATTCTTCACGCCCTGATCGGACATCCAATCTTCCAAGGCCTTCACACCCTGCTTCGCATACACCGGAATGCCTTCTTTCCAGGTAGCGCGTCCGCAAAGAACGCCCGAGTAATCCGTACCGGCTTCCGCGGCCAAGCTCAACGATTCCACAAACTGCGCGTTGCCAACACCTGCGCTGAGATAGATGAACGGCTTTTTGGCGACCTCCGCAGCTTTGCGGTAGAGTTCCAGAGCTTGCTTGCGAGTTTGCGCCGCCTGACCTTTAAAAATACTGCTGCCTTCCACGAACTCGTTATTTACGGGCACTTCCACTTTCAGCATATCCACTTGATATTGCGGTTTGCCGAACTCCTCCATGTAGCCAAGGACTACCTCGGGCTTTTTCTTTGCGAATTCAAAACCTTTCTCGTCACCGCCAGCTGCATCGTAACCTACCATTTCAAGGAAGAAAGGAATTTCATAAAACTCACATTCGGCGCCGATGCGCTCCACGAATGCGTGTTTGATATCGTTCACATCGGGCTTATCGAAGGGCGTGTAGTAGATCAAAATCTTTACCGCGTCCGCGCCCATTTCCTTAATGCGCTTTACCGAAACATGCGGAAGAAGGTCAGGCAACCGGCCCGGCTTGGTGTTGTCGTAGCCGCTCTCTTCGTAAGCCAGCAGCAGGCCCGCGTTGCTGGAACGCGCCTTGGCGGCCGGGATTCCGAATTCAGGATCCAGCAGAATAGCGCTGGCGTGTGGGGTCAATACTTTTGAAACCACCACCTTGAACTCGGCCATCATGTCGTCCGTCACCTGCTCTTGCGGGACGCCCTTGGCGGAAGCGATGGACTTCCGCAAACTCCCACGCTGATCCATGGCAGCCGCGGCGATCACGCCGTTGTGGTTGGACAAGGCGTTCATATGCTTGATTTTTCCTTCGGACAGGCGCATGTAATATCCCCCGGACCCTACAAACCCCTAAGTATATCCGACGGATTAACGGCGCATAAGGATACGCGCGGGGCGGCACGCAAGTTAGACTTTTGAGACGGGGCTTCACGAGTGGAAATAAAACATTTACGCTCATTTCTCGCCGTGGCCGAGGCGCTCAGCTTCATTAACGCGTCCCGCAAGCTGCACATTTCGCAGCCGGCCTTAAGCGCGCAAATCCAGGCGCTCGAAGCCGAACTCGGCGTGGCGCTTTTCGAACGTACCCGGCGCAGTGTCCGGCTGACCCGTTCCGGCGAAACGTTTGTGCGCGACGCAACCGCTATTTTGCAGATGGTAAAAGAGGCGGAGATCAACGTGCAGCGCGCGGCGGCTGGGAAGGTGGGCCATCTGCGCATCGGCTTCGTTGCTTCCGCTGCTCTGGCGATTGTTCCGTCGGTGGTTCTGGCATTTCGCCGCCGTTACCCCCTCGTCACGCTCGACCTGATGAACATCCGGACTACCGACCAGATCGCGCTCCTTGAAGAGCGGGAACTGGATGCAGGCTTTCTGCGGCTGCCCGCCAGCAGCAAGGCTTTGTCGATCACTCCCATTCATCGCGAGCCGTTCGTCTTAGTTGTGCCGAACGGACATCGCCTCGCGAACAACAAGCGCTTCAGCCTGGCGGAGCTCGAAGGGGAATCATTCGTGGCCTACGCGCGCCGGTGGGCTCCGGGATTCTACGACTGTTGGATTCAGATGTTTACTTCCGCCGGCTTCAGCCCTGCCGTCGTGCAGGAAACAGGCGAGATGGAAACCATGCTGGCTTTGGTGGCCGCCGGCGTAGGCATTGCCGTTGCGCCGCGGGGCCTGGTTCGAAAAAACACCCGCAGCCTTGCCGTGCGCTCACTGCCCCGCGGCGCACCCTTTTCTGAGATTGGACTCGCGGTGCCTTCCGGGACGGTGGATGTGCTGATTGACCGCCTGACGGACATTGCTCGCTCTTTGGGTAATTCCGCCAGCGCCTAGCAGCTCAGTTATCTGATTTTTCGATCAATGTGTACGGAACATACGATTGGACGAATCAGCCTCAATCGGTTCAAATGGAGGTAGAGCGAAGGACATATTGAACATGAACCAAGCATCTGGACAGAACGAACGCGGCAGCAGGCGGTCGTTCCTGGGAGCAGCGGCGGCCGCCCTGAGCACCGGCGCACTGGCATACGGTCAAAGCAAAACAGAAATCCTCAAGGGAGAAAAGAATCACTCTTCGAGCAATTTCGGACCGGTCAATAAAGTCCTTGCCGCGCAAAATCCCGCTTCAGAAATTCCCGTCGTGACCGATGAAGGCGATGTGGATCCGTTCTGGTATTCCTTCGATCTCTCTCATCGCCGCGTGCAAGACGGCGGTTGGACGCGCCAGGCCACCCAAAAAGATCTGCCCGTATCCAAAGACTTAGCCGGTGTCAACATGCGCCTGACCGCCGGCAGCTATCGCGAACTGCACTGGCACACCGCCAATGAATGGGCTTACATGCTTAGCGGCAACGCTCGTGTAACTTGCCTGAATCCGGACGGAACCATTTTTATCGGCGACGTCACCGAAGGCGATCTCTGGTTCTTCCCGGCCGGTTACCCGCATTCCATTCAAGGACTGGCTTCCGACGGATGCGAGTTTCTGCTGGTGTTTGATGAAGGAACCTTTTCTGAATATCAAACGTTTCTGATCTCCGACTGGGTCGCCCACACCACGCCGGAAGTGCTGGCCAAAAACTTTTGCCTTGGGGAAGAGTCTCTAAAGAAGCTGCCCGAAGACGAACGTTATATTTTCCCTGGTACCGCTCCCGGGCCGCTCCAGGACGATAAAAAGGCAGTGGGCGGCGACGCGGTGATGTCGAAAGTCGACTACACCTTTCGCATGAAAGCCATGAAACCAACGATTGAGACGGCCGGCGGCGACGCCCGCATAGTGGATTCGACTAATTTTCCGGCATCAACGGCAATTTCCGCAGCCTTGGTCCGCGTAAAGCCGGGCGGGCTGCGTGAGTTGCATTGGCATCCCAATTCGTCCGAATGGCAGTACTACGTCTCGGGCAATGCGCGGATGACGGTGTTCGCCTCTGCCGACAAAGCGCGCACCATGAACTTCAATCCCAATGATGTGGGCTTTGTGCCTAAAGTGGCCGGCCACTTCATTGAAAATATCGGGAAAGACGACCTTGTTTTCCTCGAGATTTTCAAGACCGGCGTCTACGCCGACTTCTCGCTCAATCAGTGGATACGGCGGCTGCCGCCTCAAATGGCCGAAGAGCATCTTTCCCTGACTGCCGGCGAAATCGATAAGATTTCCAGCCGCAAGAATGTAGTCATTGCCGCATAGTTCTTAGCGGCATCCTGAATTTGAGACGGAAGCGTGAGCACCGATGTGTCTCCTCCTCCTGCAAAACGCGATCCCAAATGAACCGCGTTCGATCGCTTGCGCTTCCGTCTCAGATTCAGGATTTTTTTCGTATCCGGTTCCAGTAGATTTTTGCTCGCTGCACGTCTCTGAGAATTTGCGTTTTCAACGACGCCGCATCCGGAAAAGTCTGTTCGGCGCGCAAGAAACGCCGGAAGTAAACACGAATGTGCTGCGGTGAGTTCCCCTCCAGCGGCTCCAGCAGGAAAGTTTCAATCGTCAACTGATCTCCACCGAACGTGGGGCGAACGCCCGCATTCGTAATGGATTGCCAGCGCCGCCCCGTGGAGGGTTCCTCTGTTTCCGTAACATACACGCCGCGCGGCGTCAGTTGTCCGTCGGCCACATGCAGATTCAACGTAGGAACCGTCTGCTTTGACCCAATGCCATGGCCGGAAACGACCGGACCGTCCAGCGAGAAACAGCGGCCCAGCAGCCGCCCTGCAAGCGAGACCCGTCCTTCCAAAAGGTAGCGCCGCACAAGCGAACTGGAAACCACCTGCCCGCGGAACGTAATCGGCCTCAGGAAGTACGAAATGAACTCGTATTGATTGCCCAGTTGTTCGAGCGTGGCGGGCGTGCCGGATTGCTGGTAGCCAAAACGAAAATTGTCGCCCACGAAAACCCCCTTGGCGCGCAACCCTCCCACCAAAATTTGTGAGACGAATTGCTCCGGCGTGAAACGGGCCAGTTCGCTATTGAACGGCAGCACCATCACGCGGTCGGCCCCGGCCGCGATGAGCAAGCGGATTCGTTCCTCCAAACTGCAAATCATCAGTGGAACGCGGGTGGGCGCTACAAACACGGTGGGATGCGGATGAAAGAGCAGCACGGCCGTGGCAATGCGCATGTTGGCAGCGTAGCGCTTGGCCGCCGCCACCAGCGCCTGGTGACCCAAGTGCACTCCATCGAAATTGCCGATGCTCAAAGCGCAAGGTCCAAAACTGCCCCGCGCGGCTTCGAGCGAAAAAAAGACTTGCGGCGTCATGCCCTGCAGCGTCATACTTGCGCGGCCGCCCCAGCTCGGACGTCAAGCGAGACTTCGATCGGAATTTCCAAACCGTCATAAGCCATCTGCACATGGGCGGGCAAACGCGCTTCCACCGCCGCGTGCATCAGGTCATGCGAGATATGCGTAAAAAAGGCCCTCTTCGGCAGCAATTTCTCAACCGTCCGCAACGATTCCTCGACGGTCGAGTGAGTCGGATGCGGATTATGCCGCAGCGCATCGAGAAACAAAACATCGAGGCCCGTCAACTTCTCCAGACTCTCGGCGGGTATGCTGCTGTGATCCGTTAAATACGCGCAATTCCCGAAGCGAAACCCGTGCGCCGTTCCCTTGCCGTGCGCTACGCGAATGGGATGGATGGTAAGGCCTGCCGCGCAAAACGGCTGTGTATCGAAGAGGTGCGACTGTAATTTCGGCCGGCTCGATTCCGAAGGCCTCCCATCGAATACATAGGTGAAGGTATTGCGAATGGTTTCGAATGTTTCAGCCGTGGAGTAAATCGGAATGTCTTCCCTTTGCGCAAAGTTAAAGGGCCGCACATCGTCCAGGCCAAGAATATGATCGGCATGCGAATGCGTGTAGAGAATTGCGTCAAGCCGTTCTATACCGTAGCGGAGCGCCTGGGACCGAAGATCGGGCGTGGTGTCGATCAATATGCGCTTCGTGCCAATCTTCAAGAGCACGGAGGGCCGCAGGCGCTTATCACGCGGGTCCGCGGAAAGGCACACTTTGCAGTGGCAGCCAACCATGGGAACACCTACACTCGTCCCCGATCCCAGGACCAGGATTGAGCTTCGCTCAAACTCGTCCACCATCTACGAGGATTTGCTTCCCTTCCCGCCATCCGGACCAATAATGAGCGGCCGGTCCTCCGGCTTACCGGGATCCTTCTTTTTCTTCAACTCGTCGGCAACCTGCACAAAACGAAAGCGTAGTTCTGTGAGCCCGTTCTCAATCAGGCGCTCCTCTTCGTTAGTCAGGTTGCCTTTGGTCTTTTCCTGCAGCATCGCAAGCATATCGATCGAGTGGCGGGCCAAGGGAAAATTCGGCTCCTCCTCTTCCTCCTCCTCGCCTTCCATATGCAGCAATCCGAGTTGCATCTGTGTCTGCATCAGGATGGATTCGACAAGGAGCGCAAAGCTGGCGGGCGGTATCGGGAAATCCGGCGGGAGTGAGGTGTTCTCGGACATACAACACACCATCTTACTTGCAATTCCGAGCGGGTATATTCGGTACGAGGCACATTCGTGACAGAACGTTTCGCGGAAGCTGGAGAGAAATTCGGCAAATTAGTGGAAATTATGGCGCTGCTGCGCGGTCCGGGCGGCTGCCCCTGGGACCGGATCCAGTACTTCGTAGGTTTCAAAGCATATCTGCTGGAAGAAACCTACGAAGTACTGGACGCCATCGACCGCCGCGACTGGCGCGGCCTGGAAGAAGAGTTGGGCGATCTCTTGCTGCAACCGGTGTTCCTGGCCGAGATGGCCGCCGGGCAAGGCTCTTTTAGCATTTCCGGCTCGTTGGATGCGATCAATGAAAAGCTCGTCCGCCGCCATCCGCATATTTTCGGCAATGCCCATGCCGAAACGCCAGACGACGTAAAAAAGCGCTGGGATGAGATTAAGCAGCAGGAGAAGGCTAACCGGGGTTTGGTCCCGACTCCCTCTGTCTTGGATGGCGTGCCCAAGAACCTGCCGGCCTTAATGGAGGCTGAAAAAATCAACCAGAGAGCCGCTGGAGTGGGCTTTGATTGGCCGGATATCAATGGCGTGCTGGAAAAGCTGCAGGAAGAGGCTGTTGAGCTGGCTGCGGCGCGCGAATCACGCGATCAGGAGCGTGTGGAGCACGAGGTCGGTGATTTATTGTTCACCATGGTGAACATCGCGCGTTTCCTGAAAGTCGACCCGGAACAAGCGCTGCGCAAGACGAGTGCCCGGTTCCGGAACAGGTTCGGGCACCTGGAGCGCGAAGTGACGGCAGCGGGCGGCGCGCTGGCAGACACCCCGCTCGAAAAAATGGAGGAGCTATGGCAAGCAGCCAAGCAACTCGAAACCAGTTAACTCAAAACCAGCCAAACAACTCGAAGTAGGGCGGACGCCCTCGTCCGGCTGTGTCCTAGTGCTTCTGCATCTGCCCGGCTACTTCTTCCACCTGGCGCATCAGCCGCAGCGTATTGCCGCCGTAAATTTTCTTGATGTCCGCCACGGAATAGCCCTTCTCAAGCAGCGCGCGCGTCAAATTCGGAAACTTCGACACATCGTCCAGCCCTTCGGGAGTACATTCGATTCCGTCAAAATCCGTGCCAATACCGATAGCATCGATCCCCGCCACTTGCCGAGCATGATCGATATGCGCCACCAGATCAGCGAGCGTGGCCCGCACGGGCGCGGACGCCGGAGCGTCTTTTGATTTTTGCGAGATAAATCCGCAGTTGATATTGATTTGAACGACGCCGCCCTTCTCCGCAAGCTTCTTCAACATGTCGTCAGTCATATTGCGCGGGGCATCAGTCACGGCGCGGCAGGAGGAATGCGACGCAAGCAATGGCGCCTGGCTGGTCTCCAGCGCATCGTAGAAAGTTTTGTCGGCAACGTGCGAAATGTCGACCATCATGCCTAGCCGGTTCATTTCAAGCACAATCTCCTTCCCCAGTGGAGTCAGCCCGTTGTGATGCTGCACGTTCGGGTTGTTGATATCGCCTGACGAATCGGCCCAGCTATTGGTATTCCAATGTGTGAGCGTCATGTAGCGGATCCCCAGGCGGTAATAATCGCGCAAAAGACGCGGGCTGTCTTCAATGCCGTGGCCGCCCTCCATGCCCATCAGCGCCGCGATTTTGTGCTTCCGGTGCGCCTTCTCAATATCGGCGGCGGTGAACGCCTGTTGGAATGTTTCCGGATAGTGGTCAATAATGTCGTGCTGCACGCTATCAATCATTTGCAGCGTGCGGTTGGCCGAGTGATTGCCTTCCACATAGGTCGCCGCCACATACACGGAGAAAAACACCGCCCCTACCCCGCCCTGCTTTAGCCTTGGAATATCCGTGTGGTTCTTGGGAGAGTTCGCGATATCCGCGCCTGTCACGGTGAACGAGGGAATGTCGTTATGCGTGTCGATGAGCAAGGCGGATTTGGTGATAGCGGCTACTTGCGCGTCCAGTTTCTTCGAATCGGCGGCGCGAACAAGGGAACTGGTGAGCATCAGGAAAACGATCAGCGGGACTTTCTTCATCGATTAGAGTTCAGAATACAATTAGTTCAGGATGCAGAAGGAAATAGCGAGTTGGCGCAGGACTGCCGCCATCGTTTCGGGAATTTTGCTGGGTATCATCTTCGTGGTTTCCGGAGCCTGGAAGGTATTGAATCCTTTCAAAACCGGTGAACTCCTGGAACAGGCGCGCGTGCCCGCCGGCTGGGGCGTATTGGGCGCGGCATCGCTGGGCACAATTGAACTGCTGGCCGCATTTTTACTGTTTCATCCGCGCTTCCGCCGCTGGGGCGGCCTGCTCGGTTCTGCGTTGATGCTGTTCTTCATCGGCTGGATCGCCTATTACTACCAGGCGCTGGTGGGCCAGGAGTGCAGTTGCTTTCCGCTCATCAAGCGCAGCATTGGGCCAAACTTTTTTGTCGGCGATGGAATCATGCTGCTGCTGGGCCTGGCTGCTTTTGCCTGGTCGCCGCGCGTGAGCAACTTCCGCGTGCCGGTGGCGGCTTTTGCTTCGCTGGCTGTTCTGGCGGGGCTGAGCTTTGGAGCGAACGCCATGGAGCGCAGCCACGCGCAAGTGCCCACTCCTGTAGTTGTGGACGGCAAGCCGGTTAATCTAGCCGAGGGCAAGGTATTTCTGTTCTTCTACGATCCTTCCTGCATGCATTGCGATGCCGCGGCGAAGTTTATGTCCACCCTAAATTGGGGTGATACGCGGGTGGTTTCCATTCCCACCATCAACCCCCAGTGGGCTGCGTCTTTTCTACATGACACGAAGCTGAAGGCATCCACCAGCCTGGAATTGGACAAACTGAAGAAGGCGTTTCCGTTTGTGGACCCTCCGTTCGGAGTCGCACTGGACGACGGTCGCGTCAAGGGAAGCTACGGGCAAGCGCAATTCGTGCCGCCGCTGCCCCAGGCTGAATTACAGAAAATGGGCTTTCTTCACTGAGCTTCGAAGATTCGCTTTAGATCATCGGCCGGAATAGGCGTGAGTTGAATCTGCTTATTGTCCTTTTCTTTCACTTCCACTTCAACGCCCTTACTGGCGAGTTGCTTCAGCGCATCCGGGTTTTGCAATTGATCGTTATCGAACTGCTCCAAGGCATACGCCAGATAGCGGCCCGGCGTCACGCGTTTGAAGGAGAATGCGCCGCTCTGATCCACCCTGGTGAGCTCCATCCCAGACCCGTCCGCATTGAGAACGGTGGGGATCAGTGCGACTGAGAAATCTGGCGGAGAAGTCTTGTTGGCATCCTGCGGGAGTGGAACCGTGCCGCTGACCTGGGCAGCGCCATACCGGAAAACGAGATCCAGCTCGCTGGAAACACCGTTGCTGAGATCGAGTTCCTTTCCCAGGATCTCCTGTTGCCCCCAACGCACCGACTTCAGATAAGCGCCATCCGGCGCGCCGGAGATCTGTGGATAGTATTTGCCAGGGCCAATATTTTCCATGGAGAAGGTCCGGTCGTCCGCAAATTTCACACGAGCCATGCCCATCATTCCGTCCTCGGACACAAGAAATACTTGCGGATGAAAATCAGGCGTACTCGGACCGTCCCCTTCTATTGACACCCGGCCTCGCAGGCTTACCGGCGGCGCGATGGCCACAATCACGTCGCTTAAATCGCTTGCGCCAACCTCAATTGGTTGCCGCCCCAATGTCGGAGCCATTCCGTTTCCCAGGTTGAAGGCAGTCAGGAAATAGGCTCCCGGCGTGACTCCGTAGAGATCAAACGTACGGTCTGTTGTAACGGGCGCTTGCGCTTGCCCACCAAACATCGGCATGGATTGATCCTTGGAAAGCAGACTGACGATAACGTAATCCCCGTCTGCGCTGGCAACTTTGCCGCGCACGTGAAAAGTCCGCACCCGCTGCAAACGGATATCCATACCGGAAGCGGTTTGCCCGGCCGTGACAGTAATCGGCGAAGCGGTGTCCAGGCTGGTAGAGTCCGGGAAAAACGTACGGACCTGGCGCAATTGCGGCGCGCCGGGAATCGCAGCCCATTCATTTCCGGTCCCCATGCTGAGAATCTGCGCAATCACGAAGTATTTGCCCGGAGCGAGTGAACCAATTCGGTATTCACCCAGGTCGTTCGTGGAACCCGCGCTTTGCGGCATCAGGCGGAGCTTGCCGCGAAACCAAGATTGCCTCAGCCCCTGCACTTGCACCCCGCCCATCGGGTCGCCGTCCTCATCCACCACTCTGCCGGTAATGACAGCCTGCGGAATCAGACCCAGGTTAAGGTCTGTCATTTCCTGTCCCGCCTGGAGTCTAATGAGCGTACCCGGTTGGCCGGGTCCCTGGGCGCCGTATTGGGTCATGAGAAAACCCGAACGGTCGCCCCGCAGCGAATACTGGCCCGCGTTCACGCCTTCAAAGCGGAAATAACCCTGGGCATCGGAGATACCGCCATATGCCTGGGCTTTACCACCCGGCTGAGCATTCTGCTGGTCGGCGGAGAGATGCACATTCACCTTGCGCAGCGGTTCGCCCGTCTGCAGATTAGTGACACGTCCGGCCACTACGCATTTCTTTTGGACAGTCTGATCTTGAAAGGAAAACAGCAGGCAGGGGATGAAAAAAAAAGCGCAAAGGGCGACAAGCCCGTGTTGCGCGCGTTTCCTGGAAGGCGCCGCATCTTCGTTATCGGGGAACCGCTCAGGGTTCCCCGATGGCATTCTAAGCGCGAATTGTTAACTTACGGTGACTTGTCTCGAAACCGCCAGAAGGCTATTCATCTGGTCTTTGATGTGCAACTTAAGCTTCTTAAGGCGGTGTTCCACGATTTCATCGTCACCCGTTACGTGCGGCTTGGATTCGATCGCTTCTATCTCGTGCTTCAACTGCGCATGCTGCTCGGCTAACGTCCGAAACTCTGAGTTCGTGGCAAGCAGATGCGCCTTTAATTCTTCGTCTTGCGGGTGCTGCTCCATTTACGAGATTCTCCTTTAACGAATCAACCCCGGCGAGCCGTTTCCCGCAGTGCTTTGGCGCTGGCGTTCTTGAAGAAACCGGCTCGGCGGGTGTGAGTGCATGAATTCACTCGAGGATGGCCGAATGGCGTTCCTCAATTAAAGAACTAGCATCATTTCGTTCGCATGACAATAGCTGTTTCGCTTGGATTCTGGTAATAACCGTCGCGGTGTCCGATTTCGGTGAAGCCGAACCGGCGGTAAAGCGTTTGGGCTGCGTCATTTGATTCGCGAACTTCGAGAAAAAAAATGGCCTCGCGTTTGAGCTCGAATTCCAGCAGGCAAGTGGCGACGCCCAGGCGCCGGAAACGCTTCGCGACAGCGAGATTCAGGATCTCACGCTCGGGTGGTGCTTCCTTGCCCGCGAAGATCTCTCGCGAAATCAGAAAGCCCGCAACACGGCCAGCCACCTCGGCGACCAGGCAATCATACGCAAGAAAACTTTCTAGCGGCCAGGGCAAATCCGTAAAGGATTCCGCTTCTATTTCGATCAAAATCTGGAGATCGGATGGAACGGCGGCGCGGACAACCGGGATCACTGTCACTGCCACTGGATGCCGGTCACATTGCCTTCCGTATGGCGGTTCTCGTCGGGTTCGGCCAGATAGGCAATAGAGACCCGCCGTGGCGTTCGCTGCGCACCACAAGTCAGGTTCAGCGGCGTGGCGTCCTTCAGGTAAAGCGGGAGCGTCTGCCCGCTGCTGCTCTTCACCAGCAGCCGGACTCCCGTGCGCAAGCAATCGACTTGCTTTAACAAACCTACAATTTTCTTCTTGGGAACGATGGAATTCCAGGGCACGGCTTCCACCGGGGCGTCGGTACCGGAAGCGGCGTCCAGAGCCTGGTTGGCTTTCGCTTCGGCGGCATGGATGCGATCCAACCCCGCTTGTTGCGCTCGCTGATCGGCCAGGTATACGGCCTCGCGTTCCCGGCGGCGTTCGGCATCCGCCGCGTCCAGGCGCTGACCTTCGGAGCTGTCGCGAAGTTGATGAATACGCTCCCTTTCCGCCTCATTCCGGGCGGAGTCCTCGGCGCGCAGCCAGCTTCCTTGGGCAGCCTGAACATGGCCGTTGGAGGTCTGCAGATTGGCCAGTTCGATCCAGTAGTGGGAAATGCGCGGATCGAGCTGAGTGGCGCGCTTGACTAAATTCTCCTTCTCGGGTGCGTCGAAAACGAATTGCGCCTGGCGAAAGACCGGCTCGGCCCACATCGGATTCAACTGGGCCGCTTTCTTCAACAAGGGTAGGGCTTGATCGTCCGTTGCCTGATCCCCCAGTTGAGCCGCTGCGGCCACGTAGACCTGAGCGCTTTTGCTGCCTGCTTTGATGGCGCTCTCGATGAAGCGCGTCGGATCGGCGCGGTTGAGCCTTGCAATTTGGGCCAGCCCTTCATAGCCCAGCGCGGCGGCAGCGCCTCCGGCATCCACGGCTGTTTTGTAGGCGGCTTCGGCTGCCTTTGGGTCGGCATTGAGCTGCGAATCGGCCAGGTATACGCCGGCAATGACAGCATCGAGTGAGTGCTCGCCAAAGTCGCGTTTGGGATCGAGCGCCCGGCCGGAAACCGAAACAGCCTGCCAATCGCTTTTAGCTAAACGTGCCGCCGCCTCTTGTTCGATCGCTGCCGGATCAAGGTTGAAGGCATTTTTCTCAGCCGCGCGGAGCGTGCTCCCGCCTTTCAGCGCGTTCACAAAAACGTGCAGGCTGGCGCCGTATTCGAACTTGGTAGCTAGAAGTTGCATGCGCGCATAGGCCAAATTGGCCAGCACCGGCTTACCACCCCAGGTCACCTTACTTCCCCGGGCCTCCAGTGTGTCGAAGAGTTGCTGTAAGCCGGACTCCACTTCCGGGGGCATGCGCGGCGTGTTCGCTTCGATCAGAATTCCGGCCACTTGACCCAGCGGCAGACGGGAGCCGGGGGCGGTCAAGAGCACATACTGGCCATTTTGCAAAACGAACTGCGTTCCGGCGGTATATGGGTTCGTTTTTGCGGATTCGCTCAGAACCACCCGGATTGGCCAGACAGAGTTCAACTCCTTCGCCTCAAGCAATCCTCCTAAGACCCAGCGAAGCTGCTCCAGTTGCGTCAGCGCATCGCGAGCGGCGGTCGAATCTGTCTCGGAATCGACAAAGAACGGGCCCACGTTGAGTTCGTTCCAGCGGTCCTTGGCCAGAACGGTGTCAGCTTGGGTGACCAGCAGCGCGAAAGAGAGGAAAAGAATAGGAATGCGGCTCAGAGGCATCGAGGTAGACGCTATCGCCTGAATGCTAGTTTATCGCGAGAGGGGCCGCCTTTTCGCGCTAGGCTTGCGGAAGGCGGGTGCGATTTGACGATTTCTGAAGAAGCAGACGGAATACTCGACGGCCTGGGTGTTCCACGCGAAGCGTATCGCGGCGGTTCGCTGAACGTCCCAACACCGATTACGGGAGAACTCCTAGGCAGCGTGCGCGGTTGCAATGCCGCGGACGCGAACCAAGCCATGCAAGCGGCGCATGCGGCGTTCCACGAATGGCGGAATGTGCCGGCCCCAAAGCGGGGTGAATTGGTCCGGCTGCTCGGCGAAGAGTTGCGGGCTTCAAAGGCGGCGCTGGGGCGGTTGGTCACCATCGAAGCCGGGAAAATACTCTCGGAAGGGCTGGGAGAAGTGCAGGAGATGATCGACATCTGCACCTTTGCCGCTGGGCTTTCCCGCCAGCTCCATGGATTAACGATCGCCACCGAACGCGCGAATCACCGCATGATGGAGACCTGGCATCCGCTCGGGGTGACAGGGATTATTTCGGCGTTCAATTTTCCAGTGGCGGTGTGGGCCTGGAATGCAGCGCTGGCGCTGGTTTGCGGGAATCCCGTGGTCTGGAAGCCGTCCGAAAAAACGCCCCTTTGCGCGCTGGCCGTGCAAGCTTTGTTCGAACGCGCGGCGCTCGCATTCGGAGCGGCTCCCGCGGGGCTGTCTGTTGTTTTGAACGGCGGCAAAGAGGCAGGCGAAGCCCTGGTGAATCATCCGCTCGTGCCGCTGGTTTCGGCAACCGGTTCGACGGCGATGGGCAGGCACGTCGGCCCCAAGCTGGCGAGCCGTTTCGCGCGCTCGATTTTAGAGTTGGGCGGCAACAACGCGGCCATTGTTTGCCCTTCGGCGGATTTGGATTTGGCTTTGCGCGGCATCGCTTTTTCCGCCATGGGAACAGCCGGGCAGCGCTGCACCACGCTCAGGCGGCTGCTCGTGCAGGAAGACGTGTATGACCTGCTCGTACCGCGTCTGAAGCATGTGTACGAATCCGTTCGCGTGGGCGACCCGCGCCACTCGGAAACCTTGGTCGGGCCACTCATCGATGGGCGCGCCTTTCAAGCGATGCAGGCAAGTTTGGCCGAAGCCGAAGCCGCGGGCGCGCGAGTCAATGGCGGGAAGCGGGTGGGTATCAATGGATGCGAAGCCGCGTTCTATGTGCGTCCGGCCCTGGTGGAGATGCCAAGTCAGACGGACACCGTGAAACGTGAGACCTTTGCTCCCATTCTGTACGTTATGAAATACCGCGACCTGGCGGATGCGCTGCGCTTGCATAACGACGTGCCGCAGGGGCTGGCATCCGCCATTTTCACGACGGATTTACGGGAGGCAGAACGGTTCTTATCGGCGGACGGCTCCGATTGCGGAATCGCCAACGTGAACATCGGCCCCTCCGGCGCGGAGATTGGAGGAGCCTTCGGAGGCGAGAAGGAAACAGGCGGCGGCCGGGAATCCGGCTCCGATGTTTGGAAGTTATACATGCGCCGCGCGACAAACACGATCAATTACGGGCGCGAATTGCCGCTGGCGCAAGGCGTGCAATTCAGTATTGGGTAGTACTATCGATACAAACGACGTTTACAATTAGTTAATTGCATTACAGTTAACTTACCGCTGATTTGGCTGGTACCCCGTCTATTTACTCCCGGAATCTGCCCTGTTACACTGGCTGACAATTCAACTCTGTCTGTTGATTTAACTAAGGGAGGCTTCAACAGTGCTTCAGACAGACAAACTCCGTAGGCTTGTTTTTTCCGCTGCCGTGAACCTCACGGTCTTGCTTGGATTGGCGCTATGTGCCTCCGCGCAATCGACCGGCGGCATCCAAGGCACCGTGACAGACGCATCCGGCGCAGTCATACCAAACGCCTCCATCGCTGTCACCAAAATCGCGACCGGGCGAACACAGGAATTCAAAAGCAATTCAGAAGGCATTTACGCGGCTCCGTCACTGGATGTGGGCACTTACAAAGTGGAAGTGAAGGCGCCGGGCCTGCAAACGGTTGTAGCGAATGAGCTTACAGTCGCGGTAGGCAGCAATACGCGGCAGGATTTCACGCTACAGGTCGCCTCCGCCAGTCAAACCGTTGAAATTCAAGCTTCCACGCCCATCGTGGAAACGTCGTCCGTAACGCTTGGCGCGGTAGTAGATCAGCGCACGGTGCAGGAGATTCCGCTGAACGGCCGCCATTTTGTGGACTTGGCCTATTTAGTTCCCGGCACTGTGACTCCGCCGCAAAACGGGTCACTGACTTCACCCCTGCGCGGACAAGGTTCTTTCAGCTTCAATTCATCGGGCGGCCGCGAAGACACAGTCAATTTCATGATCAACGGCATCAACATGAATGACATTGCGCAGAACCAGGTCACCTTCCAGCCAACGGTGAATACAGTTTCGGAATTCAAACTGGACAACTCCACCTTTAGCGCCGAGTACGGACGTAATTCCGGTTCCATCGTGAATATCGCCACGCGTGCCGGCGCCAATGGGTTTCATGGCGAAGCATATAACTATCTCCGCAACAATTACTTCGATGCGCGTAATTATCTGAACCCCGTTGGCATCGCCCAGGCCCCGTTCATCCGCAACCAGTTTGGCGGCGATGCTGGCTTCCCTATTCACAAAGACACCACCTTTCTCTTTCTGAGTTACGAGCAGTTGAAGCAACGCCAAAGCGTGCCGCTTTCCACCGCGGTTTTGACCGATGCGCAGCGTGCCGCGGCGGCGGCCTCGCCAAGCGCGGTCGTCCGGAGCTTGCTGCCGTTTATTCCGTTGGCAAACCAACCCGGCGGCGTATTCACCGGCAACGCGCCCGCGCCCGTGGACATCTTCCAGGGAACTGCAAACTTCACGCAGACCTTTGGCCAGGCAAACCGCTTCAACGCGTTCTATGCGATGCAACAGGATCAGCGCAACGAGCCGCCCACTACGCAGAACAACAATTTACCGGGCTTCGGCGACAGCCGCCATGGCGTACGCCAGTTGCTCACGCTGAACGAGACCACAACCATCAGCCCGACACTAGTCAACGAAGCGCGGGCGGGATTCAATCGCATTCATATCGTCTTCGCCGCGGCCAATACCTTGAATGCCGCCGATTACGGCATTAGCAGCGGCATCAATTTGCCAATCGGACTGCCGCAAATCACCGTCACCAATGCTCTCGCGTTCGGCGGCATCAACGGCTTCCCGCAAGGGCGGGGAGACGACACGATTGTCGTTTCAGATACCTTGAGTTGGGTGCACGGAAAACATACCGTAAAGTTTGGAGCGGAGTATCGCCAGGGCATCGCGGATAGCTTTTCCCAAACGCCGGGGACATTTGGCTTCGCCAATATTCAAGCCTTTATCAACGACCAGGCCAACACGTTTACAACTAACAGTTCGAACCGTTCGGCGCGGATCTATATACCGTCAGTTGGAGGCTTTGTGCAGGACGCCTATAAGGCTACTCCCAGACTCACCGTGACCGTGGGGCTGCGGTATGACTGGAATGGCACGCCAACGGAAGCGCAGAACCGGTTCGTAGTCTTCGATCCCGTGACCGCCAGCCTGCTGCATGTGGGACAAAACGGAGGGCCGGCTTATGCATTCAATCAGAACAACAAGAACTTTGAGCCGCGCTTTGGCTTTGCCTATGATGTATTCGGGAATGCGAAAACCGTCGTTCGAAGCGCCTTTGCCATGTTTGCCGATCAGCCGAATTCGGGCGTGGTCAGCGGCTTAATCAGCAATCCGCCGAACTCCGTTCCGGTTACGTTCTCGGCAACCACCGCGGTTCCCACAGTGAGCTTTGAAAATGCTTATGCGCTCGCGGGAGGCAGTGTTTCGCCCACCTCGGTTGCGCACAATTTCCAAAACGCTTATGTGCAATCGTGGAACTTCAGCTTGGAGCAAGAACTGGCAAAGGACTACGGCTTCGCGGTCCGCTATGTCGGCAGCAAAGGCACGAACCTGAACGTCGCCCGCAACTATAATCAGCCCGTCAACGGCGCGCGGCCCTACGCGCGGCTTTCCGCCGGCAGCCCCATCGCTCCGGGGCAGCTTTTGGGGAATATCACCGTGAACGAGAGCGATGCGAATTCTTCTTACCAGGCCCTGTGGGCCACCCTCAACAAGCGCTTCTCGAAAAATTTGCAGTTCCAGGCCGCCTACACGCTTTCCAAGTCAATTGACGAGAATTCGCGCAATTTTCAAGGCGTCGTGATCCAAGATAGCTACAACGTCCATGGCGACCGCGGACTGTCCGATTTCGACGCGCGCCACCGGCTTGTGATCAACGGGGTCTACACGCTTCCCTTCCACGGGAACCGCCTGGTGGAAGGTTGGGAACTGGCCTTGATCGAAACCCTGCAGACCGGCAACCCGATTAACTTTCGCACCACGGTAACAACCCTTACGGGCGCTGCCACGCTGCGGCCCAGCGTCACCGGGCCTGTCGAAGTGGGATTGTCTCCCGCGACCAACGGCTCCGCGACGTTCATTAATTACCTGCAGAACGCATCGGTGTTTTATAACCAGGGCGCGGCGTTCGGCAATTTGGGACGGAATGTAGTGATCGGGCCGGGCTTCGCCAACCTCGATTTCGCCGTAGTGAAGAACACCAGGATCAACGAACGCTTCAATCTACAAATTCGCGCGGACGCATTCGACACCTTCAACCATCCCAACTACGGGCAACCGGCTTCGAATCTTCCCTCCTCGACGTTCGGTTTGATTAATAGCACGCGTTTTCCGACCGGCGATTCGGGATCATCGCGCCAGCTGCAATTGGCCGCAAAATTGATTTTCTGAGCTCCTGATAATTAGCGTGATTTCGATTTGCCATCGTCCTTGAAGTTGATGACAAAGTACGGATAGTTCAGGTGTGGTCCGGTCGTCGTGGACTCAAGAAAATTGCCGGGCATGAGATGGCCGACTCCGACGCCAAAGTTCACGTGTGCGTTGAGCTCGAACCAGGTGTAGACATCAAACTCCTCGCCAACGTGCCTCCCTGCCCGTCCCGTCGCATCGCGAACAATGGCGCCGCCCGAAGTGTTGTAGAGCGCATCTGTCGCGCTGGCGAGCCAGAAATCAAGATACTGCGCGGTAATTGTCCAGCGGCGGCGCGGCTCAATCGTGAAGCCTCCGCGGCCGGCAACGATGTTCTGCCACCCGAACTGATCGGAAATGCCGAAGCGGTCGTGCGCCGTCGGATACATGGTGTCGAATGCGCCGTGCACTCCATCGTTGGGGTTTTTGTCGCCCGAAGCGTAGTCATACTGCCCAAAGAGGCGTGGATGCCAGAACACATTGTCGAAGCGGTAGCCGGCGCCGAAGGTTTGCCCCCACGCCCGAATACCGTTCGAACCGTCGGAACCGCGCTCCAGGATCGCCTCATACGAATAATCGAGCGCACCCAGCGTAATGCCCTTAAAGCGGATTCCATAGGCCTTCTCGTCTTGCCTGCCGGTTTTCAGTTTGGCTGTCGTTTCCACCGCGATGCCGGGCTGTACGCGCCAAAGAACAAATGGCTCCAGGCTGGAGTGGGGAAGGATATGGTCAATGTCTCCGTACAGGCCGTAGATGTTGTTGCCTTCCTGGTGATGGCTGATGCCCGCAATGAGCGGAACCACGGCCGAAGCCGCAAAAATGCCGAGACGATACCGACCGTAGTGGAGATTGGTCACCACCGCGTCGAAGGAACGGCCCTGGTTGCGCCATTCCGAATTCGCAATGATGGTGTCGTTGTAGTTAATCAACTGGCGTCCGACGCGCACGCTGATCCAGCTTGTTTCCGGATCGCCAAACTCGGCGTATGCCAGCTTCAGATCCCAGCGAACTTCGTTCGGCGGCCCGTAAGGCGGCTTTTGCAGGAAAGGCCGCGCATCCTGCGTCTCCGCGACGACGCTGAACCAGTGCGTAGGCTGAAGGGTCATCCGGAGCCGAAAGCGGTTGAGAAAGTAGGAATCGTTGCTGTTCCGCTTGAAGCCGTTATCGTGGAATCCCTCCGAGCGGAATCGTTCCTCCACTCCGAAGTAGATCCATCGCGGCAATTGTTTGTTGAGCTCACTGGCAGGACGGAAATCGGGCAGCAGATAGGGTGCCTGGGATCCAAAAGTTCTATAAGCGAGACCGTTCACAAAACTCAGCGGGTTGGAAGCCGGCCCGGTAATGTAGGCGCCGCCGTAGCCGCTGGCGGCGTTCCGCGTGGAGGCGTCGTCCTGGGCACATGCGGGAACGGCGCAGAGAAGCAAGAGCGCTGCTCCAAGATTTAACCCTCGCATGCGGATGTGGCGTGAGGCGCTCGTATATATCCCTATCTAGATAGAGTAACTGTATGGCATGAAACACTCCTGTCAAGTTGCGTGCGGCCCGATGAGAAGCAATAGCGATAGGATTGAGCCAGATGCTATGAAACCCGGGAGAAACGGCCCAAAGCAATACGCACACCATGTATGTCAATCAAAACAATAGGCATTTTGACCGCCGCGCTCGGGCAAGGCCCAGACGAGGGTTCGGAAGATGTTCTTTGGTCCCAATTGCGGCAGGAAGCCCAGGAGGCATATGGCCGCGCTCCCCAACTGGCTGCCCTGTTTCTGGATTGCATTCTGGAACAGCCGGGTTTTGAGGCGGCAGTGTTTTACCGCGTCGCAATGCGCCTGAAAAACGACGTAATCGACGCGGAAGGACTCATTGAGGCCGCCCGCCGCGCCATGTTGGCTGACCTTTCCATCAACAACGCCGTCCGGGCCGACATTATGGCTGTTCTGGAACGCGATCCGGCCTGTGAACGTTTGATTGAGCCATTCCTGTACTTCAAGGGGTTTCATGCCATCCAAACGCACCGGCTGGCGCACTGGCTCTGGCAGAACGGAGAACATGATTTTGCGTTGTACCTGCAAAGCCGCGCTTCGGATGTCTTTCAGACCGATATTCACCCGGCAGTACATTTGGGCTGCGGAATCTTCCTCGATCATGCCACCGGCCTGGTGGTGGGCGAGACGGCGGACATAGGGGACGATGTCTCGCTACTGCAAAACGTGACTCTGGGCGCGACCGGAAAGCACCGGGGAGACCGGCATCCGAAGGTGCGGCAGGGCGTGATTATCGGGGCTGGCGCGAAAATCCTAGGAAACATCGAGATCGGCGCGTTCGCGCGGATTGCCGCCGGTTCCGTCGTACTACATCCGGTCGAGCCTCACGCCACGGTTGCGGGAGTGCCCGCCAAAATAATCAAGAAGGCCGCGGAGGAAGTTCCGCGCCGCATCGACGAAATTCTGGCTGATTTCTCGAACGGATATTTGGACTATTCCATTTAGGAAGGCTCATGCAAATCGGACCGGCTCTGCTCGACCTGATCGGCAATACACCCCTGCTTCGCGTCGGATCTCCCATCTGCGACTTGCCGGGCATCGAACTCTGGCTCAAGCTGGAATTTTTCAATCCAGGAGGTTCGGTCAAGGACCGGCCGGCACTCAACATCATTCAGGAGGGCGAGAAATCCGGCAGACTTACTTCTGGAAAGATCATCCTGGATGCCACCAGCGGGAATACGGGCATCGCGTACGCAATGATCGGCGCAGCCAAGGGATATCGCGTCAAATTGTGTCTGCCCGCGAACGCCGGTGCGGAGCGCCAGCGGACGCTGCGAGCCTTGGGCGCCGAATTGGTGCTGACCGATCCGGCCCAGGGCTCCGATGGCGCGTTCAATAAAGTGCGCGAGTTGAACGCCGCCAACCCGGAAGCGTTCTTCTATGCGGACCAATACAACAACGACGCGAACTGGCGCGCGCATTTCGACCACACCGCCCCAGAGATCCTCGCACAGACCCAAGGCAGGTTGACGCACTTCGTCGCCCTGCTCGGCACCACGGGAACCTTCACGGGCGCCAGCCGCCGCTTCAAGCGTGACGTCCCCGGAGTGCAGTGCTGGTCCGCGCAGCCCGCTACTCCTTTGCACGGCATTGAGGGAACGAAACACCTGCCGGCATCCATTGTCCCCGGCATTTACGATCCTGCGCTGGCGGACGGCAATCTGTGGATAGACACGGAGGAAGCCTACCTGATGGCACGCCGGCTCGCGCGCGAAACCGGGCTGCTGCTGGGTATTTCAGCGGCAGGCAACGTCGTGGCGGCGCAAAATCTGGCCCGGCAACTGCACGCCGGAGGGCGGCAGGGAGTGATTGTCACAATCGCCTGCGATGGCGCCGCTAAGTACCTGAGCGAAGAGTTCTGGAATGATCTTCCCTAGCTGAACTGCTCATCCGCCAACCGTCAGATCGCTAAATCGGGAGTGCAGCAGCCGCCTCGAAGCTGTTTCGAATGCTTCTCTCCGCGACTCCTCTCGCGTGGATCCGATGCCCCGCGCAAGGATTGATCCCGAACAACCCGACTCAACTTCCGTTAAGAATGAGCTGGCGATTCGATAGGACGTGACCGTCACAGGCCAGCCCTCCAGTTCCAGCTCTTCTGTCACCCAGCCTTCAGCCCGCATAAGCACTTCCGTATTATCTACTTTATAGATAGAGAATAGGTAGATTCGCCGTATTTGTCAATAGTACAGTCCTGCTGTGGTATAAATGCAGGCGATCATGCGCAGCAAAAAGTGGCCTTCGCTGTTGGTTTTGGCGGGCTTAGCCTGGATAACTCCGCTAGCCAGCACCCAGACTTTTCCGCATTACGATATACGGCACGCTTCGGCCCCCATCAACATTGACGGCACAGCTGACGAGCCGGCGTGGCGGCTGGCCAAACCCGTCAGCGACTTTCACTTCAACGTCTGGAAAGAAGGGGAAAAGGAGGCGACGGAGGTCAAAATGCTATGGGACGACCAAAATCTATACGTCGCCTATTTTTGCCATGACAAGCACATTTCAGCCTCCGTCACGCAGCGGCACGGGCCGGTGTCGAAGGATGATTGCGTGGAAATCTTCGTCAGCCCGAATCCGGCCAAGGTCACCAACTATTACACCTTTGAAATCAACGCAATCGGTACAATGTTGAATCGCTGCCGCACCGATTGGTGGACCGGCGCGAAGACCTGGGAGCCGGAAGGCGTGGTCTATCGCACCTCGCTGCAAGGTCTGCCGCGCAAGGACGAATCAGCCGGGGATGACCACTGGTCGGTCGAACTCGCGATTCCGTTTAAGAATTTTTCTCATGATGCCGGGCATACCCCGCCCCAGGATGGCGATGAATGGCGGCTCAACCTCATGCGTATCGGCGGCATCACCAATGCCCAGGCCAGCACCTGGTCGCCGCTAGCGCCGGCGGAAGGCTTCCACACGCCGGCTAAGTTCGGCTTCGTCCGCTTTGTGAACCAGTAAGCTAACCGAGCAGCTAAACCAGCGCGTATTCGCTCAATTGCGTGAAAGCATGCGGCCCTTCGGGTATAACCGCAATACGCGCATTAGCGGGCAGCGAGTGCATCAGCGCCCGGACAGCGGCCTCAGGCGTGGGGAACAGGTGATCGGCCAAACCTCCCGCCATCCGCGGCGAAATTCCCGGTGTATAAAAGAGCACCTCGAATTTTCCTCCGGCCAGGGCCAGCTTCTCAAGCTGCCACTGATCCACTTCGACGGGCGCGCCGTCCAGTTCGTTCAGATAGTCGCTGTAGCTGGTGAGCCCGGCTAGCTTATTCGCAAACTCGGGTGCGCCAACGCCTTCGCTGCACGCGCTCATGACCAGGATTTTCCCGCCGGGCTTTAGAATGTGCTGGGCAGCCGTGACGCCTTTGATGGTCTGGTAGAAGGTCAGGTCCAGCGGGTAACCGGCCGCCGTAGTGATCACCGCATCCACTGGCTCAGGCACGCTTGCCAGCAGCGTTTTTTGTAGGAACGCAACTCCCTCGGCGTGTGCTTTTACCGCGTTTCCGGCGAAGATTCCGGCAATTTCGCGGGTCTTTGCCAGGGCGACGTCCAGGATGAAATCATGCCGCGCCAGCGCTGCAATTTCGAGCAGTTCGGCGTGCAGAGGATTGCCCTCGATAGAGCCCTCAACCGCCTTTGGCTCGCGCATAAACGGCGGCGAGTGCAGCACTTTGATGGTTTCTTGGGCCGCCAGTCCGGGCGCGACGAGCTTTCTGCCGCCCGAGAATCCCGCCATCAAATGCTGCTCAATAAAGCCCAGCGTGATATGCAGATCCGCGGAGACGAAGCGTTCATCGATGAACACGGGCGTTCCGCGCCTGGTTGTTCCGAGAGCTGCGTGCGAAGCCAGATCCTTCGCATAGTGATTGACCACCCGGTATTCCGCCGCAATGGCCGGTCCCACGATCACCGCGATCTCCTCGGGCGTGGCTGGGCGATGCAAACCAGTCGCGATCAGTATGGTGACACCGGCTTTTGGAATGCCGCCGGCGTGCAGGCGTTCCAGCAGGGGCGGGAGAGTAACAGGGTTCGGCGCGGGCCGTGTGATGTCGCAAACCGAGATGGCAGCGCTGTTTTTCCCTCTCGCCAGTTCCTCCAGCGCGGGAGTTCCGATAGGATGATCGAGCGTGAACGCCAAAGCGTTCCGCACGTCTTTCAGAGGAGTGGCGGAGCGTGCCTGGAGTATTTCGTACCGCGGGCCTTCCGGCAATTCAACGCTTAACCCGGTTTTTCCAAAAGCTAGTTCGATCCGCAGATTAGCACCGTCGTGAAGTCAGTTTGGATTTCAGAGTAAATGATAGCTTCAGCTTACCGCCGCAAAAGTCTTGCGGTTCAAGGGCGATGCGAGCACGCTCAGGAGGGCCGCTATATAGAACAATCCGCCGATGATCAAGGTCATCTGCAATCCCATATAGATCGCCAGGAACATCGCCGCCGCCGACCCGAGTACGCTGGATGCGGCGTTGATCGCCCAGGCCCAGCGCACTGACGCGGGCATGACTTTTTCGAGCATGCTGAGCCCGGTGGGGAACGGCATTCCCATCGCGAAGCCCACCGGTGCAATTAATGCCACCGATATCAGGACTTTCAGCCAGAACTCGAGCGCCACGCCGCTTTCCGCAATCGGCGAGACCACCAGGGAAAGCACAATCACCGCCGCCGCAATCAGCAGCAGCGCGGAGCTGAGCCGGCTGGGGCTTCCATTCACCAGGCGCTTGCTGGCGAAACTACCGAAACCGCTGGAGAGCAGCATGGAAAAGATAATCACCGTCAGGGCATAAGTCGGATGTCCCAGGAACAGGACGAATTTCTGAATCAGCGCGACTTGAATCAGAAATTCGT
>Ga0193743_1000304_pt1 | contig 38457 bp, 39 predicted proteins | sample L2c2metaG_FD_143038 | JGI IMG/M metagenome (GOLD analysis project Ga0193743, IMG submission 143038) | Soil microbial communities from a riparian zone of the East river system, Colorado, United States - L2c2 | ecosystem: Environmental > Terrestrial > Soil > Riparian zone | place: USA: East River... | reverse complement strand
TTATCCTCTCTGCTCTCAAACCTTTAGACAATACTTGACCTTTACCGGTTAAGCACTCTTTAGGCTCAGCCTTTAAGGACCCAGATGCAGAACCGACTGTTACAATCACGACTGTAAAGTCTGAATTGTTCGAAGTCGTAACATGGCCAAGTCGAAGGATGACATGGCGCTCTACTACAATCGGAAACATACCCCAGCTCCGGAGTTCAAAGCGGGCGATATGGTCTTCCTTGATGCTAGCAACATTCAGACCACTCGACCTTCACATAAGCTTTCTCACCAGAGATTGGGACCGTTCCTGATCAACAGTCAGGTTGGTAACGGTGCGTACCGGCTCCACCTTCCTCCGTTGATGAGTAGACTTCATCCCATCTTCAATGTGGTCAAATTATCTTTGGCTCCTCTGGACCCCATTCCTGGCCAATGCACATCTCCGCCTCCTTTACCAGAAATTGTGGATGGCGAAGAAGAGTGGGTGGTGGAGGAAATCTTGGATAGTCGGATGGTCAACCGGAAACTTTGTTACTTGGTCAAATGGGAAGGTTTTGGTGTCAAACACAACTCCTGGGAACCTTGGGATAATGTTCATGCACCAGAACTAGTGGCGGATTTTTACCAGAGGCACCTTGGTGCTGCTTGTCACATCCGTATGGTTGACTTCCGCTCCATTCCTTTCCATTCAGTGTTGGGACATCACTGCCTTGAAGGGGGGGTGGATGTTAGGGGACGCTCCGCTTTGTCTGATGTTTCCTCCGATAATTCTCCGTCAACTCTGTACATCCCTCCTCATTGTTGCTAACTCGAGACAGAGCACACTCATGGCTCCGATATTGGAGTCTGATGGTCACGTGATGTAGCTTTCCTATCCTTTTCACCATTCTCCATCTTTTTCATCATTTTATTATTTTTCATCATTTATTATTTCAACTCTGATTTTTGGTATATAGACATGCATCCCACCTTAGCAGGGCTTTATCCTTTTCTTTTAGGATCCCCTGCTAGGTGCGCTTTCCTGTTGTATTTTATGTTTATATATATGTTTAGGATCCCCTGCTAGATCTTGACTAAGTCGCAGCCGCAGTTGCCCTAACAAGTGTCTCTTGTTCTTAACAGTAACTAAGGGTTGATATTGAACAATGGGCAAGGCAGCCATCATTGGAGACTCTGTCAGAGCCAACCCTATGATTGTTCTTTCAGAAAGAACATGACTGAGCATGGACCATGACAGTATGTTACAACCCACAGTTATCAACCACAAAACAGTATATAACCGAGCAGAGCTGAAATCTGCTATGTGACATTATGTGACTGGACCAGTCACCAAAGGTAAGTATTTTGTTGATCTGAGTCTGAACAAGATTTTCTGGGAACCGAGAGGACTTGTCGACTCCACCTGCGACTGTAAAGGGAAGAATAAGTTTGGATATTATATTTGGCGGGCATGACGTCTTCGTCACAGCCGTTTTAGACTGGATCGTTTATGACCTTAAAATGGACTACCCTTACAGGATTTACCAGAATGCGGAAGGACCTCGATTGAACGTCATTCAGTGAATCAAAAGTTCCACAAAATTCATATTATGAACATCGGGATACTCTAAGTTTGAAGTATAATATGTATTAAAAGTATGGCCATGTCACTGGTGCCAATATTGATGGCGATGTCAGTACTTACGATCAATATAGATCTGGGTGCGAGATTACAAATTTTGTAAGTAAAAACTGAGCAAAATCTTTTTGCAAAGAAAAGAGGAAAGAAGAGAAGTCCAATTGCAAAATTTCCGAAATATAAGGACTGCCTGGGAGTAGATAATGGGTGAGCCATTATCAACGTAGGCAGCAAAAGTAACAAGCGTACTTGTATCAAAATGGCCAGGGGCGATGACCATAATAACTTCCCCCAAAAGGGAAGTCATCATAATCATAGTCGAAGTCGTCGTCTATGGTATTCCCGTCACTATCATAATCTCTTCCTTCTTCCGAGTCATATTCTTCAGAGAACCCTTGCTCCACTTCATCCCACTCAACATGAACAACAATGTCTCGAAGTCCTTCGACCTCGATCTCCGTGAGATTGAAACAATCTTCCAAACAAAGCTCCTGTACTTCTGCGTTTCTTTCATATCTCTCCATAAGGCAATTCATTAGCATGCCGACAGATATTGAACCAGGACTTGTCGCGGAGAAGTCAGTACCGTCCAAACAAATATAGCGAAGTTTAGGAAAGGAGACGGTGCGGTAAGCTGCTATCGATTTGTCGGCTGCCTTCGTTTTATGAACCAATGCGCTAAGGAACGAATGCGCTGTATAACTAGCCACGTGCACCCGTTCCACTAGGGGAAGTTTTCCAAAAGTCTTGATCCATGTTTTGTATTCAAAGTGGTGCGAGGTTGAGAGTTGTAACTGTGTGAGAGCACGCAAGCTCATGGCATCAAAAGTAGCAGTCAAAGCCTTCGCAAAATTTTGATGCCTATGGGGCGGAGGTGAGATGGGCCATGTCAAGACTAGTTCCAAGCAAGGAGGAACTGGTCTATAGGAATATCGGAAAAAGTGTTGAACGGCTGCGGTCGACCATACTAGAAATTTGAGACCGTTCCCAATTGCGGTGGCATCTAAATCTTGCAAACTAAGGCTGCGGATGACGAGCGATGACAAGAACTTCGCGGCTAGGACAGAAAGAAAGGCTGAGAAGTTAATCTGGGTGGACTGGGTTTCTTTGCAAATCAAGTTCAATACAGCTTTAGAGGGGAAGGTTATGTGGCGTAAGGCAACGGTCATTGGACCAACACCCGACGAAATGCGAAGTACCTGAAGGCAAGGAAGATCGATGACAGGGTAGGTGGATAGTTCTCCTGGGTCGTGTGGAATCGAATCTTCAAGATCAAGATTGGTTAATGCAGGCATTCGTTGTAGTGCATGCAAAACTTGGATGATCGAAGAGTTCGCGTTATCCTTCAAAGTGTCATGTAGAGTTAAGCGAGTGAGGCCAGTCAGGAGGCGAGAATCCCAACCGATCTTACACTTGACCAGGTGAACGCATTGCAGGCGTTCTGTATCGCTGAGCAAATGTTCTTGGATCGTGAATGCAGAAGGTGCGGTAAGGAGACTTGTTGGCGGACTTGTAATACGTAATGTATGTAGTTGAGGCGCAGACTTTGGAATATCCTGGAAAAGATTTTCCAATGTCAATCCTGTGGCTGCGGATATGTTTATCTCCCCGAGACGCATCATCTGGGAGAGGCATGATCTGATGGGATTGAGGACTCTGGAATTGGTTGATTGGTATGCAAGATCAACTTGGATGGTCAGTCTAGCCATCTTTGACCTCGCCAACATCTCCTCTGCCCACCGTGGATATTTAAAAGGTATGTTGGTCCAGAGTTCCGGCGCGCTAAGAGCTAATAATCTCCATTGTTGTGATACTCGACTAAAGTTGATCCAGGATTCTGGTCTCCGATGCTGGCCTATGGTGCGGTCTTCAATGAAAGAAAATATGCTACATAAAATTTCAGGAGGAAGGCGAGAAATAGGAGACAACTCGTTTCTGCGGGATTTTAGAGCTCGGATGCTCTCTTCCAGCCGGGCAATATCGCGGTCGATGATACTACGTGCTTCATCCAGTGGATCGCTTGTGTTATCTGTGCAAAGACGATTGGATGCCAGTTCTAATTTCAAGATTGTAAAAAACATACATTGAACCATTATATTCTGAAGCTGTTGAGAAAATACAAGCGCGTCGCGACTGTGACGATTTGCTTACATAACTTCAGCAATAATGTCCACGTTACTTCAGGTTCCTTGAACGAACTTCATCAATGGATTCTTCAGGGTTATACCATGTCAAGCAACAGTTTATCCTTGGTAGGTTGTAAAATTTAACATCCCAGTTTAAACCCACATCCACATTTTAGGTGCTTATAAGATGCTGGTCCAAACACCGCTTCCCGACTCATCATCGTCGGACTATATCCCAAGGATATTGTATGATGCTCGGGCCTATATCGCGCTCAGCGAACCTAAAAGCGCTCTTGGATTGATCCCAGAAGATTCTGAAAATATCGCTTTAAGAGCTGTAGCATCTTTGGCTCGTTATGTTGACGCCCTTGATCCAACGAAGGCTGAAGCAGCTTTGGAAGAATTAAGAGATCTATCTGTTGAAATAGAGGGCGAAGACGTCGACGGGAGCGAAAGAGATAAAGCTCTTGTTAGAGTCCTAGCAGCTACGGCCTTTGCTCGAGCGGGGGAGGTCGAGGAAGCTTTAGAAACCTTGGGATCAGACACCGAGGATCTCGAAGCGTACGTTGCATTCATTATTCTACGGACTGTCAATTCATTTACAACTCGGCAGTGTGGCTCTGATCGTGCAAATATACCTTTCAATAAACCGCGTCGATCTTGCCAAGAAACAGTTCGATCGTTCGAAACGCTGGGCGGAAGATGACCTCTTGCTGCAGCTCATCGAATCCACTATTGGACTAGTGACTGGGAAAGACAACTATTCCAACACAAGCTCCTTCTATACTGAGCAATTGGGCAATCCCTCGCTGTCATCCCCACATCTTCTCACCGCCAGAGGAGTGACTCGCATCATGCGAGGAGAAATTCAAGAGGCCAAGTCTGATCTGGAAGAATCATTGGAACAACAGAAAGGAGATGCGGAAACTGAGGCGGCATATGTGGTGGCTGCTGGACTGGGTGCATCAAAAAAGATAGAGGCTGATGAGCTCTGGTTGTGGGTTCCTAATCTTTGCGGATCTCTAAATTTGATTTATTGACCACACGATATAACAGGAAATTGGTTGCCAACCATCCATCTCACCCCCTAGTACTGGATGTGACTCAGAGGGCAGACATGTTCGATCAATATGCATCTACATACACAATACCTGTGCATGCGAAGACCGTATCTATTTGAAATCCAACAGACATTCAACCTTTATTGAGTATCGCCATTCGGAACTGAACTCACATTTATCTGAATTGAAGACGCTAATTGACTAGGCGCTGGAAAAGCTGTCCCAGAGGTTGGCCATGCTATTCTCGAGCAGTATTACTAGTGTCCATGAACCTGGAATCTTTGGATCCTGGATGTAACTTTTCGCTTCTCAAGTTTCCTATGTGAAGTATTGTCTGCCGTGGTGGGAACCCTAAGCTTCGTTAATTTAAGTGTGCTTACTTGGGAATAATGGAGCCAATTGCTTCATTTTTATATATAAGTGTGCCACGATAATCAAGGGCTGGAAGAACCGTAGGTATGTTCGCACGGATGACTGTATAAATGGGGTCATCCCTGCAAGGCCAGATGGCCGACTTGCTTGCCTTCCACCTGTCAGGATGGACATAGAAGCTTCATTGGAAGCCAGGGGTTTGTCTGCAATCCTATAAGAAGCGATGGGTCACCTGTTGAAACCCCCCCGCTTCTTTTTCTGGTATGATGACGAATAGGCTGTCCTCGTTCTTCACCCATTCTACTCCAGTAAGTTTTTTGCTTTCACGCCTGACACGCAGGATTCAGCTGATATCTCGAATAGACAGCTGGCACACAAATCAACGGTGGCGTGAAGCCCGCCGAAATCGACAAAGAGTATCAGAATGTCCACCCTTCAACCTTGGAGGTCCTGAAAGAATTCCGTGAACAAGTGAGTAAGCAACTTGGCGTCGTATCTCAACTTATATTTCTTTCAAGGTCGAGACGACCGTGAATAAAAGCACTCTTGTAAGTATTATACTATTAGTGCCCCCCGATATTCGTATGAAATGCGTGCTCTGCCTTTAGGCTGCTATCATCCATGCAATGAAACATCCCGCCGCCATCGTCGATGTACTCGAACATCCAGACGCCATCGATGACAGGAAACTGCTGGTATGGTAGCAAATCCATTGAATTTCACAAGCAAGTACTTGTATTAACACAAGCATTTTTTAGCTTGAGCATGCCCTTGCAATTGTTTCAAGGCTCGAAGATGGTCCCATTGCCCAGGATATTCGTCAAAAGATTGTCAAGCTTCGTGAGCTGAGTACTTATGACTAGACGAATTAAAGCCTCATTCTTCCATCGCAGTTTACAATGACCTTAGCCATCCTCCTCCTACCAGCATCGGTAACAAGTATGCGTGGCGCACTGCAGATGGATCCTGCAACAACATCAATCTGCCGGATTTAGGCAAGGTAGTCAACACTTCTAGGGTCTTCACAAGGACCACATCGCTGATATACACTCAAGGCTGGCACAGCGTACTCTCGTTCCGTTCAGCAAAGCCATCCATTGCCCATAAATCAGCTCCCAGATGCTGGTCTGGTTTTCGATACGTAAGTTCTTTAAGCAGCTAATTCCTACTTCAATCACCTGACTCCCGTCAAAAGTCTCTTGAAACGTGAAAAGGTAAGTAGCTTATCTATGAACCCTACTGGCTTGAGTCTCTGATTTCTTGAAGTTTGTGGAGCACCCAGGAGGCCTTTCCTCTCTTATGTTTTCATTTGCGCCTCTAGTCATTCACACGTGCGTCCAAGCGCCAAGCAGTCTTGATCAAAGTTAATTAGTTGTGTCATCTCAGGATTTTTCGTACTTCCCATCGTGATTCAAGTATAAACGAAACGTCATCTTATGTTGATCTTGCACCGCTTTACGGTAACAACCGGGCTATTCAGGAAGAACTCCGGGTTGGCGGTGGTTGGGGTTTGCTGCGTCCCGACGTTTTTGCCGAGGATAGATTGCTGCTGCTGCCTCCAGCAGTTTGTGCTTTACTCATACTCTTTAGCCGCAATCACAACGTTTGTTACTCTCGCGAATTCGTTCCGCTGTCCTCATCTAATAAACTCTGCAATATGTAGTACATCGCCACCAAACTTCTTGAAATAAATGAGCGGGGAACATACAAGAATCCTGCATCGGTCTCAACAGACGATCCTGTTGCAAACGAGAAACTTGTTAGACAAGAAGAAGAGATTTTCCAAACGGCGCGCCTGATCAATTGTGGGTGGTTTGCATCAAGTATTTATTAATTTACTCTTTGTGTCCTCCCACTTGTTGATCGCTTTGCCAGTTATCTTCTCTGACTATTTCTCGACTATTCTTGGCTTGGTCAGAGATGGAATCAATTGGAGCCTTACACCGTTTGATGTTAGCCCCCCGACGATCCCTATTTGATCATGAGAATATAAATTGACATGATCACAGGAAATTCGAAATGCCGACCACTCCCTGTTTGAAAGGGGGCGAGGTAACGTGTGTAGTATAGAGGTAAGTAATGCCAGCCATTGCGTGGGGCTGGTGTACCGTGGCTTATCCCTATTTTTCCAGTTTAATTGCTTATACCGCTGGCACGCGACGACGAGTGAGAAGGATGAGCAGTGGACACAGAAAGTTTTCGGCCAACTTTTTGGAAAGCCAGTCGAAAAGGTCACAGACGCAGACTTCAGGCAGGCGGCTATCAAGGCTAAACATTCGCTGGGCAAACCAACTGAGTGGGAATTTGGAGGGTAGGTGATTTTGCCCAGTTTGAATTGGACCATCCCATTCAGCCCGATCATTCTTAGGATCCATCGTCAACCAGATGGCCGTTTCAAAGATGAAGATTTGGCCAGAATCCTCCACGATGCGTGCGTTTGACTTTTGAGTATCGTCTCTAAAATAACTAGAGATGCTGACGAGCATTTTCAGGACCGAGCATCCTGCTGCTGCTTTCGGGGCTCGTGGGACTCCTAGTATGAAAATAACTTCTTTTCTAGTCGTCTAGGCCTAATCATTGGGATAGCCGTTATGCGTTTGAACGAGATCATGGGCATTGAGCAGAACAGACGATGGGGAGTTTGCTCTTTGAATGAATTCAGAAAGGTATGTTATTGTTATTTATTTTATTTATGACTTTTTAAGTTAATACATTCGCTAGTTCCTGGGCCTGAAACGTGAGCTGGATCAATCAGATAAAGATGTCAGAGATATACTCATTTTTAACATGTAGCCTACACGTCATTTTTGGATTGGAACCCGGATGCAAAAATCGCAGACGCGGCCGAGAAGTTGTACGGAGATATAGAAAACCTCGAGCTCTACGTCGGATTGCAGGCGGAGGCAGCCAAGCCTCTTGTGGAGGGTGCAGGTCTTTGTCCAGGTACGAAACCTTACACCGGCGACGGGAAATTACTCAAAAGGTCCTGCAGGCTATACTATCAGCCGTGCTATCCTCAGCGATGCTATTGCTCTCACTCGAGGTGATAGATTTTTTACACACGACTTCACACCCTTCAACCTTACGTCGTGGGGCTTTGCTGATTGTCAAAAGGACCCAAATGCTTTTGGGTTTGGTAGCACGTTGGGCCGCCTTTTCCTCCGCATTTTGCCCAACCATTTTACCGAAAATAGTGTCTATACCTTCTTCCCCTTGATGACCCCCAAATCCATGGAGACAAGTTTGAGGAAGTTGAGATTGCTGCATCAATATGATATCACAAGGCCTATAGTGAAAGAAGACCCTGTTGTCATCAACAGCCATGCAACAGTGGCCTCCATCTTGAAGGACAAAGAAGGCTTCGTCGCACCTTATAATATAACTTATGATTCCCGTGTGAATCGAGTTCTCGGAGGACCAGGGTATGTGAACTCCTCGTCGGGTTAGTTTTGTTTTGTGCTCACGAAGGACTAGATTTTTCCCCGTAGAAGGAGAAAAGGAGCAAAAGGCCGTGTCTGCTGCGCTCAATTCGCCAGGATTAGTGGAACAGATTGGCCAATATTTCTATGAGTCGACACGAAAACTTATTGCTGCGAACTCTTATACTCTTGTTGGTGACCCAATTTCCGGTGTCGACCTTGTGCGACAAGTTCTTAGGGTTGTTCCCATTCACTGGGTTGCGATTGACCTAGTGAGTTCAAGATGGTCAATCATCATGTATCTGTGTTGATGGGTTTGTTCAGGCAGGTATTCAGCTCAAAACGAAAGAGCATCATCATGGTGCTTATACACCATCTGAACTTTTTAATGTACTGGGCGATATCTATTCGTAAGCTTGCCCTCCAATCGAATATCCTCATGCATCAACTTGAGCTTGCTCCAGGTTCATCTTTTTGGATGTGGAAGCATCGAGAGTAATGGTGCTGCAAGATAAAGTGAAGAAACACATCCATGACTTGCTGCACTTGATTAAAGGTGGCCTTGGCGGAACAGTTGGATCCAGGGTGTGCCATGTTACACTTTCATCACATATTCATCAAACTTAATCCTTCTAGTTATCCATATCTGGCATTGTTGGTACTATTTCGTCCACGTTCTCTAAGCCCAAGAGAAAAGAACATCGCGACATCCTCAAACGGCTGTATGAATTGGGGCATTCTACCGACCAACTGGCTAATACAATTCTTGCCTTGATGGTCATATCGAGTGTCGAGCTTACGCTTGGTGAGAAACTTCCTGAAACTAACCCGAGATTACACCCATCTGAACCTTTTGTGAAGCAACGACAAATGCTATCAATCTGTACCTGGATAGCGATCATGTCAAGGACATCACTGCAATCGCGAAGGCAACGGACAAGAAATCCCAATTAGATGCTTATGTCCTTGAAGCTCTCCGTCAGTTTTACGTGCAAAGAATTAGGAAATGTACTATTCATTATTGATTGCATTTTAGGGCTGGACCCTCCTTTCCAAGGTGTATACCGTGCGTCTTTGATTAACATATGTTGGGAGGCATCTATTTGACCCAGGGTTGACACATGCAGGAATTTCGAGCAAGGACCAGACTGTGAACGGTCAAGGGTTCAAGAAAGATGACCGTATCTTCCTTGACACCGCGACCTCCAACGTCGATGTGTGTTTTTCTTTGCTCTCTGCCCAAGTCAAGCAATTCTGATCTCTTTTTAGGCAAGCCTATTCCATCATCCCCAGAAAGTCGATATCACCCGGTCTGCCAAGGAGAGTTTGTTTGCTGATGGTGCCTATAAGTAAGAAATGACCTTGAACAATTTAGAAGAGAAGGACTGATATTAGTTGACAGCTATCTAGGAGAGGCGCTCACAGTCAAGGTATGTGTCTGACGTTGAACCGGTCATTTTACTTAAGTGCTCGGAAGATTGTGGGTGAGGTCATGCGAGCTGTCTTCTCATTTGACGGTATCCGTCGCGCGCCAGGCCAATCAGGATTGCTTCCACGGTGAGAAGGGGGAAAACAGGATCCTCGCCATAATTTACTGAATACCTTACAGATTCAGAGATGACAACCGCCTCGATATATGCTACGGTTATCTCAACAGTGCACAACTTAGGTCCGAGTGGCCTACTTCTATGTCTATTCTGGTATGGACCCCTTCCTCAAACCTCCAACGTCGCTGAACGATATCTTTAGTTCGATGCGCCTCAGAAATGATTTATGTAGTTGTGTAGTAATGATTGCGCTATTTCATGAGGCGGCAACCAAGGCGTCTTTCAATTTTCCGCCGTCACTCTCATGCAATATAGTGTCCATAATCGACAAACATCATGTGTAGTTACTTTTCCCTGACATCACAAATGGAATATGGTGGCTCCCAGTTAAATACATATATTGCCTGCAAAATCATAAACCGGTCAGAAGAATATAACTATTGCCGTTCGGTATTACTATCAAGGCCGCTACAGTTGGATAGTGACTGCAGCACCGTCACAGCGGCAAAATCGATTTGCTGATCTTATTTATACTACTACATCATGCCTCGTACTTCCAAATCCAAGCAGAATCGAGCTCAAGCAGCTCTTGCTCTTGCTCAAGGACCTCATCTCTCCCTCTCGGAACACCAGGGAGAATCGGATGGATGGATGCTTACCGACGGTGGGAAGGGTAACATAATAGTCATGTTGAGAATATAATTACACCATAAGACTGAGCGATTATCTCCCTTTAGCTTCCTTATTTTTCTTATTCTCATTATGTCTTGACTCTTGACTCGTCTTTGTCCACTGTCTCTCTTTAAACATCTCTGACATGTATATATACTAGCTAGACATACAAGCTACATAACCTCGGTCCGTTATATCATCTTACTGAGAGACGTGATCTTAGCACGCATTATCTAGCAGATTCTATATATATACCATTGACATATAGTAGATAGACGCCCATAGATAAGCCTTATTGGGTAGCGGCCTTGAAAATTAACTTGGTCAATTTTGAAGCTATTAAAATCCTGTCTTGTGGACCTCTTCAAAACACTGATACAGATATTTCCAATTAAAAAAATGGGTAAATTTGGCGTCCCTATTTCGGGTATACACAAGTAGCAGTGTCTATCCGAACGGCACCAACTGATACTGAATCAAGTCGTCTATTTCGGACCTGTGCTGATGAGGTGGACTCAAGCCGGTCAGCCGGTTCAATGGTTAACTTCAGTTGTTGCTGATATTTTGTGAAATCTGGGTGAGTAAAGATTCGATCCTTTCTTGCCTCCTCTCGATGTCATCTAGTCGCTGCATGAACTCCGAGCGCTGAGAGTGTTCTCCATCGCTAACGTCCGATACCTTCGACGCAGGAGTTGTTGAAAGTTGCATTTTGTGATAACGATCCTGGCTACGAGATCGTAAAATTCCATTTTCGGGAGGAGAAACCCTATTGTTGTTCATTGGAGTCGTTGGAAACCGTCTGAGCTGGGTCGACTGTGCTTGGTCAAATAATTCCACAGGCCGCCTGTGGGTTGAAGTAAACCTCCTTCTGGTGGCGGGTCCGTAGCTGATAACTGGCTGCGCTGAACTGTCAGGGTTGGAGGGATCTTCCGCAATATCGTCAACCACCACCGGATGATACACTTGAGCCAATGGGCTGTTTAACTGAGCACTCATGATTGGGTTGAATCTCCCAAACGGAACAGCCATGGCTTTTCCTTTTCCGGATGTTTGCCATTGGTTTCGTATTGAGAAGCCATCATTATTGTCGGCGTCTAAAGCACTATCGAAATCCTCCTCGATCTCGAAGATCTTATGAACCATGACTGAGATATGAATGAGGGATTGGCTTTATGGCGTACCGCATTAATGTCAGCATCCACACCAACCAAACCTTCGAAGAAAGCTAGATGAAAGGTGAGATCACGAAACAATACGCCACGTCTGCACGTACTCATCCTCTTCAAAGAGCGAGGAAGTGTGTCAAAAACCTTCTCGGCTACATGAACAACAGTTTCATAAAATGTGATGGCACCAATAAGCTTGGCCTGTCGTTCATAGAAAGAGATGAACAGGAGGATCGGGAAGCTTGTTAACCTTTAATGCAGTGTTCATATTCATCGCAATATCATTAAGGTTTAACAGCGTACCTTATCATGAAGACATTAACCTGAGAACAAACACCTGTCAAACTCAAACTCATGTATGTCAAGAAAGCGCGTTCACCTTGTGGAACCAGCGGGGAGAAAGAACATAGCTCGCAGGCAGCATGATACAAAGAGCAACGAGATTGACTGGAAGTTGATAGGAGAACAGTGAATCAGCCTTCACCCTATTTAAACATTCAGCAATATTACAAGCAACCACAAATGAAGACTGACCCTTCGATGGTCGCCACAGCTTTTCTAAACATGGCCTGTGACTGGTCAGATAACGAAGAAAGGAAACTATTATAGTGTACCTCGGCAGCAGCATCCTCGTTTACAGAGGCGAAGGTATTCGAGAGTATCTACAATTATATGAGAAATAACATTGGAGAACTGACCAGGAGAGACGCATACAGATACAAGAACTACAGAGGTCGAGGCAATAAATTTCTAGCCTTCAAATTGTGTCAAGAAATGAACAGACCTGTCAATAAGAGTGTGTTGCTCAAGCACGCGTAAGTGACCATCAAAACTGGTCCGAATACGGGGTGGAATGTAGCTAGCGACACGGTTAAGCATGGAATGTTTGTTGGTAGCAGGGGGTGAGGAAACTTACTGGCTTTGTTGAAACCACTGGCATCCAGTCCAAACCAGAGATCAAGCATCCACCAGGCAATTAAACTAGATAGCTTGTCAACATCTTTAAGGTTGTCAAGAAACTTTTCTGAACAGACCCTGAACTATAACTAGATGCCAGTATGATTAACTCAAGTGTAGACCAAATATACTATGAGAAACAACTCACCCATCTCGGTTGCGGCTGAGACTGTAATGATAAACGATTCAGCATGAGAACAGCTGATTAAAACGCAATGGTACAAAACTCACGTCCAGAGCGCATATAAGAACCCACAAAAACAAAATGCCGCAATCACCATAAGAAAAACAAACTGCATTATCATCGCCCGCAACGAGAGCACGAGAAGATTATCCTCGAAGGTAACAAAGGCTAATCTGGAAGGATTATGAGATCCCTGATAAAACAAGTAATGCCTTGGACTAACCGGGGAAACATAAGGCAAGCAATCAAGGCAAGAACATCGATTCCAAGTCTGCAGGCTCGACTGTCTATATACACATGAGTTCCAGATGCGTTTGATAGTCAGGGAGAACAAACGATGGTAGTAAACTCCGTACAAGCGTAGAAATGTGTATATGCAAAACGTAGTGACTGGTTGTAGAGACCAGAATCAGTATCAAAAAATTCGTGGAACACAAAGACACACCGAACGCTAGGTCAAATCCATTCTAGATAATTAAGCATTCAGGTGGGATAAACTTGCATAACTCAAGTAGAAGTACCCATGTTCCCTTGAAATATACTTGGTGAATTAGATATCAGCTTCAAGTTACCATGCAAATCTTGAGACAAAGGCACACCTTTAATCCCATGTTCCTGCATAGTTGCGATTTTTTCAAGAGCAAAACCCGATGCAAATATCATGAAACATATTTCCGAAGCATTGAGGCTATCGTGCTCATTGAATTCAAGCGCGACGAAGAATAGGACAAACAAAAGTAGAAAGCTGATAAACTTGCATTTTAGTCAGGTAAACAACCAATCAACGAAATTGTTTACTTCAGGTAATCCAGGACGGAACGGATTGAAGGTACTTTAAGTCTATGTGATGATGAGTAAACTTGGAAAAATGGTACGATACTAGAAACAAACCGATAATGGTTAAGAAGTGGTGCTTTGTGAGGATCATAAAAATGAACTGGCGTTCTCTTGTATGTCTAAATGAAAGGATGTTCAATATGCTTCACAACGTCAATAACAGGGAATTCATAGATACATCAGATAAGATGGAGTGCGCGCTCTGAGCTTGATAAACACATTTTCCACTATAAATGGTATGAATAAAGGTTTCGTGAACGAAACAAGTAGATACACACGTCCATATTCCATCAATGACCTTCTGACATGCCGAACTCTTGATGAACCTTTTTGCTTTCCCAAGTATGGCCATTTCTATGGCGTTACCAACTCTATCTTCAACATCATCTTTCTCTTCTCTGGCTTGAGAAATGATAGGATCAGCACCTGACCACACATGCCAACTTGTAGTAAGAGCCACGGTAAGAAGCAATATGCTATTTGCGTTCTCGCGAAATACGCGGATTGCGAGGATCTCACAGAGATGTGCCCTAGAACGCGATAGAGTCGCCGTGGTCAGATTCTCGTCCCGAAGGAAATGGACACGGTTGATCAAGCAGCAAAATGTGATAGACAAATTGCCGTCCAGTTGAATGGCAAGATATTTTTCTGCTAATGGGCGAACAAGAGTGTAAGTCAGATCTGGAGCAGTCAACTAAAGGCTTCCTTTTCAGGGTTTGGGGCACGTCAGGCTTCTGAATGAGCTCACCGCTTCGTAGGTCAAAGGAGTATCTATTCAAAACAGAAAAATATGAGGTGTGCTTAAATTCGCGCACGTCTGAGTTTACCTATGTAATGCTGGAGTCAAAGGTGCAGGATTAGCTGTGTTTATATGTCATTCCAACCAAAGAGACATCATAATTTCATTAAGTTGGCAAGCATTCCTCTCGGTGGGGTGGCGACGTCGAGGTTTGAGCTTGAAGGAAAGGGGTAAAAACTCACCATTACATCCTATTGATAATGGGTAATTGAAGGTAAAGATACGAACAGAAGAGACATGCCTGCTTTATCATATGTATTATTGGATAGACTGGTGTAGCATCAACATCTTCACTATAGATGACGTTAGAAGACGTTATTCAAAGCTGGGAAACGCGACTGACGGGCGCAACAAAGGCTGGTGTTCTTGCTGGCTTTCGGACATCATAAGAAGCAAGGAGGGGGCTCGAATGCATTAAGGACACTGTTTATGTAATCAAATAAATTTCTTACTCCGCTGAGACATCACGACGTCGCGACGCTGTTTGACACGAAATGTACTTGAGCATAAACCAAAAAATAAAGCTGAGATAAATGCACACGTTGTTACAAAAAAGATTGGCGAATGAGGGTCGATAGGCATGTTTCCTGTAATTAATGCAAGGTCGAGAATTTCATCTCCGACGCACGCGTTCTGGCGACACCGTGACCTGACCTCCCTTTGGCACCATCAGCAATTGAGCTGGTTCCCTCCTAAAACAAAATGCAGGCAGGGCCAAAGGCTCTGGGAGGTACTCAAGCGCCTGTTAAAATCTACAATGCTGTTTATTCCTCAGTTCAGGTATCCACCTCCGCATATTTATATAATATGTTCTCTGACACGGTCGCGTCAATGATTCAGGTCTACGAGTGCATGGTCAGAGGCATCGCCGTGATGCGGAGAAGAAATGATTCATATGTAAATGCGACCCAGATTCTCAAAGTTGCAGGGGTCGACAAAGGACGAAGAACGAAGATACTGGAAAAAGAAATTTTGCCTGGGAAACATGAGATTGTACAAGGTGGGTATGGTAAATACCAAGGAACATGGTAGGTTGCCTTCGCTGCTGTGACGCGTAATAATCGTTTCATTTTACCTTTATCGCAGGATTCCATTAGAAAGAGGTCGTGATATTGCACTACAATATGGTGTGGCGCCCTTGCTGTCGCCTTTATTCGATTTCACACCAAGTACCAGCTCTCTAGGCGCGCTCCCTGTAACAGCACCCGTTGGTACTGCGTCCCCCCGACCCCTTTCAGCATCCTCATCATACTCCAGTATTGGCGCTGGTGCCAATTATATGGCTGCGATCCCCTCTTCTCTAGCACCCCCTCCTATCATGCCCGGTTCTGCCCTTCGTCTTCTCAACCAAGGACGAGCACAGGGACTTTTCACCCCTTCAACCTCAGGTCTGTCTTTGTTAGCGCAAGGTCGCCCCTCTGGCTTCAATTCTCCTGGTCCCTACCAACAGAGTGGGTATAGCCAATCACCACACCCCCAAACTTCAGAGACGCCTCCGCCTGTAAATCTGAAACGACATCGATCCGAGGCTGATGTTGACTCCCTGGGCCCTGCTGCTGGTCAGATGCATTATATCTTACCCCTCGCTTCTTTTATTTACTTTAATTTCTTCTACATAGATTTTCTTCAAGGTGACCGGACGAGACCGCCATCAGCAAATTCCCAAGCGAATGGAGACGACAACCCTTCTCCTGCTAAACGACCTCGCAAAGAATCGTTAACTCAAGAGCCGTCATCTTCACAACCAATGACATGGCAGTCTTCCCGAGCTCAAACTCACCACAATGCCCCTTCTAACCACCAGCAAGCTTTCAATGGTGCACTTCGTGCGCCAACTGCTGTATCTGCCACAAATGGTTCTGCGGGGCACCCCATCACCATATCTCCTGACCTTGATATTCACAAAGCACGTTTCGCGTCCAAATCGCTATTGCCTCCCTCAGGACAAACCTCATACAATTACAAAGACAAACGAAAAGCAGCAGTGGTGGCTTCCATTTGCCAACGTGATGAGCCTGCACCTGTGCTTGATTTTCTTCGCGAATTATCGTCAGACCCAGTGAATCTAGATCCACCCGCTCCTCTAGACATTGACGCAGTATTAGATGATCAAGGACATACGGCTCTGCATATGGCCGCTAGTCTCGGTCGACTACAAATTGTCGATGAGTTAATATCGAACGGAGCCGACATTCATCGTGGAAACTATCTTGGAGAATCTCCCCTTATTCGAGCATGTCTCGCAACACATAATGCAGACCAACAGACGTTCAGCTCACTTGTAGTTGTGCTTCATCTCTCCATTCGCACTCTGGATACATCACGAAAATCTGTCCTACATCACATTGTTTCGTTGGCAGGTGTCAAAGGTCGTGCGGTCGCCGCACGATATTATCTGGACCAGATTTTCCTCTGGATAGCTCAACAACAAGGAGGAGATTTCCGGTCGCTGGTTGATCTTCAGGATGAACATGGCGATACCGCTTTGAATATTGCTGCTAGGGTAGGCAATCGAAGTCTAGTTAGGACCCTATTGGACGTTGGAGCAAATCGTACCTTGCCTAACAAGTTGGGCCTGCGACCAGGTGATTTTGGGGTTGAAACAGAGGTAAAGCAGCCATTTTCCTTTTCCCTACAACCTTTGGGTCAATTCCTATTAGGAGTTGAGTGGTGGTCCTCGAGCAGAGGATATCCTCTCGAACTTACGTGTCGGACCGCCAGTACCTGTCCAGAAGAGTCAAGACGTGATTGCTGGTTCGTTTACTGAACATACTGCGCCTTCACTCTTTTGACCTTGATTCCTTCCAGATATGACAGCAATGATTCAAAACCTTAGCACCGAATTCCAAAGTGAAATCAAGACAAAGCAAGATGCTCTTGATGTGACTCAGGCTCATCTACGCGCCGCAACTCGTGAACTTTCTGAGCAACGCAAGCAGATTCAGACCTGGCAAGCTCGTTGTAGCGAGCTTGACCAGATTAATCAGCGCGTTCGAAATGTCGAAAAAGCTGTCACTGATGAAGACCAGTTCGATTGGACTGGGCGGACAGATCTCGAAGGAAACGATGCTCGTGATTCGGTCGGTCCTGCCTTCCAGTACCGAGGAGCAAGCTCTACAATGATTGGCGTTGGCGGATCGGTGGACATCTCATTCAGCGTTGATTCTGAAGCCCCATTACCCACAACAGATTCGGTTGCAAGTCTAATCAAACTGAGAAGATTGGGACTATGGCATATGCGTATGGAAGAGCTCGTTAAGGCAAGACTGAAAAACCTTCAAGGTGCCAGTGCCGAGAAGGAATACCAGTGTAAGAAAATCGTGGCGTTATGCACTGGTCTTCCTATCGACAAGGTTGAAGAAGTATGAGACCCTTTTCCTAATCGCGGCGATGTATCCCTGACCACCTTCCAGATGCTCGAAAATCTTGTCATTGCTGTAGAAAGCGAATCTCAAATTGTTGACCTCGGTCGCGTCTCTGGTTTCATGCAGAAGGCCTGTTCCTCCACATTTCATAATACATAATACCTGACCTCTTACATTTCAGGTCCGAGATGGCATCATCTGATCTGGTGCTGTACACGACTATTCATATATCTTTACATCTGTCATGAGCTATCAGTGCACAATGATTTATGTTGAATCTGTTTATTAAGATGTTACACTTCCTCTGGGGCAAACAGTTGGAAATTGCGATTATACGTCCCTGATGCCAGGAGATTTCCATCGCTAGAAATATCCACCGACATGACTTTCCCAGCATCTGTCGACAAAGTTCGCAGTAACTGCCAATCATCTGCACTCCAGAGTTTGACAAAGCCGTCATATCCGGAGCTTGCAAAAAACAACCCAGATCGGTATCGCCACTCCTCTTCTGCCGAAACAAAGTCTTTTTCAGGAGCATCACGGATGGCTTCACTATCATCTGCGCCGTTCATGACAATATCAGGAGGTGGAGTGTGTTTGAAGTACAGGTCATTAGCATGGAAGAATCGAACGTCCGAAACGTTCGAGATATGTGCGGGGATCGTGTATAGAGAATTTATGGAACGCATATCCCAAATGCGAATGGTGTCATCCCCGGCGCCTGTAGCCACTTGATAGCTGTGAAGGTGTTATGAGCATGAATGTTATGTAGGCAACAAAACAATAAAAATCATCCGAACCCATTGGGTGAAAACGCGATTGCAAACATTGCTTCTACGTGGCCGTCGAGGACCATTGCCGTTCGCCCAGTTCGTAAGTCCCAGATACGGCCGATAGCGTCAAGCCCCCTGACACGATGTCAACTAGAGTCGAAAAGGAACTGGAGGCAGACCCACCCAGATGCGACCAACGCTCCATCATTTTGGAATTCGACTGTATACACTTCTTTTGAATGGCCTTCTTGCAACAATAGTTCCTTTGTGGTGCTCACATCCCATAACCGCCACGTAGTATCAAAGCTAGCGCTAGCTACATAGTTACCAGAAGGATGAAATGCAACACGACATACTCGATCCTGATGGCCTTTCATCACAGAAAGGGGCGATTCACTTTAGGCAATCAGTACCGACAAAGGTGTCCTGATAGAAAAACTTACCTTTCGGTTGACCACAAATTCACGCTACCCTCTCCGCCACCACTCACGAGGTTCACAAGGCTGGGACTTTGAGATAAAGTTGCTTGCGGGTGCCAAGCAACGCCTCCGACACGGTCACTATGCCCCCGCAAGGAGCGTATTGGCGTACAGGCTGGAACATTCCACAATTTCACAGTACCAGACCAACTGCCTGTTGCCAGTATTTCATTGTTAGGTGCGAATCGTACTTGTGATATAGGACGTTCATCGCCAATTTGTGAGCCAAGATTGGCGATTTTCTGGTGATCCCGTCACTAGAGGAGATTTGGCAAGGGAACATAATGATATACCTTGACTTCTGAGAAAACTTTCTTGCGGATGTCGACTATACGACCTAGATCGATTTTACTGTCTATTCGCTGTTGGGCGACCCGCTTTTGAGCTCTGCCAAAGGAAGGAGCAAAGGAGGCATAGTAAGCACCTTGTCTGGCTTGACCTATCGGTAGCATAAATCCAACCTGGGAAGAGAATATTCCGCTAGTAATCTTCGTGCTTCCAAAAGCTCGAGTGATCCAGGTGAGTAGAATTCTTCCTCCTGAAGTTCAAAAACACTCCATTGATATTATTCAGAATTTGCTGTACAGGACTACTCACCTCTTCCTCACTATCATCTGATGATTCGTCAACATGTATAGCATCCTCTCCTCTTGCGGCATTTATTTGAGAAAGAACATATATCAGCCGGTCTCTTCGATCTGCGGCCTGTAAGAGCTTTTGTCACAGTATTGCTTATGAAGGTGCCAAAACTAACCCGTTCTCCAAAAAGAGTGATAGGTTCACCAATTTCCCTCAATCGCAACTTAACGCGGTTGTCGTCCGTTGGAACTGCCATGGTCCTGGCTTTTTTCTTCCTCTCTAGTTCATCGAGGATAACTTTGCTCTCCAACCGCGCTCTTTCTGTTCCTAGATAATTCCCGTCATCCATGAGCGTATCGAATGTTAGCTCCGCCATGATGCCTTTGAGAATATGTACGTAGTTTCACAGTCTGGCTCTGCGTAGGATCCTGTTTGGTTCCATCATATCTGCACAAACAAAGGGTTACTCGCTTTTCGCACGCGTGCTAAGTAGGTCGCAATTTGAACGCTTCAGGGTGGAAACGGTTCATTCGACAAAATACCCGCAGGGCATTCATTGCTAGCGCATTTACTATGATTTAGGGTTCAAATTTCCACAGGCAGATGGGCTGTGTACAACTGTCCTTACGTTTTTTATAAAAATAAAAATTCGTGGGACATCATGTGGTCGATGTGACCCTAGGCAACTGATTGCTTTCCGAAAACAAGCACCACGCCTTTTGGCAGGTTCAACTTCTACCTCCTTCCACTTTTGACCCAGGAAGTCGGTTTGGCTACTACTTCCTTAGCCGGAAAATCTCTACCTGAATTATGATGCAACAACCATCTCCGGGTCCGTCCAGCCCAATAAACCCACAACACTTGAGCCCAGATCAAAGTAAACCTCGTCCAGATGACTGTAAGCTTCCCTTAATCTTGCGACAAATCCCATAGAACCTCAAGTTATTGTCTCCAGATGTTTACTTTGAACGATCTACAGCAGATTTTAGTTCAGATGCTGTTGCGCGATCCACAGCTGCCAAACTCAAACTTGAGTCTTACTACAAAGTTGCCGTCGACTCTGCAATCGAACGTAATGCAAGGTAGGCCCCTAATCTTAGATTTATTGCTTCGGTCTCAATGTCCCCTTTCCGATTTTGCAGACGTATTGAGATGGAAACGAGATTGTCACAACTTCACTCGTCTGATGCTAAAGAACGCGAAATCCGCAAGTACAGTAAGACGGAATCCCAACACTTGCGCCTTAGACGAACGAAGATCAAACTAGAGGATTTCCGAACGGTGAAAGTCATTGGGAAAGGCGCATTCGGGGAGGTTAGAACATCTCACAACGCGTCTATGTTAATCTTGTCGTGTTGACCGCCCCTTAGGTTCGATTGGTGCAAAAAGTAGATACCGGCAAGGTGTACGCTATGAAGAGTCTGCAGAAAGCTGAGATGTTGAAGCGGGATCAGGTACGATCGTCGAATCCCTCTCTGTGCCCATTCTCAGATCAGAACGTGTAGCTGGCGCACGTCCGGGCTGAGCGTGATGTTCTAGCTGAATCCACTTCTCCATGGGTAGTACAATTGTTCTACTCGTTTCAGGATCCACTTTATCTTTACCTCATCATGGAATTTCTACCTGGAGGAGATTTGATGACCATGCTTATGAAATACGACGTTTTTTCTGAAGATGTCACCCGATTCTACATGGCCGAATGTATTGTTGCGATTGAAGCGGTCCACAATCTTGGCTATATCCATCGGTTCGTCAAACTTCCCTTTGCCGTACTATATGGTTGTAATTTTGTAACTATACAGTGATATCAAACCGGACAATGTCCTTATTGATAAGAACGGACATTTGAAACTTTCAGATTTTGGATTGTCGACTGGTTTACACAAAGCATCAGATGGAGAATATTACAAGCGATACCTGGAACAAGAAAAGACGAGAGATACAGCTCGAAACAGCGTCCAAGTTAACCCCATCAATCTCACCATGAGCAGAGAGCAAATCGCAACATGGAAAGCCAATCGACGGAAACTAGTATGCCCCTCACCTTTGGTAGTCTCTACGATGTCCGCTCACGTTCCTATTATTATAGGCCTACTCCACCGTTGGCACGCCTGATTATGTACGAAGATACATATCTGACCATACAATTTTCTCAAGCTATTTCCCTTTTTATGACAGATTGCCCCAGAGGTGTTTTTGATGAAAGGATACGGCAAAGAATGTGACTGGTGGTCATTGGGAGCAATTTTCTTCGAATGTCTCGCGGGCTACGCACCATTCTGTTCGGAGAATCCAGGAGATACCTACAAGAAAATTATTGACTGGCCCAATTATCTCCTTTTCCCAGAAGAGGTCTACATATCCAGAGAAGGGGAGGATCTCATACGCAGGTCAGATACGAGCTTTTTGTCATTCTTTCACTCCCTCATTATTGGCACAGCATGATGACCTGGGCGGATACACGACTTACTGTGAACCAAATAAAAGCCCATCCATTCTTTTATGGTGCAGATTGGAATTCTTTACGCCACATTGAACCTCCTTTCGTCCCCCATCTACAATCCATTACTGATACCTCCTACTTCCCCACCGATGACCTGGGTGATATGCCCGACCAGCTCGAAAGGGTGGAAGGTGTTGGCGCTGAGAAGGATCTCGCGTTTTTAGGGTGAGTCACCCTTTGCAACAACCAATGTTTATGGCCTATTGATTCAAGTGCAGATTCACTTTCAAACGCTTCACTGGTGGAGCACAAGCATCTGGGTGAACGTCTCAGGCTATCGTTGGAAATCTGTATCATTGTATCACTTTACGTTGGTCATCTACATAGACTAATTATCGCAATGGAAATACCGGGCCGGGAAAAGGTCCGAAATTTATTGTCGCAGAGTCCCTCCTGACCCAATCCTGATTCCTGTGTGATTTCCATATAATCAGTACCAGTGTCAGCTGTTAATCTTCTAAATTCTTCTTTGTTCACAAACTACTCACAATGTCCACCGTACAGATAGTAGGCAATGCAGAGATCTATAGCCCTCGCAAAGTGTTAGATCACCCCAAGTTTCGCATATTGACAGCGGGCGAGAAGCCATCTCCCCAAGGCAACATCGCTGCGTTTTATAATCCAGCACATGAAATCCATCTTGTCGAAAAACCTCGTCCAAAACCAGGCCCTGGTCAAGTACTGCTTCATGTGCGCGCTACTGGTATCTGCGGGCAGGTTTTTAAGTACATATCGTATTCGAAGCAAAAATAATTTGATTTCGTAGGAGCGATGTTCACTTCTGGCAACATGGGCGGATTGGCGACTCTATGGTAGTCACCGATGAAGTCAGATCTTCACTTTCGGATTATTTATTGAAGGCTGTTATCTGACGTAGCCTCAAGTGTGGCTCTGGACATGAATCTGCCGGCGAAGTCGTAGAATTAGGTGAAGGTGTAACTCAATGGAAAGCAGGTACTTGACCATCGCCTCGATCCATCAATCATACTAATTCAATAGACTAGGTGATCGTGTCGCAATTGAGGCTGGAGTACCCTGTTCCCAGCCGGCCTGCGATGCGTGCCGTACAGGCAGGTACAATGCCTGCCCCGACATCGTTTTCTTTTCTACCCCGCCTTTCCATGGTAACATCATAATGCCTTCTGGTTTATCAGATTTGTATCCTAATAAGATCGGTGTGATAGGTACTTTGACTAGATGGCACCTGCATCCTGCTCAATGGCTTCATCGTCTTCCAGACCAGGTTTCCTTCGAGGAAGGTTCGTTATGTGAACCCCTGGCTGTCGCCCTGGCAGGAATCGAGCGATCAGGTCTTCGACTCGGGGATCCTCTTCTTATTTGGTAAACCCATTCCCCCCACTCTAAAAAGACGTGATTTATTAACGAAAGCAGCGGCGCAGGCCCTATCGGCCTCACCACACTTCTTTCTGCCAGAGCTGCTGGAGCAGAACCCATCGTAATTACTGATCTTTTCCAGACCCGTCTGGATTTTGCGAAAAAATTGGTGCCTGGTGTACGCACTGTGTTAATTTCCAGTAATACTACTATCAAGGAGCATGCTGCTCAAGTCAAGGAAGCAGCGGACGGTCCCTTGAGAGTCGCCTTGGAGTGTACAGGTGTCGAAAGTAGCATTCATACCGCTATCTATGTGAGTCTTCGTAGCCGACTTACTTGAAGAATTTCCCCAACGATAACACTGCAGTCCATGCAATTTGGAGGAAAAGTATTTGTCATTGGTGTTGGCAAAAATGAACAAGTGGTATGTTCTCAAGTATGTATTTAATATCCGAAGAGCTTTTGAATCCCTCTTTCAGTTCCCGTTTATGTACCTTAGCGCGAATGAGATAGACGTTAGCTTCCAATATCGTTATGCAAATCAAGTAAGGCCTATGCTCTTTCGACTGGAGGGGAACGAAGGTTGATCACATCGCCGATTCTAGTATCCCAAGGCTATTCGTCTTGTCGCAGGCGGTTTAATTAACATCAAGCCCTTGGTTACTCACAGATTCGATCTTGAAGACGCCGTGGCAGCTTTTCATGTTGCTGCTGATCCATCACAAGGCGCCATCAAAGTACAGATTCGGGACTGAGGCATGCATGTACATGAGAAAGACGCTCCATTTTATTTTCGATTATCAAAAAAGAGAAGTGTTTGGTTGTATCTTGTAGCGAAGGGAAAATCGCACGTGTAATTTTTATGGTTTATGATAAGGATAAGAACGAAGTTGTACGAATATCAGACTATACAGTAAAAAAAGAGAGACAGCTGAAATATAGGCAAGGTGGCCCAAGATACTAGTATATATAACTTAGGCGAAAAAAGCAAAAGTTGAATAAAACGAAGTAGGTTCACCATGATGGACCTCCAGCAGAACCTTCATTCCTTGGACGACGAGGCCACCCGGAATCGACTGGCCGTCGTGCACTGGGGTCAAATCCATCACCCCGAGTTCCCCTTCCTCTTCCTCCACGTCCGCCACGGTTATTCCCACGCCAATTTTGATCTCGGCCACCAGGCTCGCTATCGTAAGAGGTTCCCCGGAATTCACGTGAGTAGTCTTGTCGTTCGTACGGAATTGGAGCGAGCGGTTGTGAATGAGGGGAACCCAAGGAATGTGGAGAATTCATCCCATGGGGTGGTGATTGATAGGCTCCAACAGGGTTTTGAGGTGGGAAATTTGGAAAAGCAGCAGGTGGGTGATTTCCCCAAAGCTGGGGCAGTGGTGGCGTACCGGTACCCATCAGGGGCTGGGAAGGGTGCATTGGATTCATGTGAGGAGGCTGTTGCGTGGTAAGTTGCACAGGTTGTTGAACCTGAGAGAATGGCAAGCGAGTAGTTGATGCCAGAGTTTGGAGAACACTTTGGATTTGTTCTGGGGTAAGAGATGCAACCTCAGCAACAATTGCGGGAGGGATCGGTAGATCGGACATGGAAGGAGGAACGTTTGCGGTAGTTGGGACTAGGGGTGATTGAGTAGGAGGAGTAGGATATGTTTGTCCATTTGCTGAGGTAGTAGCAAATGCAGGTTGGGGGGGGACTTGTGAAGCCGGAGGTACTGGCAATAAAGCAAGTTTTCCTTTGTTCAAGATCCAGATTCCCACTATGTAATCTGATGTCCTTGTCTTGGGTAGTTTTAGTTCATCGAGCAGCTCCATGTATTCAGGCAATGGCTCGCTTTGTAGTAAAGGAACCATATATAATTCTCGTCCTGGATGATATTCTTTTGGTCTGCTTCCCCATGGGAATACCAAGCCGTGTCGACTACAACACAACATATCATTAGCATCAATAACGAATAATGATATTTTGCTAAACGGAACCCACCTCTTAGAAATCAAGAAGTTGGAAAAAATATTGAATTCGCTCTCGTTTGACTCTGAGGCTGGACTGAAAGCAGCAGCCAACAATTCTTTGGTTGCGTTAAGCCTCATTTGTAAAAGATACTTGGTAGAGTTCTCAACAGGAACGCGACCTTCAATCCTCAGTAAATCTGAAGGAAAGAGCGTTCTCCATAGAGGCGACTCAGGAGCCAGATATCGCCCTCCAACCTGACGAGCAATAAGTTTTGTCTCTTGCGGCATACTCGAATCCAGCGGCATAGTAATCTAAGCATCCAAAACGATCAGATATATGCGGTAACTTGCAAAATGTAATAGTAAAAAAACTTACTTTACCAGACCAGATTTGAGGAAGAGCTTCGACAGTTTGTGGAACCACCACTTGTGAGGACGCAGGTGCTTCAGGCTCTTTTTCGTCCAAAAATATATCGAAATCTTGATCATTGGCCTCTTGCGATTCGATATCCATGTTGTCGTCCTTGTCATCACTATCAAGAGACTGAGCTTCAGTAGAGGCCGTCGTTGGAGGCGGTAAAGCCTCTGTGGGAGTAGAGGGTTCGTTTCTGGAAGCATTCCAGAGCGCATTCAGGTCGAACGACGTAGCACGGGGCCTTGCAGCAAATGGAGAAATACCGGTCGACGTTGATTGTACCGGAGTTGAGAAGGTGTCGTTGGGAGAAGGTATGAGATCGATTGTCTGTACTACAGCAGGCCAATTCGGTGGGGATGAACTCGACACACCAGCAGCAGTCTCTTGTTCGTCATCAATATTAATCAAATCGGCCAAATTCAACTCGGGTTCCGCGAAGGACGAGGGCTCAGCTGGGGCTGCAGATAAAGAAGAAGCATCTATAAACAATGGTGCTCCCGACATCGCAGAAGAGGCCGCTTCATCAGGTGGAGACATAGCATGAAGCGGCACAGGAGGTGGAGCACCCCAATGCTCCGATGGACTCTGCAATACATTAGGAGACTCAGGAGGAACGGAGACAGAAGCGGTACGCTGCCGCTGAACGGTCCTCAAACGAGCCATACGTTCCCTCTCCCTCCTCCCCTCTTCTTCCTGCTCCTGCTCTCTCTGGCGCTCAATTTCACGCGCACTCGACACTTCCCCATTCACATCCTCGATATCCTGCAATCCTTTGTGTGTAATTTTGGCACGAGGTGCAGTAGACTTTTGTAGAATAGAATGTTCCAATGCTTCTTTCTCAGCGATCTTGATGGACTGTTTAGTCTCCTCGTCGGCTAAATCAGTGGAAGACATTAGGGATATCTCTTTAGGAGATATATTTCCAGAAGTAATGCGTTGGTGAATAATGACACGGTCAACTTTGCTAAGGTTAAACTGAAGCATCCGGAATCGATCCCTACAGGTCCAAAAAGTTAGTTGAACAGTCAGAGTTTTAGGAAAAAAATGGTGCGACTTACTTATATTTCCCTCCTGCATGAGGTTTACCTTGCTTATCTGGCTCAGAATAAATGTCATAAACGCAATCCTCGAGATCCCGAGCGAACTGTTTCGCTTCATTGATCAATGCTTCCTTTTCCTCCTCGCTCAGTTCTTCAATCTTCCTTGGGATAACGTTGGTTTTGCTGGGGTTGACGTTCATATCTTGATCCGTGGTTTCAGAACGTACATGAGGATATCGGAGGAATACATTGCGAAGAAGTTCCTCCAATTTACTCAAACAATATTTTCGGGCAGGATCGTCGACGGCATTAAACGACTTCTTCTTCTTTGAAGGAGGGGATGACTCAGAAACATTTGTTGCCTTTCTCTTCAGATGACCGTGGGCGGCTGATGCGGATGGTGAAGCTTTGATGCGGCTAAGGCGCCGGCTTCCAGTCTCGTTGGCTGAGTCAGAGTCCGAGCCGGAAGAAAACCGACGGGTGCGACGCTGAAAAGATAAAATAGATATGACCAACCTAGAACGGATTTCGAGAACATCGGAACATACCCTATCTGCTGACTTGTTTTTCCCCAAATTATCATCTACATATTCATCCTCGCTACTTGGACCATCATCTGACTCCTCGACCTCGATTTTCACCTCTTTCACCTCTGGCGTTTTACGATGTGCCTTCAAAACCGCATTTCTCCTCTCCACGACGGCCGCTTCTTCATCATCGGTGCATTCTTCGACGGCTTGATCCCCTTCCCAGGTCACTGTATGAACCAGCCACGACAAAGTCAGTTACTGACCACCAAAAAAAAAGGTATGATACAAAGGAGAAAGAATGAAATGGGATGATGGTATGGCCGAAAAAAGCGATGATTGCGTAAAGTAATTTTGACTACATGACTTGAATACCCTTGTGTCATATTGGGCACGAATAAGCGAAATCACTCATAAGAGTCATTCAGCCAGTGCAAATATGACTCATGTAGCCGCTCAATCCCAAAGCACTGAAGTACAGAAAACGGAACAACAGCACCCCAAGTTCCGGGAGGTAAAGAAAGAAGGAGCAAGGAAAGGGCGCGTGCCACACATGACATCAGTCCAAAAAAGAGTTATACAGCGTAATTCTTTCTCCAAAACTACAGACTGTGGGCATGACACAAAAGACGCCAGTACATAATGAAAGGATTCAATAAACTCACAAGCTGAACGACGTCCTGTAGTTTCAGTACAAGTAGGACAAACATAGACACCTTGATGGAAGGATAGGTCAGACACGAAAGCTTTTTGGGTGATGAGATTAGGTCAATACTCACTAATTTCCTCTGCCTCTGGCTCACTGAGATCAACACAAGTGAAATGATACCTGGCATTTATTCTCGGTGAACACTAGTAAGATGAGAATGAGTTAAAACTAGACGTACCAAATTTTGCATTCGGAGCACAAGATCATAGGCGATCCATCATCGTCCTTCGAACAAAAACAAATAACAGATCTCAGTGATTTTTTCGTTTTCCTAGGTTTAACATTCGAGAATTTGGTAGGTTTTTCCTTTACTTCCTTTCCTTCATGCCCCGAAGATATTTGAGCATGATGTGAATCCTTCTGTGTGCGATTCCTGCTTTTCGTTTGCGATTTGGGTGCTGGAGTTGTATATGTGACTTTGGATACTCCGGATCTTGTTCTGGAACGTGTACTCATCGTGGAGACTTGAATGTTATCGACGCTGAAGTTGAAAGAGAGGTCCGAAACAAAATGACTATAATTATTTTGGTGTGTTATGGTTTTGGCGGAAACATTCCCAGCACGTGATGATGTGCCTTCGAGTCCTCAACAATCACTTGATTGACTCATAACGAATGACGAAATGAATCGCAAAGTGGATAAGAGTATAATGGTAAATATAATTATTGGCTGACTCCGAGATGGAGCGTGTTTCATGGAACCTCAACGGGCCGGTTAAATGTCGATATATCTATCGGGAACTAGTTTGAGGTGGAAACCAAGGTCTATATTTTTTTTCACACACAAAGATCACTGGATCATCAAAAGTGGTTATAGCCGAGTTCCCCTATCTGTTTTTAACGTCTTTTGCCTTTTGGCTTCTGAGGAAGGTTCGAGTTATAGAGGTGTGGCAGGAATTAGGTTGAAGCGTGGACAGCGAGCCTCGAAGTACACACATGCTCCACAAAGTAGGGTGGTTATAAATGCCATATTTTCCGTGACAGCCTAGTACCCGGCCGCTTAGTACAATCTCTGCTTCATCGGTCTGCAGCACCCTCGTCTTCTAAATGTAGGTCGTGGCGCTCATTGTCTTCCCCGCATGCAATAGCACTTGGGCGGAGGTCGACAAAAGCAAGCTCACCGTTGGAGAAAGGTTTGTCGGGTTACATCATTGGGGAACAGCCCCCCTATATATAGTTTGGACAGGCTACCATGATATTTCAAATAAATAACCGACGCATATGTCCTTGTGGAGTTGTGCCAGCCTTGAGGCGTTTGAGATCGACCTGATTTGTTGTCTCACTCTTGTTCCCGCCGTCGTCGCTTCTCTAACTGATAGATAGCCTTTTATCAACAAAAAAGCTCTGTTAAACTTAGCCCACGACGGTGTCCGAATAATTTTCCCTCGTATTCACTCATTTGCTATTACCCTTCATGACAAGCCATGACGGCACTTGTCTCTAAGGCTTTCTACAATCCTTCTGCCCAGCGTATCGACCCTCCCCCCTCCATTGCCTCAGGCTCTTCAGTAACGGGGCCAACCATGGTGGAAACCTCGTCAAATACTTTTCAAAAATTTCGGTCCACACTTGAACAGAGTCTACGGACAGCAACACGGTCGAAGAAACTTCCAGCTACTCCATATCTTGTCGATGAACTGGCGGCGTTGGCTAGGACTGCTAAGGGGAAGGAGAAGGAGAAACCCAAGGACGTTGAACCCTCACGTAAAGAAAAAAATGCTTTTATACGAAAAGTAACTTTCCGTCGACCAGCTGGTCACGATTCTCCCTCAAACAGTACCCCCGCCAAAGACGTGCAAGACAAAGGTAGGGTTGCCGGACACACTAGCTATACCACTCCATCACTACGCCAAGCCTCAATGTCATCTCCTGCTTTACATACATCATCACAGGCTCTTCCATCTCCAAAGTCTCAATCAGCCATACCTGGTTCTTCCTCCTCCAATACAGATGTTCTCATCTCCCCGACTCGACAGAGGACAAGGAAGATCAATGTGCAGACCCAATCGTCGGGTATCAGCGGCCCTGTTCCCTTGGGTTCCAAACATAATTCCTCTGACGCGCCAGCTTCGAGCTCAAGAGACCCTTTCTTGTCCCGCCATCGATCTTCAAAGCAAGGCTTACCTCCATCCCCATCCACTCCTTCATTGCACCATCCGCCCCACGAACGTTCACGAGAGCTACTCACGCCGACACGGACGCGAAGAGAAGCAGCAACTCCCCCTGATACCCCGACCCCGAAAGCCCGGCACTCATCCAAGTCCTCCACCTCTCCGCCTTCACGTGCTTCAAGTCCTATTCGTCCTAAATCACCATCAAACCGGGTGCGAGTTGTTACGCCTCCGGTCAGAGGTCTGACTTCGGCGTCTACATCCCACCTTCCTTTGACATCCTCGACACCTCCATCGACACCTCGACGCCCCATAGATACATCACGACGCGTGTCAGATACACCACGTCGTCCATCAACGGAAAGTCCTCAGCATGCGTCCCCAATTGATATTAGAGGGGAATCACCTTCTCCCGTCCGTACACGCACTAGATCCCCAGTCCAACGCTCCTATTCCCAAAATCGTCATTTTAATATTTCCTCAGGCTCGCTTGTCCAACCAACCTCCAATCCTGAGTATCGCGAACTTATACGCACGGCTGCTTCGCTGATTTGTAAGGAGGCCTTGAAGCCGCCATTACATATGATCAAATCGGAAGCTGGGTTACGGGAATGGGGAGAAGTGGAGGCTCGGACGCGTGCCCTTGCTAGATTAGAACGTATATGGAGTAAGAGTGGGAACAGTGGATTTGGTAGTTCAACCAATATTTCGACCGCTGCTTTGTCTTCAAGTGGGTTGACTGCTTCTGGAGAAGAGAGAGAGAAAAGGCTATTTTGTGAGGCTTTGAGGGATGGTTATGTTCTTTGCCAGTGCGTACCTTTCCTTGCACCGGTCCAGTTATTTAATGCGCCTATGCTGATCATTGACACAGGCTTATGAACAAGCTTCGATCGAGCTCCGTTGTCCGTCCCGATCCCCGGGAGAATGGTTTCATAAAGACATCCAATGTGACGAAGTTTTTGGCGGCTTGTGCATCGTATGGACTTCCTAACGAAGATCTGTTTCAACGCGACGACCTCATAGAAGCCACAAGCGAGTCTCTAGCGCGTGTGGCAAAGACAGTGATTGCTCTGTTCAAGTTTGTGGACTCGCCTCCTCCCTCAAGATCCAAGTTCATGTCTGGTCAAGCGACACCGATGCCTGGTAGTTTAGTGGCTTCAACTCCATATGGACAAGCCGCGAAATCAAGAGCCTCCTCATCCACCCCCAACCTCTTATCCAAACCAAAATCTCCAGTATCCAGTTCCCCGACTCACAAGCGATGGAGTCCACCTTCAGATCTTCCAACATTGCACTCGCATAGTCCAGATGACAATAACAACACAGTTAGAGCCGACCCGAAATTAAATCCCGTCGATATTTATCAAGACGCCGAAGATAATGAGGCGGAGTTCAAACCCATTTTGGTCCCTCAATTGAAGCCTCCTCCCAGATCACCTCTGAGAAGACCTTCGACAAAGCAGCATGTCGATACACCGACTAGAAATGCTTCATCAAGTTCGAACCCAAACCCAAGGTTGTCTGCGGCGGATTCTACCCGGGTTTCTGTCGGCGATGCTTCCATTAGGGACTCGATGAATGACGAGCCACAACTCAATGTTCGTCGGTCCGTCGCGTCGAGCATGCTGTCTGAGGCTACGGTCATTACTGCTATCTCCAGTATTTTTGGAGGAAAGAGTAGTAGTAATCCTTTTGGCACCATCCGGACAATGACGACGGACATGACTTCCGAGGCGCCTTCCGTGTCTCGTGCAGAGGGTAACTTGATTGCAGAAGACCTGGCTAGGAAACGATGCACGGAATCAACTAGTGGAAAGTATGGAAAGGAACGTAAAATGAGTGAACCTGTTCTGCCTGATCTTTCAAGGGTTGCGGAAGAGACAGACGAGAGTGTATCGTCTAGAGGACATACTACCACAGCCGATAATAGCAATAAAGGCAAGCCAAGATCACAAGAGCCTGAGAAGCCTGCTTTCTATCTTCGCAAAGGCAAGTGGCCTGAAGACTTCATGGATGCTCTTCAAGCTCAGACTCAATCCCAACCTATCCCCACTCGAGACCTATTTCCAGATCAAGAGGACCGCAGTTCACGTCAGTCTACTCCGATTTCAATATCTCCACCTAGAAAATTAGCCGTTGTGGGTGCTGCTGCCCCTGCCCGCCCTGGTAGTGATGGTCCTCTAGATTCAATTTCACCTCTTCCTCGTAGACCAACACATCGTCCAAGGCATAGTATTGATGCTCCTCCTATGATTATGCCTAAAGATGCCGTTCGCCGTGACAGTCCTGATAGCGGTCGACTCGTCCCTCGCCGACATAGCACTAAACCCGCAGCACGCAATGGCGGCCTCATTCCGCGGATCAGTAGTAACACCAAAAATAATTCGGATGATTTTCTTCCTCAAGGCTCTTCACTCGTTCCCTTTCCCCAAACTACTTCTTCAAGTGGCATTCCGTCACCACCTCATCATTTGTCTGGAGAAACGGTCCTTCAAAACGACATACCACGTGTTCTTCGTGGACGCTTTCAGAGCGAAATTGAAGGTTCTTCAAGCTCGAAGAGACGTGCGAGGCCTAGTTCGTATGATGAACTCGGCGCCAAACCTGCCCGATCGAGGTTTGAGAGTATGGTCGATTTTGGTGTGGGATCGGGAATGGCTAGTGCGAGTGATCTTATGTCTCGGAATACTTTGGATGCCAGTGCCGTCCGAATGAGGCTTGTGGTGAGAGAAGATGGGAAACCTCCGACTTATTTCGTAAGTTCACAAAAACCCTTTTCTAAATTTCAAGCTTTATCCAACCTAATCTTCTTTTCACTTCAGCAACTGGGCAACTGTATTGGTCGTGGACAATTTGGTTCGGTGTATCGAGCGTTGAATCTGAATACTGGCCAGATGGTAGCAGTGAAGCGAATCCGACTTGAGGGTCTGAAAGAAGATGAAGTCACTACCCTTATGAGAGAGGTCGATCTCGTCAAAAGCTTATCTCATCCCAGCATTGTCAAGTATGAAGGAATGGCTCGAGATGAGGATACACTCAATATCGTTCTTGAGTGAGTGTTTTTATAAAGTACCTTTTTCTGAACTTAACATTTAATGATAGATATGCTGAGAACGGTTCCCTCGGCCAGACACTGAAAGCCTTTGGGAAACTTAACGAGCGTCTCGTAGCAAGCTACGTTGTTAAAATTCTCGAAGGCTTACACTACCTGCATACAAGCGAAGTAGTTCATTGTGACTTGAAGGCAGCTAATATTCTCACAACCAAAAACGGCAATGTAAAACTGTCTGATTTCGGAGTGTCACTCAATCTCCGAGCTATGGAGAGGGAGATTAAGGATGTCGCCGGGACCCCTAACTGGATGGCACCCGAGGTCATTGAGCTAAAAGGGGCTTCCACGAAATCCGATATCTGGTCTCTGGGGTGCACCGTAATTGAACTTTTGACAGGTCGACCTCCGTACGCCGAAATTACGAACAGCATGTCTGGTAAGCTATTTAATTTTGTTTCTTCATTTGACGATCTAAACGGAGTCTCGTGTTCCTAGTGATGTTCCGTATTGTCGAAGATGATATGCCTCCTTTACCGGAAGGGTGTTCTGACCTCCTACAAGACTTTTTGAAGCAATGTTTCGACAAGGATCCTACGCGTCGCCCAAGCGCAGAATTGCTTTGTGAACATATGTGGCTTAAAAAGAATTGGGTAGAGCTGAAGGTTCGGATATATCTCTCTTTGTAGAGGGTTATGAATGCTCATTTAGCTGTGATACAGGAACTGCGTCCTCAAGATAGCATCCCATTTCTGCGCCGAGTCAGCACTGATTTCCGCTACCTATCACAAATGGATATGTCAGATTCTTCTCCAATCTCAGCTTCCCCGAAACACAAGGAGGACAGCGGAATGATATCGCCAACTGGACGACGTACATCCCATTCGTCTATTCGTCCTCTGGATAATGATATTTCTCCTCGTGAACACTCATTTGTCAAGACCACCTTCAGCAAGCGTAAGTTTTTTGACTTTGTAAAATTGTTGTCCTTTTCTCATTTGGCTGTTTAGCCATGGTCTGTCGAGTATGCCTTGAGAACGTAAAGAAGAACGCTGTTCTCTGTTCACAGTGCAATCTTATTTCTCACGCGAAATGCGCCATAAATGCGCCTCCAACTTGTAATTTACGAGCTCAGCTTCTACTTTATGCTCAGTATGCGGAGAAGGGTAACCCGGCTAGCGTATACTCCAATCCCGCAGACCAAACCCATGATCTCAATCAAAATGTTGCCATGTCTGATGTTCCGTTCATCGAGCACTCAAGAACCAGCATGGATACTCCACCCCAATCACCAGTGAACCCAGACTCTCCAGAATATCCTCTGACTGCTTTCAAGTTTATGGCCGCCTTTAGACGCTCTCGGAGCAATCTATCACCCGAATCAGTGACCTCATCCACACCTCCTGGCGCAAGTAGTGATGAAAACGATCGTAAACGTCCAGCTGTCCTAGTTAAACGGCATGAGCGACCTCTGTCCGTGACAAGTACGAGTACAGGATTGAGCAGTTTACGAAGTGCTGCTACTGCCGCAGAAAGTTTTTCAAGTCGCCGAAACTTCGAGCAGCGTTTGGAACGCCCCACGAATAATACTAGTACGGGGAAGCAACCTGGTCTCACGACAGGCTTAAGAAAGAAAGTCACATCTCCGTCACGTTCGGAAGCCACATACGACGGGGACATTAGATCTAATGAACGCCTTGGCGTTCCTCCTCAAGACTCTCGACGAAATAAGAAACAGGGGAACAAACAGTCTGGTAACTGCACAGTGCAGTGATACCCCAACAACAATCCTGTCATTTTATGTAAATTTTTTCCCCTCTTTTTTTTTTTTTTTTTTAATAATCCAAGGACATTTATGGTTGCATAACTTTTATCTTTTTCTGCCATTCATCAATCATAAAACCTCCTTCAACACATCTGTACCAGTATATTCATCTGTTCTTGTATTTTTCTGCCTGATATCAGTCGCACGCCTTTTGCAGTCGCTTCCTTTCTAGTAACACCGTCGGGTTCAGGCTGACTTTCATTGACTAGTAGTACTCATATGCATGCCAGTCACTTGTTACATGATCAATCACCCTTCAATTTGTGACCGAAAACTTGTTGACATGCCATGACAAGCAGACAGGAGCCTGTACATGCTCTGAAAAACAAAAACGAAGATTGGGAGTTTTTAGCTGCCTCCATGACTTTACGTCTTACCAAGTGTATCCTTTTTTTTTCAATTTGCCTCCAGAGCCTAGAGCTAGGTGATAGAGGTCTATATCCATGTCATTCCCATGACGCTGCTGCGTCGGGGACTTGTGAGGTTATCCCAGGGTCGCAATGCATGTTGACAGATCGATTGTCATTTGTTATATTGGTCTGACTAGTAAGCCCAGCCTTACTTATTATAAGTAATAACGGAGTCAAATTATTACCATTACTGTACCATTACATTGGTCCGTCACACTTGCCGAGTAATGCCGTGGCGGAGTTTGATGGACATTCCCAAAGGAGCCAAGTGCCGCAATGACATCACACTCTGACAAGCGCGTTGGTGTTGCGGAGCGGAGCTGAAAGTATGCTCGCTTCACTCGCAATCAATAATGAAAGTTGTAAAGGTCAGATGATCATGATTTATAGATTCAAGAATATCCATTGGTTGCCTCAAAAAGAAAGAATCATACATCAATCCTCGTAAATATTGCAGTACAGTCCAAAGATCAGAGTTCTACATGCTCTGGCAGGGATGATGGGCTTTGGTGTATGGCTTCCAAAGCAGCTTCAGGACCAACGGAAGAAGGGTCTTGTGCACCCTCTATTGCAGACTTACCACCAAGGGTAGACGGTGGATCCGGTTTTTTTGATATGGGCGTAATAGAGCTGAGAATGGCCGCTGTCGTTGCCGTGCTAGAACTGGCAACTAGTGACACCAGAGAAGCCACCATAGATACTGCGGTGGCGGATAAGCTCAATGATTCTCCCACTGGCTCCAAGGCACTTCGAAGCAACTCCTCGTCAGAGCTGAAGTCCGGCAAGAATCTTGTCCACCAGAAAGCAATCCTAAGTCCACGATCGATGATACGCTGTTTCAAGATAAACAACACGACGAGAAGGAAAAAAATGAATCCGGAGATGATAAGGATTCGGTCGAGCCAGTCAGATTTCTCAAGTGCAGTGATGAGTTGTTTAGAGGTGGACATAACACTGTTAAGAGCATCATGTTGGAGGGATGTAGAGCGGAGGGTAGCGGTAGAAGAATCGAGCATTTGAGTGGTTAGGACTGAACGCTCAAGTTCGGCTTGCATCAGGGAGACAGTGCGTCGGAGGGCGTCGGTCACATCGGAGTTGGCTTTCATGAGGATATCGTCACTGTGCAACGTTATTAGCAACCGTTGAAAGATTGGTGAGAGGGATACACATACGTATTTTTCTCGCTTGAATTTTGTTTCTCTTTCAACACAGAAGCAAAGGTAAGTAAGTCTTCCTTATTCGATTTACGTCGTGCATCAATAGTCCGTTTTGAGGTAAGCAAAGCAGCTCTAGTCTCCTGTCGTAAGCTTTATTTTTTTATCATCATAGATGAGTATATCTGAATCAGCAGGGGTAGAAAATGTCCTACGTTGCCAATTTCTTGTTGAAATCGTCGACAACTCCACGCAGTTCTCTTCTGTTCTTTTCACCTTGTAGGTCATCTACCATAATTTCGAGTGCCTGAGGTCGGTCATCTGAATCATGGAGAGGATCAAGAAACAGTTTTGAATGAGCTCACTTCAACATGCCGCGTTAAAGCAGCAGTGTCCAATCGTAGATCCTCTGCCAGCGTTTGCTGTAGCGAAAGCGGTCCAATACATTGTCGGAGCTTGGGCAATTCAGATTCTGTGAGATAATTGTATCGGCGTTGAGCGGCAGATACGAGAGACAGAGTGTCTTCGGGTAGAGTATTGGGAATAGGTGCCATTATCAAGGCTTGTAATCTGGTGTAAAGTTGTTCACAGCTTACATAACAAGCCTTACGTAGTCACGACAAGTATACCTTATATCGGCCAATGACTAAGCATACATGATCCGGTTTGGAACCTTAAATAGAACGGCTCAATCTCTTGGGAATTTCAAGTTGTTACCCCGAGTATGCTCTCACGAAACCATCAATTTTCTTTGCAAGATATATATACGAGGTTCGTTCGGAAAATATGGTTGGCATCAAAGGTTTCAGTACTCAACATTATGCTTGATAGGATCAGATAAGGACATGCGACATTGTCCATTGTGACAGTCTGGATCCTCATGGAAGAGCTTGTCAGAACACTCCTGGCACTCTTGCAAATAAATTCAAAATATGCCTAAAGGTGTCCATCTACTTTTCCTCTCACCAGTCGACCGTGGACAAGACTCAGAAGGTTCTATGTACTCTACCAGCATTTCATTATTTCTTATCCTTGCATCCTTGGCGTCTACATTGTTAGGTCCGTTGAAGATTGAATACTATCAACTTATTGACACCAACTTGAAGTTCTACTTTATGCTAGGGCTTCACCATCTGGTAATAACAGCACTAAGTTCGTTAGGAATAATTCTTTCACAACAAGTAACTTCAGGTCTAGTGAGAAAATTTCCTCTTTTTCTGCTGCCTTGAGTGATACCTTGTTCTAATCCTTTTTTTTTCCGGAATGGTAGTGCCTTTCAACTTGTCAGGACATCCAGTCGACAGTGAGCGTGAGTTCAAATTCGCCCCCACAGAAAACAGTTACAACATCTCACACCTCTTGTGTTACTTTCCAGAGTTGCTGTTAGGGCAACTGCGGACGACTTAGTCGAGATCTAGCAGGGGATCCTAAACATATATATAAACATAAAATACGACAGGAAAGCGCACCTAGCAG
>Ga0193743_1000303_pt1 | contig 38477 bp, 31 predicted proteins | sample L2c2metaG_FD_143038 | JGI IMG/M metagenome (GOLD analysis project Ga0193743, IMG submission 143038) | Soil microbial communities from a riparian zone of the East river system, Colorado, United States - L2c2 | ecosystem: Environmental > Terrestrial > Soil > Riparian zone | place: USA: East River... | reverse complement strand
CTGCCGCTTCGGCTTCGTTCAAGTCAGCCTCGATCCGCTAATCTCTCGATCTGTTTTCAACTTTCCCGTAGTACGCCCTACCCCCCGCCGCCGACCAGCATGCCCCGAATGTAGCTCCCCTCAAATCCACACCCCTTACCCATCGCCGCCCACCCGAACAATAACCCAACGACAACCCTCCACCCAAAACGCCGCATTCTATCCTAAAATCTATAAATCCATGCGCCCCCTCGCGTTCCTCTTGCTCGCCGCCTTACTACCAGCGCAAGCACCCCATCCGCAACTCTGGGTAGAAAAAAGCAATCGCAACGCGCAACTCTTGCTAAACATCCTGGCCCGCTACGCCCCGGAAGACGCGGCATCACTCGGCATCTCCGGACTCGACGACAAAATCTCTATCCCATCAATAGACGCCGAGGAACGCGCCCGCCGCGATACCAACGACGCCCTGCGCACCCTGCGCTCGCGTCTAACCGCCGAACCCGATCCGCTGGTGAAGCAGGATTTGGAAATCCTGATCGCAGCCGGTGAGCGCGAAAACCGCTCCTCAGCGGCCAGGGAGAAATACATGCTCCCCTATGACAACGCGGGGGCAGACATCTTCCGCGGAATCCGCGGTCTGCTCGACGACCAGATTGCCCCCGAGCGCCGCCAAGCCGCCGTCATTCGCCTGCGCCGCTACACCGGGCTGGAACAAGGCTACACGCCCACCACGCAATTGGCGGAAGCGGTCTTTCGCGAAAAGCTAAAAACACCTGGGCTGCTCGGCCCCGCCAAAGCAGAAGTGGAGCACGACCTCACCACCACGGATGACTACATCACCGGTATCGGTCTCTTGCTTGAGAAATACAAGATGACCGGATATGCCGGCCCCTACGCCAAGATGAAGGAGCAGCTCACCGAATACAACGCCTTCATCCGCAAAGAAATTCTGCCAAGGGCGCGCACCGATTTCCGTCTTCCCCCGGAGCTCTACGCCATCCGCCTGGAAAATTTCGGTGTCGACTACACGCCCCAGGATCTCACCGCTCTCGCGCACCGCACCTTTATCGAAATCCAGGGAGAGATGCAGCCGCTTGCCGCGAGCATCGCCAAGACGCGGCATTTGCCCTCCTCGGATTATCGTGATGTCATTCGTGAACTGAAGAAGGAGCAGATACCCGCGGATCAGGTGATGTCTGTCTATCACGACCGTCTCGCGCAGATCGAAGCCATCATCCGCCGCGAGCAGTTGATCACCCTGCCCGCTCGTCCCTGCATCATCCGGCTGGCCTCCGCCGCCGAAACCGCGCAACAGCCCGCCCCGCACATGCTTCCCCCTCCCCTGATTGGCAATCATGGAGAGCAGGGCCAGTTTGTTCTTCCCGGTGGAACCATCGGTGCCGACGGCAAGCCCCTCAAGTACGATGACTTCACTTTTTCCGCCGCCGCCTGGACGCTCACCGCCCATGAAGCCCGCCCCGGTCATGAACTGCAGTTTGCCTCCATGGTCGAGCGCGGAGTCTCCCAGGCCCGCGCTATTTATGCCCAGAACAGCACCAACGTCGAAGGCTGGGGCCTCTATTCCGAATGGTTCCTGCTGCCCTACATGCCTGACGAAGGAAAGCTGATCTCTCTGCAGCACCGTCTCATGCGCGCCGCCCGCGCCTTCGTGGACCCTGAACTCCAGCAAGGCAAGCTGACTCCCGCGCAGGCACTCGCCTTTCTCCAAAAGGACGTCGTCCTGTCAAAGGCGTTGGCGACCGAGGAAGTAGACCGTTACACCTTCCGTTCCCCCGGCCAGGCCGTATCCTATTTCGATGGCTATTCCCGTCTGCGCGAGATCCGCGCCGTCACCGAGAAGGCCCTTGGTCCCAAGTTCAACGCGCGGAAGTTTCACGACTTCATCCTGTCCCAAGGTCTTCTGCCGCCGAACCTGCTGCGCGAAGCCGTCATGAACGATTTTGTGCGCTAGCTGCAAATGCTTGCCCTCCATGCTGGTTTTTCTCCGCGCGGCTTGATTCTTTGGAGCGAATCATCGGATAAGCCTGCTGGCAGACCCGAGCCAGACGCGCATCCGTTTGACCCCGGACCGCAGCAGTTGTTAACGGTTCTGGCCGGCATGGGCGTCCCCATTTCCCGCAGTGATCTTGAAACGTCCGGCGTCTGGTTGCCTTCCCTCCGCGGCGGCCCTCTTCCATCGAGTCCTCTCCTGGCGCCGCCCTCTACTGGCGTGAAGTCGGGCAATCCAAAACTCGTGCGCTGGAACGTAACAACGGCAGCGCTCCAACCGGCGGCCGCTCTCGAGTTCCTTTGCCTTTGCATAGATAAAGAACTGCTGCACCCCGCCACTATTGCCGGTGTGGATCTCGCATACTGGGCCGCCGCCATGCGCTTTGCGGCCGCACTCGTCGCGCGCCAGCAGTTTCTCCCGGACCTCGTAAAAGAGGATGCCCGCTTCCACGCCCGCTGGCGTCCGGCATATATTGGTCGCGATCACGATCGCCGGGCCGCTCTGGCCGTGTCCATGCCACCGGCCGCCCGCGCGCTTACGCCCGAAATCGCGGCCGAAACGCTGCTAAGCAATTTTCTCGATGCATTCGTAGACGAGTTGGTTCGCGCCTCCTCGCCAGTCAACCCGCGAAATGGTGTTGCTATTCACGACCGGTGGCTGGCCGCCCTGCACTCCTCCGGCGGCGCGGTCAAGGGCAGTGAAGCGGAATTGCAGGCTCTTTATCAGCAAGTGCGCGAATGGCGGCGTCCCATCTCCATTGCCGCCAGCGCGCCTTACCGTTTATGCTTCCGGCTGGACGAACCGCAGCCGGACGCGACGGAACCCTGGCGCGTTCGCTACCTGCTCCAGGCCCGGAATGACCCCAGCCTGCTCGTTCCCGCCGAAACCGTCTGGAACCCAAAAGCACGCAAGTCGGCGCTTCTGAGCCGCGCCGGATTCCAGCCGCGTGAGCACCTGCTGTTTTCGCTGGGGCAGGCCTCTGGCATCTGCCCGCGTATTGAAGAGAGCTTGAAATCGCCGGCTCCAGTAGGTTATGAACTGGAGGCTGCCGGAGCGTTCGATTTTCTGAATACCAAAGCTGGCGGACTGGAAGAAGCCGGCTTCGGCGTGATGTTGCCCGCCTGGTGGAGCCGAAAAGGAACCCGGGCGCGGCTCACCGCGAGTGCCCGCGTGAAAAGTCCGTTTCACAAAGGCTCCGGCCTGTCGCTTGCCACGCTCCTCGATTTCGAGTGGCAGGTTTCTATCGGTGGCGAGAAGGTGACGCTCACTGAACTGCGCGCGCTGGCTGCTTTGAAAACTCCATTGGTCAAATTTCGCGGCCAGTGGGTGCACGTGGGCGCTGAGGAAATCCAAGCCGCGCTTGCATTTTGGAAAAAGAAGGAAGCCGGCCAGACTACCGCGCGCGACGTTTTGCAAATGGCCCTGGGCGCGGCCGAACTGCCCGGTCCGATTGAGTTCTCCGGCGTCTCCGCGGAGGGTTGGATCGCCGAACTCATCCAAAAGCTCCAGGGCCATGCGCCATTTGAGGAAACTCCTCCGCCAGCCGGGCTGCGCGCCACCTTGCGGCCCTATCAGATTCGCGGCTATTCCTGGCTCGCTTTCCTGAAACAATGGGGACTCGGAGCCTGTCTTGCCGACGACATGGGACTCGGAAAGACGATCCAAACTTTGAGCCTCATCCAGCACGATTGGTCCTCCTCTAGCCGCCGCCCGGTGCTGCTGCTTTGCCCGACGTCGGTAATCGGAAACTGGCAAAAAGAAGCCGCGCGCTTCACGCCCGAACTTCCGGTGATGGTGCATCACGGTCTCGGGCGTACACGCGGCGGATCCTTTGTGGAGCGCGCCGGACAACAGGCCATCGTTGTGTCCAGCTACACGCTCCTGCACCGTGATTTCGCGCACCTCAAAGAAGTCTCCTGGGGCGGCGTTGTGCTCGATGAGGCGCAGAACATCAAGAACCCCGAAACCAAACAGGCAGTCGCCGCCCGGGCGCTGACCAGCGGCTACCGCATCGCGCTCACCGGCACGCCCGTGGAAAATAATGTCGGTGATCTCTGGTCCCTCATGGAGTTCCTTAACCCCGGATTGTTAGGCAACCGCGCGGAATTTAAGCGCAAGTTCTTTCTGCCTATCCAGACTGGCGAGGGTGATCAAGGCGCCTCGGCCGCCTTGAAGCAGATCACCGGCCCCTTCATTCTGCGCCGTCTCAAAACCGACCGGTCCATCATCGACGACCTGCCTGAAAAGCAGGAGATGAAAGTCTTCTGCACTCTCACAAAAGAGCAGGCATCTCTCTACGCGGCCGTCGTCAACGAATCGCTGAAGAAAATCGATTCTGCGGAAGGCATTCAGCGCAAAGGGGTCGTCCTGGCAACTCTGGCGCGCCTCAAACAAGTCTGCAATCACCCGGCTCAGTTTCTGGGCGACAACTCGCCGCTGCCCGGCCGCTCCGGCAAACTGGCGCGCCTCACCGAAATGCTTGAGGAAGCCATCTCGGTGGGTGACCGGGTCCTCATCTTCTCTCAATTCGCCGAAATGGGCGAGATGCTCCGGCTGCATCTGCAGGAGACTTTCGCCCGTGAGGCGCTTTTCCTGCATGGCGGCGTCCCCAAGAAACAGCGCGATCTCATGGTTGAGCGTTTCCAGGAGGAGCCCAACGGCCCGCCGCTCTTCATTCTTTCCTTGAAAGCCGGCGGAACCGGGTTGAACTTGACCCGCGCCAATCACGTTTTTCACTTCGATCGCTGGTGGAACCCCGCCGTCGAGAACCAGGCCACCGACCGTGCCTTTCGCATCGGGCAGAAGAAGAATGTGCAAGTGCACAAATTTGTCTGCGCGGGTACGCTCGAGGAGCGGATTGACGAAATGATCGAGCAAAAGACGAAAGTCGCCGCCGGCGTCCTGGGTACCGGCGAGGGATGGCTCACTGAACTCTCCACCACGCAATTAAAGAGCCTTTTCGCGCTGCAGGAGACGGCGCTGGTCGAGGAGGTGGCGGAAGAACATGCGCTTTGACGATTGGGACCGCTTCGAACACTTTCCTCCTCCTTCCCGGCCCCGCGAGGTCAAAGGCGGCATCAAGGCCCTGTCGCAGCGCGGACGCTTTGGCGAAAGTTGGTGGGCTCGCCGCTGGATTGAAGTTCTCGAGAGCTTCAACATCGGCGGCCGCTTGCAGCGCGGACGCTCCTACGCGCGCAAGGGCCAGGTCCTTTCCATCGACGTAAAAAAAGGCGCTGTCGAGGCGCTCGTGCAGGGGTCGCGAGAGGAGCCCTACAAGGTGAACATCACCGTGCGTCCCCTGTCGCCGCCGGAATGGAAAAAGCTTGCGGTTCAACTCTCACAGCAGGCCATCTTTGCCGCTAAGCTCCTGGCGGGTGAAATGCCCCAGGACATCGAGCAGGCGTTCACCGCTTCGGGCCTCTCCCTTTTTCCGGAGAAATCGAAAGAAATCACAACCGCCTGCTCCTGTCCCGATTGGTCGAATCCCTGCAAACACGTAGCCGCCGTCTACTACCTGCTCGGCGAAGCCTTCGATCGCGACCCCTTCCTGATTTTCCGGATGCGTGGAATCGATCGCGACGAATTTACCGCCCTGCTGGGACAGGAACGTGCCGCGGAACCGGAGTCGGCGCCCGAAGCTAAACCCTTACCCGCGAATCCGGAAGACTTTTGGGGAGTTAAAGCGCTGCCGGCCGATCTGACGGGTGACGTCACGCTACCCAGGCCTCTGGCCGCCCTCCCGCGGCGCTTGGGCAATCTGCAGTTTTGGCGCGGCGAATCTCCGCTGGCAAAAGCCCTGGAGCCGTCCTATGAGAACGCAGCGCGCCGGGCAGAGCGCCTCCTTTCTGAGCAATGACAGATGTTTCTGAAATAAAACTGAAATAAAAAACGAGTATCCTGTCATAAAGGGGTTCTACTATCTTTATGTCTCGATTCAAAATTCTGGTAGGCGTGTGTCTGCTCTTAGTGGCGTGCGCCGTCACTATGTTTGCGCAAGCGGGCAACGGAGCGATCACCGGAACCGTGCGTGATGCTTCCGGAAGTGCCGTGCCCAACGCGGGCGTCCTAGTCACAAATACGGCTAAAGGGATCAGGCGTGAGTTGCAAACCACCGGTGCGGGCGTGTTCAGCGCCCCAGCCTTAGTCCCTGCTTCGGGCTATGCCGTGGAAGTCAGCGCTCCTGGCTTTGCCAAGTACGAAGCCCACAACATCACCGTCCAGGTCGGAGCCACCATCGATCTCGATATCGGCGTCCAGGTCGCCGCCGCCGTCACCACGGTCGATGTTTCTACGGAAGGGTTGGTGGTGGATGACACCAAGAGCGGTGTCACCGATCTCGTCAACCAGTTGCAAATCGACAATCTGCCCATCAACGGACGCCGCGCCGATACCTTCGCGCTGCTAACCCCCGGCGTCACCCGCGACGGCACCTTCGGTCTTGTGAGTTTTCACGGCATCTCCGCGGGCAACGCCTTCTTGACCGATGGCAACTACACCACCGACAGTTTCTATGGTGAGAATGCCGGCCGTACCCGCATCTCCACTCAAATTTCGCAGGATGCGGTCCAGGAATTCCAGGTCTTGAGCGATGGCTACTCGGCGGAATTCGGGCGCGCCATGGGCGGAATTATCAACACCGTGACCCGCAGCGGCTCCAATCAATATCACGGCACTGCCTACGAATTCTTCCGCAACCGCACGCTCAACGCCACTGACCGCTATTCCACCTTCAATCCACCCGAGTGGCGCCATCAGGCCGGCGGCTCCCTCGGCGGCCCCATCAAGAAAGATAAACTCTTCTTCTTTGCCAACTACGAACTGGTGCGCCGCAACTTCCCCGCGTTGAACCGCATTACCACCTCCTTGATTGCCGATCCCACCGGCACCTTCGTTCTGCCGTCAAACTGTACCGCTTCCCAGGCCCAGTGCTCTGCCGCCAGCGCCTTCCTTCAGAAGCAGATGAATGTTGTGGTTCCCCGCACCGTCTCCTCCGACATCGGCTTTGCCAAGCTCGACTATCATCCCAACGACCGCAATTCCATAACCGCAAACATGAACGTGATGCACTGGCTCTCCCCCAACGGCATCCAAACGCAGAGCGTGTTGAGCAGCGGCGCGGCGCTCGGCAACAACGGTAACTCCACCGTCGAAACCCGTTACGGCAATTTGGGTTGGACCTTCATCGTCAATCCCACCACCCTGAATGACTTCCGCTTCGGATGGTTCAAAGACCGCCTGTCCGATCCTGCCGCCTCGGATCTGTGGCCCTCCACCGGTCCTCTTTACATCACCGTCGCCGGCGCCACAGTGGGAGCCGCTCAAGCCTATCCCCGCACTTACCCCAGCGAGCAGCGCTTTCAATGGGCCGACAACCTGAGCTGGACCAAGGGTTCCCATACCGTTAAAGTCGGACTCGACATCGACCGTACCCAGGACTATCTGAATCAGTTGTTCAACTACGCGGGTGGCTACAGTTATCCAACCTTGACGGCCTTCGCCCAGGACTTCTCGGGCGCCGCAGGCAAGAACTACAATACGTTTACGCAGGCGTTCGGCAATCCGATCCAGAACCTCCACACCACCAACCTGAACTTCTACGCGCAGGATTTGTGGAAAGTCACTCGCAAGCTGACTTTGAATTACGGCATCCGTTGGGAAAAGTCATTCTTGCCCCAGCCCACCCTGTCCGATCCGAATTACCCGCTGACCGGCAAAGTTCCATCGCCCGATCATAACTTTGCTCCGCGCTTCAGCGTGGCCTATGCCGCCGACGACAAAACCGTCATCCGTGCGGGCTTCGGTCTCTTCTACGCGCCCTTCATCACCAACGGTATCGATTCCTTACTCCTCGGCAACGGCAGATACCAGACCAGCGTTTCCTTTAATCCCAATCAGGCGGGCGCTCCCACATTCCCGAATGTCCTTGCCGCCGCCCCTCCGCAGAACACGACCGGCATCGTCAATCTGACGTACGCCGATCCGAACTTCCATAACCCCTACTCCGAGCAAGCCACGTTCGCCGTGCAGCGCCAGTTGCCCTTCGGCATAGACGTCACCGCCAGCTACATCTACGTGCACGGCGTTGGGTTGATCACGTCGCCCGATGTGAATCTCTCCGCTCCCACCCAGACCAATACCTACAGGATCCTCGACGCCGCCAGCCGGCAGGTCAGCACCTTCACCACGCCCGTTTGGACGGCTGCTAATAAAATTGACCCGAGATACGCCCACATTTACCAGACCGGCAACGGCGGCCAATCCTGGTACAGCGGCATGACTCTGCAAATCGCCAAGCGGTTCTCCCACGGCTTCATGTCGCAGGTCGCCTACACTTGGTCGCACGCCATCGACAATGCGCAACAGTCGGGCGCCAGCAACACCATCAGCTACAGCCAGTCGAGCACCTACAACGGCAACTACTTCCTCGACAAAGGCACCTCCGGAACCGATCAGCGCCAGCGCCTCTCGGTCAACTGGCTCTGGAGCCCGACGTTCACCAGGAGCACCAGCGTATTCGCCCGCTACCTGGTCAACGGATGGCAGCTTTCTTCTATCACCACCATCGGCACCGCGCTGCCCGCCACCGGCACCGTCACCATCAGCGGGACTCAGTTCTCCAACACGCCTCTGCTCTACACCAGTTCGCTCAACGGTACGGGCGGCTGGAACCGCGTGCCGTTCCTGCCCGTCAACAGCCAGCCTATCGACAACGAGTATCGCGTGGATGCCCGCCTTTCCCGCTCCATCCCGATCACCGAACGCATTAAGGCCTCGCTGCTGTTTGAGGCTTTCAACGTGTTCAACACGCAATTCAACACCGGCATCAACACGATTGCCTATACCGCTTCCGCCGGCGTCCTCAGACCGGTTACCTCCTTCGGCACCGGCAACGCCTCGCAAGCCTTCCCTGACGGCACCAACGCCCGCCGCATGCAGGCCGCCTTCCGTCTGGACTTCTAGCTAACTGTACTTGAATCAGGTGGGGCGGACGGTCTTGCTGTCTGCCTTGCTTGCTACACTGTCACAGGAACGAATGCGAAGAAAAGTAACAGTAATTGGCGCGGGCAACGTAGGAGCCAACACGGCGCAGAAGATCGCCGCAAAAGAGCTCGCCGATGTGGTCTTGGTCGATGTAGTTGAGGGTGTCCCGCAGGGCAAAGGCCTGGACATGCTCGAATCGGCTCCGGTCGAAGGCTACGACGTCCGCATCACCGGAACCAACGGCTACGACGAAACCGCCGGCTCCGACATTGTCGTCATTACCGCCGGATTCCCTCGCAAGCCGGGCATGAGCCGCGACGATTTGCTGCTGGCCAACTACGAAGTGGTGAAGACCGCCACCGAACAGGCCGTGAAGCAATCGCCCGACGCCATTCTCATTCTGGTTACCAATCCGCTCGATGCCATGTGCTGGACCGCGCTCAAAGTCTCCGGCTTTCCGCGCGAACGCGTCATCGGTATGGCCGGCGTACTCGACACCGCGCGCTTCCGTACCTTTATCGCTGAAGAACTGAACGTCTCGTTCGAAAACGTCACCGCGCTGGTGCTGGGCGGTCACGGCGACACCATGGTTCCTTTGGTCCGCTGTACCAATGTGAGCGGTATCCCGCTGACCGAACTCGCCGATCAGGCGGCAATCGACCGCATGGTCCAGCGTACGCGCGATGGCGGCCTCGAAATCGTCAAGTACCTCAAGACCGGCAGCGCCTACTATGCTCCCGCCGCTTCCACTGTTGAGATGGTGGAGTCCATTCTAAAAGACAAGAAGAAGGTTCTGCCTTGCGCTGTTTACCTCGATGGCGAGTACGGAATCAAAGGTCTCTTCGTCGGTGTCCCGGTAAAGCTCGGCAAAGCCGGCGTAGAGAAAATCTATGAGATCACCCTCGAAGACGCTGAAAAGAGCGCTTTGAAGAAGAGCGCCGACGCCGTTCAGGAGCTTGTTTCGGTTCTGCAACAAAAAGTGCGGTAAGTGCCGTGAAATACATAGCGCAACCGCTCTGAATCCGCTAACCTGACCTGCATGGCTCGTGTCAAATCCGTCAACGGCTTTTATCCTCTCAACGGTGTTCCGCTGAATGGTCTTCCGGCGAAGAAAAAAGCTTCGGAGATCGACGACCGCTATACCTGTTTTAAAATCGAGCGCAAAACTTCCAGAATCCACCGCTGGGGAATCTACGCCTGTGAGTTCATTCCAGCCAAGCGCAAAGTAATCGAATACATGGGCGAAAAGATCAACCGCCGCGAGACCAAGCGCCGCGCGGAAGCAAGCGAGTTGATCTATCTCTTTACGCTTGACGCCTATTGGACCCTCGATGGCTCAGTCGGCGGATCCGGTGCTCAGTACATCAACCACTCCTGCGAACCGAATCTGATCGCCCGCATTGTCAAAGGTCATATCCTCTATATGAGCCTGCGCGACATCACACCCGGCGAAGAACTGACCGTCGATTACCACTTTGACAAGAAAGTGGAGCGCGTCGCATGCCATTGTGGAACACCCAGCTGCCGCGGTACCATCAATCTCACCAAATGAAAGGACTTTTCTGTAAGACAAATAACCCTTACAGCCGTATAGCCCAAGTAGTATTCCGCTAGTATCCAGTCCATATTTCTCGCGAAAGAGAGTATTCCCCGCGGGGATGCACTCAAGTGATGACAAACCGCTGCCGATAAGGAACCTAGGCAGTATATGGACCTGGATCTAAGCACAAGCACACCCAATAAGAAAATCGTTTCGATTTGTGAGACTCAACCCCTTACAGTTCATGGTTTGGAGCATATGCTCTTTTCCACGGACGATATGGCGTTTGGTACCGCGCACGCATCACCCGCTGAGTGGATGCTCAGCGCCGGTGCGGAAAAGACTGACGTATTGATTATCGACAAAGGTCTGGGCGCTAAAACCGTCCTCGACGCCCTCGCGCAACTTCCGGCCGAACACGGTCCGAATCGCGCCACCGTGCCCGCCGTGGTGGTATGGGGTATGTCGGTAACTGAAGCCGAGGCGCTGCGCTTTCTGCAAGCCGGAGCCAAGGGGATCATCCGCAAATCTGCCAATATCGCCACCGTTCTGGCGTGCCTGCGCGCCGTATCCCTGGGCCGCAGCTGGATGCAGGATTCAGTCTTCCGCGAATCGTCCGCCGTCGATGCGCAACTCCGCACCGACCTCACGCCGCGCGAACACCAGGTCATGGAACTGGTCGAGCAGGGCTTCAAGAACCGCGAAATCGCTCAAGAACTCGGCATCCGCCCGGGTACCGTCAAAATCCATCTCAAACACATCTTCGAGAAAACCGGAGTCCGCGGCCGCCACGGCCTAGCCCTGAACGGACTGCGCCAAAAAGGCGTCATCTCCCTCCTGGCTTCCTGAAAACGTGGCCCCACAGTTACTTTATTTTGCGTCGATATAGCCGCTTCTCGCTTTACGCTATGGTTTTGCGCTTCGCGCCAAACCATATTTGAAATACCGAAATACCGAAATACCGAATCGAAGCCGGAAGCGTCAGCGACCACGATGCTCCATTACTCAAGAACGACACGGGTTCTATCAACCGCAGCGGTTTTACCCACATCCTTTCGCCCGAATCCAGGCGAGTGGAGACCATCTCCTCGCTTGATCCGCGTAACCGTCCATACCTCCTCAGCAACAATCAGCACACTTGTCGATTTCCACTGCCGTCGTTCGACGCACTAGTGAGAGCCAGGAATGAGGCCGCAACGCGATGCGGTTCCAAAGCTCGCAATTCAACAAAGGAGATCGAACAAGATGAAAGTACTCGTATTCGTCAAAGCTACAAAGGAATCCGAGGCAGGGCAGATGCCCGATGAGAAGCTACTTACCGAAATGGGGCGCTTCAACGAGGAACTGGTCAAGGCTGGCGTGATGTTAGCCGGCGAAGGGCTCCATCCAAGCTCCAAAGGTGCCCGGGTCCGCTTCAATGGTGAAAACCGATCTGTGATTGATGGCCCTTTCGCCGAAACCAAGGAACTGGTGGCCGGTTTTTGGATCTGGCAAGTGAAGTCCATGGCCGAAGCCATCGAATGGGTGCGCCGCTGTCCGAATCCCATGCCAGGCGAGTCCACCATCGAAATTCGCCCAGTCATGGGACTTGAGGACTTGGGTGAAGCGTTCACGCCCGAGCTCCGGGAAAAAGAACAATGGTTGCGGGAGCAAACGGCAAAGCGCCACTCGTAAGACTGATCGAGCCTGTGTGATCGAGCCTGCGTCACTGTGAGGCGCAGGCTCGCGCTCGCTCAAGCAGCATGTGACGTTCACGCGTGTTGCGTGTCAGCCTCGCGGCGCGTGTGAACTCCGATCGCGCCTCGTCGAAGCGGCTTAGCTTGAACAGGAGATCGCCACGTACGCTCGGCAAACGATGATAATTCTCAAGGGATGGATGGGAGGTTAAGGCATCGACCAGTGCAAGGCCCTCAGCAGGTCCAACCGCCATTGCGACCGCCATCGCGCGGCTCAACTCCGTAACCGGTGAAGGCATGACTCCGGTAAGTTCCCTGTAGAGATCGGCAATGCGCGCCCAGTCTGTTTCCGCCTGCGTCCGGGCTCTCGCGTGGCAGGCAGCGATCATGGCCTGTAACACGTATGGGCCATGCGGGCCGCCCAGATGCTGAGCGCGATCCAGCGCCACCAAACCGCGGCGTATCAGGAGTTGGTCCCAACGCGACCGGTCCTGGTCCAGAAGCAGAATCGGCTCTCCCGATGGAGTAACACGAGCTTGCGATCGAGAAGCTTGTATCTCCATTAACCCAACCAGGCCGTGGACCTCCGGCTCCATGGGCGCGAGTTCGGCCAATATTCTTCCAAGCCGGAGTGCATCCTCGCAAAGCTCTGGCCGGAGCCAGTCGTCGCCGGCGGTCGCCGCATAACCCTCGTTGAAGATGAGGTAAATGACCTCAAGCACCGAGGACATGCGATCGCGAAGCTCAGCCCCGCGGGGCACTACAAAGGGGATGCGTTCTTCCGCCAGCGTGCGCTTGGCTCGCACGATACGCTGGGCAATCGTTGCCTCTGGCGCCAGAAACGCTCGCGCAATTTCATCCGTCGTCAATCCACCGATCACTCGAAGTGTCAGAGCAACGCGCGCCGCGGAAGGGAGGATGGGGTGGCAGGCTACGAACACCAAGCGGAGAAGATCGTCCCCGATGTCATCGTCAAGTGCGGCATTCAAACGCTCTTCGGCACTGTTCTGCTCCCCTTCGCGTTGATAACTGAGCGCGGCCTGATTGTGCTCGATACGCTTGTTTCTTCGGAGATGGTCAAGCGCGCGGTGCTTCGCAACCCCCATGAGCCACGCTCCAGGACTGCGTGGGATGCCAGATTCGGGCCATTGTTCTAGAGCGGCTAAAAGGGCGTCCTGGGCGAGTTCCTCGGCAATGCCAATATCGTGCACGAGTCGCGCGATCCCTGCGATGAGCCTCGCCGCTTCAATCCTCCAAACGGCATCGATGGCCCGGTGTGTGTCGGTCGTCGTGGCTGCCGGAACGCTCGCCACGGCGGGGCATTGCGGCCCGTCCAAGTTCGCCATGTAAAAGAACTCCCTCTCCAGAGTACACGCGCAAAAGCTGCCCGGCACAGGCACGCTAAACACCTGTGCCCTTGACAAATGGCGAATAAAAGGCGAATATAGCCACGAGGGAGGATACTCCTCGTGCTCCTGCAGATTCACCAACAGCCTGCGCCCGTCAAATTAGTCGGAATCGCTCGTTTGGCTGCCCAAAGCAGCCTCCTCACCGAAAAAAGCCGCGTCGAGTACCGCACTCTGCCTACTCGCAAATGGCTAAACCGCTGCCATTCCGATCGCGTACCCTTCCACTGGACCATCAATCCCTATAGAGGATGCGAATACGGCTGTAAGTATTGCTACGCCCGCTTCACCCACGAATTTCTGGAACGCCGCGACCCCGCCGCCTTCGAGACTGAGATTTATGCTAAAGACTGGGATCCGCTCGCCTTCCAGGACGAGTTGAAAGCCGTCAAGCCGGGCCAGGTGATTGCTCTCGGCACGGCCACTGATCCCTACCAGCCCGCTGAGCGTAAATTTGACCGCACCAGGCAAGTACTGGAGGCTTTGACTAGTGTCCGCGGAGCCTCTGTCTTCGTCACCACCAAATCCGATCTGGTAAGCCGCGACGCCGCGCTCTTCCTCGCCATTTCCAAACACAACGACGTCCGCATCAGCGTCAGCGTCACCACCACGAATCGCACCTTGGCAAGGCTCATCGAACCCTACGCTCCTCGTCCGGATCTGCGCCTGAAAGCCGTCGCTGAACTATCCCGGGCAGGCATTTCGGTCAGCGTCATCGCGAGCCCGATACTGCCGCTGCTCACCGATTCTGAAAAAAATCTCTCCGCCGTGGCGGAGGCAGCCAAAGCCGCGGGCGCAAGTTGCTTCGGCGCAAATATCCTGTTTCTGCAACCCGCCGCCCAGCGTGTCTTCTTTCCTTTCCTTGCCGAAAAATTCCCACGCCACTTGGGTCGCTATGAGAAGAGCTACCACGCCGGAGCCTATCTCAAAGGCGCGTACCCCGACCGCATCGGCAGCTTGTTAAACGATATTCGTCAAAGGGTGGGCATTCCCGCCCGCGACTTTTCAACCCTTCCTGTCGAGCCAAACCCTCAATTGCTTTTGTTCTGATATGTTCGTATTTCCGAATGAACATTTCGCTAGTGGGTAAATCAGCTCTGGTCACGGGAGCAGGGCGGGGAATTGGCTTTGCCATCGCGGAACTGCTTTCCGCTTCCGGCGCTTCCGTGCTGTTGACCGATATCGACGGCGAGGCGCTTGAAGCCGCCCGCAAAACGCTCGAAGCCACGGGAGCTAAAGTGGCGTCCATCGCCGGCGACAGTACGTCCGCCGGCTTCGCGGACGCCGTCATCGAGAAAATGCTCCAGGAGCACAACGCCATCGACATCCTCGTGAACAACGCCGGCTACACCTGGGATAACGTCATCCAAAAAACCAGCGACGAACAGTTTCAAGCCATGCTCGACATTCACGTGGTGGCGCCGTTTCGCATCTTGCGTGCCGCCTCTCGATGGATACGCGAAGCCGCCAAAAAAGAGAAGGAAGTTGGAACGCAGATCACCCGCAAGGTGGTGAATATCACCTCCATCTCGGGTCTCGACGGCAACGCCGGGCAGGCCGGTTACTCCTCCGGGAAAGCCGCCGTCGTCGGCCTGACCAAGACGATGGGCAAAGAGTGGGGCCGCTATAACGTGACCGTTAATGCGGTAGGCTTCGGAATGATCGACACCCGATTGATTCAGCCGCTCGAAGATTCCGCCGCCAGCGTCACCATCGGCGAGCGGCAGGTCCGCGTCGGAATGCAAGCCCGGGTGCGCGAACAGGCCGCTCAGATAATTCCGCTGGGCAGACTCGGCACGCCCCGGGACGCCGCGAATGCCGTGTTCTTCTTTTGCTCCCCGCTATCGGATTACATCACCGGCGAGGTGTTGGTCTGCGGTGGCGGCCTGCATTTCTAAACCTTCGTTGGAGTTTTTTTTCGCGCTTTAAGCACTTGCAGGATCGCCGGTACCAGCGATATCGCAATAATCGCCAGCACGAATTTCTCGAAATTATGCCGCACCAGCGGTATGCCTCCGAGCAGGTAGCCGAGCACGATCATCGACGTGACCCAACCCACCGCGCCTACAATGTTGAAAGTCAAAAAACGAACGTAGTGCATCTTTCCCACGCCCGCGATGAACGCCGCAAACGTGCGGATAATGGGGACGAACTTGGCATAGATAATCGTCTTCCCGCCGTGCCGTTCATAGAACTCGTGCGTGCGATCCAGATACTCGCGGCGGAAGATCCGCGAGTTGCGCTGAAACAGCGAATAGCCCAGCGAGCCGCCCAGCAAAAAGCCGCTGCCATCGCCGAGTATCGATGCTGCCGACAGCAGTAGAATCGTCGGCACAATCGGCAGTTCGCCCGCACCGGCCACCACGCCCACGGTAAAGAGCAGGGAATCTCCTGGCAGGAAAAAGCCGATCAGCAATCCGCTCTCGGCAAACACGATGGCGAACAACACTGCGTAGCCCACCCAACCGGTTAACACCGTCGCTAGCAGCTGGATCAATTGGTCGGGGTCGGTCAGACTCCGTATGAAATGAATAACTTCAGCAGTCACGAATCTGTTCTTGCTTTCCCTAGCTTTGGTAGGAGGTGATGATCTTACTGATCGTGCCGTTGTTGATCTTTATCTTGCCGCGCCGCTTTAATTCCGCCACGATGCTGTCGCGGAATAGAGCACTCTGAACCTGTAATCGTTGCTGCTCCAGGCCCTGCACAATCGCGGCCTTGTTGCTGGCGAACTGGTTCATGTCGGCCGGTGTCTTCTGCGAAACTCTGCAAACGAAGTTTCCGCCCTGCGCCGCGACCGGCCCCACGATCCCGCCCACGTTCGATTGGAACGCAGCCGCCAGCTGCGTGGCGGGTCCAATGCCTTCCGCCGCTCCATCCACCGTGAACGGCGCGGCGGTCTGGATTGTCAGGCCATATTCTTTCGCCAGCGCCTCTAAACTTTCACCTTTGCGGGCGCGCGCTGCTGCGGTCTTGCCGGCCTGCTCCGCCAGCCGCGCCGCTTCGGCTGCGGTGTATTTCTGCAGCACATCGTTCTGCGCTTCGGCGAACTCGCTGTTACGCGCCGGCGTCACGCTGGACACCGAAGCAAATGCCGCTTTGCCTTGCGCGTCCATGTTCACCACTTCGGTGGTGCCGCCCCGCGCAGCCCTGAATATCGCCGTCGTTAATTCGGCCTGTGTGTTGATCTCCGGCATGGCTGTTGTATTGGTCATGCCGCCTAGCTTGAAAAAGCGCAGGTTATATTTCTTCGCGATTGCCTCGGCCTGCGATGGGTCCTTCAGAATCTCGGCATGCGCTGCGTCCACCGCCTTCCTCAGGCTCCCCGCGGCGGCGTCTTTCTTGGCTTCCATCAAAAGTTGCGGTTGCGCCTCTTCGAAAGACTGCGTATGCGCCGTTTGTTTCTCTGCCACCTGCAAAATGTGATACCCGTATTCGGTCTCCACCACGCCGCTGGTCTCGCCAGGCTTCAACGAAAACGCGGCCTGCTCGAACGGAGCCACCGTTTGGCCCTTGACGATCCATCCGAGTTCGCCGCCCTTTACCGCCGATCCCGGATCTTCCGAATTCTTCTTCGCCAGCTCCGCAAAATTGCCGCCCGCCTTAATCTGCTTCAGCAAATCTGCCGCCTTCGCCTTGAGCTGCGCGGATTGCTCTTTCGGTTTGCCTTGCGTCTTGATCAGAATGTGGCGAACATTCACGCGCTCCGGCGTGCGGTAGCTGTCGATACTGTCCTGGTAATTTTTCCGCAGCTCTTCCGGCGTGACCTGCGCGTTCTGCACGAAGTCCGCTGTCTCTCCCACCACCAGCGCCACGTCGCGCTTCTCGGGAATCCGGAACTCGCCTCGATTCCGGTCGAAATACGCCTTCACCGCCGCCGGGTCTTTGTTTACCTTGCTCTGAAAATCTTTGGGATCGAATTTGATGTATTCCAATCCGGCTTTCTGGTTCTTGCGCTGGTACTCGGCTTTTGCATCCGCGTCCGAGATCACCATTGCTTGCCTTTCGAGCGTTTCCAGTTGGCCCCCCAGCATGGCTTCCCGCTGCTGCCTTTCGAACTCCGTCACGCTCATGCCCTGCTGCGCTAGAAACCCTTGGTACATCTGCATGTCGAATTTTCCGCCTGCCTGCGCCGCGAACGCTGCTTGGATGGCGTCACCCAGTTGCTGGTCGGAAACCGTCAAGCCCATCTCGTGGGCCTTGTACGTCATCGCTTTCTGTTCGATCAACTGCGTGACCATGGTCGGAATGTACATGGCCAGAATGCCCTTCGGCAGGCTCTGTCCGCGCGTCAAGCGCTGGATCTCGCGTTGTAAATCGACCGCCGTGATCTTGTCCGAGCCAACCGACGCTAGCGTGTTCTCGCCGGTGGCGCCAGAATCCCCAACGCCGCCCGGGATCAAATAGATCAGCATCGACCCTGCTACCAGCAGGAGCATCACCCCCAGCAAAATGCGCACACTCTTCTCGCGGCTACGAAACAAATCGAACATGGCTGTAAGGTGGAACTCCTGCTAGAAAACTTCTTGAAATGGCGGCCGTACCGCGCTTTTCGCGCGAGCGGTAGCCTCTTGTAAGTATAGCGGAGGGCGCGGCTTACGAAGCTGGCTTTTGGGCCGAACTGCTACGTTGAAGGAACCTGGAATATAGGGAAAACATCTGGAGAAACAATGGAAAACTCTCGCATTGATGCTGTAGGTCTCCTCTTGGCCTTAGTTGCCGTCGTTATGGCGTTTTCCGCCGGTCAAGCGAACTTCGGATATGTGAGCAGCCTCGCGGGCTTGAGCCTGCTGCTGATCCTGTTCGCTTATGACCGGAAAGGTTACCGCTCGGGGGCCCAGAGCTTGGCCTTCGCCGCCGTCTGCGGCATCTGTCTTATGCTCGCCTGCGGCTACCTGCTTCGGCTCGTCTCTTCCTCCAGCAAGCCGGATCGTCTTGTCTTCGAGGAATGGCTCGGCTTCTTATGGCTGGGTGGAACCATTGTCTTCTGGGGCATAGACCGTGCCCGCATGGGCAGCCGGGAACAATCCGGCTTCCCCTCGCCCGCTCTCGTCGCAAGGCCCGCCGCGCAGGGCGGCTTCATCTCGCAGGCCACGGTTTACCCGGCGCCGTTTCAGCCGCCAGCGCCTCAACCGGTACCCTACACTCCGCCCGCGCCCGAACCGCAGCCTGTGTTCCGGCAGCCCGAACCGGCTTCGCCCGTTACTCCAGCGCCAGAAGCTCCGCCGTTGCCGGTGGAGCCTGTAAATCCGCCGCCCATTCCATCAAATCCGCCGCCCATTCCAGCCGCGCCCCGCGTTCTCATTCCGCCAATCCCGCCAGGTAGGGAAACCACGATATACGTCAACCTGCTGGGCGAAACCATGAACGTGCTCCGCACCGTTCACGCCGAAAATCTAGGCCGCGACTTTTACCGGATCGTCGATGACATGCCCGACGGCGAACACTGGGAATTTAAACCCGGCCAGGTCGTGCGCTGCAAAAAGAAGAATTTATCCAGCGGTAAAGGCTTGGTAGCTTTCGAAGAGGCTCCCCGCGCCAACTAAGGCGCAAAAATCCGCGTAATCATGACTATCAAAGACGACATCCTTGAAATCCTCCCTACCCCTGCCGGACCCATGCGGACCAACATCTTCCGTCCCGCCGCGGAAGCCAGGTATCCCGGCGTGGTTTTCTTCTCCGAAATTTTCCAGGTGACCGGTCCCATTCGCCGCACTGCGGCCGCCATCGCCGGGCAGGGCTACGTAGTGGCGGTGCCCGAGATCTATCACGAACTTGAGCCCGCGGGTACGGTCCTCGCCTACGATCAAGCCGGAGCCGACAAAGGAAATGACGACAAGTATGCCAAAGAACTCGCCTCCTATGACGCCGACGCCCGCGCCGTCCTCGATCATTTGAAGGCGCGCCCCGACTGCACCGGCAAGCTCGGCGCCGTGGGCATCTGTCTGGGTGGACATCTTGCTTTTCGCGCCGCCATGAACCCGGATGTTCTGGCTGCCGCCTGCTTCTACGCCACCGATATCCACTCCGGGACCCTTGGAAAAGGCAAAAAGGACGATTCCTTAGCGCGCGCTTCGGAAATCAAGGGCGAGTTGCTGCACATTTGGGGCCGCCAGGACCCGCATGTCCCGCTCGACGGCCGAAATCGTATCAAAGCCCGTCTCGAAGAAGTGCAGGCGCGTTTTCAGTGGGTGGAACTCAATGCCGCGCACGCGTTTCTCCGCGATGAGGGTTACCGTTATGACCCGGCGGCCGCCCATCTTTGTTACGGCTTGCTCTTCGACCTGTTTCACCGTCAACTGGCGATCGGAGAATCGCTCGGTGTATCCGGCCCGGTAGAGGCCAATCACTAACTACTTCCTGTAACTTATGGCGGCAAACGGAATCTTAGGTACGAGAGGGTTTCACCATGCGCAAGATGCTTACTCCGTTTGTCGCGGTTGCGGTTGTGCTATCGCCGTCTTTTCTGTTTGCCCAGAAAAACAACGACTCGAATATTCCCTACGTCCATGGTCCCGCCAGTGAGTCCCGGCTCTTAACGGAGATCCGGCACCAGCTTGTCATGCTGCCTTATTACTCCGTCTTTGACGATCTGGCTTTCCGCGTGGACGGCGGAACGGTAACTCTGCTCGGAGCCGTCACGCGTCCGACGCTGAAATCCTCTGCTGAGAACGTTGTGAAGCGTATCGAGGGCGTGACTCAGGTGAACAACCAGATTGAAGTCCTGCCCCTTTCACCTATGGACGACCAAATTAGAAGAGCCATGGTGCGCGCCATCTACGGTGACCCTAACATCAGCACTCGCTATGCCTATCAGGCTTTGCCATCCATCCACATCATCGTGAAAAATGGCAACGTGGTCCTGAAAGGGCTGGTAGCGAACCAGTTCGATAAGACTCTCGTCTACACCCGCGCCAGCAGCGTTCCAAACGTTTTCAAGGTTGTGAACGAGCTCCAGATCGAAAATTCAAAGTAAGCCCGCGCTAAGTGAACGCTATCATTGCGGACAATGAAAGTGTTGCTTCGCCTGCTCTGCGTGTTGCCTCTGTCGTTACCTCTGTGGTTGCCTGTGATTGCGCCCGCTCAGGTAATAATGAGCCGGCGCATCTACCGGCAGAACGGCCCAAGTTATCAGCAGATTTGGAACTGGAACCCGGCCAGCGGTGCGCTCAAACCGCTGACGCATTCGGCGCGCGGCCATTTAGATCCTATCTGCTCGCCTGATGGTAAAGCCATTTTCTTTACTTCGCTGGAGCGTCGGATGCCGGGCGCCAGTTTGTGGAGCTTCAACCTTAGGACCGGCCTCGAGCGTGTCATCTCAAACAAGCCGGTCAGCCAGCCGGCCGAAGACAAGAATGCCGATGCAAATTGTCCCGTTTCCGCGCGAGCCGGTGACTTACTTGCGTGCGCAAAAGGGCGTGACGTTGTGCTCTTGCGTAATCGAAATCAAGTTGCCCGCGCGCGCATCGGCGCCGGAGAGGTGCGTATTGCCGGAGAGGTGCGTATTGATGGATTGTTCTGGTCGCCCTCGCGCGAATGGCTGCTAGTTGCTACCTTCGGGCAGAACTCCAATAGCTCATCGCCGCAGTCCGATTACTTTGCCTTCGATATTGTGAGCCGTAAAGTGATTCCCGTCGGCAGCGGCAACTCCGGCATGTGGGTTCCCGGAAAATCCGCCATTCTTTACACCACACCCCGCGTCCTGGCGCCCTTGCCCAACCAGTCCACGCACTCGGTCTGGGTCGAGCACACCATGCTGTTTGATCCGTCGAATAAGAAAACCATCGCAGTTACTTCCGGCCTGACTGACGACAGCAGTCTGTCCGCCTGCCCGAACGGATCACAGATCCATTCCTCCCGCTAAGTCTCTCCCGGGCCATCGGTTACCCGGATCCAGCCTCGTTAACCACTGGGCCCCGATGTTACCTTCGCGACACTGGAGTTCCGCCGGATTATGTTCGTTTCGCAAAATACGCCGTTTCTTCGCCGTTTTTATAATTTCGGATTTTGCAATTCTCGCGGATTGGCTTCGTTCGGAAAAGTACCCCCTCTCAGCCGTGGTGTAACTTTGTTTCATCTTTTTATTCGATAGGACGCATTTTTCGGACCAAAAGGCGAAACAAAGGCGAATCAACACCTTACGGAAGAATCCTTACAGAAATCTATTGCATTGCCGGGCGAGTGCATGCCACTATTTATCCAGTGGCCTGAAGTGGCCAAAATAGGGCTGAAGTGGAAGAGATTGGTCAGGTTTCCGAGCCGAAGGTGGCGCCGGATGCCCCTCGCGGCGTCTTCCGCACAGCTGTTGACGATAAGGGGAGACTTAAACTTCCTGCCTCTATCGTTCAGTATTTGGAAGCGTTAGGGGAACGCAAGGTGTTCATTACCACGTTAGATGAAGCCGAAGCGCGAATCTACCCCCTTTCGGTCTGGCGGGAGACCGAAAGAATGCTCCAGGAGCCCGGCGAAGATTTTGAAGAGCGTAACGACGTAGCGCTGGTCGCCGCCAATTACGGTCTGGATGTGGACATTGACGCGCAAGGTCGGGTGACGTTGCCTACCGATCTGCGCAAGATTTTGGGATTAGAGGGTGATGAGGCCCGGCTGCGCTGTTTCCAAGGGCGGATAAACGTTCTGAGCAGCACGGAATATGAGCGGCGTCTCCAGGCGGCGAAAACCGGTTTGCCGGAGAAGCTCAAGAATTTGCAAAGGAAAGGTTTGTGATAAGGGCGTCGTATGGAAGAAGTTGCGGGCAGCCGCGAACCCTGGCGCCACTATCCGGTCCTGTTGCAGGAGTCGCTGGAGTACCTTGCGATCCGGCCGGCGGGAACCTACGTGGATATGACGGCCGGTCTGGGTGGGCACACCCGGGCCATCGCCGAAAAGCTCGATACCGGTTTGCTGATCAGTTGCGATCGCGACGCGGAGTCTCTGGAATTGGCACGCACGGCGGCAGCCGGCTGCTCGGATCGAATTCGTTTTTTTCACGGCGCTTTCTCGCAGCTGCCTCAGGCGCTCGAAAGCAACGGGGTTAAAACTGTGGACGGAATTTTAGCTGATCTGGGAGTCAGCCGCTACCAGTTGAGTTCCGGGGAGCGCGGCTTTTCTCTGATGGAAGATGGCCCCTTGGACATGCGAATGGATCGGGCCCAGGGTTTTACCGCGGCGGATTACGTGAACGAACTGTCTGAAAAAGAACTTGCCGATCTCATCTACCAATTCGGCGAAGAAAGGAGGTCGCGGAGAATCTCCAGAGCAATCGTTCGCGCGCGGCCCATTCTAACTACCGGCCGCTTGGCCAGTGTGGTGGAGCAAGCCGTGCCGCGGACGGGGAGAATTCATCCGGCTACGCAGACCTTCATGGCGTTGCGGCTGAAGGTGAATAGCGAGTTCGAGGAGCTTGATAATCTGCTCCAAACGGCGCCGGAGCGGTTGAACCCCGGAGGGCGGTTTGTAGTCCTGACTTTCATGTCCACGGAAGACCGAAAAGTGAAAAAGTCATTCCAGGCGCTGGCGCAAACCAAGTATGCGACGATTTTGACTAAACATGTTGTCAAGCCGTCGCAAGAAGAGATTTTCGATAACGCAGCGTCGCGGAGCGCCAAACTGCGAGCGCTCGAACGGGTTTAAAGAGGATTTTTATATGGCATCATTGGCAACTTTCGTAAATCGTTTTGCAGGCATCAGAGAGCTCGCAGAAGCTCCGTCAGCCGTTTGGACCCGAACCGAGTCGCCGCGCTTGCGTCCCCTCGCGAATGAGGACGTGTATCTTTTTGTGAAGCGCATCGACAATACCACTGTCATCCGCGAATTAAATCCGGCCGCCCAGCGCGCCCGCGGCAACTCCATGGCGACCGGCTTTGTGGCCGCCGTCCTGGTGATTGCCGGCTTGGTCCCCACCGCCTACAACATCACCAGCGGATTCACCTTGCAGCATCTCCGCCAGGAGCAGGTGCAGCTACAGGAAGAGCGCGCCAAATTGGAAACCTCCGAAGCCCAGTTGGTCAGCCCGGACCACCTGCGCGTGCTCGCCAGGAAGTTGAAAATGGCCGAGCCGGAGCCTCAGCAGTTACAAACACTTGAAGGCCCCGCACGGGTGGAGTCGCCGGCCGAAGCTCTCAACGATTTGCCGTTTGTTTCGCGCGCCTCCACGAGCCGCCGCTGATAGCCACGCGCGGATAGCAAGATGCCGCCGCTTTCACAATTAACCAAGTCACAAGAACGCACCGTAGTTGCCGGCCTCATCCTCCTGGCGTGGGCCCTGATTATCGTCTTCCGCCTGTTTTTGTTCCAGGTCGTGGGGCACTCCCAGTTTGAAAGACTCGCCAGGAGGCAGCAGGAGCGGTTGGTGCCGATCGTCGCTCCGCGCGGTTCCGTGTATGACCGCAACGGCCACCTGCTCGCCATCAGCTCTGCTTCTCAAATCGCCGTCGTTAATCCCAAACGTATCCCCAACAAAGAACTCGCCGCCGCTTTGCTGGGCCGGATACTGCACTTGAACGCTCAAAAACTTCAGGATTATCTCGAAAAAGCGGCCGCCTCCCGGCGTCACAGCGGGTACTCCATCATCGACGCGCACGTCACTCCGGAGGAAGCCGCCACCTTGAAGAGCATGAATCTCGACTGGCTCGATGTTCACCAGGGAAGCGTGCGCAACTATCCCAACGGCGCCGTCGGCGCGCATGTAATCGGCAACGTGGACGGCTTAGGCAACGGCGTGGCCGGAGTCGAGCTGAAAATGAACAAGGTGCTCGCCGGCATTCCGGGTTCCCGGCGCGTCCAGCGCGACGGTAAGGACGTCTCCTACGATTCGGAAATCGTGAAGACCCCGGTCATGGGCAAGAACCTCGGCCTCACCATTGACCGCGAACTGCAATACATCGCGCAACAATCCCTGAAGGCCGCAGTCGTTCAAAACCATGCCGAGCACGGCAGCCTGGTCGCCATGAACCCCCGCACCGGTGAGATTCTGGCGCTCGAAAATTACCCGACTTACGACCCGAACGACCGCTTACTTTTCGGGGAAAAACCAACCGGGCGTGAAGATCTGGCGGCTGTCGCCCCCTTTGAGCCCGGCTCTGTTTTCAAAATTGTCACATTGTCCGCCGCGCTCGAAACCACCAATCTCACTCCGGATAGCTTGATCAATTGCGGCGGCGGCGTGATGCGGCTCTACTCTCGTGTAATCCACGACTCGCATCCGCATGGCGTGCTCTCCCTGCAGGACGTATTGGCTTTTTCAAGCAACATCGGCGCCATTCGCATCGGCATGCAAGTGGGCAATCAGAACTTATACGACTATGTCCGCCGCTTCGGTTTCGGCCAGCGCACCGGCGTGGAGTTGCCGGCGGAAGCGCCCGGCATGTTGCGTCCGCTCAAACGCTGGCAGCCCACCTCCATCGGTTCGGTGCCCATGGGCCACGAAATCAGCGTGACGTCTGTCCAACTGGCCCAGATGGGCAGTGTGATTGCAAACGGTGGCTTTCTGGTCCATCCGCGCCTGGTCGCCTGGGAGCAGGAACGCAATGGCCCGCGCGAGCCGGTGAAACGCCCGGAACCGGTCCGGGTTCTCAAAGCCAAGACGGCCATGGCCATGCGCATGATGATGCGCCGTGTCATGGAGCCGGGAGGAACTGCTCAGCGCTTGCACGTGATCGGTTACACCGTAGGCGGAAAGACCGGCACCGCGCAAATTTACGACTACGCGCACCGCGTTTACACGCACAAATACAACGCGACCTTCATGGGGTTTGCGCCGCTCAACAATCCTTCGGTGCTGGTGGTTGTCACACTAACCGGAACTACGGGTGCAGCCGGATTTGGCGGATCTGCCGCTGGCCCGGTTTTTGTCCGGTTGATGTCTGCCGCGTTAAACCGGATGGGCGTACCGCGTGATGCCCCGGAACAGATCGAACAACTGATCGCCCAGCAAAAGAAAGACGCGGGCATCAAAGACGACGAACAGGATTCCGATACGGTCGCGGCATTGGACACCCCGTTCACTCCCGAAGAAATCGCCGAAGCCAGGGGCCACGATGACGAAATCGATCCAAACGCCACCAGGATTCCGGATTTCGTCGGCAAAACAACTCGCGACGTTCTGCAGGAAGCAACCGCGGCAGGAATCGAAGTCGACATGGTGGGCGACGGTTTGGCTCGCACGCAAATTCCTCTTCCGGGCGGCCAGTTGGTTCCCGGTGAACACGTGCGTGTGAGGTTCACGCGTTGAAGTCCGCGCAATTGAAACCTATGCAACTCGCCAACGTCCTCGAAGGCGTTCCGCTCGTGGGAGGTCTGCCCCCGGCTTTCGCGGAGCGAGAGGTGCTGGGCCTCGCTTACGACAGCCGCAAGGTCGAGCCCGGTTATCTGTTCTTTGCATTTTCCGGCGCTAAAACCGATGGCGCGCAGTTCGCTGCCGCCGCCATGCAGAAAGGCGCGCTCGCGGTGATGAGTGACCGTCCCGCTCCCGGCGGCTTCAATGGAACATGGCTGCATGCCGCGCATGGGCGTCAGGCTTTGGCGGTGGCTGCCCGCAATTTCTACAACAAGCCTGACCAGCGCCTGGTGCTTACCGCCATCACGGGCACTAACGGCAAGACCACCACGTCCATGCTGATCGATGCCATTCTGCGCGCTGCCGGTAAGACCACTGCGCTGATTGGGACTATCGAATATCATCTGGCCGGCCGCGTTCTGCCGGCCGTGAACACCACGCCCGAGTCGCTCGACCTGTTCGCCATGTTCGCCGAATTAGAGCAACTGGGCGGCACGCACGCCACGCTCGAGGCGTCCTCGCACGCGCTTCACCTGGGGCGCATTTACGCCATGGAATTTCATACGGCGGGGTTTACTAATTTCACCCGCGACCATCTGGACTTCCACCACACGATGGAAGCTTACTTCGCCGCCAAACAGTTGTTATTCAAGCCGCGCAGCGGTCCTCCCCCCCGCTTTGCGGTTCTTAACGCCGACGACGAGTGGTGCCGCCGGCTGGAGTTGTCGAAAGAAACGGAGGTCGTCTGGTACGGATTGCACCAGGAGCCTCCGTTTCTTTCCGGCGGCGCGCCCGGAACGTGGGTGCGTGCCGCGGATGTGGATATGTCGTTCAGCGGCTTGCGCTTCACTGTCATCGCCGGCAAACGGCGCTTTCCCGTGGAATCCCCGCTGGTTGGGCACATCAACGTCTACAACATCCTGCTGGCTTGTTCCGCCGCAATCACGCTCGGTGTGAGTGACGAGCACGTGCAAGAGGGGTTGTTACAAATGCAGAGCGTTCCCGGAAGATTTGAGCGCGTGGAAGAAGGGCAGCCCTTCATGGTGGTGGTCGACTACGCCCACACCGACGACGCTTTGCGCAATGTGATTTCCGTGGCTCGCGGCATGCGGCCCAAGCGTGTCATCACGCTGTTTGGCTGCGGCGGGGATCGCGACCGTTCCAAACGGCCGCTCATGGGAATGGCCGCCGCGGAGGCGAGCGATTACGTGGTGCTGACCTCCGATAATCCGCGCAGCGAAGATCCGCTGGCGATTATGAACGACGCCATGGTAGGTCTGCGCCGCTTCGATACGCCGCACGAAACCGAGCCTGACCGCGAGCGCGCTATAAAAAAAGCCATCAGCAACGCGGGACCCGGCGACGTAGTCATCCTGGCTGGTAAAGGCCACGAGACTTACCAGATTTTGAAGGACGGTCCGATTCCGTTTGACGACCGCGAAGTAGCGCGCCGCGTGCTGCGCGGATTTGGTTACGGCCGGTCACCAAAAAAGAACACACTGGTATAGACATGCAGCTTACTCTCGCTCAGGTGCAGCAGGCAACCGGAGCGCATCTGTTCGAGGTGCGCCCGGAAATTTACGTACGCGGTTGGAGCATCGACTCGCGGACCGTGGCCGCCGGAGATCTGTTCTTCGCCATCAAGGGCGAGAACTTCGATGGCCATCAATTTACCAACGCCGCAATCGAGCGTGGCGCAATCGCTAGCGTCGTCAGCGATACATCCATTACCGGTCCCCGTCTGTGCGTTCCTGACACGCTTGAGGCCCTACACCACGTGGCCTATAAGGCCAGGGAAACCTGGGGTCGTCCGATCGTTGCAGTAACCGGCAGCGCGGGGAAGACCAGCACCAAAGACATCATCGCCGCATTGCTCGGCGTCCGGCTCCGCGTGGCCAAGACCACTGGTAATTTTAACAACCATATTGGCCTTCCGCTCACTTTGCTGCGTATTCCGGATGACGCCGAAGTGGCGGTTGTCGAAATGGGCATGAATCACCCGGGCGAGATTCGCCAGCTAACCGCCTTGGCCGCTCCGCAATATGGAGTCGTGACTAACGTAGGCTTCGCGCACGTGGAATATTTCGCCTCGATAGACGGCGTCGCGGCCGCCAAACGGGAATTGATTGAAGGCCTGGCGCCCGGAGGCGCCGCGATTCTCAACGCGGATGATGAACGCGTGCTGCGCTTTGGCGAGATTCATTCCGGCCCCGTGGTCACTTACGGATTTTCGAAGCAAGCCAGTGTCCGCGCGACTGATGTGGCGATATACCCGCGCGGCGCCGAGTTTAGCGTGGACGGCGTGCGGTTTCGCAGCGTCCTGAGCGGCCGGCACGGCGTTTCGAATGTGCTGGCTGGTTTGGCCGTTGCCAGCTTGTTTCAGATCAAGTTTTCAGAATTGGTGGATACCGTGGCGCACCTGGCGCCCGGAAAAATGCGCGGCGAACGCAGCGTCTGGAACGGCATCATCCTGCTCAACGATTCGTACAATGCGAATCCGGAAGCTGTTCGCAGCATGATCGACGTGCTCTGCGCCGAACCGGGTAAACGCAAAATCGCCGTACTCGGAGAAATGCTGGAGCTGGGTCACATGGCCGAACAATTGCATCGCGAAGCGGGCGCATACGCAGCGAGCGCCGGTGTGGATGTGGTGGTGGGAGTCCAGGGCGCCAGCAGATTTCTGGTGGAGGAGGCGCGCAAGAGCGGACTGCGCGATGACGCCGCTCTCTTTTTCCAGACAAGCGAAGAGGCCGGCGCATTTCTGCGGAACTTTGCCCAACCGCGCGATGCGATTTTATTCAAGGGGTCGCGCGGCGTTCATTTGGAACTCGCGCTGAACGCTTTGACGCAACCCCAACCCTCGCAGGACGAAACGAAAACGTAACAAATGCTCTACTGGCTGTTATTTCAAGTTCTTCACAGATACATCGGTGCTTTCCGCGTCTTCGGATACGTCACCACGCGCACTGCTCTGGCCAGTCTGACCGCATTGGCTATCTCGTTCCTGCTGGGGCCTTGGCTTATCCGGAAGCTTCGCGAGATGAGCTTCGGCCAGCACATCCGGGAGGATGGTCCGCAGTCGCACCGCAAGAAGGCCGGCACGCCAACAATGGGCGGCCTGCTCATTGTCACCTCCATCGTGGTCCCGACGCTGCTGTGGGCGGACTTGCGCAACCCGTATGTCGGCCTCGCTCTGCTGGGCCTGGTGGGCTTTGGAATTATCGGGTTTATCGACGATTACGCGAAAATCACCAAACAGCGCAATCTAGGTTTGACGTCGTGGCAGAAATTCTGGGCGCAAGTGCTGTGCGCCATGATCATCGGTTTTTGCCTGCTCCTGTTGCACGCCAACCAGGCGTACTCCACCGCTATCAACGTGCCCTTCTTCAAGCAATTTAAACCGGACTTGCTGATTGATCCGCTGACGAAACACTTCTGGACTTACCCGCTCGCCTTCGTGCTGTTCTATCTGTTCATCGTGTTCGTCATGGTGGGCTCATCGAATGCCGTCAACTTGACCGACGGTCTTGACGGCCTCGCTATTGGCCTGATGATTATCGCTTCGGGCGCCATGACGATGCTGACTTATATTTCCAGCCACGCCGCGCTCTCTCAATATCTCGATCTCGCGCGCTTACCCAGATCCCAGGAGTTGACTATCTTCTGCGCGTCCATGGTGGGCGCGAGCCTCGGTTTCCTTTGGTTCAATTGCCATCCCGCGCAAGTTTTCATGGGCGACACCGGTTCTTTGGCGCTGGGCGGCGGAATGGGGATCGTGGCGGTGCTCATCAAACAGGAAATCCTGTTAGTGTTCATCGGCGGCGTGTATGTGATGGAAGCGCTCTCGGTGATCCTGCAGGTGGGCAGCTATAAGCTGCGAAATGGGAAGCGCATTTTCAAAATGGCGCCCATTCATCACCACTTCGAAGCCCTGGGCTGGCCTGAATCGAAGGTGATCGTGCGTTTCTGGATTGTGGGCCTCATCATGGCGGGCTTCGCATTGACGACATTGAAACTAAGGTGAAGCCGCATTTGAATTTCTCCGGCAAACACATTCTGATCATTGGCGCAAAACGCTCCGGTCTGGCGGCCAGCGCACTCTTGCGTAAGCACGGCGCACTGGTGCGAGCCGTCGATTCTCAAGCGCTCACTCCCGAAGAGCAAGCCCGTTTTGCAGCTCTTGGCGTCACCGTTGCCGGGCAGGATTCCGTTGACCTGGCGGGACTGGACTGCATAGTCCTTTCGCCCGGGGTTCCCTACGATCTCCCGGTACTCATCTCGGCGCGCGAGCGAGGCATCCCTACCATCGGCGAAGTCGAGTTGTCGTCTTACTTTCTACAAGGGCCCATCATAGGCATCACCGGTTCGAACGGCAAAACTACGACGACCGCGCTTGCCGGTCACCTGCTCAAAGAAGCCGGTCTACCCTGTCAGGTGGGAGGCAACATCGGCACCGCTGTCACATCGTTGATTGATTCTTCCGCCGCCGGCCAGTGGAACGTTCTGGAGTTGTCGAGTTTTCAACTGGAATCTATCCGCCAGTTTCGAGCGCCCATCGCCGCCTGTCTCAACGTCACGCCCGACCATCTGGACCGCCATCACACCTTTGCCCTCTACGCCGCCGCGAAGGCCCGCTTGTTCGAAACGCAGCAGCCGGGTGATTTCGCAGTGTTGAATTACGATGACCCCAGCTGCCGCACCTTTGCTACTCGCACTCTGGCGCGGACGTTCTGGTTCAGTTCCACGCAGCCAGTTCCGGCAGGTGTTTCGCTGCAAGGCGATTCCCTGCTTTTCAACAACCAGCCTTTCCTGCAACGGTCCCAAATCAAATTGCGCGGCATGCACAATGTCGAAAACGTGATGGCGGCCGCGGCGCTGGCGCACCTCGCTGGCGTCAAACTCGAAGCCATCGGTCCCGCGGTTGAATCGTTTCCCGGCGTCGAGCACCGTATCGAATTTGTCCGCGCGCTGGATGGTGTCGAATACTACAACGATTCGAAAGCCACCAACGTGGACGCTTCGCTCAAGGCCATTGACGCCTTTCCGCGCGGCTTGTGGATCATCCTGGGCGGCAAGGACAAAGGCAGCGATTATGCGCCGCTGCTGAACCCGTTGCGCGCGCGCGCCAAAGCCGCCTTGCTTATCGGCGCGCCGGAGCCGTATCCCTACGCCGCGGCCCCGCTGATTAAGAAAGCCCTGAATGGCGCGGTCGAATTAATCGACTGCGGAACCTTGGACGATGCCGTCACCTACGCCCGCCGGCACGCTGCCGCGGGCGAGACCGTGCTGCTCTCTCCCGCCTGCGCCAGCTTCGATCAGTTTCAAAATTATGAAGAGCGCGGGAAACACTTCAAACATTTAGTCCTAGAATTGGTTTAGTGGAATTCCTGTAACGAAATTGGTGTACGATGGCGCAAAGACTCAAGACCGACTGGATTCTCTTTCTCACCGTGCTGGTTATGGTGTGCTTCGGCTTGATCATGGTGTACAGCTCGTCCTCGCTCATTGCCGAGTTGAAGTTTCACTGGAGCAGCCTGCACTTCTTTTGGCGCCAGTTGGGTTGGGCCGTGTTTTCGTTCCTGGTGCTGCTCTATTGCATGCGGCGCGATTACCGCCGCTGGAACGATCCGAAGATTGCCTTTGCCAGCTTGGGCCTGGTGCTGCTGCTGCTGCTCGCGGTCTATTTCAGCGACGGCGCCAGCCACCGCTGGCTGCGAGCCGGACCTTTATCGCTGCAGCCTTCGGAACTGGCGAAACCGGCGCTGTCCCTGTTTCTGGCATTCTTCCTTTGCCGCCGCGTGGGAGCCATCAACGAAAGGCACACGCTTGGCCCGCTCGCCATTTCGATTTCCGTGATTGCGCTTGCCGTGGCCATCGCGGACCTGGGCACCGCTGTTGTATTAGTGGCGACCACCATTGTGGTGATTTTTGTGGCTGGCGTGGATTACCGCTATCTGGCTGTCATCGGCGGGCTCGGGCTGGTTCTCGGTTTCGGTTTTATCGTCATGAAGCCGTATCGCCTGGCGCGTTTTATCGATTTCACCGACAAGAACCACACGCTGTTGGCGAAGATCGATCCCAAGGGCCGCCTGCTGAATTACGCGCATCAAACCGCTTCCACCAGCGATCCCGGCTATCAGCAGTTGCAATCGAGGATTGCGGTGGGCTCCGGCGGCTGGGTGGGCGCGGGCCTCATGGAGAGCAAGCAAAAAATGCTTTTCCTCCCGGAGGCGCACACTGACTTCATCTACGCGGTGGTAGGAGAAGAGACGGGCTTTGCCGGCTGCTTTCTCTTGCTCGGCGGATTTGTGGTGGTGCTCTGGCGCGGATTCCGAACTTCGTTGCGCGCCAATGATAGTTTCGGCCGTTATCTAGCCCTGAGTGTTACGGTTTGCGTACTGGTGCAGGCGTTGATCAACATCAGCGTCGTGCTCGATCTGCTCCCCAACAAGGGGATCCCGCTGCCATTCATCAGTAACGGCGGCAGCTCTTTGCTCAGTACGCTGCTGCTGATGGGCATGTTATTGAGCGTGAGCGAAAATACGCCCTGAGCAGCTATGTCTCGCTCGATCGTACTCACTGGGGGCGGAACCGGCGGTCATGTCTTTCCGGCGCTGGCGGTGGCGCGCGTGCTGCGAGGGCGCGGACACAAGCTGTTGTTCATCGGCACCCGCGAGGGAATTGAGTCCCGCCTGGTCCCGGAGGCAGGTTTCGACATGGAGTTCATTCGCAGCGGAGGACTGAACCGCGTGGGTATTCGCCAGCAATTGCAAACCGCCCTCCACTTGCCGGGCGGAATTGCCGCGGCTTGGCGTTCGCTCAAGCGGTTCCGCGCGCAAGCCGTTTTCAGCATGGGAGGTTTTGTGGCCGGCCCGGTCATGCTGGCGGCCGTGGCGGCGGGCATTCCCGTCGTCCTCATGGAGCCGAATGCCACTCCCGGCCTTGCCAATCGCAAGATGGCCAAGCGCGTCTACAAAGCGCTGCTGGGTTTTGACGCCGCCCGCGCCTGGTTTCCCGCGTCAAAGTGCGAAGTCACAGGCTTGCCGGTCCGTCCCGAATTTTTTGAGTTGCAGCCGAAATCATCCGGCGTCTTCACGCTATTGATCACGGGCGGCAGCCGCGGCGCGCGTACTCTCAACCGGGCCGCGCGCGAAAGCTGGCCGGTCTTTCAACAAGCCGGCTCGCCCATCCGCATCATTCACCAGACCGGAACTGCCGAGCATGCCGCACTTGCCGAGCAATTTGCAGCGACAAAGCTCGATGGCGTCATTCTGCCTTTCATTCAAGACATGGCCGGAACGTTTGCCCAGGCCGACCTGGTAGTCAGCCGCGCCGGTGGAACGGTGTATGAGATTGCGGCCGCCGGGATGCCTTCGCTGCTGATCCCGCTGCCCTTTGCCGCTGACGATCATCAACGCCGCAACGCCGAGGCGCTAGTGGAAGCCGGAGCAGCTCGCCTGGTGCTCGATGGCGAATTCACCGGAGAGCGTTTATTTCAGGAGGTGGAAGCGCTACGGAAGAATCCGGGCGTGCTGGCAAGCATGCGCGAGCGGGTGCGTCCCTTTGCCAAGCCCGGAGCCGCTGAACGCGCTGCGGTAATACTGGAGGAGGCCGCTCGAGTTTGAGGGAATAAGCTGCTACGATCCAGTACCGTAATTACGTTTTCATCCGATTTCACGCGGTATTCGATTGACACACCCACGGAAAGCCGAAACAATATTGGTGACAAATGTTTTTTAAGCCCCAGCACGTCCACTTCGTTGGAATCGGGGGCATTGGGATGAGCGGAATTGCCGAGGTTCTGCTGACTCTTGGATACCAAGTCTCCGGCTCGGACGTAAAGTTGAGTCCCATCACCGACCGGCTGGCCAAGCTGGGTTCCACCATTTACACGGGACATCGCGCGGAAAATGTGGCGGACGCGAAAGCGGTTGTGGTGACTTCGGCGCTCGATTCCGCCAATCCGGAGGTTGCCGAGGCGCGCCGCCTGCAAATACCGGTGATTCCGCGCGGCGAGTTACTGGCCGAGCTGATGCGCTTAAAATTCGGTATTGCCATCGCGGGCAGCCACGGCAAGACAACCACGACTTCCATGGCCGCTTCCATTCTCAACACCGCGGGCCTGGATCCCACCGTGGTTGTGGGCGGGCGCGTGGCGGGGATGCAGGGATCGAACGCGCGCGTCGGCAAAAGCACTATCCTGGTGGTTGAATCCGACGAAAGCGACGGTTCGTTTCTCAAGCTCGCGCCCATCGTGGCAGTCGTCACCAACATCGATCGCGAGCACCTCGATCATTACGCCTCTATCGAAGAGATCCGCGGCGCCTTCACCGAGTTCGTCAATAGAGTGCCATTCTACGGCGCGGCAGTACTCTGCATGGACGACGCCAACGTGCAGCAGATTTTTCCCAACATCAACCGCCGCACGATTACCTACGGACGCTCTCCGCAGGTCGATCTGGAAATTCAGAATGTGGTCCTGTCGCCGGCGCATAGCGATTTTTCCATCCGCCGCCACGACCAGGATCTGGGCTCTTTCCGCCTCAACGTGCCGGGCGTTCATAATGTGTTAAACGCTACCGCCGCTATCGGCGTCGCACTTGAGATGGACGTAACTGTTCCGCAAATTCGTGAAGGGCTGGCGGCTTTCAACGGCGTCGACCGCCGTTTCAGCGTGCGCGGAGTGGAGCGCGGCATCACCGTAGTGGATGACTACGGCCATCACCCGACCGAAGTCAAAGCTACTCTCGCGGCCGCGCGCCTCTCTCCCTACCGCCGGGTGCACGTGCTGTTCCAGCCGCACCGTTTTTCCCGTACAAAGTTTCTGACGGAGGAATTCGGCACCGCCTTTCATCAGGCTGACACTTTGTTTCTACTCGATATCTACGCCGCGTCCGAAGCTTCGATTGAAGGCGTCAGCGCGCAGGCGCTGATCGACAAAATTCGTTCCCATGGGCACCGCGCCGCGCATTATGCGCCCACTATCGAAGCGGGTGTAACCGCGATCGCCGCCGTTGCCGAACCGGGCGATTTAATCATCACCTTGGGGGCGGGCAGCGTGTCGCAGGCTGCCGATAAGATTCTCGAAAAGTTACGGGAGCCTGTGTAAGTGGCAGTATCGTCGCGTTCTCAAACATCGCGCGCGCAAGCCCAAAATTGGGGAGTGCTGAACGATCTCCGCTGGGGCCGCTTTCTGTTATGGCTGGTTGCCGGAGTGCTGCTGATGGTGGGCAGCCTGTTCGCATGGCACCGTACCGAAGATTTTTTGATCAGAGACGACCGTTTCCGTGTAGCGGAGGCGGACGAGTTCGCCGGGCAAAGCCCGAATCTCATACTGGAGGGAGTACATTATGCGTCGGCTTCCCAGATCCGTCACCTCTTCGCGCAGGACTTCGGACGGAGTCTGTATTTGGTCCCGTTACAAGAGCGCCGCGGGCAGCTCCTGGAAATTGATTGGGTGGAGGACGCAGCGGTTTCGAAGGTTTGGCCGGACACGTTGAAAGTGATGATTCGCGAGCGCCAGCCGGTGGCTTTTCTGCGGCTGCCGCCGAGCCGGCATGACAGCGTGGCGCGTTTTGCGCTGGTGGATCATGACGGCTATATTCTGCATCCTCGCGTGGCGGCGCAGTTTACGCTTCCGGTCATTGCCGGAGTTGCCGAGAACGAATCGATAGATGCACGCCGCGCGCGTGTTCACCGGGCTCTGGGTATGCTAAAAGAGGTAGGTCCACTCGCTGCGCAAATCTCCGAAGTGGATGTGACCGATCCGAACAACCTGATTGTTGCCGAGCATGTGGGTAACTCCGTGGTGAACTTAATCATCGGTGAAGACAACTTTGCCGAACGTCTGCAGAACTTCGTTGCGAACTACAAAGAAATCAATACGAAACGGCCTGGCGCCACGACTCTGGATTTACGCGTGGACGGCATAATCACGGCGGTAGGGGACAAGCATCTTGGGCAGTAAAACAAACTTGGCCGTGGGCCTCGACCTCGGCAGCAGCAGTACGCGCGTCATCATCTGCGCGGTGGAAGATCGCGGCCTGCGCTTTCTGGGCCATGGCGAAGCGCCGGTGCAGGCCTGGAACAAATCGCGCCTGATCGATCAGGACGCGCTGGCGCAAAGCATACGGTTCGCGCTGCATGAAGCCGAACTGCGGGCCCAGGCCTCGCCGGAGTCCGCCCTGATTGGCGTCGGCGGTTGCGTAACCGGAGTCAACAGCCGCGGCCTGTATGAGTTCGGCCGCCGGCGTGAAATTGAAAACAGCGACTTGCGCTACTCGGTGGAACTGGCGGCGCGCGTGCCCCTTGAAGGAGACCGGCAGGTGCTGCAGATCTGTCCGCAGGATTTCACATTGGACGGCCGCGCCGGTTATCGCAATCCGAAAGGCATTCTAGCGGCACGCCTCGAAGCCCACGTGCACGTGGTCACCGCTTCGCTGCAGGAACACCAGGCGCTTATCTCAGCCGTGCACCGCTCGCACCTGGCCGTGGAAGAATCGGTTTTTGAAGCCATCGCCGCCGCGTACGCCGCCGTTCTGCCGGAGGACCGCGCGCGCGGCGTGGCGGTCATCGATATCGGCGCGCAGTCCACGGAATTGGCCGTCTACGACGGTGAAGCGCTGCTGATGGCCGACACGCTGCCCGTCGGCGGCGATCACTTCACGCGCGACCTGGCGTGGCTCTTTAAAGTAAACTACGATTTTGCCGAAGGCCTGAAGCGCGAGTACGGCTGCGTGACCACCAGTTCGGTTTCCGATAATAGCCTGGTGGAGTTGCCTTCCGCCGAGGGCCGGGAAATGCGCGAAACCAGCCGCCGCCATTTGAGCGAAGTGCTGGAAGCGCGCGCGGAAGAACTCTTCGAGGGCGTGTATCGCGCTATTTCACGAGTGGGCATGGAACAGTCGCTGCTCGAAGGCGCGGTGCTGGTTGGCGGCGGCGCTCTACTCTCCGGCATGTGCGATGTCGCGGAGCGCGTGATGAACTGCCAGGCTCGCAATGGACTGGCCATGGGGATCGAAAAATGGCCTTCCGAGCTCGACAATCCCGTCTGGACCACGGCCGGCGGATTAGCCATGTACTCGGGGCGGCTCAAGTTGAAACGCGATTGGAAACGTGCCTCCACCGCAGTGGCTGGGTCCGCCGTTAAATAGCGCGGCCAGCCGGACGAGTGAGTAACAAACCAGTCGGGAACATAGAAGTCTTGGAAAGCGAACGAGGGAATTAGTAATGGCAAACGATCTGAAATTCCTCATGGAAGAGGAGGATACGGCAATGGGGACGCGCATAAAAGTTGTCGGCGTCGGCGGCGGCGGCTCAAATGCCGTGGGACGCATGCTGCAGGAAGGGCTGAACGGTATCGAGTTCTACGTGCTCAATACCGACAAGCAAGCGCTGGCGGCCTCCCCTGCCGCCAACAAGCTCACCGTCGGCAAAAAATTGACCAGCGGATTGGGAGCAGGCGCGGATCCGGCGGTGGGACGCCAGGCGGCGCTTGAGGATACCGAACAAATCATCGAAATTCTCGAAGGCGCCGATATGGTGTTCGTCACCGCGGGACTCGGAGGCGGTACCGGTACAGGCGCCGCTCCCGTTGTGGCTTCCCTGGCGAAAGAACTGAACGCGCTCACGGTAGCCGTTGTTACAAAACCATTTCTGTTCGAAGGTCCGCGGCGCATGCGCCAGGCCGAGCGCGGCTTGGCCGAACTGGCAAGCAGTTGCGATACCGTCATCAGCATTCCCAACGAAAAGTTGTTATCGCTAGTGCCGAAGGGCACCAGTTTCATGGACGCCTTCCGCCTGGCGGACGATGTGCTCCGTCAAGCGGTGCAGGGGATCGCCGACATCATCACCACGCCCGGCATCATCAATCGCGATTTCTCGGATATTCGAACCATCATGCTTGGCATGGGCTACGCCATGATGGGGACAGCGGTTGCGACGGGCGAAAATGCTCCCGTGGAAGCCGCTCAAAAGGCCATCAACAGTCCGCTTATGGAAGAGGGTGGAGTTTTGGGAGCGCGCGGCGTGCTCATCAACATCACTGCTTCCAGCCAAATCGGCCTGCATGATGTGAATGAGGCTTGTAACCTGATCCGCGCCGCGACCCAGAACGACGATGTGCAGATCAACTTTGGCGTCGTGATGGATGAAAAAATGGGCAACAGCGTGAAGGTGACCGTGATCGCCACCGGCTTCCAGCGCGATTCGCTGCCGGAGTTCGAGCGCCGCAGCCAGCATTTCCCATTCAGCTCCACGAACGCTCCGCAAACCGATGCCCGCTCCGGACAGCAAGCCGAAGTTCCGGCAAGCGCACCGGCGGCCGAACCCGCGGCGGCCGAAGCGGAGAAGGAACCCAAGGACGATTACGAAATGCCGGCGCTGTTACGCAAGCAGCGCCGCGCCGCCGGCACTTCTTAGAACGCGGCGGATCTTCAAACAATAAAAAAGTGGCACGGTTGTGCCCCTTTTTTTTATTTGCGTTTTGCGGAAGTTTTAAGAAGACCGGCGGCTCAAGGCGATCTGCCGTTTTCGCCAAAGCCAAGGCGCCGCCAATGCCGCAATCAACAGTAACGCTGATTCGGATGGCTCCGGGATGGGTACCACC
>Ga0193743_1000301_pt1 | contig 38716 bp, 40 predicted proteins | sample L2c2metaG_FD_143038 | JGI IMG/M metagenome (GOLD analysis project Ga0193743, IMG submission 143038) | Soil microbial communities from a riparian zone of the East river system, Colorado, United States - L2c2 | ecosystem: Environmental > Terrestrial > Soil > Riparian zone | place: USA: East River... | reverse complement strand
GATACGACAGGCTCGCCCGCGCTAAGGCCAGCCGACGTCGACCGGACGACACCACCGAGTTTTCCCCCGATCACGCCCGCCCGCCAGGACGCCAACCGCTATACGCAACGGCCTCCCTGTTGCGTATGTGTGCGCAGAGCAAAGCACCGCTCAGGGGGCACCCAGCTGGCGCAGCGACTGGATGCGCGCACTCGCCGGGAGCTCCGCCGCGACCGGCGCCCAGAAGCCGTCATCCGGATCGGTACCCACCGTGACCCGCCGACCCTGCAGATCGTCGAAAGACAGCCGCCAGGCGTGCAGACAGGTCCGACTCACCCCGGCGTCGGGCGGCTCCTCAGCGGCCGGGAACAGCGGATCACCGGCGATCGGGTGCCCTACCCAGGCCAGATGCACCCGAATCTGGTGCCGCCGGCCGGTCGTCGGGAACAGCGCCAACAGGCTGTGCCGCTCGCCCTGCCAGGCACGGGTGAACGTGGTCAGCGACGGGTAGCTACGCGGGCGCACCGAGGCCTCGGGGACCGACCAGCGCCCGGTGTCCGGGTCGAAGGTGATGTCCTCGCGCGGGGCACCGATCCGGACCCGGTTCTTCCGGCCCACGGCCAGCGGCAGCTCCACCGCGCCGGCCTCCGGCAGCCCGATCGACCTGGTGATCGCCAGGTACGACTTGTGCACCGTGCGCAGGGCGAACTGCCGGGTCAACGGGCCGTGCGCGGCCTGGGTCTTGGCCAGCAGCACCACCCCGGAGGTCACCTTGTCGATCCGGTGCACCGGGATGAGCCACTCCCCCGCCTCCTTGGCGATGCGCACCATGTCGGTCTCGTGCCGCTCACCGGTGACCGAGATGCCGGGTGGCTTGTCCAGCACCAGGTACTCGCCGGTCTCGGCCAGCGTTCGCTCCTTGCGGAACGTGGCCCAGTCGGTGAGCAAGATGTTCACGGTGCGGTCCTACCGACGACCTGTCACATCCGCTCGGGCGTGGCGATGCCCAGCAGCCGGAGACCCTCGGCCAGGGTCGACCCGGTCAGCTGGCACAGGGCCACCCGGTTGGCCCGCAGCTCGTCGGTCTCCGCGGTCAGCACCGGGCACGCCTCGTAGAACTCGGTGAACGCCTTGGCCAGGGAGAACAGGTAGCCACAGAGCCGGTGCGGCTCGAGGGTCTCGGCCACCTCGATCAGCGTCGGGGCGAACTGGTCGGCCAGCAGGGCCAGCGCTCGCTCACTCGGTGCCAAGGGCCCGTCGACGATCACCTTCGCCGGCTCGTCGCCGCCGGTCGGCAGCTTGCGCAGGATGGAGCGGATGCGGGTGTGCGCGTACTGGAGATACACCCCGGTGTTGCCGTTGAACGACACCATCCGGTCCGGGTCGAAGGTGTAGTCCTTGGTGCGCGAGGTGGACAGGTCGGCGTACTTCACCGCGCCGATCCCGGCCTGCCGGGCCACCGTCTCCAGCTCCTCCTGGCTGAGCGTGTGCGGCTTCGTCTCGATCTCCGCGCGGGCCCGATCCACCGCCTCGTCCAGCAGCTCGATCAGCCGCACGGTGCCGCCGGCGCGGGTCTTGAACGGCTTGCCGCCCGGGCCGAGCACGTTTCCGAAGCTGACGTGCACCGCCTCCACGTCGTCGGTCAGCCAGCCGATCCGCCGAGCCGTCTCGAAGACCATCCGGAAGTGCAGGGCCTGCGGCGCGCCCACCACGTAGAGCAGCCGGTTGACCTTCAGGTCCCGAATCCGGTAGCGAATGGTGGCCAGGTCGGTCGCCGCGTAGCCGTAGCCGCCGTCGCTCTTGCGCACGATCAGCGGCACCGGCGAGCCGTCCGCCCCGGTGACGTCGTCGAAGAACACGCACAGCGCGCCGTCCGAGATCACCGCGACGCCGGCCTGCTCCAGCTCGGCGGCCACCTCGCCCAGGTACCCGTTGTAGCTGGACTCACCGGCGGAGTGCTCGACGGTCAGCGACACGCCCAGGTAGTCGTAGATGGCCTGGAACGCCTTCTCCGACTCGGCCACCAGCTCGCGCCACACCGTCAGGGTGGCCTCGTCGCCGGACTGCAGGGTGACCACCCGGCGGCGGGCCCGGTCGGCGAACTCCGGGTCGGCGTCGAACTCGGCCCGGGCCAGCCGGTAGAGCCCGTCCAGCGCGGAGACGGTGCCCAGGTCGCCCTCGTCGAGGTCGCCGGCCCGCCACTTCGCGTCCGGGTGCTCGTCGATGTACTGGATCAGCATGCCGAACTGGGTGCCCCAGTCGCCAAGGTGGTTCTGCCGGATCACCTCGGCGCCCAGGTGCTCGAGCAGCCGGGCCAGCGCGTCCCCGATGATCGTGGTGCGCAGGTGGCCGACGTGCATCTCCTTGGCGATGTTCGGCGAGGAGTACTCGACCACGGTGCGGCGGCCCAGTTGCGGGGTGCCCACGCCCAGCCGCTCATCGGCCAGCCGGGCGGCCACCTGCGACCAGATCGCGTCGTCGGTGACGGTCAGGTTGAGGAAACCGGGGCCGGCCAGCTCCACCCCGAACCGCCCACCGGTCTGCTCGCGCAGCGCGGTGGCGATCGAGTCGGCCACCTCGCGGGGCTTCGCGCCCATCTTCTTGGCCAGCGAGAGCGCCGCGTTCGCCTGGAAGTCGGCGCGCTCGGAACGTCGCACCAGCGGGTCGGCCTCGGCCAACTCGGCCGGCAGCACCGCACCCATCGCTCGCGCCACCGCGTCCCTGGTCACGTCCTCCAGCGAACGCACGTCCGGCGATACTGGTGACACTTCAGTCACGCATTTCCTCCATGATCGGGCCGCGCCCGTAGATCCCTCAACCGTTCCGATGGTAGTCCGCGCCGGCGCGGGCACCGTCCGTCGGTGCCCAGCCCCGGCGCTCCCGCCGCCGGCCGATCCTCCGCTCGGCGCGCCTCCCACCGGGCCCAGCCGGACCGGGCCACCATTTCCATGATCGCGCCACTGGGCCGTTCGAGCATCAATCACGCAACGCGGAGGTACCCCGATGGGCACGCTGGTATGGGTGTTGCAGATCTTGCTCGCGGTGATCTTCGTCGCCGCCGGGCTGGTCAAACTCATCCGGCCGAAGGCCGATCTGCGCGCGCAGATGGGCTGGGTGGACGACTACTCGGACAACGCGGTGAAGGGCCTCGGCGCGGTCGAGGTACTGGCCGCGATCGGGCTGATCCTGCCCGCGCTGACCGGGATCGGCACGGTCTTCATTTCGCTGGCCGCCATCGGCATCGTGCTGCTGATGATCGGCGCCGCGATCACCCACGGCCGCCGCAAGGAGTACCCGTTCGTCGCGGCCAACGTGGTACTGATCGTGCTGGCGCTCATTGTGGCCGTGGCCAGGTTTGGCGCCTACTCCCTGTAGCACTCTGTACGCCATGGAAGTCCTGTCCAGCCGCGTGCTGCTGCACCCCACCGACCCGGACCGCAGCCGGGAGTTCTACCGCGACCAGCTCGGCCTGGCCGTCTACCGCGAGTTCGGCTCCGGCCCGGCACGAGGCACGGTGTTCTTCCTCGGCGGCGGGCTGCTCGAGCTGTCCGGCCGAGCCGAGCAGCCGGCCGGGCCAGCGATCGCGCTGTGGCTGCAGGTCCGCGACCTGGCGGCCACCCATCGGGAGCTGGCGGCCAAGGGCGTGCCGGTGATCCGGGAACCGAAGCGCGAACCGTGGGGGCTGGACGAGATGTGGATCGCCGACCCGGACGGGGTCCGCATCGCCGTGGTCGAGATCCCGGAGGACCACCCGTTGCGCCGCCGCTCGAGCTGACCCGGCTAGCGCCCTGCGTCCGAAGTCCTTGCTAGATATCCGGTGATCCAGATGGATGCATCGCAAGGCGGAGGAGGGGCCGATACCGCTGTTGTATCGGCGCCGACGACAACGCAGCGAGGCGCCATCTGGGCGCCGGAGATCGGCAAAAGACTTCGGACGCCGGGCGCTAGCTGAGCACCGAGGTGCGCAGGTGGGACCACAGGAAGGTGGTCGCGTCCAGCGGCGCCGGTGGGCGCATGACGCGTTTGACCGGGGAGGCGGGACGGGCGCCGGGCCATTCGTGGCCCAGCCCGCTGACCACTGCGAGGGTCACGTTGCGGTCGCCCGAGCAGGTCCAGGTGCTCAGCTGCACCGAGGGCCGGTCGGTCCGCTTGGGCATTGGCGCGCACTTGTCGGCGGCCACGAACGGCGCCAGCGAGACGGCCACCGACGGGTAGTCGTAGTGCGAGACGCTCTTCGGGCCCACTCCGCCGCTGATCGGCACGCTCCGATCGGCGGTGCCGTGCACGGCGACCACGGTGATCGCCGGCGCGGGCTGACACGGCGCGACCAGCGCACCGGCCACCGGCCCGATGCCGGCCAGGTCCTCGGGGCGGGCGCAGGCCCAGGCGTAGGCCATCATCGCGCCGTTGGACATGCCGACCGCGTAGACCCGGCGCGCATCCACGCCGTCCTCGGCCACCAGCTGCGCCACCAGCCCGTGCAGGAACCCGAGGTCATCCACGTGCCGGGCGTGCGGGGCGCCGCAGCAGAACCCGGCGTTCCAGTACCTGCCGAAGCCGTTCGGGTACGCGACCTCGAAGCCCTCCCGGTCGGCCAGCGCGTCCCAGCCGAACGTGCTGCGCACCTGCTCCCCGGTGCCACCCGCGCCGTGCATGACGACAACCAGCGGGGAGTTGCGGGCCAGCCCGGTCGGCCGGTGCACGATCGCGGTCCGAGGGCCGACCGCCGAGGCCAACGTCACCGTCCGGTTCACCGGGGCGGTAGGGGCGTCGGCGACCGCGGTCAGCCCAGTAGCGCAGCCGGCCACCACCATGGCCAGGATGGCCACCGCACCGGCCCATCGGGCCGCCCCCATGCGCATGCTCACTTTGATACCAGGCGCGGAGCACCCCGAAGGACACAATTGGCTACGAACCCGTGACAGAAAATGTCGGACGCCGGACTATCCCCCGCCGCGGCTGCCCGTCGAACCGCGCTCACCTGGGCATCCGCCGCCAGATCGCCCGGGGCAGCAGCCGCATGACGGCGAACACCGGCCTCAGGACCGAGGGCACCCACACCTCGCCGCGACCGGACCGCAGCGCCCGCACGGTGGCCGTGGCGACCTGGTCGGGGGTGCTGGAGAACGGCGCCGGGGACATCCCCTGGGTCATCCGCCCGACCACGAACCCCGGCCGGACCAGCAGCAGCCGTACCCCGCTGCCGGCCAGCGCGTCGGCCAGGCCGCTGGCGAACCCGTCCAGGCCGGCCTTCGCCGAGCCGTACACGTAGTTGGCCCGCCGCACCCGCACGCCGGCCACCGAGGAGAACACCACGATGGTGCCCCGGCCCTGGGCGCGCAGCAGGTTGGCCAGCTCGGTGAGCACGCCGACGTGCGCGGTGTAGTCGGTGTGCACCACAGCCAGCGCGTGGCCCACGTCGCGCTCCGCCCTGGCCTGGTCACCGAGCACGCCGAAGGCCACCACGACCACGTCCAGCGCGCCGACCAGGCCGATCACCTTGTCCAACACGGCCCGCTGCGCGGCCAGGTCGTCCGCGTCGAACTCCACCCGGTGCACCGTCGTGGCGCCCTCGGCGCGCAGCGACCGTTCCTGCTCATCCAGCGTCTCCGAGCGAAGGGCGGCCAGCACCACCGTCCTGGCCCCGCCGGCCACCAGCCGACGCAGCACGGCGAGCCCGATCTCGCTGCGGCCGCCGAGCAGCAGCACGGCGCCCGGCTCAGCTGCGCGCTGCGGCTCGGTCACCCGTCGAGCTTCGCAGCCGGAGATCGCCCGGCCGCGCCCGGGGGGTCAGGCCGTTGCGGTTGGCCTGGCTGCCATGTCCTCGGCGACCGAACCGGGCTGGCGGCCAGGACTGCGCCAGGCGAGCAGCAGGACAATCGCGAGCAGCTCCGCGCCGATCGGGACGAACAGGCCGGCGGTCACCCCGCTGGCGTTGGCGCCCTGGCCGACCAGGTACGGGCCGGCGAACCCGCCGAGGTTCCCGATCGAGTTGACCACGGCCACGCCGACGGCCGCGTGCGCACGGGAGATGCCGGTTGTGGCCATCGCCCAGAACGGCGGCAGGTAGGCGAAGCCCCCGATGCCGGCCAGGCACAGGCCGACCATGGCCACCCCCGGGCTGCCCCGGAAGACGACCACGATGGTCAACCCGACGGCGGCCATCCCGGCAGCCGCGATCACCAGGTAGCGGCGTTCCTTCGCCGCCCGGGAGAGCCGGGCCACAACCAGGATGCCGATCGCGGCGCAGACGAACGGCAGCACCGCGTGCCAGCCAATCGCGGTCGACGAGTACGACGGGTTGATCTGCTTGATGATCAGCGGCAGGAACAAGGTGAACCCGTAGCTGCCGGTACACGTCATCAGGTAGATCGCGGCCAGGTGCAGCACCCGGGGGTTGCGTAGCGCGGCGAGCTGGGCACGCGCGCCGTGATTCGTCTCCGGCCCCTGCTCCGCGTCCAGCTGGGCAAGGAGCCAGTCCCGCCGCCGTGGCGCCAACCAGGACGCGGTCCGGGGCGAGTTGGGCAGCAGCACTAGCGTGACGATCCCGACCAGAATCGCGGGTACCCCGGTCAGTATGAACAGCCAGCGCCAGCCGCCGAGGCCGAACCAGTGCGCGTGGTCCAAGATCACCCCGCCGCACAGCCCACCGACGATGAACGAGGTGGGCTGGGCCAGGATGAACCAGCCGAGCGCCACCGAGCGGTCATTGGCCCGGAACCACTGGGTCAGGTAGAAGATCATCCCAGGGAAGAAGCCGGCTTCGGCCACGCCGAGCAGGAAGCGCAGCACGATCAGCGCCGGGTAGTTCGTGACGAACCCGGTGACCACCGTGACTGCGCCCCACGTGACCATGATCCGGGCGATCCAGATCCGGGCGCCGAACCGGCGCATCAGCAGGTTGCTGGGCACCTCGAAGATGAAGTAGGCGATGAAGAAGATCGCCGCCGCGAAACCGTAGGCCGCCGTCTTGATGCCCAGCTCGGTGCCCATGCCGAGCTGGGCGAACCCGATGTTGACCCGATCCAGGTACGCCAGCACGTAGCCGACGAAGATCAGCGGCAGCAAGCGGCGGCCGATCTGGACAACGGTCGCCCGCTGCTCGTCGGGCGGGAGGGCGGCGGTGCTGTTGTCCACGCTGGTGTCCCTTCGTTGGGCACAGGTGACTCAGGACGCTGGGTACACCCTGACGAATGAAGGGACGTTCAGTCAACGGTTAACCGTTTGCAGTTGGCCCGGGGTGGCTACCAGAATGTGGGCGCATCCGACCGAAGGGCCGCCACATGCCTGGGCCCACCACGGCGCTGCCCACCGCGGGCGCCTCCGCGCCCGCCTTCGCGTCCGCCTCCCCGCCGCAAATTCAGCGGCAGGTGGCGCTGGGCGTGCAGGTCAGCCGCGTGCTGCGGGCCGAGATCCTCACCGGGGCACTGCCGGTGGGCACCCTGCTGGTGGAGGCGTCACTGGCGGCCAGGTTCGGGGTGAGCCGGGGCCCGGTGCGCGACGCGCTGCGCACCCTGGCCGGCGAGGGCCTGATCGTCAGCTCGGGGCGCAGCTACCGGGTGGTCGGGCTGGACGAGCGGGACGTCCGCCAGCTTTACGCGCTGCGCGAGCTGCTCGAGGTGTACGCCTGCCAGCAGGCGGCGTCCGCCGACCCGGCGGCCTGCCGAGCGGCCGCCGAGGCCGCCATCGGCGACATGGACGCGGCCGCGCGGGCGCATGACCCGTCCGCGTTCGCCCGCGCGGACATCGAGTTCCACTCGGCGTTCTACCGGGCGTCCGGGAACGACCGGCTGTGCGCGGTCTGGGAGCAGCATGTCGCCACGTTCTCGGTGCTGTTCCAGCTCACCGACGCATTGGACGACACCCTGTCGATCTCGGTAGGTCGGCACCGCGCGCTGCTCGGCACCATTCTTGGCGGGGATCCGGACGCGATCGCGGCCGAGGTGGCCGCCCATCTCGCCGCCGCCCAGGAGCGGATCATCAACGCCCACCGGCACACCAGCCCCGGCACACCGGGCTAAGACCGGCTCAGGCCTCGGCGGGCACGTCCAGCTCGACGTCGAACGGCGGGGTGCTCTCGCCGCTGATCCGGAACCGCCCCCACACGTCGGGGTCGGAGAGTTCTCCCGGCCGCTCGCCCCGCGGGGTGCGCAGCACCACGTCCGCCCGGTTGCCGGTGACCCGGGAGGCCAGCTCGGGGTTCGCCGCGATCCGCCCGTACCAGTGGAAGAACCCGTCGATCGGCTGGAAGTAGCCGCGCAGGTCCACCTGGACCGGCACCGCCTCGTCCCCGATCAGCACCGTGGCGGGGCCGACGTATCCGGCGTCGTCGTGTTCCTCCTCAGGGTGACCGGTCTCGTCACTCATTTAGAACCCTCCGAGAGGGATGTTGAAGCGGCGCGCGGCGGCCACGCCGAGCGCGGTGAGCCGCTGGTAGCGGGCGCCGAGCAGCCGGGGCACGGCGTCGAACACGTAAGCGTCCGGGCCGATCAGGATCCGTGGCTTGTTGCGCTCCACGCCGCGCACGATGGTCTTCGCCGCGTCCTCCGGGCTGGTCCGCGCGATCTTGGCGAAGTCCACCGCCCGCTGCTGTGAGGTCGAGTCCTCCGGGGCGCGGGCGTCCCTGGCGATGTTCGTCCGGATCCCGCCGGGGTGCACGCAGCTCACCCCGACCCGGCGCTTTTCGATCAGCATCTCCTGGCGCAGCGCCTCGGTGAACCCCCGGACCGCGAACTTCGTCGCGTTGTACGCGCTCTGCGTGGGTACTCCGACGAACCCGAACACGCTGGAGACGTTCACCAGATGGCCGTCGCCGGACGCGATCAGGTGCGGCAGGAACGCCTTGGTGCCGTGCACCACGCCCCAGAAGTTAATCCCGACGATCCAGTCCATGTCCGCGTAGGACATGTCCTCGACGGTGGCCATCACCGCCACGCCGGCGTTGTTCACCACCAGGTTGACCTGGCCGAACTCGGCGGCCACCGCATCGGCGTGCGCGGTCACGGCGGCCCGGTCGGCCACGTCCAGCCGGTAGCCCTTGGCCTGCGCGCCGGCCTTCTCGCAGTGCGCGGCGGTGTCGGCCACCGCGACCTCGTCGATGTCGGAGAGTGCCAGTCGAGCACCCCGCCCGGCCAGCTCGAGGGCCAGCGCGCGACCGATCCCGGAACCGGCCCCGGTGATCACGGCCACTCGGTCGGTGAAGTTCTTCATGCCGCTCCCTCGGTGGCCATCTCAGGGGCGTCGGGCTGGCCGCCTGTCCCCCCGGTGGCGCTGATCAACTCGAAATCGCTGGGCTCCACGGTGCGGGTCGCCAGCCAGTAGCGCCAGGTCTGGCCCGGCCATATGGTCCGGTTAACCCCCTTGGCGTCCAGGTACCAGTTGGTGCAGCCGCCGGTGCTCCACACGCCCTTGGCCAGCCGCCGCTGGATCTCGTCATTGAATCTGGCCTGGGCGGACTCGCGCACCTCGATGGCCTCCGCCCGGTGTCGGCGGGCCAGCTTCATCGCGGCCAGCGCGTAGCGGACCTGTGCCTCGATCATGAAGACCACCGAGTTGTGCCCGAGGCCGGTGTTCGGGCCGAGCAGGAAAAACAGGTTGGGGAACCCGGAGACGGTGATGCCGAGGTGGGTCTGGATGCCGTGGTCGCGCCACTCGGCGGCCAGGTCGCGCCCGTCCCGGCCCTTGATGTCCAGGTAGTCGAACGAGTCGGTGACGTGGAACCCGGTGCCGTAGATGATCGCGTCGACCTGGTGCTCCACGCCGTCGCTGTCCACCACGCTGTGCTCGCGCACCTCGGTGAGCCCGGCGGTGACCACCTCGGCGTTCGGCCCGGCCAGCGCCGGGTAGTAGGTGTTGGACATCAGCACCCGCTTGCAGCCCAGGGTGTATCGCGGCATCAGCTTGCGGCGCAGCACCGGGTCGCTGACCTGCCGAGCCAGGTGCCGCCGGCCGACTCGTTCCACAGCCCGGAGCAGCGCGGGGTGCCCGTTGAAGCCCAGCGCGAGCGACTCGTTGATCCAGTACACGGCCGCCCGGTAGGCCCGGCGGGCCGGCGGGAACACCCGGAACAGCGTCTTGGTCCAACCGGGCAGCTCCCGGTCCAGCTTCGGCAGCACCCAGGGCGCGCTGCGCTGGAACAGAGTGACCTTCTCGACCTGTCCGGCGATCTCCGGCACGAACTGGATCGCGCTGGCGCCGGTGCCCACCACGGCGACCTTCTTGCCGGTCAGGTCGTAGTCGTGGTTCCACTGCGCGGAGTGGAACGCGGTGCCGGCGAACCGCTCGATGCCGGGCAGCGCGGGGATGTTCGGAATGTGCAGCGCGCCGACGCCGGCCACCAGGAACTGGGCCCGGTACTCCACCGGCTCGCCGGACGTGGTGCGGGTGCGCAGGATCCAGCGGCCCGAGTCGGGGTCCCACCGCGCGCCGGTCACCTCGACGCCGAACCGGACGTAGCGGCGCAGCTGGTACTTGTCGGTCACCCGGCGCAGGTAGTCCCAGATCTCCGGCTGCGGGGAGAACATCCGCGACCAGCTGGGGTTCTGTTCGAAGGAGAAGGAGTACATGTGCGACTGCACGTCGCAGGCACAGCCGGGGTAGCTGTTGTCCCGCCAGGTGCCGCCCACGTCGTCGGCCTTCTCCAGGATGACGAAGTCGTGCCGGCCATCCTTGACCAGTGCGATGCCCATGCCGAGCCCGGAGAACCCGGTGCCGATGATGGCCACCTCGGTATTGATGGGTCGACTCGCAAGCTCGTCTCCGGCCTCGACGACTCGGCCCGATGTCGCCCCTTCGGCCGCCTCGGCGGTAGGTGCGTTCATGTCAGTCCTTCCGGTGCGGACCGTGCGCCTCGGCGAGCTCAACGTTCCGGGCCGAGCAGCAACGACCGGCGCCACAGCGCCTTGGTCACCGCTCCCTTGATCATGCCGGCCTCGGTGAGGAACCCGACGATTCGTTCCCCCATCCAGCGAACGCTCTGCTGGTACTGAGGGTTGGCCCTGGCCACCTTGCGCGCTTCCTTCGGGTCCAGCCCGACCGCCCGGTAGACGTTCGGGTGCAGCATCAGCCGCACCAGGAACGGTGCGGCGGCGGCCAGCGCGACCCGGTTGAGCGCCAGCTCCAGGCGGCCCATCTTGGGCACCATCCGGTTCAGCTCGGCCCTGGCGAAGGAGATGTGCCGGGCCTCTTCCAGCACGTGGATCTTGTTGATCATGCGGATGGTGGACTGGATGGTCTCGTCGGCCATCGTCTCCCGCTGCAGGCGGTCGGTCACCTCTTCGACCAGCAGCGTGCCGCCGTAGGTGGCCGGGCCGATGGGCAGCAGCAGGCTCAGGTTGAGCAGGTGGCGGAACCACCAGGGCGCCCGGTAGACGGGCAGCCCGGACTTCTCAATGCCCCGGCCGAACATGGTGGAGTGCCGGCACTCATCGGCTACCTCGGTCAGCGCGTACTGGGCGTGCCGGCTGGTCGGGTCGTGCTGGGTGACCACCTTGAGCAGCAGGTGCATCAGCGCGACCTCGGAGTAGATGCCGAAGCTGGTGATGCTGATGATCTCGTGCTTGCCCAGCTCGTAGCGCTGCTCGGGAGTCAGCTGGGCCCAGAGCTCGGTGCCGTACAGAGAAACCCGGTGCTCGGGCAGGTAGTACTTGTCCGGCTCAACGGGCGCGGACCAGTCGATGTCGACGTCCGGGTCGTACGAGCGGGCGGCCGAGGACTTGAGTAGCCGCTCCGCGGTCTTCTCCCGCTGGGACACCCGCCGCGCCGGAACTTCTGACGTCTCTGTCATCCGTCTCGCCTCCTTGCCTCGGCCGGACCGCCCAATCGGAGTACGAACGGACCAGCCACAGTGCAACAATACTGCTCTATAGTTGCATCGAGGCGCAAGGACCGGACAGATCGCTACTCGATAGGGTTGTCATGACACCGACCGCGACGACCGACCTGGAGGGACCGCGGGTGGACTCTCCGTCCGTACTGCCGCTTCCCGAGTCGATCCAGGGGTTCCCCCCGCTCCCGCCGGCCTCCCTCGATCCGTTTCTGGATGCCACGTCGCGCTGCTTCGCCCGGTACGGGGTGCGGCGCACGTCGGTCCAGGACGTCGCCCAGGAACTCGGGGTGAACCGGACCACGGTGTACCGCCAGGTCGGCAACATCGAGCAGCAGGCCATGCTGCTGGCCGCCCGGGACTCGCACCGACTGCTCAGCGCGCTGCCCGCCAGGATCACCTTCCCGATCGGCCCGCAGTCCGTGGTCGACCTGTTGGCCACCCTGGTCCGCGAGGCCAGGGCACACCCGGTGCTGGCCAAGATGTTGGCCGACGAGCGCGACCTGATCGGCTCCTTCGTCGCCCGGGATGTGCCGGACCTGATGGAACGGGCGACCACCGCGTTCGTACCGCTGGTCAGCCTGGCCATCGGCACCGGCAACCTGGCCCGGCGGGACCCGATGGCGCTGGCCCAGTGGCTGGTGCGGATCACCGCCTCGCTCATCCTGATCGAGCCGCCCGGCGAGCTGGAGGACTTCCTGGCCGAGCTGCTCATCCCGGCGCTCACCCCGGCCGGCCCGGCGCCCCGAGGCCGCCGGCGCCGGTCCAGGTGAGCGGGGGCTGACGTCGCCGCTCCGGCGGCCGGTTTCGCCGGCCCGTTCGCCAGCGGTCCACCGGTCGAGGCGCTCACCGTGCCCCGGCCGCCGCTGGCCCGGTTCGGCCCGGCCGAGCTGGCCCGGATCGTGGTGGTGTGCGCGGTGCTGGCCTGGTGTCTAGCGGTGGCCGGGTTGCGCTGGGCGCTGTTCGAGGCGCTGCGCCGGGCGACCCGCCGCGCGCCGGCCGCAGAGGGATGGAACGAGGCGCTGGCGGACGGCGCGGTGGTCGCGTTCGGCCGGCTGGGGCCCACCTTCGTCAAGCTGGGCCAGCTGATGGCCTCCTCCCCCGGAATGTTTCCGGACGCGCTGAGCACCGCCGCGCTGCGCTGCCTGGACGACATGCCGCCGTTCCCCGCCGAACAGGCCAGGCGGGTGGTCGCGGAGGATCTGGGCCGGCCGGTGCACGAGCTGTTCACCGAGTTCGACGACGTCCCGCTGTCCGCCGCGTCCATCGCCCAGGTGCACGCCTGCGTGCTGCCCGACGGCCGCCCGGCGGTGGTCAAGCTGCGCCGCCCGGGCATCGAACGCCGCATGATCACCGACCTGCGCATCATGTACCTGCTGGCCAGGGTGCTGGACGGGCGCGTCGAGCTGGTCCGGCTGGCCAGCCTGGTCGGCATCGTCGAGCAGCTGCACGAGGTGACCTGCAAGGAGCTCAACTTCGCGCTGGAGGCCAGCAACCAGGAGCGGTTCGCCGCGTCGGTGGCCACCTTCGGCGACAACGCCGGGGTCACCGTGCCGCAGGTGTACTGGCCGTGGTGCGCCCCGAGGGTGATCTGCATGCAGCGGCTGTACGGCTGCCCGCTGGACAACCCGGAGGAGCTCGCCGCGCGCGGGCTGGACGGTGAGCTCCCGCTGCGCCGGGGCGTGAAGGCCTGGTTGGAGGCGGCCATCCTGCACGGCCCGTTCCACGGCGACGCGCACGCCGGCAACCTGTGGATCACCGACGACGGTCGGCTGGCCTACCTGGATTTCGGCATCATGGGCGAACTCGCCCCGAGCTGGCGGGAACTGCTGCGGGACATGCTCTACACCGCCATGTTCGACCGCGACTTCGAGCGGGTGGCCCGGGGGCTGCGCCGGTGCGGCGTGCTGGACTCGGAGGTCGGCACCGACGCCCAGCTCGGCTGGGTGTTGGGCGCGCTGTTCGGGCCACTGCTGGACGCCCCGATCTCCCGGCTGAACTCGCGCAGGATCACCGACATGCTGCTGGCCACCGCCCGGCAGTACTCCGGCTCGGCGCCCCCGGAGCTGACCCTGTTCACCAAGCAACTGCTCTACTTCGAGCGCTACTCCGCCGCGCTGGCCCCGGACTGGGTACTGGGCGCCGACCCGTTCGTGCTGAAAAACATCTTCCCCGCCGAGGCAGCCGAGCGCGCCGCCGCGCTGGGCCTGGCGATGCCGGACTGACCCAGGCCTGCCAGCGCGAGTCACTAAAGCCAGCGAGTCGGTAAGTTCCCGAGCTCATGAAGGTCGACGGTCTGGACCGGCGCATCACCGGCGCACTGCTGGTCAATGGCCGGGCGACCTGGCGCAAGATCGCCGCGGCGCTCGGCGAACCGGAGCGGACCGTGAACCGCCGGGCGAACCGCCTGCTGGAGACCGGCACGGTCCGGGTCACCGCGATGGCCCCGAGCGGCGGGAGCGTGCTGGCGCAGTTGAAGTCCCAGCTCGGCCGTGCGCGGGAGACGGCCGAGGCGCTCGCGGAGGTCCCCGGCGGCATCATGGTGTACGCGCTCACCGGCGAGGTGGACTGCGTCGCGGAGATCTGGTGCCCCTTCCAGGACCTGCCGGACCTGGTGGATCGCACGCTGCCGCGGCTGCCGGGGTTGGTCTCGGTCACCACCGACCCGATGATCCACTACTTCCGCAGCGCCGGCACCTGGCACAACGGCGAGCTCTCCGCCACGGAGGTGGAGGCGCTGCAGGCGCAGCCGGCCGTGCCGGTCTTCGACGTCCACCACTGGACCCCCTACGACGCGCTCGAGACGGCGATCGCGGAGGCGCTGCGGAGCAACGGGCGGATGGGGCATGAGCAGTTGGCCCGCCAGGTCCAGGCGTCCGAGCCGGTGGTGAGGCGGCGGATGGAGGAGATGCTGCGTCAGGGACGCCTGTTCATCCGCACCGTGCCGGACTTCGCCGTGTTCGGCGAGGCGATCGAGGCGATGCTGTGGATCCGGGCCCGCCCAGGTGCCGTCGCGCGGCTCGCCGAGTCCATGACGACATCGCCGTCGGTGCGTTACCTGGCGGCCACCACGGGCAAGTTCCAGCTCGTGGCGACCGTGCGGGTGCCCACCCTCGAAGACCTGTACCGGTTCACCAGCGAAGCGCCGTGGGTCGCCGAGGCCGACGCCGTGGAGAGCGCACTGGTCACACGCGTGTACAAGCGTTCCGGAATGCGGGTGGACCACGTGGCGAGAAATCCAATCGTTACCCGGGGGTGACGTCGCGCTGCTTTCGCGAACCTAAATTTCGTGGCGATTGAGGTCGATCCTGAGGGGGAAAATGGCCACACACGGCACGCTGATCGATGGCCTGAATACCCGGCTCGACGACCTTGAGGCCCTCTACCAGGACCTGCATCAGCATCCCGAGCTGTCCTTCCAGGAGAAACGCACCGCGTCCTTGCTGGCTGAGCGCCTCGCCGCCGCCGGCTGCGAGGTGACCACCGGAGTGGGCAAGACGGGCGTGGTCGGCGTGCTGCGCAACGGTGTCGGGCCAGGTGTGCTGCTGCGCGCCGACATGGACGCGCTGCCGGTCAAGGAGATCGACCGGGTTACCTACCGCAGCCGGGCCACCGGGACCGACCCGGACGGGGTGGTCACGCCGGTGATGCACGCCTGTGGGCACGACACCCACATGGCCGCGTTGATCGGCGCCGTCGAGCAGCTCGCCGCGCACCGGGACGCCTGGTCGGGCAGCGTGCTCGCGGTCTGCCAGCCGGCCGAGGAACTGGGCGCCGGAGCGCGGGCCATGCTCGACGACGGCTTCCTCGACCGCTTCCCGCCGTTCGACGTGGCGCTCGGGCAGCACATCAGCTCGGCGCCGAGCACCCACCTCTACGCGCGCCCTGGGGTGTTCATGGCCGCCGCCGACAGCCTGCGGGTCACCGTGTACGGGCGGGGCGGCCACGGGGCGGTACCGCAGGCCACCATCGACCCCGTCGTGATCGCCTCGTCCATCGTGCTGCGGCTACAGACCATCGTGTCCAGGGAGGTCGCCCCGACCGACGTCGCCGTGGTGACGGTGGCCTCGTTCCACGCCGGGAGCAAGGAGAATGTCATCCCGGCCGAGGCGGAGTTGAAGGTCAACGTCCGGACCTTCAAGCCCGAGGTGCGCACCCAGGTTATGGACGCGATCACCCGGATCGTCCGCGCCGAGGCCGCCGCGGCGGGCGCCGAGCGGGAGCCGGTGATCGCCCCGATCAACGACTTCCCGCTCTGTGTGAACGATGTCGCGGCAACCCGGACGGTGATGGCGGCGTTCACCGAGGCCTTCGGCGAGGGCCACGTCCATGAGACGGAGCCGAAGGCGGGCAGTGAGGACTTCGGCTGCTTCGGCGAGGCCGCCGGAGTGCCGTCGGTGTTCTGGAACTTCGGCGGCTTTGACCCGGCGCTCTATCCGGACGACCCCACCAGGGCACACCTCGCGGTGGTGTCCGGGCAGGCGCCGAGCAACCACTCACCACAGTTCGTGCCCACCGGCCTGCGACCGACGCTGCGCCGGGCCGTGGAGGCGATGCTGACCGCCTCGGCGGTCTGGCTGGCCCCAGCCAGCCGGTGAAGGGACGACGCTGGTGATCGCCTACGCGGGCAAGCGGTTGCTGGCCCTGATCCCGATTCTCGCGGTGGTCGGCGTGACCGTCTTCCTGGTCATCCACATCACCCCGGGTGACCCGGCGGCCATCATGCTCGGCCCCGACGCCACACCCGACCAGGTCGCGGCGCTGCGCCAAACGATGGGCCTCAACGAGCCACTGTGGGCGCAGTTCCTGGACTGGGCGGGCCGCGTGGTGCGGGGTGACCTGGGCTACTCGGTGTTCCTGCACCAGGATGTCTCGGCCGCGATCGGCAGCCACCTGGGGCCCACCCTCGCGCTCGCGATCTTCGCCGAGGTGCTCGCGGTGGCCGTCGCGGTACCGGCCGGGATCACCGCCGCCCGGCACCGGGGCACCGCGGTCGACCAGTCCTTCATGGGGTTCGCCCTGCTGGGGGTGTCCGTGCCCAGTTTCCTGCTGGGGCTGTTCCTGGTGCTGGTCTTCGCCGTGCTGCTGGGCTGGCTGCCCTCCGGCGGGTACCGCGACCCGGCCGATGGTCTCGGTGCGTTCCTGCGGTTCCTGGTGCTCCCGGCGGTCGCGTTGGCCGCGATGCAGGCGGCGCTGATCGCCCGGATGTCGCGCTCCTCGATGCTCGACGTGCTGGGCAGCAACTACATCAAAACCGCGAAGGCCAAGGGCGTGAGCGAGTTCCTCACGGTCTACAAGCACGCCGTCAAGAACGCCGCCCTGCCCATCATGACCGTGGTCGGGCAGTCCTTCGGAGCGCTGATGACCGGCGCGGTGGTGATCGAGACCGTGTTCAACATCCCTGGCATGGGACAGCTCGTGATCAACTCGATCCAGCGCAGGGACTTCGTGGTCATCCAGGGGGTCGTGCTCACCATCGCGGTGATCTACGTGCTGATCAACCTCGTGGTGGACCTGCTCTACGGGGTGCTGGATCCGCGGATTCGGGCCGAGCGGTCAGGAGTGACATGACCTCCACCGTCAGCACACCCGAGACGCCCGCCCAGCTCATCCGGCAGACGCTGCGCCACGAGCGGCGGAACCTGCTGTTCCGGCGGATCAGCGGCAACCAGTTGCTGGTCAGCGGCGGCGTGATCTTCGCATTCATGCTGCTGGCCGCCCTGGTGGTGCCGATCTTCCTGGGCCAGGACCCTTATTCGGTGGATCCGGCGAATCGGCTGCAAGCCCCGGGCGGGGTCCACATCCTCGGCACCGACACGTTCGGCCGAGACCTGCTCAGCCGGATCCTGGCGGGTGGCCGGAGCTCGCTGTTGATCGGCTGCCTGGTCGCGGTGTTCAGCTCAGTGCTCGGCCTGGTGCTCGGGCTCTACTCCGCGTTCTACCGGCGAACCGGCGCGGTCCTGATGCGTATCGTCGACGGGCTGATGGCCTTCCCGGCGATCCTGCTGGCCATCGCGATCATGGCCGCGCTCGGCGCCAAGACCTCGAACGTGATCATCGCGCTCACCGTGGTGTTCACCCCGCACGTGGCGCGGGTGGTCCGGGCAGCCGCGCTGGTGATCAAGAACCAGACCTATGTCGAAGCTTTGAACGCGCTCGGCGCGGGGCCGACCCGGATTCTGTGGCTCAACGTGGTGCCCAACCTGATGTCCCCGCTGGTCGTGCAGGGGACGTTCATCTTCGCCGACTCGCTGATCATCGAAGCGGCGCTGAGCTTTGTCGGTGCCGGCGTGCCCGCGCCCGCGCCGAGCTGGGGAAACATCCTCTACGAGGGGAAGACGGTCATCTACAACGGCTGGTGGATGACGGTCTTCCCCGGGTTGGCGATCATGCTCACCGTGCTGAGCATCAACCTGCTCGGCGATGGCCTGCGGGACCTGCTCGACCCGCGTCAGGTGGTGGCGCGCTGATGTTGCTGCGGGTGAAGGAGCTACGGACCCGGTTCGCCACCGATCGCGGCGAGGTGACCGCGGTGGACGGGGTGTCCTTCGAGGTCGCGCCGGGCGAGATCGTCGGCCTGGTCGGGGAGTCCGGCTGCGGCAAGAGCGTGACCGCCGAGTCCATCATGCGGTTGCTGGACGAGCGGTCCACCCGGTACTCCGGCGAGGTCCTGCTGGACGGCGTCGACCTGTTCGGGTTGACCGCCGAGGAGATGCGCCAGATCCGGGGCGGCAGCGTGGCGATGGTCTTCCAGGACCCGATGACCTCGCTGAACCCGGTGTACACGGTGGGCAACCAGCTCGAGGAGGCCATCCTGCTGCACCAGGAGGTGCCCCGGGAGCAGGCCCGCGCGCTCGCCGAGCAGGCGCTTGCGGCGACCGGGATCCCGGCGCCGGCGAGCTGCCTGCGGCGCTACCCGCACGAGCTGTCCGGGGGCATGCGCCAGCGGGTGATGATCGCGATGGCGCTGTCCTGCCGGCCCAAGTTGCTCATCGCCGACGAGCCGACCACCGCCTTGGACGTCACCACCCAGGCGCAGATCCTGGACCTGATCGCCGAGCTGCGGGACGGGTCGAACATGGGCACCATCCTGATCACCCACGACATGGGCGTGGTCGCCGAGGTGTGCACCCGGGTCGTGGTCATGTACCTCGGTCAGGTCATCGAGCAGGCGTCGGTGGACGAGATCTTCACCCGTCCCGCGCACCCGTACACCCGGGGCCTACTGGCCTCGATCCCCGGCCTGACCGGTGACACGTCCGCGCCGCTGCACGTGATCGGCGGAAAGGTCCCCAGCCTGTGGGAGGTGCCGAAGGGCTGCCGGTTCGCCGACCGCTGCCCGTTCGCCGAACCGGCCTGCCGCGACGATGCCCCCGAACTGCTGCCGGTTGACGGGGATCGTTCGGTGCGTTGCCGTCGGCACAGCGAGCTCCCGGAATGGGCTGGGGTCAGCCATGTCTAGTACCGCTGGCCCGCTACTGGATGTGCGCGGCCTGTCCAAGGTGTACGAGATCCGGTCCACCGCTGGGCGGCTGCGTGGCCAGGTGCGAGCCGTGCACGACGTGTCCTTCCAGCTGTGGCGCGGCGAGACCTACGGGCTGGTGGGTGAGTCCGGGTGCGGCAAGAGCACGACCGGACGAGCCCTGCTGCGGCTGGTCGAGCCGACTGGCGGGGAGGCGTTGTTCGAGTCCCGCGACGTGTTCACGCTCAGCCGCTCCGAGCTCCGCGGACTGCGCAAGAAGATCCAGATGATCTTTCAGGACCCGTACTCCTCGCTGAACCCTCGCAAGCGGGTCGGGGCGATCCTGGAAGAGGCGATGACCATCCACCGGATCCTCGACCCGGCTGGCCGGCGCGACCGCGCGTTCCAGGTGCTGGAGCGGGTGGGATTCTCCGAGGAGCACTACTACCGCTTCCCGCACGAGTTCTCCGGTGGCCAGCGGCAACGGATCGGGATCGCCCGGGCATTGACCGTCTCCCCCGAGCTGATCATCTGTGACGAACCGGTTTCCGCGCTCGATGTCTCGATTCAGGCGCAGGTCATCAACATGCTGCGCGAGCTGCAGCGGGAGTTCGGCCTGACCTACTTCTTCATCTCCCACGATCTGAGCGTGATCCGGCACATCTCCGACCGGGTCGGGGTGATGTACCTGGGCGAACTGGTCGAGGAAGCACCGACCGCGCGTCTGTACGCCGAGCCGAAACACCCGTACACCCAGGCATTGCTGTCGGCGGTCCCGGTCGCCCGGCCCCGGGGGCGGCGGGAACGGATCGTGCTCTCCGGTGAGGTGCCGTCGGCCGCCAACCCGCCCGGCGGCTGCACCTTCCACACGCGCTGTCTCTTCGCGATGCCCCGGTGCGCCACCGAAGCGCCGGCCCGGCGAACAGTTTCGGAAGGCCACGTCGTGGCCTGTCATCTCTACGAAGGAGCGGTGGCGTGATTGTGAAGAAATTCTTCGCCGCGGCGGTGGTCGCGTTCACCGTGACGGCGTGCTCCTCGGCCGGCAGCGGTGGCCCATCCGGCGCGCCGATCACCGGCGGGGACTTCCATGTCGCGTGGAACGCCCAGCCGGCGACCCTTGACCCGGTGGCCACCACGGCCACCACCACCCGCGATATCGGCAGCAACATCTTCGAGGGGCTCGTCGCACTGGACGCCCAGTATCGGCCGCAGCCCGTACTGGCCCAGTCGTTCCAGGTCTCGCCGGACTTCACCAAGTTCGACTTCACCCTGCGCACCAACGTCACCTTCCACAACGGCCAGAAGATGACCGCCGACGACGTCATCGCATCGGTGAATCGGTGGATGTCTGACGCGGTCACCGGCCGGAACTTCTTCGCCGGCGCGCGGGTCACCAGCCCGGCCCCGGACAAGGTCGAGATCGCCACCCCGAAGCCGCTGTTCACCGGCATGCTGTTGCTCGCCGACGCCAGTCAGCCGCTGGTCGTCATGCCAGCCTCGGTGATCGCGAACAAGGGGCCGTCCGGCGTCCAGGACATCGTGGGTACCGGTCCTTACAAGCTGGTGGAATGGCGGAAGGACCAGTTCATCCACCTGGACAAATACCCCGGGTACACCTCGCCGTCGGGGCCGCCTTCGGGGTTGGCGGGTGAGAAGAAGCCCGGGGTGGACAACCTGTACTACGACATCGTCCCGGACGCCTCCACGCGGCTCTCCGGCTTGCAGACCGGGCAGTACCAGATGGCGTTCTACATGTCGCCGGATCATTTCACCCAGGTACAGAACGATCCCAGCCTCACCACGTCGATCGAGTCCAACAGCTTGATCGGCATGGTGTTCAACAAGAAGACCGGACCGATGAGCAACCCGGCCATGCGCCAAGCGGTGCAGTCAGCGATCGATGTCAATCCGGTGCTGAAGGCGGGATATTCGACCGAACAGTTCTATCAGCTCAACGGGGCGCTGAGCGCGCCCACCATGACCAGCTCCTACACCCCGGCTGGCACCGAGGCCTACAACAAGACCGACCTGGCAAAGGCACGGCAGCTCCTCCAGCAGGCCGGCTACCAGGGCCAGACGCTGCGGTTCCTCACCACCCACGACTACGACTACATGTACAACTCGGCGGTCGTCGTGCAGCAGCAGCTGAAGGCGATCGGGGTCAATGTCGACCTGGTGGTCACCGACTGGGCGACGGTGCTGGCGAACCGTGCCAAGCCGGACGGATGGGACATGTTCATCACCGGCTTCAACTTCGAGCCGACCCCGGTCGCCTACATTTTCCTGCAACCGAGCTGGCCGGGCTGGACCGACGACCCGGCGATCCAGCAGGCGATGGCCGCCGTGAACGCATCCCGTAGTGAGGAGCAGGCGAAGGGGCACTACGGCGAGCTGCAGGCCGCCTTCTACAACTACGCCGCCATGGTCAAATTCGGTGACACCGCCTACCTCACCGGCATGCAGAAGTCGGTCGGCGGCTATACCAAGCTGGTCGGCCCGATTCTTTACAACGTCTACAAGACCCAGACTTAAGCGCTAGTGCCCTGCGTCTGAAGTCCTTGCCAGAGATCCGGTGATCCAGATGCATCGCATCGGGTCATGTGAAGGGAGGGGCCGATACCGCTGTTGTATCGGCCCCGACGACAACGCAGCGAGGCGCCATCTGGGCGCCGGAGATCGGCAAAAGACTTCGGACGCCGGGCACTAGGTCCGTGGCGTCCCTAGGGTCAGGATGACGTTCGCCCGCGCGACCAGCCTGTCCCCGGAGGTCACTCGGCAGGACGTGAAGATCGTGCGCCCGCCGCCGTGGTCGACGGTGACAGCCGCCTCGACCCAGTTGCCCACCGAAACACCGGCGACGTAATCCAGGTTCATGCTCACCGTCCGGACCGGGTAGCCGTCGCCGAGGGCGAGCCGCGTTCCGCGCCCGGTGGCGACGTCTACCAGCGCGGCCAGGAACCCGCCGTGCAGCGTGTCCATCGTGTTGGTGTGCTGTGGTTCGACCACCGCGCCGAAGATCGGCCGCTCGCCCCCCTCGTTCAGGTAGACCGGCCCGATCAGCGCGACGAATGGCGAGGACCGCAGCGGCTGGAAACCAGGCGGCGGCAGGTGTGACGGCACCTCGAGCAGCCTAGGGAGCGGGCTGGACCGGGGACTCGCCGCATGGTGAACCGAGCCCGGGTCCGAGTGTGGCGAGATCTACCTGAGCGGGGTTCACCTCGTGCAAAACCCCGCTGGCGTAGATCTCGGCGTCGCCGCGACTTCCACACCGCAACCACGAGCACCAAGCGCTGACGCCCGCCGCCCCCCGCGGAACTGCCTGGCCGCCGCCGCGCACCTCACCCGCCCTCCCACTTCGCATACCCAGGGTGCACCTCGCATAGGTCACAGATAGGTCACACACTGTGCGAAGTGCAGGCCAGGTGTGCGAAGTCGCCTGCGGCGTGATCAGCCTTGAAGGGTGGAGCGGACGATGAGCTCGTTGACGTCGACGTTGTCGGGTTGGCCCACCGCGTAACCGATGGCGTTCGCTACGGCGGAAGCCGGGATGGCGAGTTGTTCGGTCGCGGCCCGGACGGCGGCCTGTACTTCCGGGTCGCCGCCCTGGTTGGCCAGCTCGGAGTGGGTGAACCCTGGGCACACCACGGTCACCCGGACGTCCCGACTCTCCTGACGCAGCCCCTCGGACAGCGCCCAGACGGCGTACTTGGTGGCGCAGTACACGGCCGCGGTGGGGTCGACGTGGTGAGCCGAGACCGAGGCGACGTTGACGATATGGCCGCGACCCCGCGCGCGCATGTGCGGCAGGACGGCCGCGATGCCGTGCAGGGTGCCGCGCAGGTTGACGTCGATCATCTGGTTCCAGTCGTCCACCCGCAGCGCGTCGAGCGAGGAGAGCGGCATCACTCCGGCGTTGTTGACCAACACGTCGATCCGACCGTGTCGCCCCAGGGCGGCGTCGGCGAAGGCGCGCACGCTCGCCAGGCTGGTCACGTCGAGTTCCTGGAAGTCGGCGCGGCCACCCTCGGCGCGGATCTTGTCGGCCAGCGTGGAGAGCCGGTCCACCCGCCGGGCGCCTAGAACGACGTGGTGGCCATCGGCGGCCAGCCGCAGGGCGGTCGCCTCTCCGATGCCACTGCTCGCCCCGGTGACGAGAACGATCTTGCTGTCGGTGATTGACGGGCTGCTCATGCACACTCCTGAACGCTGGGCTCGCGGGGAACCGCGGTGAGGCCGAGCGTGCCGCCGCTCCCGGGCCGAGAGAAGGTCGTGTCTTCCTGGTTGCGCCGCACCCAGGAAGACACGGCCTTCTCCCACCGCTCCACGCCACGCACGATCAAAGGCGGACGAACAGTGGCGGGGAAGGCTCAGGTCGCGGCGTGCACCGAACCCAGGTAGGCGATCGCCTCGGCGCTGCGGCTGCCGGGTTCCGGGGTGCCCACGAGCAGCTGTTGCCCGGGCGCGTCGCGGACGTCGAACGTCTGGTAGGTCAGCTCGATCCGACCTACCTCGGGGTGGATGAAGACCTTGAACATGCGGGTGAGCCCCGCCACGGCCTGGTCCCGCCACAGCGCGGCGAACTCGGGCGAGGTCCGGAGGAACTCCTCGACCAGCGCGGCGATCTCCGGATCGTTCGGGTAAGAACCGGCGTTGAGGCGCAGGGCATGGACGACGTGCTCGACCAGCGTGGGCCAGTCGGCGAACACGGTGCGGGCGCTCGGGTGTTGGAACAGGACCCGGACCATGTTGGTCATCCCGGCGAAGGGCGAGAGCAGCGCGTCGGCGATGGCGTTGGTGGCGAGCAGCTCGAACGCCGGGCTCAGCACGTATGCGGCCGAGGTCGGGAAGGAGTCCAACAGCTGCAGCAGCGCCGGGTGGACCAGGTCTCGGGTGCTGCCGGGCGTCAGGTTCGGGTTCAGCCCGGCGAGCCGGAAGATGTGGCCCCGGGCGTCGGAGTTGAGCTTGAGCGCCCGCCCGATCGCGTCCAGAACCTGCGCGGACGGGTTGCGTTCTCGCCCCTGTTCCAGCCGGGTGTAGTAGTCGATGCTCACCCCGGCGAGCACGGCGACCTCTTCTCGTCGGAGGCCGGCGACTCTGCGGTCGCCCCCACCCCGCAACCCGACGTCCGAGGGTTCCAGGCGCGCTCGGTGGGCCCGGAGGAACTCCCCGAGCTTGTTCGTGGACGCGGCCGGCACAACGGGAAAGCTACTCCCCCACGCGTCCGGGAAGCGCCGTGGCGAGACCGCCCAGGTCCTCCCCCAATACGATGCCGGCTCGACACCAGGAGAATCCATGCCCTTCGCCGACGAACTGATCGGTGAGCACACCGCCCAAGCACTGGTCACCGCGATCGCGGCGGCCACGCCCGGCACTCCGCTTCCCGCGCTGCGTGGCGCCGTCGGCGAGCTGGCCACCAGGTCCCTGCGGGAGCGCAGCGACCTGCTCAGGGACGCCCTGCTGCACGACCTGCCCGGCAACTACCCGGCGTTCGCCCGGACGATCCGGGCCGCGCGGGACGGGCGAGCTTTCTTCGGCGGGTGGCTGATCTGGCCGGTGACCAGCGCGGTCGCCGCGAAGGCGATCGACGAGGGCAGCGTGGAGGCGTTCGACGACGCGATGGCCATCCTCGCCGAGCTGACCTCCCGGCTGACCTCCGAGTTCGCCATCCGCGGGCTGCTCGAGCACGACCTCGACCGGGCCATGGCCACCGTGCTGACCTGGGCCGCCTCGCCCGAGGAGGACATCCGCCGGCTGGCCTCCGAGGGCACCCGGCCGTTCCTGCCCTGGTCGAAGCGGGTGCCCGCGCTCCTGGCCAACCCCCGCGCGACCCTGCCCGTGATCAACGCGCTCTACCGCGACGACAGTGAGTACGTGCGACGCTCCGTCGCCAACCACCTCAACGACCTGAGCCGCCAACAACCGGACCTTGTGGTGCAGACGGCGGCCGGCTGGCTGGCCGAACCGGACGAGAACACCGCGCGGCTGGTCAGACATGGGCTGCGCACCCTGGTGAAGAAGGGGCACCCCGGCGCGCTCGAACTGCTCGGCTTCACCCACGCGTCGACCATCGAGGTGGACGGACCGACCCTGGCGGCCACCCGGATCCCCTACGGCGGAACCATCGGCTTCACCGCGACGATCACCAACACCGGGACCGTGCCGGCGCGGCTGGCCATCGACTACATCGTGCACCACACGAAGGCCAACGGCGGTCAGCGTGGCAAGACCTTCAAGCTCACCACCGCCACGCTGGCCCCCGGTGAGCGGCGGCAGCTCTCCCGGGAGCACTCCTTCCGCGAGATCACCACCCGCCGCTACTACCCGGGCGCACATGCGATCGAGCTCCAGCTCAACGGCGTCGTCTCCGGCCGAGGCGAGTTCACCCTTATGGCGGCCGACTGACCAGCCCGGCCGGGCGCTCACGGCCGGGAGCCCAGCCGGCGCCGGCCGCGCAGCAGCGCCACCCCGGCCGCGACCAAGCCGAGCGCCAGCCACGCGGACGGCAACCCGCCGGCCGCCGTCTCGGCCCGCCACCCGACCAGGCCGTCCAGCCCGGTTCCCGACACCGCGAACAGCCCGACGGCGGCGGCGAACACCCCGACCACGGCCGCGCCGGTGCCCACCGAGGCCGGCGGCCGGGCGCGCTCGAACCGGCGGAACACCGTGATCATGTCCATCTTCTGCTTGCACCAGGTAGCAGGCGGTGAGGTGCCAGCAGAAGATGGTCATGATCACGGTGTTGCCGGTGGCCACCACGAACCAGGTGCGGGGCCGGTTCGCCAGGGCGGTGCCGGCCGGGCGCAGCAGCAGGGCCAGCCCGACCAGGAACAGGCTCTGGGTGAGCAGGGCCAGGGTGGGCGGCGAGGAGTTGGCCACCTCGTTGCCGGGCAGACCGACCATCAGCACCGGGTAGACCGAGGTGCCGAACACCAGCAGCACGGTGCCGGCCAGCCCACCCAGCGCGAGCGCCGCGGCGAGCCGGCGTCCGCCTCGGGCCAGCGTGCCGTCCGCGTAGCCGAACCCCAACTGGTGCACCGCAAGCCAGACGAACACCAGGTTGGCGTAGCCGACCAGCGGCACACCGGCGCCCAGCGCGACCGAGTCCACCGCGGCGGCGGCCACCGCGAGCGCACCGGCCACCCGCCACAGTCCGAAGCGCAGGTGCAGCCGCATCATGGTCGGCGCGGCCAACACGATCAGCAGGTACACGCCGAGGAACCACAGCGGCACGGTGATCCGGTGCAGGCCGACGGCGAGCTGACCGGTGGCCAGTCCGGAAACGTCCAGCGCGCCGGCCAGCCCGGCCCAGATCGCCAGCATGGCCACCACCGGAGGCAACAGCCGGGACACCCGAGCCCGGATGAAGTCACCGGGAGGTGGCCGGTGGCGCAGCGCTCGAGCGTGGGCGAAGCCGCCGACGAAGAAGAACAGCGCCATCACCTGCCACACCCAGGTGGTCAGCATGACCGGCAGCGAGGTGCTCACCGGGCCGGCGCCGTGCAGGGTGAGCAGCGCGACCACCCAGTGCCCGAGGGCGACCATGGTGATCGAGAACAGCCGGAGCAGGTCCGCGTAGCGATCCCGGTCGACCGGGGTTGCGGCGGCGAGGGCCTGTGCGGCGTCAGGTGCGACGGGGAGGTTGTTGGCCATGCCAGTCAGATTCCAGGCTGACCGGCCCCGGCACATCCGTGGGACTACGTAACCGCCGGGGTAGCCGCCGCGTCGTCGTCGGGGCGGGCGTGGTCCGGCTCGCCCGGCGTGGGGTCACGGGTCAGATCGATCAGCGGGTGCAGTGGCGCACCGTCAGGGGCTTCGTGCACGCCGACGTGCTCGGTCCCCGCGCTGTCTAACTCCTCGGGCTGGGCGCTGTCCTGATCCGCCATGGTTCCCCTCGGGTGGCTGATGGGTATCGCGGGGCAGTGTAAACCGCCGTGTCTGACGCCTCGTTCGGGCCGGCTATCCGGGCGCCCTGGCCAGGAACGACACGGGTCACTAGGTCGCGCGGGCAGCCGGCGGGTCGGTCAGGTCGGGCGGCGGGCGGTGACGAACTGGGCCACCCCGTGCAGCTGCTGCTGGATGTCCACCAGGCCGCTGGCGCGGAGGACCCCGGTCAGTTCGTCCCGGTCGAACATCCGCACGCCGCTGGCCCAGCCGAGCATGGTGCGCACCGCGCGCTGCGGCTCCCGGGAGCCCCGGTAGCTGGTCATCAGGGCGATCCTTCCCCCCGGGGCGAGCACCCGCAGCATCTCCACCAGCACGGTGAACGGCTCCGGCACCAGGTACAGCGCGGCGTAGCAGCAGACCGCGTCGAAGCTGGCGTCCGGGAACGGCATCCGGCGGGCGTCCGCGCGCAGGTATGCGACCCTCGGCACGACGTTCTCCGCCACCGCCCTGGCCAGCATCGGGGCCGACGCGTCAAGCCCAATGGCCAGCCCGTCGCCGCTGAGAGCCCCGGCGAACACGTGGGTGAAGTTGCCCGGCCCGCAGGCCACGTCCAGCACCCGCTGCTCGCCGCCCAGTTCGAGCGCGCGCAGCGCTTCCCGGCGCTCCTGTTCCGCGCTGGGCCCGCGCCGGCCCATCGCCATGTTCAGCCCGCTGCGCCAGCCGCGCTGGTAGACGGCGGCGACCACACTGCTCCGCATGGCCCGCTGGGCCGGCGTCCTGGGCTGGCCGGCGTCCTCGCCGAGCAGGTCCAGATAGCCGGCCGAGTCGTCCGGCTCCTGCTCCAGGCGGACCGGGTCGAGTAACGACCGCAGCTGGGTGAGCCCGCGCTCCCGCTCCGCCTCGGTCACATCAGCTCGTTGGTCATTGGCCGGGCTCCAGGATGCGATGGTCGTAGGCTTTGCGTTGCTCGGCGTCGATGTCCAGGAACACTGTGTCGGCCCGGTAGAGCTTCAGGATCGCGTCGTTGACCCGCGCCGGGAGCAAGCCGTGTAGCCACATCGAGGCGCGCAGGAACCGGGGCACGTACACGGTGGTCCGCCGGCGGTCGATCGCGTTGACGACCGCGCGCGCGACGTCCTCGGGTTCGACGGTCGGCACACCGCGCAGCCCCTTGGTCCCGGAGATCAGCTCGGTGTTGGTGAACGAGGGAAGCACCGTGGTGACCCGGATGCCCTTCGGGCCGAACTCCAGGCGGATCCCGTCGCTGAGCCCGACCACGGCGTGCTTGGTCGCCGCATACAGCACACCCCCCGGGGTGGCGACCTTGCCTGCGGTCGAGGCGATGTTGACTATGTGCCCGCCGCCGTGGCGCAGCATCCGGGGCAGCACGGCACGGACACCGTTGAGCACCCCGTGCAGGTTGACGTCCACCGTGCGCCTGGCCTGCGCGGCGTCCTGCCCCAGGAACGGCCCGATCGGCATGATCCCGGCGTTGTTAACCAGGATGTCGACCGGCCCGAGCTGGCCCTCCACCTCGTCGAGGAAGGCCTCGAACGCCACGGGGTCGGCCACATCCAGCCCGAACCCGGCAGCGGCAACCTCGTCACCCCGCCCAGCCCCCAACTCGGTAGCGGCGGCCTTGGCGACGGCCAGGTCGAGGTCACCGATCGCGACCTTGGCGCCGCGGTCGAGGAAGGCGCGCGCGGTCGCCTTGCCGATCCCGCGCCCCGCTCCGGTGATCGCCACCGTCGCGCCGTCAAGCCCTCGATCAGCGGCCGACCTGGTCACATGAGCTCCAGCTTGCCGACCAGCCAGCGGCCGTCGTGCGGGGTGAGCGTCATGAGCACCCGGTTGCGGTCGATCCGGGGCTGGGTGGTGGCCGCGTTGCTGATCGACTGGTCCACGAAGACCACCACCTGGACCTGGTCGGGGCTGGCCGAGCTGATCCCGGCGCCCAGCACGGTGCCCTTCGCGGTGGCCTTGGCGTTGGCGATCAGCTGCCGCAGCGTCTGGCTGGCGCCGGAGTACTGGTCCTTGAACTCGCCGGTGGCGCCGTCCAGCACGTCGGCGAAGTTGCGGTCCAGGTTCTGGTAGTCGTAGCTGGTCACGGTGACCGCGTAGGCCTTGGCGGTGGCCAGTGCCTGGGCGCCGGCCCGGTCGCTGGCGGCTCGCTGTTGCAGCAGGACGCCGAAGGTCACCGCCGCCGCGACCGCCAGGACCAGCACCGCCGCGACCGCGATCGTGGCCAGCGCGGAGAGCCGCAGCGGGAACCGCCCCGTCTTGGCTGGCTCTGCTGCCTTGGCCTCCGGCTCCGAAGCCTTGGTCTCCGGCTCAGCGGCCTTGGCCGGCTCGGCTAGCACTGTGGTTGATTCGTCCGCTCCGCTCACCGGGTCCTCCTGGTGGTGGTCAGTCGATCAGTTGTCCCCGGAGTCGACCGGCCCTTGGGCCCGCTGCTCCGGGTCGGCGCCGGGTGGGGGCCCGGCGGTGTCGTCACCGTGCGGCCTCGGCACATTCGTCGAGCCGCGTTGCTGTAGCCGGGGACCGGTCTGGGTGCAGTACCGGTAGATCCTCGGCGGTGGGCTGCCACCGATCGTCGGGGGTCGGCGGGGCGTGCCGTAGTCACAGGTGGGTCGAGGATAGAGGTCCGCGAGGAACTGCACTTTGCCGTCCTTCACCACGGCTGCCACCAGCGGGCCGAACTTGTCCAGCCCGGGCAGGAACTGGGAGATGGCCGGCAGCCGCATCGCCGCCACGTGGCTGGTGGTGGCCAGGTCGCCGAGCAGCGCGCCCACCGACGGCCCGTCCTTCTCCACCACGTCGCTGATCAGCTTGAGGGTGTCCGGGGAGTCGTTCAGCAGCTCGCGGATCTTCGGGTCGGCGTCTTTGAGGGTGGCGGTCAGGTCCCGTCCGTCGTGGCTGAACTGGATCAGGTCGCCGCGCAGGTCGGACACGGTGCCCAGCACGATCCGGCCGTTGCGCAGCGTGTTAACCGTCTGCGGCAGCACGCTCTCCAACCCGGCGAGCAGGAAGTCCCCACCGTCCAGCACCCGCTGGATGTCCGGCGCGGTCCCGTTGAACGCCCGGGACAGCTCGTCGACGACCACGCTGACCTTGGCCGTGTCCACCTGCCCGGCGAGCCTGCTCACGTTCGAGACCACCTGCGAGAACGGGAGGGGCGTGCGGGTGTCCCGCTGGTCGACCACCGCGCCGTCGGTCAGGAAAGGGCCTCGATCGGTGCGTGGCCGAAAGTCCAGGTACTGCTCGCCGGCCGCCGACAGGTTGGCCACCACCACGTCGGTGTCCACCGGGATCCGGGTGCCCTCGTCGACGTTCACGGTGATCTGGACCCCACCGGGCCGCAGCTCGATCGCGGAGACCCGACCCACCGGGAAGCCCCGGTAGGTGACCTGCGAGTGGTCCAGCAGCCCTCCGGAGCGGGCCGCGTTCACGGTTACCCGCATCGGCCGGCTGAACGGGTCGATCTGCACCACGGCGATGAGGATGTAGCTCAGCCCGATGGCCAGCAGTACCAGCATCGCCAGCATGGTCACCAGGGTTCGCATTTTCATCATCGGAGCCCACCCAGGGTGCTGAACTGGTGTTGCAGGTGCTGGGCGAACGACTGCTCACCGTCCACCAGGTCGTTCGGGCCGGGCAGGCTGTCACCGGGCTGGGGGATGGCGATGGGCAGCGGCAGCACGGAGAGGGTGGCGTTGCCGGACAGCGACTCGCCCTTGGTGACCTGTTCCCAGTTCTTGCCAAATCCGACGATGTTGCGCAGCGACGGGGCCAGGTTCGGGCCGAGGTTGGCGAACCCGTCCAACACCGGTCCGATGTCCCGGGCGATCCGCCGGATGTCGGAGCCGCTCTCGTCGATCAGGTCGTCGCTGGTGTCGCTGAGCTTGCCGGCCGCGTGCAGCGCCTTGGTGAACCGGTCGGTCTCGTCGGCCAACACCTTGATCGCCGGGGTGAAGTCGGAGAACGCGGTGTCGATGGTGTCCCGGCGCGCCACCAGCGTGTCGGTCAGCCGTTGGCTGGCGGCCAGGATCCGGTCGATGTCCTGGGTGCGGGCGTTCAGTGTGGCCATGGTTTGAGTGGTCTGGCCGAGCAGGTGCGCGATCTGGTTGGCCCGGCCGTCGGTGGCCGTGTTCAGCTCGTGCACGATGGTCTGCAGCTGGGCCAGTCCGCCGCCGTTGACCAGCGTGGAGAGCGCGGCGAGCAGGTCCTCCACGCTGGCCGCCGCCTCGGTGGCGGGCAGCTCGATGGTGTCTCCGTCGCGCAGGGGCGGGCCGGGCGGTGGGTGGTCCGGGGGGTGGATGGCCACGAACACCTCGCCGAGCGGGGTGGCCTGGCGCAGCTCGGCTCTGCTGCCCCGGGGCAGGCTGACGTCCTGGCGGACCGCCATGGTCACCCTGGCGGTGTAGTCCTTGGCCTGGATGCGCTGCACCCGGCCGATGTCGTCACCGTTCAGCTTCACGTGCGCGCCGTCGGGCAGGTTCAGCGCGTCGGCGAACACGGCGGTCAGCTGGTAGCTGGGCCCTTCCACCCCGCCGCCGGGGATCGGCAGGTCGGTGGCGCTGACCCCGCAGCCGGCCAGCACCGCGCCCAGCAGCGGCACCGTGGCGACCGCCGTCCACCACCGGCGGCTCATTTCACACCGCCCAGCAGGAGGTTCGCCAGGCCGGCTTCGGTGATCTGGCCGGGGCTGCCCGGCTCGCACACCAGCGGCAGTTGGAACCGTGCGCAGACAAGCCCCAGCAGTTGGGTGTCCAGCAGGACCTGGTCCAGCCCGGCGTGCGCGCGCGCCGCGCCGCGGTCCCAGTCGACGATGTTGTACAGGTTCTGGAACAGGGTCGGCAGCACGTCGGCCGCCTCAGCCAGCTCGCGGCGCCGGTCGGCCAGGGTGCGCGCGGTGACCTGGAGGTTGTGCAGGGTGTCCTCGCCCTTGTCCCGGTTGTCCGAGATGAGCTGGTTGGCCTGGTCGAGCAGCTGGTTCAGGTCGTCCAGCACCCGGCGCAGGTGCGGCCCCTGGTCGTTGAGCAGCGCGGTGGCGTCGGTGAGGTTGGTGGAGAACTGACGGATGGTGTGGTCGTTGTCCGCCGCCTTCTGGGTCAGCTGGTCCACGTCCTTGATCAGGTTGACCAGCTGGTCGCGCTGATCGGCACCCACCCCGACCGCCGCGGCCAGCCCATGCACCGCCTGGCGGACCTTCTCGCCGTTGCCCTGGAACGTGTCGGCGGCCACACTCACCGCGTCGGCCAGCGCCGGGTTGCCACCCTGCGCCGAGTTCAGCTGGGTGGTCAGCCGGTCCACGGCGGCGAACACCCGGTCGATCTCCACCGGGGTATGGGTGCGGTCGATCGGGATCAGGTCCCCGTCCCGCATGATCGGGCCGCCGCGGAACACCGGGGTCAGCTCAACCCTCCGGTCGGTGACCACCGACGGCGACATGGTGACTGCGCCGGCGTTCGCCGGCACCTTCACGTCCGGGTCGATGGCCATGTCGACGACCACGTGAGTGCCCTCCGGCCGGATCGCGGTCACCGAGCCGACCTTGAGCCCCAGCACCGACACGTCGTTGCCCACGTAGAGCCCGACGGCATCCTGGAACTGGGCGGAGATCCGCATCGGCGACGAGCCGAACACCCCACAGCCCGCGACAAAAGCCAGGGATAACCCGGTGACCAGCGCAGCGAGGGCCCTGCGTGCGTTCAACGCCGCGATCACTTGCACCCCTTGACGAGGCCGAGAAGACACAGGATGTCGTCCGGAACGATCGAGTACGGCAGATAGACGTCCACGTAGGGGCCGTTGCCGACGGCGTTGTTCGTATAGCGGGCTGCCGGGGCGATCAGCTCGAGCGCGCGGTCCACCGAGTCGTCCTGCTTGCGCAGCACCTCGGTCAGCTCCCTGGCGTTGTCCAGCAGCGACCCGACCTGGGACTGGTTCTCGTCGAGGGTCTTGCGCAGCTCGCTGGTCAGCGACGCCAGGTCGGTCAGCATGCCGCGGATCACCTCGCGGCGGTGCAGCAGCTCGCGCAGCAGCTGGTCGGACTGCCCCATCAGCGCGAAGAGCTGGTCGCTGCGCTGGTTTACCAACTGGGTCACCGTGTCCGCGCTGGTGATCAAGTGCGCGACCTGGTCACGGCGGGCCACCACGACGGCGGACAGCCGGGACAGCCCGTCCAGCGCCGCGCTGATCCTCGGGCCGTCCCCACGCAGGTTGTTGCTCACCGCGCGCAGCGCCGCCTGCAACTTCGCCGGGTCCAGCTCCTCCAGCAGCGGCGTCCCGGTCTGGATCACCGTCTGCAGGTCGTAGGGCACCGCCGTGTGGGCCAGCGGAATTCGGCTACGGGTCAGCTCACCAGTGCCGGCCGGAGTCAGCTCCAGATAGCGGCCGCCGAGCAGGGTGGCCAACTTGATGGTGGCGCGGGTGTCCGCGCCCAGCTCGACGTCCCGGTCGATCCGGAACGAGACCAGCACGTGGTCGAACTCGATCTCTTCCTGGGTGACCTCGCCGATGTCCATGCCGGCCACCCGCACCGGGTCCCCCACCCGCAGGTCGCCGGAGTTGGCGAACTCGGCGGCGTACCGGGACTGCCCCAGCCCCAGCGCTCCGAACCCGAGGGCCCCCAGCACCAGCACCACGATCACCCCGCTTGCGACCACGCCGAGCCAGAACGGGTTGCGCGCGCGTAGCGGCTTGAACAGCGGGCTCATCGACACACCTCGGTGTGCTTCGCGTCGGGGATGGCGATGGTCGGCAGAGGCGGGATGTTGATCTGGATGCTGCACGCGTAGAGGTTGGCCCAGGAGCCGTACTGGGTGATCCTGGCCAGGCCGCTCAGGAACGGCGGGAACGCCTGCAAGGTGTCGCTCAAGTCGGACTTCGCCCCGGCGTAGACCTCGGCCGCCCGACTGGCGCTTCGGATGTCGTGGCGGATGTCCGGGCGGATGTCGGAGATCAGGTCCTCGGCGTTGCCGGTGAACTCCCGGACCCGCTCCACCGAGCCGAAGATGGTGTCGGTGTTCGAGTTCAGGCCGTTGACCAGCCGCCGGGACTGGTCGATCAGCGAGTCCAGCTCGGGGCCCTTGCCGGCCAGCTGGTCCAGCACGGTGTTCAGGTTGGTGATCACCGAGCCGATCACCTGGTCCCGGTCGGCGATCGAGTTGGTCAGCTGGGTGGTCTGGTCCAGCAGCGGGTCGATCTCCGGGTCGGCGCCCTGCAACACCTGAACGATGTTCTCCGACAGCTTGTTCACATCCGCCGGCTGCAGCACGGTGAACAGCGGCTGAAAGCCGTTGAGCAGCGCGGACAGGTCGAACGACGGCTCGGTGCGCTCGATCGGGATACGCCCTCCGTCGGGCAGCGGCCGGGCCGGCCCGGCGCCGGGCACCAGCGAGACGAACCGCTGGCCGACCAGGTTCTGGTAGCGGATCACCGCCCGGGTGTTCTCGAATACCGGCTGGTCGGCCAGCACGCTCAGTTCCACCTCGGCGTGCGTGCCGACCAGCGTCATCGTCTCCACCCGACCGACCCGCACGCCGGCGATCCGCACGTTGTCGCCCTCGTGCAGCCCGGAGACGTCGGTGAAGTCGGCCGTGTAGGTCTTGGTCGCCCCGGCGGTCACGTTCAGCAGGGTCGACCAGAGCAGCCAGAGCACCGCCAGCGCGACCAGCGAGAAGGCGATGAGCTTGATCAGCTCTCGACGGACGCTCACGCGGCCACCACCACCGTCGAGCCGCGCAAGATCGGGCCGAGCAGCAGCGTGGCAGCCGCGCCGCCGTTCGGGATGCCCAGCAGCGTGTTGATGGTCCGTGCCTCGGCCACCGAGCCGACCGGGCCGACGCTGCCGCCGGCCGCCGGGGTCTGGTAACTGGACGGGCTGAAGTTGGGGAACAGCCCGGGCAGCGAGTCCTTGTCGCTTTCAGCCGAATCCTGGCCGGAGTCGGTATCCGCGTTGCTCTTCGGCAGCAGTTGCGGCGGAGCCGGGATGCCCTGGTAGAAGGGGAACGACGGAGGCAGCGCGCCGGGCGGCGGTACGCGGTCGCCGCAGTTCGGCCCGTCCAGCCCGGGGTAGCGCGGGCAGTCGGCGGCGGTGTACGGCTTGAACGGGAGCAGGACGAACTGCAGGTTCAGCGCGCCGGCGGTCTTCGGGTTGAGCGCGGTGCCCAGCTGCGCGGTGCCCCGGCCGAGGCTGATCAGCGAGTGGGTGATCAGGTCGCGCTGCGGGGCGAGAGTGTGCGCGATGCCGCTGCCGTCGTGGACCAGCCGGATGATCCGGTCCTCGTTGTCGGACAGGAAATCATCCAGGTCGTCCGCCGTATCCGTGCCCGCGGTCAGGGTGTGCACCAGCTGGTCCCGCTTGTCCACGATGGTCTTGGTGGTGGTGACCGCGTTGTCCACCGTGTCCAGCAGCGCGGGCGCCGCGTCGGCCAGGCCCTGCAGGTCGGTGCCCAGCAGCGCCAGGTCGGCGGTGAAGTCGTCGGTGTGCCCGTTCAGCGTGGACAGGTACGGGTCCAGCCGGGAGACGATCGAGCCGATCTTGGCACCGCGGCCCTGCAGTCCCTGGGAGATGTTGGTCAACGCCACGTTCAACTGGGCCGGGTGCACCGCGCGCAGCACCTTGTTCAGCTGGCTCATCACCGTCTGCAGCTGCAGCGTGGCTTCGGACTGGTCACCGCTGATGACCGCGCCCCGGGCCAGCGTGCTGCTGGTCGGGGTGGCCGGGTCGAGCAGCTCCACCGACGGCGCGCCGAAGACGTTGGTGGGCACCACCCGGGCGGTCACCCCGGCCGGAATGTCGGCCGCCAGGTCCGGCTTGAGCTGCAGGTCGATGGCGTGCAGCGTCTGCCCGTCGGCGGTGGGCCGCACCCCCACCCCTCCGACCGCGCCGACCAGCGCGCCGCGCAGCTTCACGTCCGCCCCGGCCTGCAGCCCGTCACCGACGTCGGTGACCAGCGCGGTCGCCGGGAACACCGACCGGAACACGCCCCGGTACTGCATCAGCAACAGCGCAATGATCACGATCACCAGCAGCAGCGCCAGTACACCGCGCCGGGCGAGGGTGGCCGCGGGCAACCCCCGACCGGTGGCATCAGCGACGTAGGGCACCCGTTACCCCGAGATCCGCACCCCGGGGTCGAAGCCCCAGAGCGCCATGGTGATCAGCATGTCGGTCAGCACGATGGCGATGATGCTGGTCCGGATGGCCCGCCCGGACGCCGCGCCGACACCCTGCGGGCCGCCGGAGGCGTAGAAACCGAAGTAGCAGTGGATCAGGGTCGCGATCACCACGAAGATGACCGCTTTCATCACCGAGTAGAAGATGTCGATCGGCACCAGGAACTCGTGGAAGTAGTGCAGGTAGGTACCCGAGGACTGGCCGTAGCCGAAGCCGAGCACCAGCTGGGTGGCCAGGTAGTTGCCGCCCATGCCGATCAGGTAGAGCGGGATGATGGCCAGGAAAGCGGCGATCATCCGGGTGGTCACCAGGTACGGCAACGGTCGGATGGCCATCGACTCCAGCGCGTCGATCTCCTCGGAGATCCGCATCGAGCCCAGCTGGGCGGTGTAGCGGCAGCCGGCCTGCGCGGCGAACGCCACCGCCGCGACCAGCGGCGCGATCTCCCGGGTGTTGCCGTAGGCGGAGACGAAGCCGGTCAGCGGGGCCAGCCCGAGGATGTCCAGGGCATTGAACCCCTCGATGCCCACCGAGGCGCCGGTGAACACCGCCAGCAGCACCATCACCCCGATCGTGCCGCCGCCGACCACGATCGCGCCGCTGCCCCAGCAGATGTCGCCGAGCAGCCGGAACACCTCGCCGGAGTAGTACCGCATGGTCAGCGGGATCGAACCCATCGCGCGCACGACGAACGTGGCCTGGTGGCCGAGCCCGGCCAGCGAGTTGTACGGGCGCCGAACGGCCCTACTCAGGATCCGGATCGGGCGGGGAGCAGCGGCCGTCATGCCTCAGCCCAGCCGCTGCGGCACCAGGGCCGAGTAGATCTGGGTGACCACCACGTTCACCGCGAAGAGCAGCACCACGGACAGCACCACGGTGGCGTTCACCGCGTCCGCGACCCCCTTCGGGCCACCCTTCGCGTTGAGCCCCTTGTAGCAGGCCACCAGCGCCACCAGCACCCCGAAGATCGCCGACTTGACCTCGGCCAGCACCAGGTCGGCCGGCTGGGCGAACGCGGCGAAGGAGGCGATGTAGCTGCCCGGAGTGCCGCCCTGGGCAAGCACGTTGAACAGGAACCCGGTGAGCACCCCGGCGAACGCGACCACGCCGCACAGCAGCATCCCGACCAACATCGTCGCCAGGATCCGCGGCACTACCAGCCGCTGGATCGGCGAGATACCGAGCACCTCGAGCGCGTCGATCTCCTCGCGGATGGTGCGTGCACCGAGGTCGGCGCAGATCGCCGAGCCCACCGCGCCGGCCAGCAGCAGCGCCACCACGATCGGAGCGCCCTGCCGGATCACCCCGAGGCCGTTCGCCGCGCCGATGAACGAGGTGGCGCCGACCTGCTGGGCCAGGCTGCCGATCTGGATCGAGATGATCACCCCGAACGGCACCGCGACCAACAGCGTCGGCACCACGGCCACGCCGACCACGAACCAGGCCTGGGAGATGAACTCCTTGTACTGGAACTCACCGCGGACGATGCCGGACACCAGGTACCGCAGCGCGGACGCCGACATCACCAGAATGCGGCCGGCGGTGACAAAGGATTCGTGGATTCGGCCGAGCACCGTCGTGGCCAACCCACCCAACCGGGTGCCGCTGTACCGCGAGAGGATATCCACGCACGTCCTTCCGCGTTGAACGAGATGCCGAGCAAGAAACCCCCGGGCACGAGCTCCAAGGGTTATAACGAGCGATCTGCGTCACGGTTACGACAACGCCACAAATGTGTCAGTTTGTGGCTCCTCAGGTCGTGCCCCTTGCCGGCGCGGCCTCCGAGGGCGACAGTGGTGTGATGGCGAAGGGCAGCCAAACCGAAACCATGCAGGTGCGTGAGTTCAGCAAGTCCGAACTCAGCGAGCTCGACCGGGAGGTGGCCGAGCTGGCGTGGCGCTGGGCCCGCCGGCTGACCGGGCTGCGCGCCGAACAGGCGCCGTTCGGGCCGGTCGATCCGCAGATTCCGGAAGCCGACCGGGCGGCCGCCCACCTGGCCCGGCTCTACGTACTGGCCAGGGTGCGCAACAGCGCCGACGAGCGCGCCGACGCCGACGCCTTCTACGCCGGCCAGGCCGGCGCCGGCTACGCCGAGATCGCCGCCGCGCTAGGCCTGCGCTAAGCCTGTGAGTGGTATTGGTCGCTATAGCGACCAATACCACTCACATGCCACTAATACGTGGGCACCGGGGCTGTTCCGGTGCTGGTGTAGACGGTGACCGGGGTGCCCTGGGGGACGTTGCCCTGCGGGGACTGGCCGATGACCTGGCCCTTCGGCGCCGCCGAGGCCAGCGTCACGGCGCGCACCGGGTAGCCGGCCTGGCTCAGGTCCTGGTTGGCCTGGGTGTCCTGCTCGCCCACCGTGTAGGGCGCGATGACGTGC
>Ga0193743_1000300_pt1 | contig 38732 bp, 24 predicted proteins | sample L2c2metaG_FD_143038 | JGI IMG/M metagenome (GOLD analysis project Ga0193743, IMG submission 143038) | Soil microbial communities from a riparian zone of the East river system, Colorado, United States - L2c2 | ecosystem: Environmental > Terrestrial > Soil > Riparian zone | place: USA: East River... | reverse complement strand
CTGGACCCGGCAGCCGGCAAGCGGCTATGGGAAATCTCCGAGACGCTGACCGGCGTTCGTTACGAAGCCCTGAACGCGTAGCTAGAGCTTTAGCTTCTAGTGAGTACAGCGAAGACTCGCGCAGTGTGGCTTTTCTTAACGGAAAGCCACGATGAGTTTGGTGGTATCTGTATGCACTGGAAGCGAAAATGCTCTACCGTTTGCGAACGTAACGGCGGCCTTCGACAACATATTCTCCTGAGAGCACACGAGTGACCGCCTCGCTATACGCGATGTGTTCTTCCGCGAGGATGCGCTCGCTGAGTGCGTGCGCGTCCTCCAACTCGCCCACGGGCACAGCACGCTGCAGGATGATGACGCCGTGGTCAAGCTGCTCATCGACGAAATGCACGGTACACCCCGCGACTTTTACGCCGTATTCGAATGCCTGTTGCTGCGCGTCGAGTCCGGGAAACGCGGGCAGCAGCGACGGATGAATATTCAAAATCCGCTGCGGGAAGGCATGGATAAAGCCGGGCGAGAGCAGCCGCATGTAGCCGGCAAGGCAGATGAGGTCCACACGATGCTGCTGCAGTGCGGCGATGATGGCGGCGTCATGGTCGGCGCGTTTGCGCCCACTGGCCTCGATGGCAAGCGCGGCGAGACCGCGTTCGCGCGCCGCGGCGAGACCGGGTGCGTCCGCTTTGTTCGAGATGACGACAGCAATTTCAGCATTCGGAATGCGTCCGGCGGCGACACTATCCGCGATGGCGAGAAAGTTCGATCCGCGGCCGGAGAGCAGGATGCCGATACGATGCGGCGTGCTCATGCGCGGTAGCGAACGCTGCGATCGCCCTTTACGGCTTGGCCGACAACGTGAAAGCGTTCGCCGAGGCGGCCGAGCAAAGCCTGCGCACGCTTCCACTTGGTCTGCGGAATAACGACAATGAGGCCGATGCCCATGTTGAAGGTGCGCAGCATCTCATCCTGCGGCACGTTGCCAAGCTGCTGCAGGTAGGCGAAGAGTGGCGGAAGTGGCCAGCTCGCGGTGTCGATCTCGGCAGAGATGTTTTTCGGCAGGATGCGTGGGAGATTTTCCGTGATGCCGCCACCGGTGATGTGGGCCATGCCCGCAACGACACCTGCGCGGGTGAGTTGGCGAATCACAGGAAGATAGCTGCGATGGATTTTCATCAGTGCCGCCCCGGCCTTCTCCTTCAACGCAGTCACGCGGTCACCTGGCTTGTGCCCAGCGGTGTCGAAGATGAGCTTGCGGGCGAGCGAGTAACCGTTGGTGTGCAGGCCGGAGGACGGCAGCCCGATAAGAACGTCGCCAGCACGGATACCTTTCCCTGTGATTAACTTGTCGCGATCGACGATGCCGACGATGAAACCTGCCAGGTCGTATTCGCCGTCGGAGTAGAAGCCGGGCATCTGCGCGGTCTCGCCACCGATGAGGGCGCAGCCATTCTCCTTGCATGCCTTCGCCAGCCCGCTGACGACCTTCTCAATGACCTTATTTTCGAGGCGGCCGGTTGCGAGGTAGTCGAGAAAGAAGAGCGGTTCTGCGCCCTGCACCGCAATGTCGTTGACGCAGTGATTGACGAGGTCCTGCCCCACCGTGTCGTGTATTCCGAGCTGGAACGCGATCTTGAGTTTGGTGCCGACACCATCGGCGCTGGAGACCAGCACGGGGCTCTTGTATCGTTTCAGGTCAGGTGCGAATAGCGCGCCGAAGCCGCCGATGCCGCCGAGCACACTGCGGGTGAAGGTCTGTTGCGCGAGCGTCTTGATGCGCTCCTTCGCTTGGTCGCCACGAGCGATATCGACGCCCGCGTCGGCATACGTCACTTGTTTGCTCTTTGCTGCGGCCAACGGGACTCTTTCTGATGGTGACGAAGTAACTGCGAAGGCCTAGTTTATCAGCGGAGTGCCGGCTGCTGGGACTGCTCGAAGCGGTGGAAGCGTTGCTCCAGTTCCCATTGCTGCGCGGCTTTGGGGCTGGCGGTGAGTAGAGCGGCGCATGCACCGACGGCTTCGCGATTGCTGTTGAGCCCTGCGGCACAGGTGGTTTGCGGATGGCGATAGTCATGGTCGCGCCATAAGCTTTGTCCGGGCAGGAAGCTGTACTCGATGGAGTTGCGAGCGAATTCCTTGAGATCCGGGTAGGTGAGGTCGAAGGTTTCCGCGGCCATTGCGTACTCGTGCGTAAGGTCGATGCGCGAGACGCCCTCATCGTCTGTGGAGAGCGCGGTGGGCACACCGTACTTGCGATAGAGGGGCAGCGGATGCTCCTTGCCCCGGATGCCGAGGATGACATCGTTGCTGGTCAGGTTGATCTCCACCAGAATGTGGCGATCGGCCATGCTTTTCAGCAACTCATAGGGCCGATCTTCATACATCACGTCCACGCCATGGCCGATGCGCTGGGCGCCGGCGACTTCAATGGCCTGCCGGATGTGGAAACGAAGGCCCTCCGGCGGCACGAGACCAGGCGCGAGCTCACCGGCATGGAGCGTAACCGGCACGTGCGGATAAAACTGGCGCAACGCCGCGATCATCTGCATATGGAGCGTGTAGTCGGCCATGGAGTACTCGGCGTCCTCCGGCTGGACGAGGTTGAGGCCGACATAGTGTGGGTGGGTGGAGGCAAGGTCGGCTGCAGCTACTTCAAAGCCCAGGACGATCTGGGCGAAGACCGCCGGTGGCGGCATGTTGCGCAACACCTGGTAGAGGTAGCGCACCTCGACGGTGCAGGCGGGCTCGGGCTGGGCCGTGCCGCAGCGTTCCTGCTGGCGGCGCGTTTGCTCGAAGCGATCCATCTGCTGGCGGATGGCGAGAGCCTGCTGGCTGAGACCGGCATCCAAGAGTTGCTGTCGCCAGGCGGCATACCCAGTACCGGGTGAGACTGGCTTCGTCTGGGCAATGACCGCGAAGGCAGCATCGGGCGTGTCCATCAGCTCCAGATATTGTTCATTCTGCGCCGCTGCGCGTGCTGCCACTTCACCTACCCATTCCGGTTTGTGGCTATCAGACAAGCCGGTAAAGTGATCGAAGGTGGAAAAAAAATGGTCATGCCCGCTGTCACCGCTCGAAGGTATGAACGAACGCATGGAAAAGGCGTCGATGAGCTGATCGTAGAGCGATTGCTTCTGCGGCAGCGTGGAAGCATCCACCGAGTTGGCATCGCAGGATCCAGTGGCGGGCGCGGGGCCCCGGCGAACGAAGTCGAGCGCTTTCGGGTCGATGCACACGTGGTCGGCTGCGGCATCGCGCAGAAAGCTCTCCGCGTAGACAGCGCCGGCAAGGTGATTGTGGAGGTCGCCACCCTTGGGCATGGCGGCGAGAAAGGCGCGCAGAGCAAGCGGACCGGCTGCGAGGGCCTGTTCCATATTGGCTGCGGTCTGCTGTTCGGGCGTGCGGGCCTGCGCCTGCGCGGGAAGAAACTGCAGCAGAACGACAAGCAGCAGAGTAAGCTGCGTGAGGCAGGAGCGAGGAGCTTGCATGCGTGACATGGCTCGAGATGGAGATAAGTGGATGCGTCGAACGGCTTCCAGTGTAGGACAAACCCTGATCTTCTTCCTCGCAATGTGCTCTGCGGTGCAAGCGCAGAACTGGCTTGCGCCCATCGAGAACTTCACGCCCGCGTCCAGTGCACTGCGCCTGCGGCAGCATGCGGAGCCGGAGAAGCCCTTTACGGTGGCGGGCGAATGCGGCGCCTTTGTGGGCCAGCAGGATGGCCGCTTTGAAGCGTGGTTGTTTCCGGTGAAGATCCTCAGCCACATGCAGATTGAGGCACGGATGGAGGGCTACGAAGTGCCCATTGACGTGACCGCGCACGTGGCAGAGATCGACGTGGAGCCCGACCATACGACCATCACGTATTCGCACGTAGCCTTCACGCTGCGCGAAACATTTTTCGCGACCCAGTGCGGACCTCAGGATCCGACGAAGGCCAGCACCGGAGCAATGGTCATCTTTACGCTGGACAGCATTCGGCCCACAACGCTCACCTTCAATTTCACTCCTGAGGTGAAGCCGATGTGGCCGGCTCCGCAATTTGGACAGGCAGATGCAGAGTGGATACCGCTGAACCCGCATGCCACAAATGGCCTAACGGAGCCCGGCTGGTACATGCTGCACACTGATTGGCCCGAGCTCTCCGCGGCAGTAGCCATGCCGGGTACGGTGCCAGGTATCCTGGCGCCCTATCAGGAGCGGCCGAAGTCCTATCCCACGCAACTGATTCTGCACTATGACCCGAAGACCGATCGAGGTAAGGCATATCCGCTGCTGATGGCAGCGGGGCGCACGCGCGACAGTGCCAGCGTGGCTAGCCTAGAGGCTGCACTGCGTCAGCAAAATGCTCAGGCGCTGGCGCTCTATCACCAGAATGCCGACTATTACGCGCATTTCTTCGACACGCGCACGACCGTCGACACACCGGACGCAGCCTTTAACGACGACTTCCGCTGGGCGGCGATCTCGATCGATCAATTGCGCGTGCGCCGCGGAAACGAAACCGGGCTGGTGGCCGGCTTTTACTCCTCCGGCGACTCGGCACGGCCTGGCTTTGGGTGGTTCTTCGGTCGGGACACGCTCTACACCACGTATGCCATCAATAGCTATGGCGACTTCACCCTGACCCGGACGGCGCTGGAATTCTTGATCGCCCGGCAGCGCGCGGATGGCAAGATGCCGCATGAGTACTCGCAGACAGCGGAGACGGTCGACTGGGCTTCGACACCGTATGAATACGCGGCAGCCGACTCGACGCCACTCTTCCTGATGGCGATGGAAGATTACGTGGACGCGAGCGGAGACACGGCGTTTCTCGAGAAGAACTGGCCAGCAGTGCAGAAGGCCTGGGAGTTCGAGCGCGGGCACGACACGGATGGCGACGGCATCTACGACAACTCGCAGGGTACTGGATGGGTGGAAAGCTGGATTCCCAAGATGCCCCATCAGGAGATCTATCTGGCGCTGCTGGATGAGCAGGCCAGCGGCGCGATGGCACGGATGAGCCGGCGCATGCAGAAGCCGGATGTGGCGAGTGAGGCCGACGGACGCGCGAAGATGATCGCCTCGAAGATCCCGCAGGAGTATCCGCAACAAAAGGGGATGTACGCCTTCAGCTACAACGGGACGGACGGCGTGGACAATACCGTAACGATCTATCCGGCTGTCGCATGGTGGGACGGCCGCGCGGGGCTGCCGCAGCCGGAGGAGATGTTTGGTCGTTGGGCGTCGGACGAATTTTCGACTGACTGGGGCACGCGCGATGTGGGCAACCACGAGGCGATCTACGATCCGATCAGCTATCACCAGGGTTCGGTATGGCCACTGTTTACGGGCTGGACCTCGATCGCCGAGTATCGCACGGGCCATACGCTAAGCGGCTATGCGCACCTGATGCAAACGGCGAATCTGACCACAGCGCAAGACCTGGGTGCGGTGACAGAGTTGCTGAGCGGCGACTTCTTTACGCCGTTCGGACGCAGCACCTCGCATCAATTGTGGTCATCTGCGATGGTGGTGACCCCTGCTATCCGCGGCCTGTTCGGCCTATCCCTCAACGCCGCGGCGCACACCATCACGGTGGACCCGCGCCTGCCCGCGCAGTGGGACCATGCGACGCTGCACAACCTGCACATAGGGGACGCACTGGTCGACCTACACTACCAACGCTCGGCGGCCGGATGGGAAATACGCGCGGAGGGAGGGGACGGGAAATCAGTGACCCTGAAGAGCACCGTGGCCGGTGCGAAGATGCTGGCAAGCGGTGCACTTGAGATTCCGGCACCTGCCGTGGAAGTCGGGATAAACTACGGGGCCGACACCGCACTGCCGCAGCCTGGCGCGCGGACGGCAATGTTGAAGGTATTGCGGCAGGAGGCCACGCCGCACTCTCTGACGCTGCTTCTGGAGGCCCAGGGCAACAGCACGCAAACGCTTTTTCTTCGACAGCAGGAGCGGCACGCGCGCCTGAATGTGGAGGGTGGAACTGTCACCTCGAAGGGCACGCTCGAAGTTCACTTTCCTGCCGGCGAGGGCTACGTCCGCCAGCAGGTGACGCTGCGCTGGTGAACCTGGGAGCCGGACCGCGGGCGGGGGAGGCACGCCGATTCGGATGCTATACTGACGCAGTTGTTCCGCTCGTTGATTCGCCCCGATACACATCTCGCTCCGGCCCCGGAGTGAGAGCGGAAGGCGAAGCGGCATCCCGACCGGAAGCGTGAACAGCACATCCAGCGCACGCTGTGCGAGAGCTGGCCAGATAGCTCAGTGGTAGAGCGCGGCCCTGAAAAGGCCGGCGTCGGCGGTTCGATCCCGTCTCTGGCCACCATTTTTAATCAATAACTTAGATCCAGACTTTTATTCGCTTCCCGACGAAACCCCGGAAGGTCGCTCCATCGTAGTTCTGGCCAAAGAACGATACGGATTACGCGGCCGCGAGCTTGAAGAGATGAACACCGAGTTCGCGCCCTTCAAGAAGCCGCGCCGGGTTGGTGGGGATAGGAGACTCGAAGATCACTCATCGTAGACTCCTAGGTTCGCTCGCGCATCAGTTTAGCTCTCTTACCCAGATATTGCGGAAGCTGATTTGCTCGCCGTCGTCGCCGTGTGCCTGCAGCTTGATCGGTGCGCTGTCGTATTTCTTGTAGAACGGATGGCCGACGTAGAGCGTCTCACCTTTCAACTCGAAGTGATTCTGCACCAGCACTCCGTTGAAGAAGACCGTGACATAGGCAGGAGTTTTCAGCGAGCCATCATCGTTGAAGGTTGGCGCGGTCCATACCACGTCGTAAGCCTGCCATTCCCCGGGCTTACGATTCGGGTTCACCAGAGGAATGCCCTGTTTGTAGATACTGCCAGCTTGGCCGTTGACGTACGTTTTGTTGTTGTACGAATCGAGAACCTGCAGTTCGTAGCCGGCGTCCTCGGGGCCGGTAGAGGCGAGAAAGACGCCACTGTTGCCGCGCGCCTGATCACTGCCGGTGATATTCTCGGGGATCTTCCACTCAATGTGGAGCTGATAGTTCCGAAAGGCCCGCTTGGTTTCGATATTGCCAACCCCGGCCGCCTTGCTCACCGTCAATACGCCGTCGGCGACGATCCATTTGGCCGGAGAATTGTCCTGGGCCGAGACCCACTCGTCAAGATTCTTGCCGTCGAATAGGACAATTGCGTCGGAGGGAGGCGCCGTATTGCTGACTCCCGGCGTAACAATCTTGGGCACTGGCTCCCACACTTCCGTGTCTTGAGGCTTGGGAGCGGCAGGCTGTTGAGCGAAGGCAGGAACGCTCAACGCAATAAGCGTCGCAAAGAAGAAGATCTTCGAAGATTGAATCCACATGATCATCCAAGACAATACGCCGATTGCGTTCGATGCGGAAAATGCGATGCCCGCCGAGTGCACTGGCGGTTTTGCGCCAACTGATGCTAACGCCTCGGCGTTCATCGATCTATCGCGTGGTGTGCTTGGTGGAAGCCAGATCGAGGGCGTGTAGGGCGAAACAATCATTCGGAGAATGGCTCCGCCTGTTGATCATGCAGCGTCCCTTGCAATGAGATTCGATACCGGTCGTCCTGATGTATCTGGCATTCATTGAACGCTCTGCTCCAGCCGTAGATCGCGTGAAGAAGCACCGACGCTGACCGTGCGCTTCCCGCTGGCTGTTATCCATCTTTTGCTGGCTGTGGACCAGTACTGCAATTGACGCTGAGCCACATGCAGCGATACGGTTTTTACCTCGCCGGGCTTCAGGTGAACGCGATCGAATGCAGCCAAGCTGCGCACCGGAAATGCCACTCCAGTGGGAATGTCAATGGGGGCACCCAGGTAGACCTGTGGTACTTCATCACCATCCGTTTTGCCCGTGTTCTCGATTTGTACGCTCACCGTGAGACCACCATCCGCGGCTCGGTCGATGTGAAGCGAAGAGTATTTGAACGTGGTGTAGCTCAGGCCATGACCAAAGGCAAAGAGCGGATCGATCTTCTCGTGATCGAACCAGCGGTATCCCACGTTCACGCCTTCGTTGTAGGTGGTCTTATGGTTGACGCCTTCGCTGGACCGCTCCGGGTGCCGGAGATCCGTTGCTGGGTAGTCCTGCAACCGCCTGGCCCAAGTCATCGGTAGACGGCCCGCGGGGTTAGTTTTACCAAGCAGCACGTTGGCCGTAGACCAGCCGCCCTCATCACCGGGCCACCACATTTCCAATATCGCCTTTACTCGATTTACCCAAGGAAGCGCCACCGGCTGGCTGGTATTGAGCACCACGATGGTATTCGGATTGACCTTAGCCACCTCCTCAACCAGTTGGTTCTGCGTCCCGGCAAGCTCGAAGAACGGAACGCGGCGAGTCCACACAAACAGGATGGCGGTTTTGGCGCGCTTGGCTGCGGCAATGGCGGCATCATGATCTGCCCTACGCTGCTCGGGTGTATACCAGTTCAGCCGGACCTGCACTGGCGCGTTGGAAGTGTCTGGACTGATCTGAATCTTGATCGAGTGCGCGCCGGCGGCTAGCTGGACAGCATGGCGAACATTGTCCAGGCCGTCCGTTGTCGGAAGGGTATTGTCCTGGTTTGCTTGCAAAATATCGCCATGAACGTCTCCCTGGAAGGTGCCTGTGATTCCAACACGCTTGTCGTCGACGAAGAGGCTGGCATCCGTTCCCAAAGCCTGAAGATACAGCCAGTAAATACCAGCTTTCGCAACGGTGAGTGAGCCCGTCCATGTAGCTTTGGTGTTCGGAGGCAATGCATTGCCTCCCTTCACTGTGAAGTTCAGTTCCGCGTTGACATGCTTGGCGCCTGAATCTTTGCGCTCGAGTCCTGGCTTGCCCTCGTGACTCAGGGCGGAAGTAGGAATCGGCGTACCCGTCATGTCATCCGCCACGGCGAATTGAATGTGTTTGTTGCCAGAGATCCTCTTCAGTGCCTCGAATGGACCGACTTGCCGCTCTGGCATTCCCTCTGACCGCTCGCCGTTAATGCCGATCGCGTCAGTCTGTCCGGCGGTGGGACCAATCAACACGACTGAATCAAGGTCGCTCGCCTTCAGGGGAAGAGCGCTGCCCTCATTCTTCAACAGCACCGCCGCCTCCTCGCCGGTGCGCTCGATGATCCTTGCATTCGTCTCGATGGCTTGGGTGGTAACGCTATGCTTTGACTGGCCGTCCAGATAGCCGAAGCGATTCATCTCGAACAAAACGTGTCCGGCGGCGCGAGTTACGGTGGCCTCGCTAACCGAGCCGTCCTGAAGTGCTTCGGCAATCGTCTTTGGCTTTACCTGTGCGCCGATGTCGCCGCTATCCCCGGGCGCCGGGGCCGGCTCCTCGGGAATCTGTCCGCCGTACAAGTCCCCCATGCTTTGTGTGCCCGGGTCTGGCGGTGGAGGAAGGGAGGCAGGTTCCGCGCCGAGGAAAGCGGGTTCTCTGATTCCAAAGCTGTCCGGCCCGTCAATCATCTCCATGTCGAGTCCGGCATTCACGAACTCCGCCGAGTGGGTCGCACCCCAGTCCGAGGTCACAAATCCCTTGAACCCAAGCTCGTTGCGCAGAATCTCGGTCAGCGTAGAAGCGTTGCCGCAGGCATGCGGTCCGTTCACATGGTTATAGGAGCACATCACCGACGAGACCCCGGCCTGGATCGCTGCCTCGAACGGCGCCAGGTACACCTCATGGAGCGTCTGCTCATCTATCCAGACATCACTGGCGGCGCTGTCGAACCCGATGAAGTGTTTGACCTGCGCCATCACGTGCTGCGACTGGATGCCACGGATCTCTGCCGCGCCAATCAGGCTGGTGAGCAAGGGATCTTCGCCAAAGGTGTTATAGGCGCGCTTGAACGCAAGATCCCGATCGATGTTCACATAGGGCTGCAAGGCAACATCTATGCCGAGTGCACGAGCCTCACTACCGATCACCACGCCATTCTCCTGCGCAACCTTGACGTCGAACGTTGCCGCTACACCCATGGTCGAGGTCTCAGCCTGCGAAGGATGACGGGTAAGCACTCCCGGCGGACCGTCAGCAAAGCGTAGTCCAGGAATCCCAAGCCGCGGAACTCCGGCAACATAGCCCGCCTGCCCCTGATACTCGGCAGGCTCTTCTCGCCCGTCGTGCAGTAGGGTTAGCTTCTCTGCAAGCGTCATCTCGCCGAGCAGCTTGTCGACACGAGCGTTGGCCGTAACGACTGGCACGTTTTGTGCTGTCGCGATTTGCAACGGAAGCGCGGACAACACAAGCAAGAGTCGCCTCAGCATGCCACCCCCGACCTTCCCGCGGCGGAAGCCATAGACGCGCAGCGCTCTCTCCGTCGCAAGCGACCCCTCAATGACGTCCCTTCAGAACTACCGTTAGACTCGCATGTTCTCGGCACTTCAGGCACACAAAGAGATTCGTCCGTCTTGGTTTTAGCAAATGACATAGAACCCCTCGATAAACATCGGGATTCGCTAAACGGGAGCGACCCTATTTCTTATGCGCACTTAGTCTTTCGAGTAGGCCTTTGAGAGCATCAAGCTTCAGCCCGGCTTCGCCAAGCTTGCCTTCTGCCGTCAGACGCTGGTAATCAGCAAAGTCTTTGCTGGCTTCCGAGATGAGGGCGTTGATATCCGACGAAGGCTGGGAACTGCCGTGAGATGCAGGCGCAGCCTGCAGCGGTTCCTTGGCATTCAGCGACGAAACTTCTTCCCCGAAAAGCGACGCCAGCGCTGCCTGAAATGTTGTGCCGTAAGCGAGCTTGTCTTGCAGTGCAAGCACGACAAGGCGGAGCTCCGGCATGGGGCTCTGCTGAGCCTGAAGGTAAATCGGCTCCGCGTACAACAGTGCTCGACCAGACGGGATGACCAGCAGGCTTCCGCGCAGCACGTGCGAGCCTTGTTGATTCCAAAGCGTCAATTGTCCTGAGAGCTGCGCGTTTTGATCGATGCGTGCCTCAATCTGTTGCGGGCCGTCAATCAGTCTCGTCTTCGGGAAGTTGTACACCACCGCTGTGCCGTAATTTGTGCCGTCGCTGCGACCAGCAATCCAGCCGATCAGATTGTTCCGGTTGGCAGGTGTGAAAGGAAGAATCTCCACGAACTCTTCGCCTGCGGCTCCGGGCAGTTTCATAAGGACGAAATTCGGCTGCATCATCTGAACCAGCTGCTGACCATTGCTATCAGTCCCGGTCTCCGTGGCGACTGTCCACAGATCCTCGCGATTGAAAAAGACCGCCGGATTCGTCATGTGATAGAGGCCATAGACCTCCGACTGCAATTTGAACAAATCCTCGGGATAGCGGACGTGCTTGCGCAAGTCCACCGGCATGGTAGCGGCATCCTTGAAGAGACTCGGAAAGATGCGACGATAAGCAGTAACGATCGGGTCTAGGGAGTCAAAGACGTAGAGCGTTGTGGCTCCGTTGTAAGCATCCACAACCACCTTGACGCTGTTGCGCATGTAATTGATTGAGCTATCGCCAAGGCTGTAATGGGTCGAATACGGATAACTGTCCGAGACGGTGAACGCATCCATGACCCAGGAGAGCCGGCCATCGTCGCCCACCACCAAATAAGGGTCCTGATCGAAGGTAAGGAACGGTGCCACTGCCGCTACACGTTCGCGTATGTTGCGTCGCATCAGCAGCCGGCTCTGCGAGTTTACGTCGTCGCTGAACGGCAATTTTCCGAGATCGCCACGATCGATCGCGAGGATGACCCGCCGCAGGAACCCTCCCAACACGATGCCGCCAGTGCCCTGGTATGAGGTGAGGTTATTGCTTTGGCCTTGTGGATAGTCAAACTCCTGCTGCCTCGTCTTGACGTATACGTCGGTGTCGGTCAGTTCTCCAAAATAGATCTCGGGGCGCGCTACGTTGAGACCGCGCACCGTGCTCTGAACGGGCATATTGCTTAACAGCAGCGTTGGCAGGCCTTCCGCTGTGAACCCATTGACGGGGTTCATCGTCACTCCGTAGCCATGGGTATAGATCAGCTTCTCGTTGATCCAGTTCCGGCTACTGACCGGGAGTTTATCGACATTCAGTTCGCGCGCTGCGAGCATAACCTGGCGCATCGTGCCATCCAGGTCATAGCGATCGATATCGATGTCGGGAAAGTCGTAATAGGTTCGGATCTCCTGCACCTGCCGCAACGTATCCTGCAAGGCACGCCAATCCCACAACCGAATGTTTTGAAGCGTGGGCTGGTTGTTCGCGGGGTCGGCTGCATCGACCGTCGTCTCGGCAGGAAATTCGCGTTGAGTGAACCGATCAAGCCCATAGGCCTTTCGGGTCATCTCGATATTGTGGGAGATATACGGTTCTTCACGAACCAGCTCGTTCGGTTTGACAATAAAATTGCCCACGTACCAGCCGATTATCCCCAGCACCCCGTAGCAGAGCGCGGCAGGAATAATGGCTATGACGATCCATCGCCCGCGCGACCTCCGTGCCGCGTTGACCGCTGCGATGGCGGCACCGAGGACGAGTGCAGCGCATACGAGCAGCAGCCCTCGGATCACTATGTGCGCGTCAGTGTAGGTAACGCCGTCAAAGATAGTGTGATGTTCGAGCGATAGCTGAAACCGGTTCACATACACCGTGACCGCAACGACGAGCAGAAGGAATGCGACCGTGGCGGAGAGTGCACGCCATGGCGACGAGCCATAGGTGATATGTCGCTTGGCGAGGGAGCGGGCGCCGCTTGTAATGATGAGAAACAATACGGCAACGGCACAGGTCGTGATCGCAAGCGTGAGGAGCCAGTTATCGATGAGCTGCCACGCGGGCAGCGTGAATAGGAAGAAGTTCAACGGCTTGCCAAAGATCGGATCGGCAACGCTGCCCGTCGCATGTGGCGCATACCAGAAAAGCGCCAGCGTTGGCCACTCCGCCATCAGCGCGAAGGCAGTCACGCCCGCAAAGACAATGGAGATACTCAGCGAAAGGACGCGCAGGGCTGGCTGAACCGACAGGCTGATCGGTTGGCCTGCGATGACGATCGAGTGAAAGTTAGGCAGATCGGCCTGATGAGACCGTCGTATCGCCGAAAATGCGCAGTACAGGAACAGAAACGTGACTACTGCAAAGACTATGAAGGTTGCAATCTGCAGCCCCATTGTCTTCCAGTAGACGTCTCCAAAGCCGAGCGATTGAAACCAGAGTAGGTCAACCCAATACGACAACGCAATCCGGCCAGCAAGGAAGATCCCGAAAGCCAAAGCGATAAGAAGGAGAAGCCTGCGAGACCACCGCGACGAACGTCTCCGCGGTGGCGAATCAATGAATGACGGCAACTTTCCTCCGCGTCAATGAGTGACGAACCAACAATTGATTGTAGGCCAGTTGGAAAAGAGGGTTGTTTCCCGAGTGGGCGACGATCTTTCCAGAACGGAGGGGTGAAAATCCTCCTAAATATGTTGCACTGCTGGCCTCACGCGAATGCTCCGGGGCAAGGAGCAAACTCACGTGATATTCGGCCGGCACGGCCGCTGTTCTTAGCTCTGGTGACACCGACCCTCACGTGCCTGAGCGCATGTGCAGCCCGCCGACCCGCTGCGAGGCAGCCCTGACTATCAAGGACGGGACGATGCGGAGTTGCTTGGCTTTAACGGGCCTTTCTCTCTGAATCTGTAAAATCACCGGCACGAGGACTACGATGTCGACCGCACAGACAGTGCTGCCAAAGCGGGCGTTGAGTGCCGAGGAGCCGCAGAATCCTGACTTTGCACTCGCGAGCGACCCCCGGTGGCATTACGTGGAGAGGCTCACTAGCTCTCCCCGCTTTGCAAAGTCCGTCCGTCTCTGCTCGTTTCTGCGTTTCGTGTGCAAGGAAACGCTGCTCGCACGAGGAGAGCAACTCAATGAGCAGCGTGTCGGTGTACACGTTTTCGAGCGCAAGGCAGACTATGACTCGGCTGATGACAACATTGTCCGTGCGCATGCCAGCCGGATTCGAGAGAAGCTGGAGGCCTACTACCTTGGCGAAGGTAAGGAAGACCGGATTCGCATCCACCTGCATCGCGGCTCCTATGTTCCGCAGTTCGAAGAGGTAGCCACCGGCGTTCCCCGCGTGCCCGAGTTGCTGCTGCCTGCCGAAGCAGTCTCAGCGCCATCCGCCGCGGAAACGGAAGCCTTTGAGCGGGCGGGTGTGCGCGGTGGCTGGATTGTGTGGATACTGGCGGCCGCCCTGCTTGCGGTAAGCTGCGCGGCTGGATATGAATGGTGGGCCCGAAGAACGCTGGATCAAGTCCTGCACTCAAGTGAGCCAGCGGTCCGCGATTTCTGGCACGAAGTCTTCCCCGCGGAGCGACGAGCGCTCATCGTTGCCGGTGATAGCAGCTTGGTGCTGCACAAGGATCTGACAGGCGAGGTAGTTACCCTTCCCGAATACATTGCTCGCGGCTATCTCGGCGGCGCGTCCGTGACTCGGCCTCAGAATCGGCAGGAGATTGCCACATGGGTCGCAAATCGGCGCCTGACCTCGGTCGCCGACCTGGAGATGGCGGCGCAGCTGCTTCGCATCCCTGAGATCATCGCCGTCCATCCACAGGTACGCTTCGCGCGCGATCTCGATCTGGCCGATCTCAAGGAGGCGAACGCGATCATCATCGGCGCACAGCCGGCTGATCCGTGGCTTTCGTTGTTCCAGTCCAAGCTCAACTTTGTGATCACCGACGACGACCAGCACACCCGCATCGTCAACCGTTCGCCGCGTAATGGAGAGGCGCCGATCTATGGAAATGAGCCAGGGAATCCGCAGCGCGTTGCTTACGGCGTGATCGGCCTGGTGCCGAACCTGAGTGGTGATGGAAGGGTGCTGATCGTCGAAGGCACCAGCATCGCGGGCACAGAAGGCGCGGGAGACTTCGTTACGGATCCCGCGCAGCTGGGGCCTGTGCTCGAATCGATTCATAGACAGTACGGCAGCGTGAAGCCTTTCGAACTACTGCTGGAGACCACGGACCTGAACGGAAGCGCACCTTTGTCCCGTGTGATCGCAATGCGGGTCACGCCTTAAGGATCAAGCGGATCGGTTGCGTCGCGGTACAGAGACTGCGATGAGGGCAGAGCCTCGATGCTGCTCTCAGACCGGCGCCGGCCTATGGTTGCCGGGAGATAGCCAAGCTCCTCCTGATTGCGCCGGGAATATTCGACGCTCTGGATGTAGTCGATCTGCGCGGGATCACTCACGACCAGCATGGGCAATCCAGAGGGAAGCCCGTAGGCAAACACCAGACGGACTGCATTGCGCAGGTTCGTTGTTGTGTGGCGCGCGTAGGGCTCGAGGAGGATGGCAGATGCGGGAATCCGATAAACCTCCATCAGGTAGCGCTTCATCTCGGCGGCCTCGCAGAAGGGTGTCTGTGCCGGATGCACAAATCCGCCAGATAGTAGGATGAATGGCGCCACTCCGGATCGATAGGCGTCTACCGCCAGCCGCACTCTCTCCCTACCAATCGGGGATAGAGGAACATTCGGCATCTCGGGACCTTCCCCGGGTACAAGGATGACGGAGTAGGCATACTTCGACCACTCAATGGAACGGGTCCGCTCGAGTGAAGCCGCATTCTCTCCGGAGTCCAGCGGCCAGAACCGGCCCGCTTCGTCCCGCGAGTTTAATTGCAACAGACGCAGGCTGAAGCGCAGCGTGGGCTCAAAGAACAACGCTCCGCCGTCTGTCGAAGCTGCACTCTCCTCGATCCCAAGGTCCGCGACAACCGTATGGACGATCGCGGCAAAGGCTTCTGAACCGGGGTCGTAGAGCATGGCGTCGATCTTCGGGTATCGGGTCCGTGCGCCTTCACAGTACACCGCAATGATTTGGTTCATCGCCGCCGCGGATCTCGTCCAGCCATCGACAAGCAGGTCACTCTCCGCCTGCGAGGGTACGAGCCTGTACATGGAAGCAGGCCTCAGCCGGGTGTGCACGAAGGCACGTAGATTGGGGTTCGCCCGATAGAGGCGGAGCAGGGATTCTCTAATCTCATCCACCTGGGCAGCGCTGAAGCGAAGCAGCTCTGCTTCGCAGGAGACCCCGGCACTGCAGTCGCGATCGGCCGCACGAACGCTTTCCCAGCGGGCTTTGGTGATCCTGGAAAGGACAGCGTCTTGCGCCAGCAAGGAGCGCGTCTTGGAGTCTGCGAGCAGTGCGGAGAGCAAAGGGAAGTCCCGCTCCATCAACACAGATTCAGGGACAAATGTGCGTCGAGCGTCGGGCGCCGGATGGTACGCCGGCTGTGCTGCCGCCGCGACGTGAAGGCTGCCCGCGATCCAAAGCACAAGCAGCAGGGGCAAGCAGAAATACTTCAAGATCCATCTCCAATTATGCGTCGGTAAGCAGCGGCCCATTCCTATGGAAAGAGCCGGAGGAAGAGGAACCCGGCGGGGGCGCCGCAGTGAGCAGCAGCCTCGCCCGACTCCACCACTGCTGCTTCAGAAGCTGAACTTTGAGCCGAACTGCAGGCCGCGCGGGTTGCGTACCGAAGTCCGGTTCAGATAGGTGGCGCTGGTGATGTTATTCACCACCGCCCCGGTGCAACCGGCAGATGCGTTGCAGTTCAGGTTGGGATGGTTGAGAAGGTTTTCGGCCTCGGTCCAGAAGTTCACACGATAACGTTCCTTCACCGGCACCTCGTAAGCGATGCGCGTGTCCTCCTGATAGAAATTCGATCCTCGGACACTGTTACGGCTTGTTCCTAGAGGCCGGTCATTCAACTGGCCATCTCCGTTCAGGTCGCTTCCTGCGTAGACATTGATGGGCAGACCGCTGTTGAGATACGTCATGCTGGAGACGGTGATCCGGTTCGCCCACCGCAGCGGCTGCGGTCCGAAGGTTGGACTATAGAGGCCTTGCAGCGCAAAGTTATGCCGGATGTCGGAGGACAAGGGCCCGTACTCACGCTTCAGACTGGTTGGGTCCTCGATCGGATTTGTGTAGATGGGAAGTGAAGTGTTGGCCTGGTCGACCGTACCCAGGGCATGCGACCAAGAGTAGGTGGATTCGAATTGAACTCCGTGCGAGAAGCGCTTCTTCAGCGTGATATCCAGGCTGTTGTAGTTGGCGTTGGCCTCAGACGAGAGCAGATTGATTTGGCCGAATTGTGGATTGGGACGCGTCAACGACGTGCTCGTACCGAGACCGCACGCCTTTTGCGTATAAGCGGGACGACCATCGGCTAGCGCACAAAGGGGGGAGCCGAGGTTGGTGTCGTGGGAGTAGGGGCCTCGCCTGGAGGTCAGCAGGCTGTACTGCAACAGCAGGGAGAAGTTATTGCTAAGCGCCTGTTCTACCTGCAGGTTCCCTTGAATCGCATAGAAGTCCCGATACTTGGGATCGTAGGCGGCGATATTCGACGCAGTGCTGACTAGCAACTGTGCGGCGGAAGGAAAATTCGGAAAGGTCGGCGCACCGGCGCTGGTTGGCGTATAGGTATATCCCAGGATGCGGTGACCGTTGGTCAGGGAGACGCTGTCGAACACACCGAGGTTCGGCGTGTCGAAATAGAGACCGGCGGCGGCACGAACGACCGTATTCGGCCCCAGCGAGTATGTCACGGATAGGCGCGGAGCAAAATCCAGCTTGGATGTCGGAATGCTTCGCGAATAGACATACGGAGCGGCTTTGTCCAGCCCCGGCCAATGGATCAACTGATAGCGCACGCCGTAGTTCACTGTGAGCCGCGGTGAGAGACGCCACTCATCCTGCGCGAAAAGGCTGAGAAAGTTGTACCGGTTATCTACATTGTTGTCGCCGAACTGAAAGGTCGCCTGCTGGTAGAGGTTGGCGCCATGGTCGCGCGTGGCGAGATAGTTCGCCAGGTTTGAAAATGTGTACTGGCGTGTCAGAGAGCTCGTTAGTGCGATATCGGTGTTCTCATAGTCCACACCGAATTTCATGGTGTGGTTGCGGACCGTCTTCGTCAGGTTGTCGACGCCCTGGATGTTCTCTTCCACGGTGTGAGAGCCCTGGGTTGCGCTGTTTCCAATCAACGCCACGCCGGAGACGCTGATGATCACATCCGTCGGCGACGCCGGCTGTATCGGAGTAGTGAGGCTGTCGCGGCGAGTGACACCGAAGCGAAACTCGTTCAGCAAGGAACTCGAAAGCACCGTTGTCAGCTGCGCCTCTCCGCCCTGTTGCCGGTCATGGAAGAAGGTCGCCGTATTGGCGGGAGTGAGGCCGCCGGCCACGTTGTTCGGCTGTTCGTTGCTGAAGCTGGTCCAGCGGAGGAAGGCGTTGTTGCGGTCATTCAGCTTGTAATCGACGCGCACGCTGGGTGTCGGGTAACGCTCCGAGCTGATACCGCCGGTGATTTCAGAAGCGGGAAGACCAAGAGCGGCAGCATTCGCCGGTGTGATCGTGACCACGACCGGGTTAGCCAGCGTGTTGTATTCGAAATTCGCGAAGAAGAACAGTCGGTCGCGAAGGATGGGGCCTCCGATGTTGCCGTCGTAGTCCTGCCACTTGGAATACGGCTTCCCGGTCGTGACGAGGGCATTTATAGCCCGTGTCGTGTTGGGACGCACCATGCCGAAGGCAGATCCGTGGAATGCGTTTCCGCCGCTACGGGTGACAGCGTTCAGGATTCCTCCCGCGGTGCGGCCAAACTCCGCAGAGTAGCCATTCGCCAGCACCTGTGTTTGCTCCAGTACCTCAGGGGTGGTGATAACAAGTCGGATCGGGGTAGCGCCGTTCCGCTGGGTATTGTCCAGCCCGTCAAGCTGCCACTGGCTGGAGGTCAGTCCGTCGAAGGCAAACAGCGGCGAACTGGCGGTCGAGCTCGGAATTCCCTTCACGCCGGGGCTGAACAGGGTGAAGTTGTAGATGTTGCGGGAGGTGACGGGCAGGACACGAAGCGCCCTCGAGTTGATCGTCGCCCCCACCGCCGGAGTGCTCGTCTCCAGAACCGAGGCGTCCGCGGTGACTTGCACCACCGCGCTGGTGGAGCCGGGCTTCAGTTCGGCGTTGATCCTGACTTGGGAGCCGACACTCAGGTTGATCCCGGACTGAGTGAGATCAGCGAAGCCTGGGCTCTTCACGACCACTTCATACGTGCCGACCTTGAGGATTGGGAATCTGTAGTAGCCATTGGCATCAGTTGTCGCGTCGGCACTGATGTCGGTGGCCAGATTCCGAGCAGCGACGTGAGCCTGAGATAGCGCGGCTCCTCCGGAGTCGGTGACGTAGCCATCGATCGCCGCGTCGGTCGCGTTCGACTGAGACCATCCGGCGCAGGCAAGGCAAGTGAACGCAATTAGGAGCAAACCCGTCCGAAGCAGCACTTGCTTAAACAAGCGAGGCGACTGAAGCGATAGAAGCCGATTCATATGAATATTCAATTTTCCTCGTAGGTAAATCCCGGTGGTACAAGCGCCTTCGACGATGCGGCGGATCGCCGTGCAAAAGAGGAGGGTGCCGCCCCTCAGGAGCGATCTTGGGTGCCTCTTCGCCATTAGGCAAGTGATTTCACGGTGATTTACCTCTGTGCTACAGGCGTAAAAGGACCGATGTACCTCCCATTCGACTGGCCGTGGAAGTGGACAAGGCTCTTGGTTCTGTCTTGGGAAGCGATGTCACTCATCGCGGACTGGAAGTCACGGTCTCTGGTCTTTGGGGCGGTCAGCGTGGCCTCGAAATGGGCGCTGAAATCATCGGTGTGCGCACTCTGGTCAAATCCGGCTGGCATGGCGCTACACCGAGCATCGCGATGGCGCACATCTCAATCCAGGAAAAGCTCGACGGCAAGGTCGTCGACTGGATAGAGCAGTTACACATGAGCAATATCGCAGAGGATGATGCGCTGGCAGGTATCGGGAGCGTCTGTGATTTGACATCATTCTGGCTCATGTCACGATCGGGTTGAAAGAGCCATATGGATGGCCTTTTCGGCGATGGAACCGATAAAGAGAAAGCCCTGGGCTGGCATCGAGCCCTGTTGTGTGTGTGCTACGAATAGTGCCTTTTCGAGATGGAGGCGATTGCGGTGAGGGCGCGCTTTTATGACCTGGAAACTAATCGCCATAGTGCAAGGTAACGATGCTGGATCTTCCATCAGGGAAGAGGGTGATGACGATGAGCCGACCGTACTCTCCGCTCGTCAGCGGGGGGATCTCTTGGCCGGTGAGGGCCTTCACGATTCTAGGTACGGTTTCGCGATGGCCGACGACCAATGTGGATTCGTGAGGCTGTACTGTGTTACGTATGTGTTCGATCAGGTCGTCAAACCTATTTTGGGGTACGACCACAGGTGTTATTCCACTCCGCTGAGCGGTAGGTGCAGCCGTCTGCTGCGTGCGCAGAAGCTCAGTCGTGTAAATGTGCCGGACATTCGCGCCGGCGAGCATACGGCCAAGCGATTCAGCCTGCACCTCGCCCCGGGGCGTCAGCGATGGATCAGGCTCCGTCCCAAAGCGGTCGGCATGGCGCGAGACAAAGATGGTGGCCTGTCCCCAGGCAGAGAATGGGAAAAGAAGATAAGAAGAAAAACTTTAGCGAGTGGTCGCATTCGAGACAAAGACTAACTGCACTTCTGCAGCCCATCGCAATATGAATTATTTATGAATCTCAAGCACCCACTTCCGTGTCGGTCCCTTTATCCGTGGGCGAGACCGCATAATGAAATCACATGGACAGGCGAACTCTACTGAAAGCAGGGATTGCCTCTGCTGCGATTCACATGCTCGGAGACTACCGTCTATGGGCCACTCCCCGGTTTGAGGTTAATCCCTTTCAGCTTGGTCTAGCATCCGGGCGATCCGTGGCCGGACAGCGTAGTGCTATGGACACGTCTTGCTCCGCAGCCGCTAGACGGTGGTGGAATGCCTCCTGAAAATGTACAGGTGCGATGGCGCATTGCCGCAGACGAGCAAATGACAAGGGTAGTTCGTGAAGGGATAGCTACAGCGAGTCCAGATTGGGCGCACAGCGTTCATGTAGAGGTGCATGGTCTTCAGCCGGATCGCTGGCATTGGTATCAATTCGATTTAGGAAAAGGAACAAAGCTCGATAGCGAGCGCCGTGGGCAGAACAAAGACCGCACCGGCTGCTCATGCGCAGCCCGACAAGTTTCCGTTTGCGTTTGTCTCGTGTCAGAAGTATGAAAGCGGATATTACACCGCAATTGAGCACCTATGCGAAGAGGACCTGTCGCTGGTGATTCACCTTGGCGACTACATCTATGAGAAGGGTCCAACCAAGGGTGTTCGCGAGATGCCTCTTGCCACATCCGTTACGCTTGAGGACTATCGGACGCGTCATGCGCTATACAAGATGGATCCTGTTTTGCAGCGATCGCATGCACAGTTTCCGTGGGCAGTAGTCTCCGATGACCATGAGGTTTCGAACAATTACGCAGGCTTGATTCCGGAGAAGAAGTCGCAGGAACAGGGATTCGTAGAGCGCCGCGCGGCAGCTTATAAAGCGTATTACGAACACATGCCTCTGCGGGCGTCGGTGCAACCTCACGACGCATATATGACGTTGTACCGTACTCTCAGGATTGGAACTCTTGCCGATCTGCACATGCTGGATACCCGACAGTATCGGACAGACCAGCCCTGCGGAGATGGCAGCAAACCCTCGTGCGCAGAGCGAGAAGGTCCATCGACCATGCTTGGAAATGTGCAGGAGCAGTGGCTGAAAAAACAGCTTACCGCCGGGCAAGTGCAGGGCCGCGCAAGGTGGAACATCCTTGCGCAGCAGATTATCTTTTCGCAGATTGATGTCGACCCGGGCCCCTGCCACCGCTACATGATGGATAAGTGGGATGGCTATGTGCAGGCCCGCAAGCGGCTCGTGGACCATATGGTCGAAAGGAAGCTGAAAGATGTCATTATCCTCAGCGGCGATAACCACAATAACTGGGTCCTCGATGTGAAGCAGGATCCGAACAACGAGAGATCCGCTATTGTAGCTTCGGAGTTTTCTGGAACATCGCTTACCTCCGGCGGCGATGGATCGGATGTAGCTCCTGAGTATGCAGACATCCTCGGTAAGAATCCGCAGGTCAAGTTCCATAACTCGCAAAGAGGCTGCGTTCGCTGCTCAATTGCACCCAAGCAGATGATCAGCGATTATCGCGTTGTCCCTTACATCACCAGACCAGATGCACCAATCAAAACACTGGCTTCGTTCACAGTCGAAGCTGGACAAGCGGGTGCGATAAAAGTCTGATCCAGGTAATTGCTTCTCGTAGTCTTGAAAGCGATATTAAGTCACAAGCAGTTGTGGAATGACTGTCCCATAAGTCATTCCGTGACTGCTTTTTACTGAAAACTATTTCGTTATACGCGTGATCTAAATGTTCTTATGAACCTATAGCGCCCCGTTTCCAGCAAAGCGATCCGCCCCCTGACGACTCTGCCGAATCCATACGTGGTGTGGCAGAACTCGATGCAGTACATGGATAACATAAGCTGGCACAAGGGCGAGCACGCGTTCAAGTTCGGCATGGATTTCACGAGCCAGCGTAACAGCGTAGGCGGCGTGCCGCCGGGAGGCGTCAAGTTCTCTATCGACGGCTATGCCACGGTTGCTTCAGTGAGCAGCAAACGGCCGTCGAATCTGACGGGAACAGCAGAAGCTCTGCTTGGCTATGTAAACACGCTAACCACTTATCAATACGGCGACAAGACACGTCTTTACCAGCATGCCTGGTCGGCCTTCGCAACCGACGAGTGGCGCATTACCAAAAAGCTGAGCTTAAGCCTGGGACTGCGTTATGAATACACTCCCAACTGGAACACGGGAGGTAATCTGACCTCGAACTTCGATCTCAACAGCGGCAAGATTCTTGTGCCCAATACGACGATGAGTTATCTGCAAAACGTCGTCGGGCTTCCTAATGCCGCGCTGCCTCCAAACTATCGGTACGTCTCGCCCTCGTCCGTGCATGCGCATAACGATTCAGTCGATCTGGCTCCACCGCGTCGGATTTGCCTATTCGCTCACCCCACAATTGGTAGTGCGTGCGAACTACGGCTTCTTCTACGCGCCGCCAACAGCGCTTGGAGTCAACAACAACACGGGTTCTCCCTTCAGCCTCCAGGTACAGATCATCGGCAGCACGGCGACTCCAGTTCCTGTGGCAAGTGGCTTTCCCGTCGGGGGAATCTACACCACACTTGCCTCCAACGGCATCGCGCCTGTTGAGTACCAAAACCACTACGACACACCGGTCGTCGAGAAGTTCGGCCTGAACCTGCAGTATCAGCAGTTCAACAAAACTGCAGTCGAGTTCGGCTACGAGGGCAATCACGCGCGTGGCCTCGACGAGAGCTGGCAGCTGAACTTCCCGACTCCCGGACCCGGTGACATCAACGCCCGGCGTCCTTATCCGCTACTCGCGGAAGGCGCGGGCACCATCCTCAACGGAGAATCTTTCTTCAATGCCTTCGATGCAACTCTTCGTCAGCAAACGGTTCATGGTCTGTCCGTGCAGAGCAGTCTGACGGTTGAGCACAGCTACGGACAGAACGGAATCACCAATCCGTACAACTACTCCTACAGTTGCGGCAGGCTCGCTTCGGACTACGGCAACCAGTGGGTCACCTCTGTGATCTACAACGTTCCTACACCACGTGATCTTCAACTCGTCGCTCGGCAGCTGTTAACAGGATGGCAAACATCAGGCATCGTGCAACTGCGCGGCGGACTTCCTTTCTCGGTGGCATCCTCACAGATCATGAATGACGACCTCAACGCCAGCCGCGCCAACATCATCGGCCCGAGAAATCCATCGCTTCCCTCCGGCCAGCGCTCGATCGACAATTGGTTCAACGCAAATGCCTTCTCGATGCCGGACAACTATACCTATGGCAACTCCGGCATCAACATTCTGAGAGGACCAGGATTCTCGGAGGTGGAGTTGGCGCTGCGGAAGCAGCTTCACCCTCGGCGATCGTTATAAAGCAACGTTCCGTGCCGAGGCTGAGAATCTGCTGAACCACGTCAACCTCGGAAACCCGACATCGACCCTCAGTGTCTTCGGATTCAACACCATTCGCAGTCTAGGAGGAGACCCACGCTCCATGCAGATGGTCCTACGCTTTGCATTCTGATCCATCCACAATGCACAAGGAAGCACGAAGGGGATGCTCTACGGGACATCCCCCTTTCCATTGAAGACCCTGCTTTCATGCGACGTCACGCAATCCGCTGAACCCATTGGCTCCGCCAAGACGGCGCCTCGAAGGGATCTGCGAAATACTGTGTCTCGTGTACGACCTTACCGTTGCGGAACTCCATAATGCTCACCGTGTATGCTGCTCGCCCCTGGTAGGTGATTGTGTATTCCGTGATCCAGAGATCACCGTTTCCGAGAATTCGCTTGACGGTGAAACCCGATGGCTTGCCTGGATGATGACTCCGCAAGGCCTGCAAATTGCTTCGCCCGTGAATTCGCTCGCCTGACTGAGGATAATCACAAATGGCATCGTCATCGTAAATATCATGTTCCGCGTCTGCATCGCCGACTGCCGACGCGTGCCAGTGCGCATTCAGGGCTTCACGTATTTGATCCTCTTGCATGGACTGCTCCAACTGCGGCTTGGCTTTCATGTTTATCTACCTTGTGCAATGAAGCCCGGGCTGCCAGTCTTAACCACTTCGTTGAGCCTCTGTCTAATCTGAATGCGATTGATTTCGTTAAATCCGTCTTCCGGAAGAGCGGATATGTTTAAATTCTCGCGGGCGCGATCCGCACTCTTGGGCGTGGTAAGCAAAGCAGTGCCGCGCTGCATTGCCCAAGCCAGCAGCACCTGTGCCGGTGTTTTTCCAACTCGTGCGGCGATTACCGAAATGACTGGATCTTCGAGCAGCCCCGGCCTCATTCCGTGACCCAATGGCGCGAAGGCCAAAAACACAATGCCCTTCTCTTTGCAGAATTCCAGAAGCTCGGTTTCCGGCAGATACGGATGCGACTCGACTTGGACCACAGCTGGCTTGATTCTCGCAGATTCGTAGATGGGCAACAGTTCGTTCAAGCCGATGTCCGACAAACCGATGGCACGGCATTTGCCACGGTCCACCAGACTTTCCATCGCCCTCCAAGTGTCGAGCAACGTCACGCCACTGTCATAAATGACATTGCCATTTTGATCCCGCGGATCCTGCTCGTCCCCCGGTTGAAATGCAAACGGAGTGTGAATGAGGTAGAGATCCAGATAGGTGAGCCCGAGTCTTTCCAGACTCGCCTCGAAAGCCGGTTCGACGCGCTCCGGTCGATGATTGGAGTTCCACAACTTTGTGGTAACAAAAAGGTCTTCGCGTGCGATCCCGCCAGCGGCTAGTCCTGCCTGCAACGTTTCGCCCACCTCACGCTCGTTCCGGTATCGTTCCGCGCAATCGAAGTGTCGAAATCCGGCTTCCAGTGCGTCTCTGGTCGCAGTTATCGTCACGGCTGGATCGGGAATCAGCGTGCCAAACCCGAGTACGGGCATATGGCCGGCTCCGTAGTTGAGCGGCAATCTCGTAGTCCGGAAATCAAAAGATTCGATCATGATGACTCCTCGGCAGTATCTCGCCTCCAGCATCACCGCTCGGGCTACCATCTACATCGAAGCTGGTTGCTACGTCTTTTCATGCTTCCAGAGCATGAAAGCTCCCTTGAACGCATTGTCGTTCGATCCAAGAAAGACTTTGTCCGGCAGTTTCGTTATGAGCTTCGCATTCCCACCGCCGAGGACGACGTAGTCGGTCTCCATCGCGGTCGACATCAGCTGAATGACCTTCAAGACATTCTTCTCCCATTTCTTGCGACCATCCCGCCTTAGTCCGGCCTTGCCAAGATAGTCCTCGTACGTCTTCTGTTTTCTCCAGGGCAGATGCGCCAGCTCCATCGCCTGTACGGCACCATCCACCACCATCGCGGAGCCCAGTCCGGTGCCGAGGCCGAGATAGAGCATCCGGCCGCCTTTGTAACTACCCATCGCCTGCATCGCAGCGTCGTTGAGGAATTTCAACGGCTTGTTGCCAAATGCCTTCTTAAAGTCAAAGTGCACCCATCCCGGGCCGAGGTTGTGCGGCTCTAATAATGGCTTGTCATGGATCACCGGCCCGGGAAAACCGACAGAGACACGATCGTACTTCCAATCTGCAGTATGCTTCTTGATCGCAGACATCATAACTTCAGGTGTCATCTTTGGTCCGGATGGCACTTTGATGATCTCTTCTTGCTGCTGCGTGCGAAATTTCAGGTTGGTGCCGCCGATATCGACGCCCAATATGTTCATGTCACCTCCAACAGCCGGCCGGGCTGCCCAGCTTAACAGCGCCTTCCATATATACATGGATTGCGCGCAATCCAGCGAGGATGTTTCGCAAATCAAGACCAGCACCGAAGAGCCGTTGATGGATGTGCGGAGTCCGGCGCCCGCGGGCTATGGCCTTTGAGGTGTTGCCGGAGAGAAGGGATTGGGCACCTCTGTCGATGAATGACCCCCATTGAGCTTTCCGCAGATGGCGAACTCCTGCTGCGCACGATCGGTCAGTCCACGGTGACGATAGATCTGCCCTAGCTTGAAATGCAGGGCGGCCGCATTCGGCGCGAGCTTGACTGCTCTCTCCAGCTGAGATTGAGCTCCTTCAAAATCTCCCTTGGCCTGCAATGCGCGGCCTAGCTCCTCATGAATTTTGGGGTTGTCCGGAGCCAGAGCGGCTGCCGTTGTAAGCTGCTGGATTGCCCCCGACAGGTCGCCTTGATCGGTCAGCAGTATCCCGAGATTGAGATAGGGCTGCGGGTCCACCGGCTTGTCGCGTTGCCAGTCGATGGCTCTCTGAAAAGCGGCCTTTGCCTCTTCCGCATGACCCAACCCTTGCTGCGAAAGTCCGAGATTGTCTTCAGCCTGGACATCCTTCGGACGAAGAGCCAGGACGTGCTCGAAGCTCGTGATCGCTTCGGCAAAGCGGTTCTCGTTGTACTTGGTGCGCCCCAGCAGATACCAGGCCTCCGGGTCGTTTGGAGCTTCCGCGGTAACCTCAGAGAACCATTTGTCCGCGTCTGCAAAATCCCCCAGCAGCACATAATCCGAAGCGACAATCCTCAGCTCAGCCGCTCCGGGATGTTTGAACTTTGCTCCTGCAGTGTATTCGGCAAGGGACTCCCGCGCTTTTTGCTCGCGGAAGAGCACATCGCCGAGTAGATAGTGAGCCTCGGCGGACGATGGATCGATCTTGAGATACGCTCGAAGAACCGCCTCCGCCGCGGAGACCTTATCCGCCGCAAGCAGGGAGCGTGCTTCCTGAAGTGGCTGCGGCGGCGATTGACTGATTCCGAACCGGGCCGTGACCAGAAGCAGCGCACAGATAGGCAGACCGCGTTTGAAGATGTCCTTCATTGCTGCCCTGCTCCACGGCTCTTCGTGGTACTGCAGTCTGTCATCTGATCCCGCATGCGCAGCAAATCCTCAAGACCAGGAGCATAGACGAGCGCCGCGTCCACGGTGGCACGAGCGCCTGTCGTGTCACCAGCCATGCACTGCACGCGCGCCAGGTTCTCTGCCAGCCCGGCAACGTCCTTATTCGCGTCAAAGGCCGATTGCAACAACGAAATTGCCGATGGAAGATTTCCCTGCCTTGCACGCAGGATACCCAGATTGGACAGAGCTGTCAGATCCCGAGCATCCAGCCTGAGCACCTGCTGGAAAGCTGTCTCTGCAGCCTGGCTGTCGCCCCGCTCGGCGCTTAAATTTCCATACGCGTCGAGCGCCTTCTCGTCGTTTTCGATAGCGCTGCGTTGTTCCTGCAACAGCTTCCAGGCCTTTGGCTCGACCGACCGATTGCCTTCGAGAAAAGCCTGATAGTAGGCCATGGCCAGATCCCGTTTGGTCGCGCCAGGAGAGAGGACGGCCGACAGCTCATCGCTCTCGTGATGCTCAGCGGGCGCATCCGGAGGCGCAGGCAACCTGAGAATCCGGTGGTCTGTCCATGCGACGTGCGGAATATTTTCTGCTCCGGTGTGCCGCATGTGGCAGCTTGTGCAGTCAGGATTTTCCGTGTGATGCGACGCAACAAACGCAGGCTGGTTATGGCACGCAAGACATTTCGTTCGGAAGAACGTCGCCCGCTGCGCTGGCTCTGGCGTGAAGTGGGGATCATGACAGCTCGTGCAGGACATTTTGTTCCCGCTCATGCGCTTGCACGTGCTTTGAGCGAATTGCTCGACCTCGCTTACTCCACGAGCCGCCAGGTTATTTCCGGAGTAGACATAAAAAGCGAGATAGTCAGAGATAGAATCGCCCGGATGATAGTCGAGGGCCGAATGTCCAGCACGTTCTATTGAGACATCCCCTTCAAGATGGCAACTGATGCACACGGCATCGCGGCGATCCGGATCGAGATGCGCCGGATTCACGATTGTGTCTTTGCCACCGCTGCGGATATGGCGCCGTGCATCCCCATGACAAGCTTCGCAGGTAATACCGCCGTGCAGGAATGGGAGCCCACTGTAATGGTTGATAGTCCCAGGATCGCTCCGCTGTACGGCGCTCATATGACACCGTAGACAACTACTTTGCATGGGCAAAGACGGCGGCATTTGCGCCATTGCCGCCAGACCCGGCTTCATGTCGTAGCCATGCGATGCTGCATACCATGCGACCGGCGACTCGAATAGATAGTGATTGAGATCGTAGAGATACGTCGTGCCGAGATGAGATGAACCGAGGAAATAGTTGAGGGGATATTCCCCGGAGACATTTAGATCCTTTTTACTTCGAAACGACAGATAGGGTTGTCCGTTTCTGCTGGAGACCGAATACTCAACTGCGGAAGGAGCGTGAAGAAAAGTGCCGGGGATCAAGTTTTCGTCAGCACGGCCGCTGGCGCGCGCCATTGGCGTGGAGAGATACTTATGGAAGATCTCTTTGTGGCATTTCGCGCACTCCGCATCGGCGATGCTAATTGTGCTTGCCTGAAATGCGTGGCCCGTTACAGAGAACAACAACACGATGAATAACAGCCGGGCTTTGGTGCACAGACGATTCACTGGTGCTTGCCCGTAGGGCATTTCGGGCAATATTCGTTCGTGATGCCACGGCCCTGTTCGATGGTGAGAATGCGATCCACCGCCGGAATGACCACTTTCTCGGCCGGCCCGCCGCGGGGCCAGCGAATCTCCAAGGAATCGATCGAAGCCGCATCGCCCAGCCCGAAGTGGACGCGGGGATCGCTGGAAGACGCGAAACTCCCGCCGCTCAACACATCGCCGCGTTGGGTTATTTTTCCTGTGGTCACGAAGATGGCGGCTCCCACCGCGTCGCGCGGCTGGCCGGCTCCGCCGATGAGCCGAAATTCAATCCAGTGATGTTGATCTGGATTCACATTCCGCAGGAGCGTCGGCGTGGAGTCAAGATTGTTCAACACCACATCGATCTTGCCGTCGTTGAACAGGTCCCCAAAAGCCGCTCCGCGGGCCGGCACCACTACCGCGAGTCCAGTTCCCTGCACCGCAGGCACGAGCGCGAACTTGCCGTTGCCGACGTTTCGCAGCAGCAACGGGCGCTGCGCAAAACTTGTGCCCCAGTCATGATCTTCGACCTGCCTGTAGACGTGACCGCTGGCGATGAAAATATCCTTCCAGCCGTCATTGTCGTAGTCCATGAAGCCGTCGCCCCAGCTGAGAAATGGAATCGTATCTTTGGCGACTCCGGCCTCATAGCTTGAATCACTGAAATTCAGATCACCGTCATTCCGATACAGGACCTTGTAGTCATCCGAAAAATCGGTGTCCAGAATGTCGAGGCGTCCGTTATTCCGGTCATCGCCTACAGCGATGCCCATAGTCGCCGTCTCGCGGCCATCGTGGTTGACCGCGTAGCCGGACTCAAAGCTTAGATCCTCAAATGTGCCGTCACCCTTGTTGCGGTAGAGATAGTTGGGAGTGGAGTCATTTGCCACCAGCAACTCCGGCTTCCCGTCACCGTTCAGGTCAACAAACAGCGAGGCCAGGCCGTAGTATCCCGCCGTGTCGGCCACGCCTGCCTTTTGGCTAACATCAGTAAAGTTTCCGTCCCCATTGTTATGGAAGAGGTGATCGTGCTCACCCTTTAATCCGCGGGGTCCACAAAACACGTTGACGCCACGGAACTGGCAATAGTTCGAGACGACGGCGTTCGATCCAACCGCGGGTGGGTTGTGAAAATCATAGTAGGTATAGCCGGGGACAAACAGATCCAGCCGCCCGTCCCCGTCGTAGTCTCCAAATGTGGGTCCTGTGGACCACCCTCCGAGCGCGACACCGGCTTTCTCGGCTACGTCGGTAAAGGTGCCGTTGTGCTCGTTGTGATATAGCCGATTCTTGCCCAGGTTGGTCACATATAGATCGGGCCAGCCATCGTTGTCATAATCGCCCACTGCGACGCCTACGCCCCAACGATCGTTCGGCACACCGGCCTTTGCCCCAACATTCGTAAAGGTGCCGTCGTGGTTGTTGTGAAACAGCGCGGCATGCGGCGATTCAGCCTTTCCATTCATGGCATCGTAGGTCATGCCGTTGACGAGGTAGATATCCAGCCACCCATCGTTGTCGTAGTCCAGTAGGGCTACCCCGCTGCCGAGCGACTCCGCGATGTAGCGTTTTTCGGCGGAGCCACCCGCATAGCGCCAGCTCGTCAAGCCGGCTTGCCCAGATACATCTTCGAACACGACGGGGCCATCCTTGACGAACCCGCCTGCTGTGATGGCGCGATGTTCCGCATCGTGGATGGGAGCAAAAACGCCGCCGGTGCTCGCACCACCCTGAGGCGCCGTGGGTTGTTGCGCGATCGCATCGCAGCAGAGAAGCAGCGCGATCGTGACACCAATCCACGCGTATAACCCACAACGCGGCAAGGCGTCTTTTGGTGTCCTGCTGAGCCGCACGTGATCAGTGCGCTGTGCTCTTGATGTCAATCGATTCATTAGCCTGTGCAGCAACCCCTTCGCTCGCCTGTCGCTTCAGCCGGCCATACGTACGCGTCTCCTCTTGGGCCGCCTCGGTCTTTCCTTGTGCCCTGTATACGGAGGCGAGAAAAAAATGGATGGAAGGTTCATCGGGGCTCTCCTTCTCTGCAGCCAGCAAATCCGGCAACGCCTGGTCGTGCTTTCCGGAGTTGATGAGAGCTCGCGCACGATCCACTCGAGCCTGCATCAACTCCGGACAAAGTTCCACTGCCCTGTTCAAATGCGTCAGCGCCTCGCCGGGTTCGCCATTCGCCTCCAGAATCGCGTTCCCCAACTTCCAGTGGGCGGTGCAGTTGTTCGGATCGTGCGCCAGTCCTGCTTCAAATTCTGTCCGCGCCGAATCCCATTTGCCGATCGACCAGAATGCAGTTGCCATGTGCAAATGTGGTTCCGACCGGTTGGGCGCCTGATCGATTGCCTTTTTATATTCGACCAATGCGCCATCATAGTTATGCATGCTCTCGTCGATCTCACCGGCGACTTCATGTGCGACAACGGAATTGGGATCGATCTGATTGATCTTGCCGAGCGAATCCTCCGACAATTGCAAATAGGTCTTGCCGAGCAGATACCAGGCTTCCTGGTCCTTTGGATTCTGTTCTGTATAGCTCTTCAGCAGATCAACTGCTCCATCGTATTTATGAAGATGGATACGAACCTTTGCCAATGTGATCTGCGACAGAGCGTCCTTCGGGTTGGCACGGAGCGCGATTTCAAGGGGTTCCTCGGCCTTGTCGACCTTACCTGTCTCCAGATAGCTCATTCCCAGCATGGCAGAGGCCGTTGGCATATTCGGATTCAGTCGCAGGCCAGCCGATAGCGTCTCTGCGGCATGGGCATAGTCATGCTGATTGAAATAGAGCCGTCCCAGATTGTTGTAAGCAGCAGCGAGGTGGGGCGCCAAGCGGATCATCTGCCGATACTTCTCGATGGCCACAGGAATGTCCTGCCGTTGCTGCGCTGCCTGTGCCTGCGCATAGAGCTGCTGTACTTCTGGCGTGACCTCATTGTCCTGAGATTGCGCACGGACCGCGGCAGAGGATGTCCAGAGAAAGATCGCGACAGAAACGCAAATGATACGACGCAAAACCATGGCACGAGGAGAAACGAATTTCATGACACCGCATTATAGAGTGACTTCATAAGAGAGAACCGGACTGCGCAAGCACAGTCCGGCGGGAGGTGCGACGAGCACACTTGCTGAGGGTCAGAATTCGAGTCGGAATTGGATTTGACCTTGTCGGTTCTGTGGGTTTTGGTTGCCGTTAGCGCCTTGGGCAATGACTTGGCCGAACGTCCCGTCACTCTTGTTGGCGTCTGGCGGGTTGAAGATTGTGCGGTTTAGGACGTTGAAATAATCGATCTGAAGGATGCCTGTGAAGCGCTCTCCGAAGTAGAAATGCTTTCGCACGTTTACGTTCTCGTTATAGAGCGCAGGGTCGCGGAGTTCCGAGTAGTTTCTCTGAGCATTGCCCAGGACATACTGCGAAGACGTGAGCGCGAAGCCCGTGGGATCGAACATCTGTGCCACACTGATCTTGCCCGCGAAGTAATTCCTGGCCTTTTGGTAGGAAGCAGTCTTGAGCTTTACATTGGGAACGCGATCCGGGCGCAATGTCACGTTTGGTCCCGAAGTGGATTTCCCCGGATACGCAGAGCCATTTTCCTGGATCTGACCACTATTGCAAGAGCAAAGCGGAGTGCCCGCTTCATAGTCCAAAATCCAGCCGGCTTGCCAGCCACCCAAAAGTTGACCCGTCACTCCTTTATTGTTGAAGAACTGTTTTCCGGGACCAATCGGCAGCTCGTAGGTTCCGCTTATTTTCAAGGTATTGGGCTCGTCAGCACCGGAAACTGCCCATTCTGCCTTCTGGTTGTATTTGTTCAACGCGGCCGCGGTAAAGCTGCTGAATCCGCTGCTGGTGTTATCCCATAACCTGGAGAGTGTGTATCCAGCCAGGAATGACAAGCCGTTCGTGAAGCGCTTCTCTGCCTGGAACTGCAAGCCTTGATAGTAGGTGGTACCGGAACCTTCAAAGTTGTTGAAGATGTAGGCATATTGCGGATAGGGCGATAGAGATTGCCCAACGGTCGCCGACCCCCCAAAGTCCTGGACAAAGTTGGGATAGGGCAACTTATAGCCCGCGGCCTGTGCCGATCCATCTGCAAAACTCAATTGAAGGTCATTTCCCAGAGCCAAGTATTTAGGATCGAGCTGGTTGATTCCATTCAACTGGCTAGGAAGATGAATGACGCGGTCGCCCACCCATGCAGCCTGTATGAATGTATTCCATGGCAACTCACGTTGCACGTTGACATTCCACTGTTGGCTGTACGGCGCATATCCGTCATTCCTGCTGAACGCATTGATCTGCGTACCGACGCCGAGGCCGGAGCTGAGTGGAGTCGGAGCGGGATTCGGCAGGGTGTTCGAGTCCCAGTTCCCGAATGACGAGACGTTGCCACCCGTGGTGCCACGAGTAAAGGAGCCGACCAGCAGATTGCCGTAGTTGACGGCGGTCTTGCTGGTGCCGTACTCGTATGCGCCGCCGTTCAGGAAGGCAACGGAGAAGCCGCCCTGGACCACCATCTTGGGGCTGACCTGGTAAGCAAAACCAAAGCGGGGACCGAAGTGGCCCCAATGGATGTCCGCGCGGGTAAAGCCAGCGCAGCCATTGCAGTTGCCGAACTGTGTTGCCGCACCGTTCAGGTTGCCGGCGGCTGCGTTTTTCCTGGTTGGATCGAAGAAGACGATCAGGTTGTTGTTTTCCGTGAATGGAACCTGAATGTCCCACCTTAGACCGAGGTTCAGTGTCAATTTCGGCGATAGTTTGATGTCGTCCTGTATATAAGGCGAAACCGCCAGGTTGCGTAGGCGCAATTCCTGAGAGTTGCTGCGGTTTACGGAGTCGGGCAAGCCCAACAGGTAACTGGCGAACGCGCTGCCTGTACTGAGAGTGTTGCTTGGGTCTGCAGTAGTGATGGGGTTGAAGTCGAATGCACCACCCTCGGTCTGGTCTTCGTTGTCATCCTGGTAGGAACGTCGGATATCGATGCCGAAGTTGAAGGTGTTCCGCCCGTGACTCAACAAATAGTTGTTTTCGATCGCGATACCCAGCTTGCGATTAATGGACTGCAACCACGCGCCAGAGGTACCCCAGTTGGTTGGGGCATGCACCCCGCTAAAGACGATGTTGGCTGGAATGATGCCGTCCGCAACAGCAGGGAAACTATATTTCGTCTGGTTGAATTGATTGTTGATCTCTCCGATCCAGCCGAAACCTGCGGTCATGATGAGGTTGCTGCTAAGAGCATTGCTGTAGGACAGCAGGAAACCGCTTCCAGTCGACGGGTTGAACTTCTGACTGTTCAGCGGGTTAGGCGCGACGACTAATGGATGGTTGTCAAAACTATAGCTGCTGTAAGTGTTGCGCCATTGGCTGTAATGCAGACTTTGCGTTGGAGTCAGCGTCTGATCGATGGTGAAGCCCCATACATGCTGAATCTGCGGGTTGACGAAGGGCGCATAGCTCTTGTTGCTGTCCAGTCCGCCAATGCCGCTGCCCGGACGGTCTGGGTTGGGCAGGTATTGCAGGAGCGATGTCGAATTTTTGCTGATCCGAGTGGGATCGATGACGTTCGGCCGGCCATGATATTGGAACTGCTGACCGGTCGTAGGATCGAAGATGGGAATCAGCTTGCCCGTACTGCCGTCCACAAAGTCGCTGAAATCGCCCGTCTTCTCCAGCGCGGTGGGAACGGTCGAAACATCTGTGTCTTCGTTGTTCTGCTTGAACCACTCCTGGCTGTAGTGGAAGAAGGTCTTGTCACGTCCGTTGTAGACCTTGGGAATCCAGATAGGACCGCCGAGCGTGAAGCCGTAGTTATTCTCGTGGTTCGTTGGAGGATGCGTTGAACCGCCCCACGACGGTCCGTTGAAGAAGCCAACCGAGTCGAAGAGGCTGTTGCGGTTGATCTCGAAGAGATCGCCGTGATACCGGTTCGTGCCCGACGCCATCTGGTAGGTAAGGGCGCCCTGGCCCAATCCGTATTGTGCGGAAAATGTGGACTGCTGGACGCGAATCTCCTGCACCATTTCGAAGGGCGGATTGAAATTGGTTGTGTAGCCTTCCGTCTCTGGCTGCGGCGCAGGGATGCCGTTGTAGATGATTTCCTGCTCGAAATCGACGCCCCCGCTGACGCGATGGGAGAAGGTGCTGCCGGTCGTGCCAGGCGCAAGGAACTGCAACGAATCGATTTGGCGGCCTCTTCCTGACACTTCGTTGGGGAGGGCCTGCACGACGACGGGCTCGATTGTGGAGCCCAGTTGCGGCTGGGTCGTGTTCAAAGCAATCTGCTGCGCTTCCACTTCAACGGTATCCGTGACCACGCCATTACTCAACTCGACGTTGATGGTGGCTGTGACCGTGACCTCAACGTTGACGTGGTTATGGATTGTCTTCTTGAATCCGCTCTTCTCCACCGTGACTGTGTAGGATCCTGGGATGAGGCCGGTGAAGGAATAGGTTCCAGATCCGGTCGTCACCGTCTTGCTGGACACCGAAGTGCCCTCGTTCACGATAGTCACATTGGCATCGGGAACGACGGCGCCGGATGCGTCCGTGACCGTTCCGGTGACACCGGCGTTGGCCTGACCCCAGACGCCACGAGCGGCAAACAACACGAGGCACAACGTCAAAAGCTGGATTGCAAAACGGATGGATAGACGTGGCCTGCCACGGTCCTTGGATATGGGTGTCACAACCGCCTCCTGAAACGCTAAGTCGTTCAAATCAGTCACTACTTTTTTGAGCCGCCGTTGGGACGGTCTCCTGTGGGTCCCGGGTATTCCCTGTGATAACGATCCCACCAGAAAATCAATGGACATTACCCTAGCTATTTGTATTTCTGTATGTCAAGCAAAAATCCACAGATAACTTTCCAGGTGTCGCTGAACATTGGGCCGTTCAACGTTAAGAAGCTGAACGCACTGGCTTTTTTCATCTCAGCGTTCGGCTTCAGCGCACCTGCAACAGAGACTCTGGATTATCTCCTTAGTAAACATTTTCTGGTGACGTTCCCATCACATGCCATCATCACAGCCCGATCGCATCGAAGAATTTCCCTCGTTACTGACAAGGAAATCGATTCTGCCCGTCAGTGACACGAGCAGCAACGTCCGTTATCAAGTTGCATTGTCACTGCTTCGATCGCCAGTGGGTCAGAGCGCGCGATGCCACGCAGTAAGATCATGCTTTCCAGGCGTCATGGAATCATCCCGCGCCGTTGTCACATCCCCGGGGGTCTCAATTTTGCTCCACAAGGCTTCACATCGACATTCGGCTTCGCTGCTTTTCTGTGTCGCTGCGGTGATTGCCTCGCTGGTTATGCATTCTGAGGAGCCGCGACAGCATTGGTCGGCCAAGTGGATCTCGCATCCCACCGCGCCGCTGCGCGAACCAATCGTGCTCCATTTTCGTAAGTCGATCGAACTGCCCGCCGCTCCGCAGCACTACATCGTCCATGTCAGCGGAGACCGCAGATTCCTCTTCTACGTCAACGGACAGCGCATCGGCGTCGGCCCCGCAGCCAGCGACCTGTCCCACTGGCGCTATGGGTCGTTCGATCTCGCTCCCTCGCTCCATGCGGGCCGGAACCAACTGACCGCAACCGTGTGGAACTTTGGCATCTACTCGGCAATTTCACAGATATCAGATCGCACCGCCTTTATGGTGCAGGGTGACACGCCCGAGGAAGCCGCAGCGGATACCAACGAAAGCTGGTCCGTGGCGGAGGAGCCTGGGATCGCGGTAATCCCACGCGCAAACGATGGCCGCGGCGATTACATGGCGGCAAGTCCGGGCGAGGCCCTGGATGCCGCGAAGTACGGTTGGAACTGGCAGCAGCCCGACGATAGATCGCTTCAGTGGCAGCCTGCCCGTACCGCGATGCGCGAGGATGACGGATCCGATGCAGGCCAGGCGGCGTCTGAGTACGACGTCGCGAACATTCCATGGCGCCTGATGCCCGATCCTCTGCCGCAGATGACTTACAAGGAGGAAAGCCCGGGAACGATCGTCCGGGCTGGATTGGCGGATGCGGCAGCCTCCGGATTTCCGCAGAGCCCCCTGACGATTCCGCCGCATACCACTACCCAGGTGCTGCTCGATAGAAAAACGCTGACCACCGCCTACCCTGAGGTTACGTTCAGCGGCGGTCGCGGCTCGCGCATCGTCCTTACCTACGCTGAAGCGTTGTACGACGCGCAGCTCAAGAAAGGTAACCGCAACGACATCGCAGGCCGGCACGCGATCGGTTTTCACGACATTGTGCTGCCCGACGGCAGCCAGCAACACATCTTTGAGCCTTTGTGGTGGCGCACCTGGCGTTACATGCAGATCGACATCGAAACCGGCAACGAAGGGCTAACGTTGAATCATCTGGGGGCGCATGAAAGCACGTATCCGTTTGAACAGCGCGCCATCTTTGATTCAGGTGATGCCGACTTGCAGCATATCTGGGAGATCGGCTGGCGCACGGCGCGGCTCGATGCACACGAAACCTACATGGATACGCCGTATTACGAACAGTTGCAGTACATCGGCGATACACGTATCCAGGCGCTCATTCCCTACGCCGTCACTGGTGACGATCGGCTGGCGCGGCAGGCAATCACCGCCTTCGCCAACTCCCACATTCCCGAAGGACTGACGCAGAGCCGATATCCCAGCAGCGTGGAGCAGATCATTCCGCCGTTCTCGCTCTATTGGATCGGCATGCTGGACGACCTTTACTGGTATCGGCCGGATGCGCAGATGGTCACCGCGAATCTGCAGGGCACACGTGATGTGCTGGCATGGTTCTTTCACTATCTGCAGCCGGACGGATTGCTACGCGAACCGCCTTACTGGAACTTCGTGGATTGGGTGCCGGAGGGCCAGAAGATCCCTACTTATGACGCACACGGAGAATCATGCGTGCTTTCGCTGGAGCTGATTGGCGCCTTGCGTGACGCTGCAGAACTGGAGCGCGCGCTCGGCAATCCCGCGATCGCCGCATCCTATGACGCGCGACTGAAGCAGATGCGCCAGGGAATTTACGAACATTGTTGGTCAACGCAACGAAAGCTTCTCGCCGATACACCGGACCGCACCGTCTTTAGTGAGCACGCAAACATTCTCGGTGTCCTCTATGACGTGATTCCGAAAAGTGAGCAACAGGCAATCTTGCGGCGCATTGTGAATGATCAAGAGCACTTAACGCCGGCCAGCTATTACTTTCGGTTTTACCTGGCCCGTGCGCTGGAACACGCCGGACTCGGGGATTCTTATCTCTCTTCGCTAGCTCCATGGCGTGAGCTGTTGCCGATGGGCTTCAGCACCTGGCCGGAGATGCCTGGCGATTCCCGCTCCGACTCGCATGCATGGAGCGCACATCCGACCTACGATCTGCTCACCATCGTCGGCGGCGTCCATCCCGGAACTCCGGGCTTTCGTACTGTCAGGATCGCCCCGGAGCTTGGCGATCTGAAAAAACTCACAGTTCGCTATCCTCATTCTTCAGGGGAGATCATTGCGCACTACGAAGTGACAGGCACCGGTCTTCACGCCGAAATCACACTGCCATCTGGCCTTAGCGGCACCTTTGAGTGGCGGGGAAAATCACATCCGCTGCGTCCTGGAAAAACACCGCTGGACCTGCCGTAGAACATCTATTCCCGCAGCGGCTACTGCAAATGACGGGCGACAATAGGAAAGTTCGACCGACGACAACCAAAATTCCCGAACATTGACAATCAGGCCAAGCGGATTCCGATGCG
>Ga0193743_1000299_pt1 | contig 38778 bp, 29 predicted proteins | sample L2c2metaG_FD_143038 | JGI IMG/M metagenome (GOLD analysis project Ga0193743, IMG submission 143038) | Soil microbial communities from a riparian zone of the East river system, Colorado, United States - L2c2 | ecosystem: Environmental > Terrestrial > Soil > Riparian zone | place: USA: East River... | reverse complement strand
GACGATTCACGGGAGCGCCCCATCGGAGAGACGGCTGGTTTCAAGGATTACATTCGCTTCCGCAAACGGCAAGGATACAACTGGGTAAACATCATCGCTGCCTTTCCGAACTGGGACGCCGACGGCAAACCCTGGCATATCGTTATGAACGATCCCGAGAAGACAACCATCCGCTCGGCTTGGCTGGAATTCGGAACCGGCCAGGATGCGCGAACCGGCACTGCGAAAAATATGCGCAACGAAGGGGGCCGGCCGTTCGCGTTTCCAGGCAAGGTTCCAGGATATGAAGATGTTTTCCCCGATCTGAATCGCATCAATCCGGAATATTTTAGGTACCTGGACCGAAAAATTGATTATCTGAACGAACAGGGCTTCGTGCCCTTCATTGAAGTTTCACGGCGCGATGCGAGCGAAGTCTGGAAAAAATATTATGGCTGGCCGGAGTCTTACTCGCGCTTCATCCAGTACGTTTGGTCACGCTATCAGGCAAACAATACGGTGCTGAGCCCAATCCACCTGGACATCATCCAGGAAAGCATCACAGTCCCCGAATTCGTCCAGGCTATCGAACTTGTTTTTCAGAAGTTCGGTCCCCCTCCGTTTGGGAACCTGCTATCGGCAAATGCTAATCCCTCCACGTTGACGAACTGGGGACAAAACTCCTGGGTAACTCTCCAGCAGACCGGAAACAAGCGCGAACACGAATATTACTGGTACTTGACGGAAATTTTTCGAGATCCCAATCCCAAACCGGCTTTGAATGGCGAGCCTTATTATGCCGGATATGTCGATGCGCGCGGCCAGAATGGTGGTTATCGGTTTGGAGCACAAGGTGGTACCGCGAAAGATGATCAATTTGTACGATCGGCCATGTATGGCAGCGTTCTTTCGGGCGGCTTAGCCGGCCATGTTTACGGAGCTGAGGGAATCTGGGGCGCCGATATAGAACCCAGCGCTCCCCTCAAAATGTGGGATGCGTTCCAATGGCAATCCGGAGCGCAAATGAAATACCTGCCTGACTTTGTCTTGTCTGTGGGCAAGCGCTATCAGGACCTTGTCCCCGATGAAGATCTGGTTGTGCCGAATAAGACGCATATGGTGAAAGGCTACGAGGGATGGGCATACGCGGCGCGAACCGCTGACAAGAATATCTACCTTGCTTATTTCGAGAAGGGCTGCCTTCCCAGTCTGGTCAGAGGAGCACGAGTGATGAGCCTCTACAGAGCCAAGTGGTTCGATCCGCGCACGGGCGCCTGGTCCGATGTGGGCCCAGGCCAAGTCGCTACGGATAATATCGGCGAGATTCATCTTCCGGCTTTCCCTTCCGACAACGATTGGGGTCTGAATCTGACTTATGTCGGTCCCGCCCCTTTACCCAAGCACTTTTAACGGCAGCGCCCTTTGCTGCCCATAGACAGCGGCTGAACCTTGCTGTCTTTCGTGCACGCCCAGCTTTCCTTCCGCCACACCTTGCGAATATTGTCAAGTATTAGTCACAGTAGACAAAGTGGTTAATGGTGATGTCGAAACAAAAATCTTCTTGACAAGTAGTCTAGTGAGCAGCATTTTGTACGTGTTTGCCGAATAAGGCCCCTGTAGGAGGAAACGAAATGCGTTGCTTCGCCCGCTACGTCGCTGCTGCCCTTTTGACTCTCAGCGCTACAACTGTAAATGCAACCACGTTCAGTTTCGTCTCTGATCCGTTCGCCGGGTCGGATGCCCTAACCACACCAGGACGACAGATCGTGGGAGGTGAACCTTCCATCTCTTTCTCGCCTGCATCGGATGTTTTCGCGTTCGACCTGGCAATTTTGGCGTAGGGAGCCAGATTCATTTCGCCAACGATGTCGTAAACAACTTACCAACCAACGGCGTGAACGCCATCGTGCTGCAAACATTTGATAACGACGCCAATCCGATGACACCGTTTGGCGCTGGTAACGCTGCCAGCCTTATTGCCGGCCAAATCACGTCGTCAGATCCGGGCTTCTTCATTTATTTCAACAGCGGGCTCAACTTGGCCCGGCTGGTATTTTCAACGGATCTGGGCGACAGCACTGCCGATCTGAAGATCCTCGCCCGCATGACAAACCTTACCGGTCAGGCTGGCCGTGACGCGATCCCCACGTTCACTGCGTCGAACTTCGCCGCTGTACCAGAGCCTTCCAGCTTTCTGCTGATAGCGGCGGCTGGCACGTTCTGTGCCTGTGGCTACACGCGGCGGCGCAAGCGGGATTGTGACTGAGGGTAAAGGTCTCATTTAAGTCTAAAGCTCGTGACGAAAAGCACGTTGACACCAGAACATGGTGGCAACTTGCTTTTCAGCGAGTGAGCGGACAAACCGAGTAACAGCGGCGGGTCATCACCATGTAACCAAGTTCGCTTACAATTATCGGCGACGGAGAAAACATTCATGAAAAAAGTCGCGATTATTGTTGGCGCAGCCGCCCTGACTGCGTTGGCCGGTTTGCTCCTGGCCGAATTGCCGCCCAAACACGCCGTAGCCAATGAAACGGAAGCGAACGGCCAGAAGGTTTTGCCGAACGGCTGGCGCATCACTCCGGCGGGCCACGCAATTCCATTACCTGGAGACATGCCGTTGAAAATGTTGTTCACTCCAGATGGCAAGAATTTGTTAGTCAATACCGGCGGCTATCACGATCACACCGTCAATTTAATTTCACTGCAATCGGGCGCTGTGACCGCAAGCGTCCAGGTGGCGAAGGACTGGGCGGGTCTCGCCTACGATTCGGAATCGGGAACCATTTATGTTTCCGGCGGCGGAGCCGGCACTCCAGGCTTCGCGGCGACTGCGAAACAGTACGGCGCCACCGACGCTGCTGTAAATTCCATTCACACCCCTATTCTGCGCATCCGTCTGGATCAAGGCAAGCTGATGCAGCAGGCTGGTGTAGCCATTCCCGGCCTAAGCGAGAAAGACCGCTACATTGCGGGGATCACGTTGGGCAAGGATCGTTCGATGTATGTGGTCAACCTGCAGAGCGACACGGTGTATCACCTGTCCCAAAAAGGCGAAGAGGTGTTGGCGACGGGAAAGACCGGCTACCGGCCTTACGCCGCCGTTTTCTCGCCAGATTTTAAAACGCTTGCTGTTTCTAACTGGGGCGATGAGTCGGTCAGCCTACTGGATCCGGAAACGCTGCAAGAAACCAAGCGGATTAAGACGGGCAGTCATCCGAACGAACTCTGCTTCGCCAAGGATGGCCGTTTGTTCGTGGCCAATGCAGGCGCGAATACAGTAAGCGTCATCGAGAAGGGCGTTGTGACCGAGACCATTCGCACCTCCTTGGATCCGAACGCTCCAGTAGGTTCGACTCCAGTGGCGTTGGCGATTACGCCCGACTCGCGGTTCCTCTTTGCCGCGAATGCCGACAACAACGATGTGGCGATGATCAGCATTGTGGAACACGGTGACTCCGAAGTGCTCGGATTCATTCCGACCGGCTGGTATCCGAGCGCCCTCGCTGTCTCTCCAGACGGAAAGCAACTCTTTGTTGGCACGGCGAAGGGAATGGGCTTTGGACCGAATGTACCGGCGAAGAAGGCGTCCTCAAGGCTTGGCCGCGGCAGCATGCCGTTTGATTACATCGGTGGTCTTCTAGGTGGAACCGTTTCGCGGTTAAACATTCCGAATAAAGATCAGTTGGCGGCCTATACGAAGCAAGTGCATGCCAATGTGCCGGTGCCGTCACGCTGGTACGACAAGCAAGAAGCGGAACGGGTACAACAGAATGCTTTTTCGAAGATCAAGCATGTCGTCTACATCATCCGCGAGAACCGGACGTATGACCAGGTGTTTGGCGATCTGGGTTTTGGGAATGGTGATCCGAAGCTGGTTTTCTTCGGTGAGGAAGTCACTCCCAATGCTCATATGCTGGTGAAGAGGTACGTGACGCTCGACAATTTGTACAGCGATGGTGAAGTTTCTGAAGATGGACACCAGTGGACGGACGCTGCCTGGGCGACTGACTTTACACAGAAAGCGTGGGTCACGAGCTATAGCCGGCGTGGCGAGCCTGAAGCCGATGAGCGGCTGACGGCGTCGCCGGCGGGTTATCTGTGGGATAACTGCGCGCGGCACAATTTAACCTACCGGGCGTACGGTGAAGGTTCTTCTTTCCGGTCTACACCGGACAGCGAACCAACAGTCCATGTAAAGGGCATGCTGGCCGATCATTTCAGTTTGGCCTGGTTGAAAAGCAAAGCGGTAAAGGATTCGCGTGACACTGATCGGGCACAGATCTTTGTCGACGAACTGAAACACGCCGAGGCGACCGGCCAGTGGCCCAATTTCATGGTGATGAGCCTGGGCGAAGATCATACGCAGGGGTTGCTGCCTGGCGCATTCACTCCTTCGGCGCACGTGGCCGCAAACGATCAGGCTTTGGGAATGATCGTAGACGCAGTAAGTCACTCAAAGTTCTGGCGCGAGACAGCAATCTTTGTGATCGAAGATGACGCGCAGAACGGCCCGGATCATGTGGATGCACACCGGACGGTCGGTCTGGTCGTATCGCCTTACGTGAAGCCTAAGAATCTCGACAGCACTATGTACACAACCTCCTCGATGGTGCATACGATTGAGCTCATTCTGGGTCTGCCCACGATGACGCAATTTGACCGGGCCGCAACACCGATGTACAACGCGTTTACGAGCGAGCCCGATTTCAGTCCGGTCGAGCGGGTCAACCCAAAGATCGACCTAATCACGCGAAATGCGCAAACGGGTCCCGGCGCAACGGCTTCCTTGAAGCTGGACTTCTCTGACTACGACCGCGCCGATCCCGACGAGTTGAATCGCATTCTCTGGGCAGCATTGAAGCCCGGAGAACCGATGCCGGCGCCGGTTCGCAGCGGCCATTTTCGCTAAAGCTAAAGTAAAGACAGAAGGCGGGTACCGGAGCAGCGGTACCAGTCACGTTTAAGTCACCACGCTTGGGAAGTATGCGTGCGTCGAACGGCGAACTTCCGCCACCTCCGCGGCATAGCTGGCTGCGTTTCGTAAGAGGCGGGAGTTCGCAGCGTGGATGAAAAATCAGTACTTTTGAGCGGGTGAGGCGTATTGTTGTCGTGTCGTGCGTAACTTCGTCCCGGAATTGTAATTCCGGAACGGACCAACGCGAGCGTAGCCATCGCCATCATTGTAAATGTAGGTGTCCGGCGCATGGTTCGAAAGGCAAATTGGAGGTCTTTGATGCCGTCCTCGATTTGTCCCGTCCCGCGTGCATGGCGGCATTCTTCCGTCACGCGCTCGACACCCAGCGCGGCGCGCGTGGTTGTCTCGGGAGATGCTCCGGCCGCGAGTTCGCGCTCAAAATAATCGTGCAATTCATCAGCTTGTGCAGGGGGGATATAGCGAACCTAGCCCAACTTGCAGGACGTCTTTGGACATCTGCTTTAACCGCTGCGCGAAAGCCCAGCCATGCATCGGTTCCGACTGCGTATCGCGCCAGGAGAATTCAGGTGGGTCAGCCTGGCAGAGACGAAGACATTGATAAGTTCAACACCTTTCTTCGCGACTGCGGCCGGCTAAGTATTCCCACATCGCATATTGACTTCCATCCCGGCAACACCTGCACGACTAAGATGATTGAGACGCGCGAGGCTATGCGGCTCGCGAGTTCAGCGTGATCGATTTTCGTGAGAAGGTCGAAAAACAGATGTTTGACCGACAGTACTCCGTCGATGACATCTGGGCGAATTACACTTACTTCCCCAAGGCCGTTCTGCCGGTCACCGAAAAGGCCAACGTTCTGCTGGCCCACCATCCGGGTGATCCGCCGCTTTCCATGATGAACGGCGTGGCGAGAGTCTTCATCAACTATGCGGGCTACAAACATGTTCGTCCCCGGAGCCTCAATTACAATTACGCAAGTTTCCGCCGGATTGAAGCGGCAAGATGACCAAAAGCCTTGACGCTGAACAGAGATGGCATGGATACGCTTTCCCCGGCGCAAGTGAACACTTTGCAGGCGAGACGCTTTCCCCGGTCCCGAAAATCACACTAGGGAATCTGTGCTTCGTCGATCTCTTCGTTCAGTAGTTCGAGTGCAGTGGAGTCATCAACTCGCTCGAATGCGTCAAAAGGTGACACGTGCCGAATCTTGAAACTCTCGGTGCTGTGGGATAGCAGAAACCCGCCGAAATCATCGACGAAATCTATTGATTGAAAGAGACTTTCCTTGTTGATAGATAGCTTATTTTCCGGGCAACTGATATCTTCGACGAACATCGACTTGGGGACTCTTCTCTTATGGTCCGCATTCTGCCAGATATGGCTTGCCATTAAATCGCCACTGTGCTGAAGCTGGTTGCGGGCCAGTGCGATTGCTCCATGCGTCGTCCCGCATCCATTCGTCTGCTTTGGTGTGAGCGGCGTAGTGTGCCAGTTGAATCAGATGCCAGCGAATAGCATCGATGCGCTGTTCTTTGGTGCTTCCTTGAAGGTCCCGGATCTTCGCTACTTGCCAACCCGCTCCCTAATCTTCCTTTTCGACATTGCGCCACTCTTCGAGAGCGAGGCGCACAGTTTAGTGGAACTCTTCCATCCCATAGACCCTCCTAACCAAGCTAGTAAACTAACTTGATCGGGAATTGGTGGCAGCTCTGGGGCTTGCTCTGCTATCCTGCCGGAATCAAGATGTGTACGTATTTTCGAAGACTCCGCAGTACCTTATTTGTAGTATGGCTTTGCGCGAGCGCAACAAACGCCGCTCCAGGTGCGGCGCGGCTGACTCTGGAAGACCTCCTTTCCGTTGAGCCAATCGGTGAAACCGCATTGTCACCTGACGGCAAAACCTTCGCTTTGGTCCGTAACGGTCAAATCGTCCTGATGCCATCCAGCGGCGGTTGGCCGGTCACGCTGACCAGTACTGCCGGCGGTAAGAACGGGTTGAATTGGTCTCCCGACGGAAGCGTGATCGCATATGTCAGCGCTGGAAGTATTTGGAGCGTCGCCGTGTCCGGCGGCACGCCCAAGCGCCTCACCTCTGCCGCTGCCGGTAGCGGAGATCCCAGAACCGCCGGCGATCGTAGTCCGCAGTGGTCGCCAAAGGGCAAGTGGATTCTGTACGAAACCGGAAGGCGCGGCCACAACAGCTTGATCGTGGTTCGCGGCGATGGGATGGCGACCAACTTCTTGAGCGATTCGAATGCCGACCAGGGTTCGGCGGCCTGGTCTCCGGACGGTTCTCAAATTTCTTACGTTGAGCGCACGCCTGAATACTTCAGCGGCAAACTTGCCGTGGTGAAATTCAATCCGGAGTCGGGCGAGGCAGCCAGCGACCCGCGCATACTCTACACCTCGCCCACGGATCGCGGAGGCGGTTGGTCGCTGCGAAATCCGCAGTGGTCTCCGGACGGCCGCTCTCTGGCCATCGTGCTGCAGACCAACGGTTGGGACAACGTTTATGTGCTGCCTGTCGCGGGTGGCGAGCCCAAAGCTTTGACTCATGGCGAATGGGAAGATGTATCTCCGAAGTTTTCCCCGGACGGCAAATCTATAGCGGTTGTTTCAAGCCGGGGCAGTTTGGAAGCGCGATCGATCTGGATCGCGCCAATAAATGGCTCTGAGCCGCACAGATTGGCCCGGATTCAGGATGCTGGCCTCGAGTCGGATCCGGAGTGGTCGCCGGACGGCAAGCGCATCTATTTTCATCGTTCCTCGCCCGTGGAGTCGGCCGATCTTGCATTCGTTGACCTAACCGGTTCCGGCCAGCCCGCCTATCTTACACACACGCTTCCCAAGAACCTGGAAGCGGCTTTGCGGCTGCCTGAGACCGTTCACTTTAAGAGCAAGGATGGGTTGGCCATCACTGGAATTCTCTACAAGCCCGCTGCCTTGAAAGCGGGGGAGCGGCATCCGGCAGTTTTGTGGATTCATGGCGGCCCCGAAGCGCAGGACAGCAACCGCCTGGATGTCTGGGCGCAGTATCTGGCGCAAGCAGGTTACGTGGTGTTGGAGCCAAACTATCGTGGCAGCACCGGCTATGGCGAAAAGTTTCGCAACATGAACGTAGAAGACAGCGGTGGTGGCGAAATGGACGATGTCGCCGCGGGTGCGCAGTACCTGGTGGATCAGGGTCTCGCGGATCCCAAGCGCCTGGCCATCGGCGGCGGAAGCCACGGCGGAACCATGGTCGGCTATGCGGTAACCAAATATCCGGATCTCTTCGCGGCGGCCATCGAACTGTTTGGCGTGGTGGACCGGACGACTTTTCTAGAACGCACCAATCGGCCCTCGGCGATTCGCTGGGCTATGAAGATGGGTGGCCCCCCGGCTGAGAAGCCTGAAGTCTATCGGAAGGCGGATATCTTGCTGGACGTTGAAAAGATAAAGACTCCGCTCCTCATCATGCACGGGGAAAATGATCCGCAAGTTCCTCCTTATGAATCGGCGCAGTTCACGCGTGCCCTGAAACAACACGGAAAAACTTTCTATTACTTCACTTATCCGGGCGAGTTACATGGTTTTTCGCAGCGGGAACACCGGCTGGATGCCTGGAGAAAGCAATTAGTCTTCCTGGAAAAATACACCCAGCCGAAATACGGATTAAGTAGCACATCGACGGATGACCTGTTACTGGAGCCGGCCAAGTCTCCCGAAGCACGGCGAACGCCCGCGGTAAGTCAATAGAAACGACAAATAAAACACTATATGCTTCGATTCATAGCTTTATTCCTGGCGGCAGTGTTCACGAGCGTTGCTGCCATTCCCACGCCCGAGAGCCATTTCGGTCATCCGATCGGCGTGGACCGCGTCTTACTAGATTGGGACCAGGTAGTCTCGTACTTTTATAAGCTTGGAAAATCCAGCCCATCCATCAAAGTGGAGGAAATCGGCAAGACGGCGGAAGGCCGGCCGTTTATTGCAGCTACCATTAGCTCGCCTGAAAACTTAAAGAACCTGGATAAATATCTGGAAATTCAACGCCGCCTGGCAGATCCCCGCCGCACTTCTCAGGCGGAGGCCGAGCAGCTGATTCCCCAAGCCAAAAACATAGTTCTCATCACCTGTTCCATTCACGCTACGGAAGTGGCTTCCACGCACACCGCCGTGGAATTTGCCTACAAGTTGCTGACTGATCAGTCACCGAAATTCCAATCCATCCGTCAAAACACTATTGTCGTTTTGATGCCTTCCATTAACCCGGACGGCGTTGACATCGTAACGCGCTGGTACCGCAAGACGCTAGATACTCCCTACGAAGGTACGTCGCCTCCGGAGCTCTATCATCATTATGTTGGCCACGATAACAATCGCGATTGGTACACGTTCTCGCAGCCCGAGACTCGCAACACTATCCAGGTCTATAACAAATATTTACCCGAAATTCTGTATGACGTGCATCAACAGGGCGCAAACGCTTCGCGTATCTTCGTTCCGCCATGGCTCGATCCCATTGAACCCAACATAGATCCAATCATCGCCCAGGAGATGAACCTGCTGGGATTGTCAGTCGCGACCGATTTGACCGCTGATGGAAAAAAAGGCGTGGCTGTGCACGCTGCATATGACTTCTGGAGCCCCGCTCGCCACTATCAGGCATTCCACGATGGCCTTCGCATTCTGACGGAATCGGCCAGCGCCAAGCTCGCAACCCCGATCACGCTGACGAAGGAGCAGCTCGATACGCACCCGCTCGGCTACAACGCGCAGGAAAGGAGCTGGAACCATCTCGAACCCTGGCCTGGCGGCACTTGGCATTTGCGCGACATTGTCGACTATCAGATGGTTGCCTTTGAATCCGTCCTGTACAACGCCTCTCTTCGCCGTGAAGATATGGTCCGCAACTACTATAAGGTTGGCCAGCGTGCCGTAGCGCGCACCACCCCCTACGCATTCGTAATTCCGGCACAGCAGCGCGACCCCGGCGCTACTCGCCACCTGCTCGAAATACTGAACTTCGGCATGGTGGAAATTAACAAGGCGGCCAACGGCGACCATGTGATCCTCATGCAGCAGCCGTATAGCAGCTGGGCGAAGGCGTTACTGGAACGGCAGGACTACCCCGATCTGCGCATGTATCCGGGTGGCCCGCCGCAGCGTCCCTACGATACGACGGCCGAAACCTTGCCGCTCCTCTTTGGTGTGGACAGTAAGGCGGTTACCACGCCCATCACTGGATCGCTGACCAAGGAAACGTTCCCTTTCGATGCAGCCTCTCTAACTGCGTTTAACGCTTCCGATACGGATAGCTGGGAGACGGCAAACAAACTCTGGAATGCCAATAAGCCGGTTTGGCGCAATACTAAGACGGGCGATTTTTCAGATGCGGACAAAGGGGATGGCTGGAAGAAATTGGCCAAACCGCGGGTTGCGTTGTACCGCAGCTACAACGCGGCCATGGATGAGGGCTGGACCCGCTGGCTGCTGGAAAAGTTCGGCTTCGCTTACAAAAATGTGAGCAATACCGATATACAAAAAGGCAGCCTCAAGCAGTCCTTTGATGTAATTGTCTTCCCGGATCAGGCCGCTCAAACAATCACTCGCGGTTTTAGAGAAGGAAGCATGCCGAAAGAGTACACCGGCGGCGTCGGCGACAACGGCATCGCAGCCCTGAAACAATTTGCGAGCGACGGCGGAACGCTGGTTTGCCTGAACCATTCCACCGACTTTTGCACCGAGAGTCTGGGCGCAGCCGCGACAAACGTGGTCGAAAGCCGCGTCGCGGCTGCCGGGGGAGACGAGTCTCACGGCGGTGCTGCTCCGCAAGGCGGTGGACGCCGTGCTGGTGGCGCCGGCGGCTTCTACTCGCCCGGATCTCTGCTAAACGTGAAGTTGAATTTGGATAGCCCGTTGACCCTCGGACTCCCGCAAAACATCGCCATCTGGAGTGAACAGAGTCCCGCGTTTACCAGCGATCAAACAGTTGTAGCCGCTTACCCAGAAAGTGACATTCTGGCCTCTGGCTGGTTACTGGGAGCAAACTTAATTGCCGGTAAAGCGGCGATCGTTGATGCCAAACTAGGCTCCGGGCACGTCATCCTGTTTGGCCTGCGTCCGCAATACCGGGCGCAAAGCTATCAGGCGTTCAAACTCTTCTTCAATTCCTTCGTAGCATACCGCTAGTTCACAGAGGGTAGGGCAGCCGGTCTTTGCCGTCTGCCCTACCTGACTTACTGCTCGTAACTGACAAAGGCAAACTTACTGGAATCCGGTGCCCACGAATTCACGTTAACCGTTCCCTGTCCACCGAAGAATTCCGCAATGGTCTGAATCGTAGCCGGTTTTAACTTCTTGCCGGGCAAGGGAATCATGCGGATCTTCACGTTTAGATGGTCGTTGTGGCCGGAGGTGCCTTTTGGAAAAGTGACAAACACCAACCATTTGCCATCTGGTGAAGCGTGCGGAAACCAATCTTCCTCCTGGTCGTTCGTAACCTGCTGCGCGTCTTTATCGTCCTTGCCGCCTCCGTTTGCCGGAATCCGCCAAATATCCCAACTGCCGGAACGATCGGAGTTGAAATAGATCCACTTCCCATCCGGTGAATATTCGGCGCCATCGTCGTAACCTGCGTTGGAAGTGAGCCGCTCCTGCGTTCCTCCCTCAGCGGGAACACGAAACAAGTCGAAGTTCTTGTCGCGCTGCGCCACAACGGCCAGCCAGCGTCCATCAGGTGAGAACCCATGAAAGTAACTGGGTGTCTCCGGTACGATCAATTTCGGTGTTCCGCCTTCCGACGCAACGACATAAACTTGTGATCCGTGTCCGGTCGCGCCAGAGGAAAGCGCGATCAGCTTTCCGTCGGGAGAAAACCCCTTGTCGTTATTGCACCTGGAGATGGAGCCAAGGTCGATCTTCTGCAATTCCGGATTCGCGGAGTCAACCGGCAATTTCCACAGATCGCCCTTGGTGTTGACAAGCAAAGTCTTACCGTCGGGGGACCAGTTTGGCGCCTCGATCAACTGATCGGCCGTGTAAATGACTTTCGACGACTTATCCCGCAGGTTGTAAACCGTGATGTGACTTTTCTTAATCTGGTTTGATTGCCTTCCTTGAATAATGAATGCCGCCGTTCCTAGGCAGACAATCGTCAGTAAAATGTGTTTGCTCATGCTGGTGTATAAAAAAAGTTCAAGGGCAGGCGCACGCTCTCGACAGAATCAACATTAGTTATCGCTTGCCCAATAGGCATTGTTGCCGATGTACCCCTTCTCGGGTAAAGTCGCCAGAATCGCGCGGCGCAACTTCAGCAGGTGTACTTCACCCGCCTCGCGATAAATTACCTTCCCGTCTGGAGCGATCACTATTGTGAACGGAACGCCGGAATCCCACTTCGAATCGAATGCCGCCTGCAGAGCGTAGGTATCGTCGCTGGAAAAGAGCAGGTTGCGGACACCCGAGTGCTCGTCTTTCAAAAACTTCAGTACATCCGCCTTCTCATCGGGCGTGTTGGTCGAGACGGTTACCAATTCGAAGTCGCGGCTCCGATACCACAGATAAGTGTCGAGCAAATCGTGAAACTCCTCCACGCACGGTCCGCACCAGGTGGCCCAGAAATTGATCATGAGGGTCTTGCCTGTTGGATTCGAACGCAGCTTCTGCAGAACTTCCGGAGTCGCCATCTCGAGGTCCACCGGTTGGGACTGGAACAGCTTTGTCTCGCGCTGCTTCATTTCCACCTGATCTTTCCATTTCGTAGCGCAACCGAAGACCGCGGTCTTCGGCACGGCGACCGGCTTGCCGGCAATCATGTCATCGAGTGCAGCGCGCGTGTCCTGCGTTTTCACCAGCGATTCGCGCTGGTTATTGTCTATGCGTCCCTCAAATTGCAGCTTGCGGTCCTTGTCGAAGATGAAAATGTGCGGCGTGGCCTTTGGCCCATACGCTTCCGCAGTGCTCTGCGTGTCGCCATCGTAAAGATACGGAAAATCGAAGTGACGGTGCTTTGCGCGGATCATCATGCCGTCCAGCGTGTCATCTACGTCCGTATAATTGAGCTCACGAGCCGATGCGGCAGCGGGCGCATTCGGTTGGATAGCCACAAACCCCACACCCTTCGGCCGGTACTCCTCCACCAGGCTTTTCACTCGGCCCTCATACAATTGCGCGGTAGGGCAGTGGTTACAAGTGAACAGGATCGCCAGAAATGGAAAGTTCTTATACTCGCTTAGCTTGTGCTTTCTGCCATCGACGCCCGGCAAATTGAAATCGGGAGCCTGGGAACCGATGGCCAGCGTCGGGTGCGCCTTCTCCTCCGCTGCTACTTGAGCCGCGTGTTCCGCGCGGCGCTGGGCATCGCTCTGCGGCTGTTGCCCCAGTATCGTGGCCGGCCCAATCAAAAATCCAAATGCTAATCCAAGCGCCGTCCAACGTTTGTGAAGTCGTCTCATACTCTGTAAAATCTCCTCGCCATACTGAATGTTTCCTGTCCCGAAATAATACTTGCGGCATCAGAACAAAAGCTTCAAGGCGAGCCCGAGCTGCCGCGGCGTGCCTACTGTTCCACTGATCACGCCAAAGGACGAACTGCCAAACGCCGCCGCTGGATTTGCGAAGCTCGGCGTATTAGTAATATTGTAGGCCTCCGCGCGAAACTGCACCTGTATTGCTTCCTTGATCGGAATAGATTTAAACAGCGAAAGATCAAGATGCCGGTTGGGTGGCCCATAAAGAATGTTGGGTCCCGAATTGCCCGCGGTGTAGAGCGCCTGGGGTGAAAAACAAGCGGCATCCAGCCAGTGAGTGATGACGGGGTTTGTGGCATATCCGGAGCAGCCGGCAAGCCGGTTTGGCCGGTCGGAAACCGCTACGCCGCCAGGTTGTGTGGCCGCGCTGGATATGTTCTCCCGCGGCGTGGCATTGGTCACCGTAAGCGGCAAGCCGCTCGCTACAACCGCGATCGCATTCAGATCCCAACCGCCGATGACATGCTTCAAGAACCCATTTGACACCTTGTCGAACGGCAGCCTGTAATTCGCCGTGAACGTCCAACGGAGGCGGATATCCGTCCCAGTACTGCCGTGCTCCAGGCTCCAGTTATTTATCAACTGCCCCGGAGCGCCGCCGGTGAGCGCGTGCGCCCACACGAAGTTGGAATTGATGGTCAGTCCACGATGCAAACGTCTCTCAAAAAGCAGCTGCATGGAATGGTAATTCGCGCTATTGCCCGCTGTGAAGTACGAGATGGTGGAAATGTTTGGAAACAGGGAATAGTAAGGACGCCGTATATCCACATTCCCCGGACCGGGCAACGGCTGATCTATGTTCGGGGCAAGAATCGCGTGGCGCGTCAGTGCAGCCACATAAGCCGCGCTCACTACGTTACCGGCGAATTCTTTCTGCACGGTTAAGTTGTACTGCATGACCCGGGTGGACCGGAAATCCGCCGCAACGGCAATCAGGCCCGTAGTTGGATTCGTTAGGGTCTCGGGCTGCGGGGGAGGGAAGCCCTGCGCCAGCGTATGCGTGGGGAAGATCTGGTCGTTGATGTACGAATAGCCGTTGGTGAACGGCGGATTCTTCAGAAGGCCGTTGGAATTCGCATTTTCGGGAACATACGCGATTCCAAAGCCGCCGCGAATCACCATGCTCCGCATCGGCGTATAAGCGAAGCCGAAGCGCGGCGCGACGTTCGAATAGTCGGTTTGCACGCCCGCCGTATTCGATACGCCGTTCACTCCCGCCACGATAATTTTATTGGTGGATGGATCGAAATTAGAGATTTGGTTGTTTACTTCCGTCAGCGGCGTGAACACGTCATACCGCAGCCCCAGATTCAACGTCAGCTTGCGATTCACCCGCCAGTCATCCTGGAACCATACATTCGGCTCCCACATCCGGTAGCCGTTCCAACCCAGGTTTTGGTTGAGCTGCCCGACGGAGGGATAATCCAGAAGCCAGGAAGCAATCGCATTTCCGGAGACGACAGCTCCGGAGGGGTCATTCGTGGCATTTCCGTCGAAGTTGAACGCCCCGCGTGGATACGAACTTTGTGTATCGATGACTTGCCGTCGAAGCAAGGTCGCGCCCATGCGTAAGCTATGCGCGCCTCTCGTCCAGGAAAGCGAGCCGGTATAAGCAAACGTATTTTCAAACTCGATCAGCGGAATAAAAGAAGCGCCTCCCAGGGTTTCATAACCTGCCGGTTGCATCAGCGGCAGCCCGGAACTGACTTCGTCGTGGTTGGCGCCGGGAATCCCGAACTGTGTCGCCAGATTCTGTCCCAAACCCACCGGCTGTGAATTTAAAGCAAAGCGCTGGAATGCGGCCTTGAGCTCCAACAGAACCGCCGGAGTGAAGATATGCACATAATTTGCCTGGACCGCCTGTGACCGTTGCAGCGCTGTTCCGGGAAATACGCCCGCATTCCCGCCCGGGTCGATTCCATTCACCGTGGGAAAAGCGCCCGGTGTATAGGTCGTGCCGTCATTGTACGAATAGCGGCCGAAAAACGTGTTCAACTCGTTAAAATGATGATCGACCCGAATGTCGTACGTGTCGTAATTCTGTGTTTTCTTTAAAGCCGAGGAGTAATTGTTGACCAGGCCGCCGGTTTGCGGGGCCGGATACAGGTTCATGAAGTTCGTCGCCACCGGACTAATCCGGCTGGTGGGTATGGTGTTGTTGGGAAAGGCCGTTCGAATAAACGAACCCGGCTTGCTGGGATTTGGCGAAGTCGTATTCGGATCGTAGATCGTCGCGACGCCGTTGTAATTCCCGTTTCGCATGGCCAGCGTCGGGATCGTTGCCGTGTAGGTCTGGCCCTGGCGCAGGAAATAGCGCTCATAGTCGAAAAAGCCGAATGTCTTGTTCCTCTTAATCGGTCCGCCGATGCTGCCCCCGAAATCGTTGAAACGATACGGCGGATTCACGCGGGCAAAGAAGTTCCGTGCGTCCATCGCGTTGTTGCGCAGGTATTCATATAGTGTGCCGTGAAAAGCATCGCCCCCTGACTTGGTAATAATGGAAACTACGCCGTTGGCGGAGCGGCCGATGGATGCGTCGAAGTTATTCGTCAGCACCCGGATTTCGGCAATGCCGTCAACCGAAGGCTTCACCACGATATCGTTCTGGATGCGTTCAAAATTGTCCATGCCGTCCAGAAGCCAGTTGGGCACGCTGGCTCCGTTAATCACCAGGACAGAGCTTTGCCTGCGGTCATCGGGCCGGTTGCCGCTCAGGGTATTGCTGGCCAGCCCCTCCGTGGCGCCCGCGGTCAGTTGCACCAGCGTCATAAAATTACGGCCGTTCAGCGGAAGATCCTGCACTGCCCGCGTCGTCACCAGTGTCCCGAAGGTCGCACTATCTGTCTGGAGCGCGGGAGCTTGCCCCTGTACTTGCACGCTGTCGCTGACGGCGCCCACCTGCATCGTGACGTCTTCGCGCGCCTTGTCGCCCGAGGCCAGCGTTAGTGCAGCTATCTCATATGTCTTAAAACCTGGCGCCTCCACTCGCAGCTGGTAGTGCCCGATCGTCAGCGCGGTAAAAAGGTACTCACCGCTCGACGAGACAGGAGCCGTTTGCGTAAGATGTGTGTCCAGGTTCTCGAGCGAAACCTTCGCGGACTGCAACACGCCACCGCTGCTATCGGTGACCAGCCCCCTAATTTCCGCGCTGGAAATGACTTGCGCGCGAATGGGAAACACGGCACAACAGAGTAAGAGAATTCCTGTAACCCCACGGTGAACATGCACGGTTCACCTCCCTGGTGCAAATCATGCGGCGGCCAACGTGCATTTTCAAGCCGCCTCTAGTTACAAAACGTTAGGAGACGGGGATTTCGACGCGTAACGGTCGGCTAACGGGTGATAGAATCTCCGCTAGACCAAATGCGGACCCTGCCGGAACACACGCTTAGTTCTGAAGAGAAGCAGCAGGCTGTGGAATTGGTCTTGCGCAGCCAGGTGCTGGCACGCGCCGACCAGCTGAGGAAGTTCCTTCGCTATATTTGCGAAATGGAAGACGCCGGCCGCGCGGACGAGATCACGGAGTATTCCATCGGTACGGAGGCGCTGGGCCGCCCGCGCGACTATTCTCCGGCCGCCGATTCCGGCGTGCGTGGCCGTGCCCATGATTTGCGGCAAAAGCTGGAGCAGTTCTACGAAGTGGAGAACCCTCACGCAAAGATCCGGATCGGCCTCCGGAAGGGTTCCTATACACCCTATTTTTACGAAACGAACCCGGCGCGCGAAGAAGCAGCATCCTCCTCCATCAGTCTGGTTAGCCCTGCCCCCGCGCCGGTACTCAATCCGCCTGCTGACTCCTTCTTCAAGCGCTTCGGTTTGAATCTGCTGCTTGTGGCGGTCATCATCGGGCTCTGTGCGCGATTGTTCTTGTTTCAGCCGCCAAACAGGCTCGACCCGATTTTCGACGAGTTCTGGGGTTCCATGGTCGGCCCGGGGAGTGATCTCCTTCTCTGTCTGGCGACTCCGCCGTCGCTACTCATTAAGTCCTATCAGGAACCCCCTCGTAAAAACACATTCAAGCTGATTTCCCCCGAGAACAATCCCTGGTCTTCGCTTCTCCGGCTGCCTGGCGCCGGCTGGCAGCCCTACATGTACTTCTCCGGCGAATCCCCGCTTTTTGGAGACGCCGAATCCGCGGTTCTCGCAGCACAAGTGGTAGCTGCCGGAGGTGGTTCGGTGGACTTCCTCCCGGAAAACACCTTTCGCCCGGCCGCCTTGCGAAATCGGAATGTCCTTTTAGTGGGGAGTCCGAGTTACAGCACCTACGCGGCTCGGATCTTAAGCAATACTCCGTTCACGATTCGCGAGGACAGCCAGATCGGCGAAGAAGTCATTCAGGAACGTTCTTCCGCGCCGAAGAACCGGCAAGTATTCGTTCCCAAGCGTAATGAGGCGGGAGACCTGGTATTGGTGTACGGCCTCATTACCGTCTTCACCAATCCGGGCCCTTCCGGTCGAGATTCCCGTACGGTGATTGTGTCTGGAGTGACCGGCGCGGGTACATCGGCGGGCATGCACTTCTTTGCAAGCCCGAACGGCCTCCGTACCCTTCGAGAACGTCTCCGGCAAGACCGCGTTACAGCGGTGCCGCCGGCCTATCAATTGGTAATTAAAGGAAGCAGAGATCGCGCCGTGCCTCTTAGCTGGGAATTGGCCGCCTACCGGATTATGCAGCATTCACCGGCGCTGGAATGACCACGCTCGCCTAATGAGCGTTGAGATACTGCTGAAAGAATTCGATCGCTGCTTTTTCCGCGATCGGCCGCTGAGCGAACGTGTCGCCCAGCTCCATCGTAACCGGCTTCTGACTATTAAAAGCCGGCCAGTGTGCCAGCCCCTTGCCGTTGGGATCTCCCGTATTGATGAAGTTCACCCAGTAGCTTCCGAGCGTTTTGGCAATTTCGTGATCTTGGGCCGTCCACGGCCGGTCTGCCTTGCTCAGCGATTCGAAAACGTAGGGAACTTCGGACGAATGGAACGCACCATAGCGGGCGCTATCGGGTCCCGGCAGCGCGTGAGTCCAATAATAGGTGAATACTTTGGTCTTTCCGGTCCTGGCGCGATCTGCCGCCCAGAGATACATCGAAACCAGATTTTGTTCGCGTGCGCTGGCTTTCTGTGAAGCGCTCGCCTGTGCATCTGTTGCAGCGGGGTAAAGCTGCAAAAATGCATCGGTCCGGTCTCCGAAGCGTTTCCGCATCCGTTCCCGCCATTGCTCCGCCGGAACCTTTCCATAATCAGCCTGGGAGGATGCTTCATCCGCCGTCCAGCCCGTTAACGTAGGCACGTCGTTCTGTCTCCCGGCCGCAAAGACCTCATTGACAGGCGCGGTCAGCACCCACCCGTCTATGATGGGGCGAAACGCGAAAGAAGGGCCGTTTGCTGCGTTTGGCAGTAAATCCTGCCACGGCTTGGCGCGCAGCTCTTTTATGGAGTGCGAATCCTTACTTACGGCGAATTTCGCGCCTTGCTCTTCGGCCTCGGAAAGATTGACCGGCCGGCTGCCCGTAGCAGCGGAAGCAACATTGGATCCGCTCTCCACTATTGCGCGCTGAAACAATCCTTTGGCCAGCGCAGACGCTGTAAGGTTATGCACGGAAGCCGCCCCCGCGGATTGTCCGCCGAGCGTCACCCGTTCAGGATCACCTCCAAAGGCCGCAATGTTCTTGTGCACCCATTCGAGCGCCGCGATCTGATCGAGCGTTCCGTAGTTGCCCGAAGACTTGTGCCTCGATTCCCGCGTCAGGTCCGGATGAGCCAGGAACCCGAAGACGCCCAGGCGATAGTTCAGTGTGACCACAACCACGCCGCAACTGGCCAGCTTTTCGCCATCGTAGAGCGGCGCCGCGGTGGAACCTTCGGTGTACCCGCCGCCGTAAATCCACACGAAGACCGCGCGCTTTTCGTTGGCGGCTTTCGCGCTTGTCCAGACGTTGAGGTAAAGGCAATCTTCGCTCACCTCGTTGTGCGCTAGGAACTCGTACGTCCAAGGCTTGTGCTCTTGCGAGATTTTCTGAACGCAACTACTCGAGAACCCTTCGGCGTTCTTCACTCCTTGCCAAGCGACCGCGAACTCGGGCGCGCGCCACCGCAAATCGCCAACCGGCGGCGCGGCGAATGGTATCCCTTTGAAGGCGATCACGTCCGGGTCTGATCCCGGAACCCCGGAAACCAAACCTTTATCCGTGCGCACCGGTTGGGTAATGGCGGAAGTCAGCGGAAGCACCGCCACGGCGAAACAAATCAACAGTCGTAGATGCATGAAATGGAATCGGTCCCCCCGCTATTGTATTTGGCGAGGGGAGCTTGCTCACTTTCGAGCCATGCGCACCAATTCAGCCAGCTTCGCTTCCGAAGCGCCTGTATCCTCGAAATCAGTGGAAAGGCTGATCGACTTCCACTTTTCGTCACTGGCTGCCCGCTGTTCCGCGGCGAGGCCCGCCAGGTATACGGCATCACTGCCGAGCAATAGCCGCAGAGGAGGCTCTTCCATGCCGGCGATCTGCAGAATGACTTGTGCCGCCTTGGCGGGATCGCCGCGCTCCTTTCCTTGATTGCTGCGTCTCCATTCAATCAAAGCGGCGAAGGTGGGCTTGTATTCTTCGCGTATTTCGGCAATGGTCATGCTGCTGCCCCAATCGGTTCTAAACCCGCCCGGCTCCACAATCGTAACTTTTATGCCGAGGGACTGTACTTCTTTTGATAGAACCTCGGAGAACCCTTCGACGGCCCACTTTGCCGATTGATAAGCGCTAAGGCCAGGCGTCCCCAACCGGCCGCCGATGGAAGAGATCTGAATAATATGTCCGCTGCCTTGTTTGCGCAGCACCGGCACCGCGGCCTTGGTGACGTTCACAACGCCGTAAAAATTGGTTTCTATCTGCGCGCGGAAATCTTCGTCAGTAACGTCCTCAATCGTCGCCATATTGCCGTAACCGGCGTTGTTGACCACTACATCCAGACGGCCAAAGGCGTCAATCGCTGCCTGAATTGCATTAGGGGCTGCCGCCGGATCAGCCACATTCAACGCGACAGTGCGGACCTGCTTTCCATACTTCTGCACCAGATCGGCGAGCTGCGCCGGTTGACGGGCGGTGGCGACGAGCTTGTGACCGGCTTGTAGAACCGCCTCCGCAAGATGACGTCCCAGCCCGCGCGAACTTCCAGTAATAAGCCAAACAGTAGACATAAGAATATTTTTTTCAAAGAGTATGTTTAGGTGGAGAGCAGCCGGATATCCGCGCTCTCCAGGATTTTCTTCGGAGCGCCGCGCCGGGCGGCGTTCAGCATGGCGCGGCCGATCTGCTCCGTCGTCAGAATGAAATTGGGAAAAGCCGCCCTCAGCACCCGTAATAACGGTTTAGTAAGTACGTAGAAAAGGCGATACACGGTTGTCTTGGAGCGCGCCCCATGTAAGGGTTCAATGACGCCGGGCCGGAACATATAGGCGTCCCGGAAGGGCAAGCGCAGCAGCTGATTTTCAGTCCTGCCCTTCACCCGCGCCCACATGGTCCGTCCGTGCTCGGAGCTATCCGTGCCGGCGCCCGAGACATAGACAAAGGTCATATTCGGATTCAACCGGGACAAAGTCTCTGCCGCCGCCATGGTGATGCCGTACGTGACGCGCTCATAATCCGCTTCCTTCATCCCGGCCGACGAGACTCCAAGACAGAAAAAGCAGGCATCGAACCCCGAGAAATTGGCTTCGTTCGGAAAATGGAAGAGGTCCTTCTGAATCAGTTCCCGCATTTTTGGTTGCTGTACGCCTGTACCGGTCCTTCCCACCGTCTGCACCAACCGCACATCCGGATCGAGCAGGCATTCCCGCAGAACGCCTTGCCCCACCATTCCAGTCGCGCCGAAAAGAAGTACGTTCATGCTGACCACCTATCACAGTGATGTCTGAGTACTCACTCATGATCCAGGAATCTGAACTACTCCGCCGTAATCCCGTTCCAGAACAATTTGAATCCCAAGTTTCGGTATTTGTCCGCAGTCGCGCTGTTCGCCGCCATGAAGCTCATGGTTGTCTCCGCCAGCGCCTGCATGCTCGCCGCGATGAACGCCTGCGGAAAATCTTTGAAAAGATTCTGCGCGATTGCCTCATCGGCGGTCGCTTGGACTTCGGCAAATGGCGCTAAACCAGCCGCCTTTGTCTCGACGGTGAGCAGGTCCGACACCCCAAGCTGTGCCATTACTTTACGCTGATTCGGGTTGGCCACTCCCCAGTTCACATAGGCATCCCAGATGTGCCGCAGCCTTTTGCGGACATCTTTGTGCCGGGGAAACTCCGCCATCAGAACATCAGCCAGTTCCAGTTTAATCTCCCGGTACAAGGCATTTACCAACTCGTCCTTGGTCTTGAAGTAAGTAAAGAGCGTCCCTTCGGCGATTCCCGCCTCCTTCGAAATCGTCGCCGTCGGCGCGGCGCCAAGCCCGCGTTCCGCAAATACTTTCGTGGCGGCCGCTAAAATCGCACTTCGTTTATCGTCACTTTTGGGGCGTGCCAATGAACTCCAACTGTTAATGAGTGTTTACTCAATTATAATCCAGCCGCCCGGTTTATGCAATCCTTATGTCTCCAGCGTCCGCCGGTTCGCCTGCAGAATTTCATCCGAAAGCGAGGAGTTTGCGCCTGCCACGGTCCGAGCCAGGATTAAGGCCCCGACCAACTGCGACAACAATTGCGCCGCGCGCTCACGGGCCTCAGCCCTCGGTTTCGCGTTCGTCTCCGCCAAACGCCCCGCGAGAATGTCCAACTCTTCGTCGATCGCCTCGGCAAAGCTTGCCTGAACCTGCTCTCCATGCCGCGACGCATCGCAAGCCAGAGCCGCGAGCGTGCATCCCTCTGCCTTATTGTCACGGTGCGCCGGCGAGAGGTAGCTCGAAAGAAATTTCGGCAAGTCCGCGTCAACGAGCCTAGCGTTTGTTCGCTTCAATTCCATCGCCGCGGATTCGGCAGCCAGCGCTTCCTTGGAGGGAAAGTGATTGTAAAAGCCGCCTTGTGTAAATCCCGCCGCTTTCATTAGGTCGTTAAGACCGACGCCATCAAATCCCCGCTCCCGAAACAGGCGGCCCGCCGCGTTCAGGATACTCAGGCGGTTCTCAGCTGCTTTTTCTTTGGTCAGGCGCATTTGTTTGAATAGTTATAATGGCGATCACCATCATAACGCGTATGAGACTGAAAAACAAAACAGCCCTGATCACTGGCGGAAACAGCGGCATCGGTTTGGCTACGGCCAAGCTGTTCGTTGCGGAAGGCGCCAAAGTTGCAATAACCGGACGCAATCAGACTACTCTTGATGCCGCAGCCAAAGAGCTTGGCTCCAATGTAATCGCCATCCAGGCCGACACGACTGATGTGCAGGCGACAGAGAGAGCCGTGGCCAAAGCTGTCGAGAAAATCGGCAACCTCGATATAGTCTTCGCGAACGCGGGAATCGGTGGTCAAACTCCGATTGGAAAAACAACTCTTGCGGCCTTCGAACAGGTTCTCAAAACCAACCTGACCGGCGTATTCTTTACTGTGCAGGCCGCCGCGCCACACCTGAATGCCAATGCCTCCGTGGTGCTGAACGGCTCTGTCCACGCCGTTCTTGGTGTGCCCGGATACGCGGCATACGCCGCGACGAAAGCTGGCGTCAGGGCCATGGTGCGAGTGCTAGCGTCCGAACTATCGCCGCGCGGAATCAGAGTCAATCTCGTTACGCCCGGAGCAACCAAAACTCCGATCTGGTCGGGCGTGGCGCCTTCCCCCGAAGCGCTCTCCGGCTTGGAGCAGCACATTGTGAAAGGCATCCCTCTCGGCCGTTTCGGCGAAGCGGAAGAAGTCGCTAAGGCCGTTCTGTTCCTTGCTTCCGACGACGCCTCGAATGTACAAGCGGCGGAGATCGTCGTCGATGGCGGCGCAACAGGAGCTCCGTCAGGCGCGCCCATTTACCGCCAGTAAGCGCTACGTCATCGTTGCCGCGCCAGCCAGTTCTCCACCCGCGTTTGCAAGAGATCAAGCGGCATGGGGCCAGCGCTGAGAACCTCGTCATGGAAGGAGCGGAGGTCGAACTTCTTACCGAGCTGCGCGTGTGCTTTTTCGCGCAGCTCGATTATTTTCAACTGCCCGAGCTTATAACCCAGCGCCTGCCCGGGCCACGCAATATAGCGGTCTATCTCGGCTTGCTCAAGAAACCCCATGTGCTGCTGAAAGTAGTCCGCCATCTGCTGCCTGGTCCAGTGCTTGTAATGAACGCCGGTATCCACGACGAGCCGCACCGCGCGAAATAATTCGCTTTGCAGACGGCCCAGGTCGCTAGCCGGAGCCTGATAAAAGCCGACCTCTTTCCCCAGCCTCTCCGCATACAGGGCCCAGCCCTCCACGTAGGCGTTCATGACATCCGCCGATTCGCGATGAAACGGATGCAGCCCGGGACGTTCCAGTGTGATAGAGATCTGCATGTGATGGCCGGGGACGCCCTCATGGTAGGCCGTCGCTTCGTCGTCCAGCATGTCGTGCTGCGTTGGATCATACGTGTCCACCCACACCTGCCCGGCCCGCGAACCATCGGCCGATCCCGGTTGGTATTGTGTGGAGCTGTCCTTTTCCATATATGCCGGCACCGAGGTCACTACCAGCCGGTTCTTCGGCAGCAATCCGAATAATTGAGGCAGCTTCGGCTCCATCTGCGCTATATAGTGGCGGAAATTATCCAGTATCTGCTCTCGCGATTTCGCCTTCAATCTCGGATCGGCATGGACGGCTGTTGTGAAGCTCTTGGCATCCGGATAGCCCGCCTTCTTCGCCAGCGCGGCAATCTGCTTTTCGACCTCGGCCACTTGCGTGAGACCAAGCTGGTGGATCTGGGCCGGAGGCAGGTCCATACTGCTCTGCAGATGAATCGCAAAACGATACCGCGCGTCTCCATCCGGCAGCGACCAGATCCCGAATTCAGACCGGCCCTTCGGCGCATAGTTGCTGGATAGAAACTCTTGGAATTGTGTGTAAGCAGGACGCACTTCATTGTCCACCGCCGCCACAATCCCTTCCCGCAGGCGTTTGCGGTCGGCGGCCGCGAAGTTTGCGGGAATATGCGTCGCCGGCGCGGCAAATGGGTTTGCAAGTCCCCTGGCGCTGGCCAGCAGTCTGGTTTGCTCCACGGCCTTTTCTAGCAGGTACCGCGGCGGCATCAGATGATCCTGCATGCCGTGCCGCAATACCTCGGTCACCTGGTTTAGTACGCGCGGAACTTGGTGCAATCGCGCAATCCAGTCCTGGTAATGCCGCACGGTATTAAATGGAGCCAGCGTGGCGATTTGCGGCAGCCAGATCTGCACTCCATTGAACTGGTCCACCGGCATCTCGTAGGTCTTCCATCGAATCGATTCGAGCCGATCTTTCAGTAGCCGGACCAGCAGCGCTTTGTCCAGTTGCTCTTGTTCTCCTGATTGGCTGGTGTCAATCGCCAGCGCCCGGCGCAGCAAGCCCTCTTCCTGCGCCTTCACCTCTTGTACATGCGCCAGCGAATAGTTGGGCAGCCGGTCGTTATAGCGAACCTCGCCTGCCACCAACCCTAGATCCGGCCGCTCACGCAGGGCGAAGTCCCAGTAGTCGTCCTCCAAGCGCCGCAACGCCTGTTGCTGAATCTGCGCGGGAAGCACCGGCTGCAGCAGGCTAATGAGGGTCAAAACAATCAATGCCGACGAGAGTCTAACCATTGAAATCCATGGTAAAGGACCCCGCATTTACTGAATGACATGCGCAGCCACCGGAGCCACATAGCGCGCTTTAGGACGTCGAACCGTGGCAGCGCGACAGATGAGTTTCGCGATCTCATCGGGAGTCGTCTGTCCAGTGTCCATCGAGAGAAGAGGCGCCGCGGCCTCTACGATTGCGCGATACGGCCAGTCCCTGAATATTTCTTCGCTCAACTAAGATGACGGCACTCACTCATTATGATTCCAAATTCCTTACCGTTTTGTCCCGGTTCAGGGTAAACTAGCGCTGTTCTCTAAAGCAGGCGTCTTGGAACCCGTTAAACCCAAACAGGATCAAAAACAGCAGCGCGAACAGATCAAACTCGACATGATGCGCAGCATCGTGACGGAGCCCTTACTCTCTCGTGTAACAAAAGCGATCAAGGAAGACAGTGCTCCCGACAGAACGTTCGACGTAATTATTTCTCTTAACGAGCTCTTTTCGGGCGGCGTCGATGGCGCCATGAAATACGTCAAAGAACGAGCCATCCAGTGGAAGGTGCGGTACGTCGAGCTGATACCGTACCTGTTTGCCTGCCTTTCGGCGCAGCAAATTTTGGAATTGGCGAAAGAGGCGCGTGACCTGACGGATCAACATGGCCGCGCCGGCAGCGTCGTGTATCGCATTTGGGAAGATCAGGAAGTCAGCATCACGCTGACCAGGTCACTCACTACAGTGAAGGCGGATGCGGCGCAGCGATCCTTTCAGGCGAACGGCGAAGGCATCGTGTGGGCGGTGCTTGATTCCGGCATCCAAGCAGATCATCCGCATTTCCTGGAGAACCAACATGGGTTCGCGCCCGACCTCAACTTGCTGCCAGTAGTCCATCGCGATTTCACGCCGGACGGCAGAAACGCACCCACGTCCGCGGCTGATAAACCCGGCGACATTCCGCAATCGGACCCCAGCGCGCTGCTCGATCGTTTCGGCCACGGTACGCACGTTGCTGGAATCATCGCTGGTTGCTGGGCAGCGAAGGACCCCAACGGAGAGAGAGTGGTGGGTACGGAAGTTCGTGACGAGCTGACCGATAAACCTATTCCGCAGCGAGCGGAACTATTGCACTCTATCTCTGGCGTGGCGCCCAAGGCAAAATTGGTCAGCCTCAAAGTGATTGCCGATATCACCGGTACCGAGAACGCCAAGCAGACACCCGGTCAAGGCAAGGTGAGTTGGATCCTCATGGCCATTGATCAGATTCAGAAGTGGAATCAAAACGGCAAGCGCCTGCTGATTCATGGCGCGAATCTGAGCCTAGGCTATGATTTCGACCCGAGATGGTTCGGCTGCGGGCAAAGTCCGCTGTGCGTGGAAGTGGATCGGCTGGTGAAAAGCGGTGTGGTGGTGGTAGTGTCCGCCGGCAATGGCGGCTACTCGTCCCTTGTCACGGCGAACGGCCAGGTGCAATCCCGTTACAGCGACCTTAGTATTACCGATCCCGGCAATGCCAATTTGGCCATTACCGTGGGATCGACGCATCGGGAGAAACCGCATACCTACGGCGTTTCCTATTTTTCTTCCCGTGGGCCGACCGGTGATGGACGCATGAAACCCGATTTGCTTGCTCCCGGTGAGCGCATCGTGTCTTGCGCTGCCGGCGCCGAAGCGCAGAAATACAAATCGGTGGATGATGCTGGTAAGGAATTGCCGCCCGTGCTCTACTGCGAATTGAGCGGGACAAGCATGGCGGCGCCGCACGTATCCGGGGCTGTTGCCGCGTTCCTCTCCGTGCGCGGCGAGTTCATTGGTGAGCCCGACCGGGTGAAAGAAATTTTCCTGCAGAATGCAATTGATCTGCGCCGCGAACGCAATTTCCAGGGAGCGGGCTTGTTGGACTTAATGAAGGTGCTGCAAGCGGTCTAGCGGCTGTTGTTGAGGTGGGGCGGACGGTCTCGCCGTCTGCCTTTCGTGGTTTTCAAGGAGTACGAATGAAGTCAATAGAGGGATTTGATTTTTTTTCGTTGAACTTCGACGAAAAAGGCGTGCTGCAAGGCGCCGAATTCAATGAGTTAGGGCAGCGCGCCGCCGCTGCGACCGACGCGATTTTTCTGGCGCATGGTTTTCGCAACAGCGCTGACGACGCAACATCGCTCTACACGAAGTTTCTGCAGACCTTTCGCGGTCATCTCGCGCGGCCTGAATTCCAAGAGGTTGCCGGGCGCAAGTTCGTTGTAGCCGGCCTATTCTGGCCCTCGCTGCAGCTGCCGGAAAGCTTCAAGTCGCAAGATGGCGGTGTGCAAGCTGCCGATGGCGACGCGCCGTTGAGCGCCAGCCTGGTGCAAAAACTGCAGGACCTTAAAACTGTTTCCCCTGAACACGCCGTCCAACTGGATGCCGCCATCGCATTGTTGCCGCACGTCGAAGACGATGCAGCGGCGCAAGACCAGTTTAGTGATTTGCTGCTCGCTCTAACGGACGGCGGCGAGCTCGACGCAACCGAGGGTTTGCAACAGATTCGCCAACAGCCGGGATCCGTGTTGCTTCAGAAACTGAGCTTGCCGGTGATTCTGCCTACGCAAGCCGCGGATGCCGGCTTCGATCGCGGAGGCGTGGCGTCTCTGGATGACTTTACCGCTGGCTCCGCGAATGGAAGCACGCAAGGCATCGGTTCGTTCTTTGGCTCCATCCTCGGCGGCGTGGACAAATTTATCAACTTGACGACCTGGTACATCATGAAAAATCGTTCCGGCGTTGTCGGCGCAAACGGAGTGGCAAAAGCCGTGCGAGACCTGAAGGCGAGCAATGCCGCTATGAGGATCCATCTGGTGGGACATAGTTTGGGCGGACGCTTGATGGCCGCTTGCGCCAAATCTCTCGCGCAAAGTCCTCTGCTGCAACCGGACTCCGTCACTCTGCTGGAAGCCGCCTTCTCACATTACGGATTTAGCCCGAACAACGGCAAAGGCACGGCTGGCTTTTTCAGAGACGTGATCGACAAAAAAGTGGTAAAGGGCCCTCTTCTGGAAACTTTTTCGTTTCAGGACACTGCCGTCGGCGCGAATTATGCCATCGCTTCGCGCCTGGCCGGCGACAATGTAAAAGCAATTGGCGACGCCAGTGATGAATTCGGCGGCATTGGCCGCAACGGCGCGCAGTTAACCAGTGAATCCGTCTTCCTCAAGCTGAAAACAGCCGCAGCCCCGGGCGGACCTTATGCGTTCCAAACCGGTGTTGTGACCTGCCTCGATGGATCCGGCGGACTAATCAAGGATCATGGCGACGTTACCAATGAAAACGTCACCTACGCCTTCGCCTCTTCAGTGGCGGCAACTGCGCCGCTGGGAAAAACGCAAAGCGGGAGCGCCGGTAGCTGACGCCGGCTCTTTACTTCTCCAATGCGGCGTTCACGGCCGAAGTAAGCGTTGGATCTTCGGGCGTGACCGCCGGTTCGAAGCGGGCCAGAATCTGGCCATCCCGGCCAATCAGAAACTTCGTGAAATTCCATTTGATCTCGCCGCCTGTCTTCGGATTCTGCTCCGTGCTGGTCAAGTATTGGTAAAGCGGAGTCTTGTCGGAACCCTTGACCGAAAGCTTAGACATTATCGGAAACTTCACGTCGTACTTGCTCTTGCAGAACGTCTTAATCTCTTCGTTCGTGCCCGGCTCCTGGCTCATGAAATTGTTAGCCGGAACGCCGACAATCACAAAACCCCGGTCTTTGTTCTTCTCGTAAAGCGCTTCGAGTCCGGTATATTGCGGAGTGTAACCGCAGCGGCTGGCAACATTTACCAGCAGAACCACTTTGCCCTTAAACTCCGAAAGGGACGTAGGCTTGCCATCAATAGAATTCAAGGTGTAGTCATAGACGGAGGCGGCGCCGAGGGTGGCGGCTGCCAAACAGGCCAACGTGAGCAAAGTCGAAGCGGTCTTGAGCATAGTTTCTTCTTTCGCGAGTTCAGTATAGCGGACACGGGAAAGGAAGGACTCACGCGGTCCACGGATTCCCGCGCCGCGAACCTGCGACGGCCGCAATAGCAATGCAATCCTGCCCCTAATTCGCCGCTGCCGATGCATAATCCGGATCGGCAGTCCGCCGGTAAGAACTAGCGCCTTCGTCCAGCACACTCCTTACCTCGGTCTCTTCCAAATACCTCAGCTTCGCTGCAGAATCGATCCGTTGCACTACTTCCGCCAGGCCGTTCAAAATTTCAAACTCCGCCCGCGTTACGTGCCGGCTGATCCGCACGCCTTGCTCTTCCACCAGAAAGAAAGGCTGCTTGCCCGAATGGTTTCCGTAAGTCCATGTGCCATCGCGCGCCGGCGTTGTGCCAGGCAAGAAAATCGCCTGACAAGGATACAGAACTCCTCCAGCTAGAATTTTTCTGGAATGTGGATCGGTCGCTAAGGCGCTCACCCGCGAGCACCTAGGCAGATACCAGGCTGCCTCCGGAGCCGCCGGAAGGAGCGGCGTCTCTGCTGGACCTGGTGTCGGACGCGGTTCCAGCCGGAGTCGCTCTTCCACCTCGGCCAGCAAGACTTCCGCCGCCGCGCACGTATCCGCGCATATCACCAGTCCATGGTTGCCTAATACCAATACGTTGGTCTCCCGGGCTCGAAAAACTGCCTGTTCTATCCTTTGCGCCAAGGGAACACCCGAAGGAGTATACGGTATCCATTGCCAGCGAAGCCCATCGAGCCGGACTGCCAACTGCCTCTCCGCATCTCGCCTTACCGCCCACGCGATTACGTTCACCGAGTGCACGTGAATCACGACCGCGTGCGGCAACACGGCATGCATAGCGGTTTCGATGGAGGCGCAACGCCCCCCATTGAAAGACCCGCCGTTCGACGACACGTTTGTCAGATCCCCGCTCCTTGCGGCCCCCAACTCTACTGGCACCAGAAAATCGTCGTGGTCCGCCTGCGTCAGCCATTTACCGGACGCCTTGATCCACAGCACGCCGTTCACTTTCACGGACGTATTGCCGGTACTCGCCTGGACCAAAAGCGGATTCGCACCCAGGCGTGCCGACAGCTCTCGGAGAAGCTTCAGTTCATGCGGGGCGCTCATGGCAGCACCCGCAAGACCGGAGGTGGCGCGAGCGTTTCCGGTTCGCTTTTTGAAAGGAATTGGCCAATCTTGATGGAAGCTCTAAAAATGGAGCCAACCGGAATGACACCGCCTAACTTGTGCGCCGCCACCGCCGCCAGGCCCATGGAGGCAATACACCCGCAAGAGCTGCAGTCGGGATTGCCGCCGAACTGGCAAGGTGTGATTTTGGTCTTCAAGTCGGCCGAAATGGTTTGCGTCGTCAGCGCAAAAACGCAGTCCTTCGGACCGTGCGGAGGCGTGGCGAACTGCTTGATCAATCCTTCCGCCATATCCAGCTTTGGGAACTTCTTCCGTAACTCCATCAGTTCGCCAACCGCCTGCATCCGTTCTTGCTTGCTCAAGATCTCAGGTAAGTGGTCCCCAATCTGGGGCGTAAATATGCTGAACCATACCTTGTGAATCTCGGGCCGTGGTGTCCAGAATGCAAGAAACTCTTCCAGGTATCCCGGCCGCTGCATCATTTGCGCGGTGATAGTGGAGTGGATCGTAATCTTCTGGCCCGCGATGTTCTTCAGAATCCGTTCGTACGTTGCGGGCTTCCTGCGCACGTCGTGCTCCGGTTGAAGCCCATCGATCGAGACCACCACGTTCATCTTCGGCAGGGTGGGCCACTCCGCGGGGAGTTCCCGAAACGCGCTGGTGACTACCTGGACATGGATGCCGCGCGCGAGCAGGAGCGGAACCATCGTTTCCAGTTCACGATAGCGCACCAGCGGATCTCCACCCACTATCGACAGGTGCAAAGGTTTCAGGCGATCTACAACTGCCAGAACGCCGTCCACTAGCTCCTGGCCTTTGCGGTCGTTCAACTCACGTAGCGTCACTCCGCCGCCAAGATGCGCGTCCTCATAGGCATAACATCCGGGACAGCGCAGTGGACACTCCCGCGTAATTTCAATCGACAGCGAAGGCTGTTCACCCTTTAGGATCTTGCTCCAAGCTTGTAGAACTTCTGATGTCCGCAAAGCCAAACCTTCCTGGTACTTAAACCGGGGTTGCACCGTGACAGCAAATTTAAGTAACAGACCGCCCGGTAGTTAGCTACTTGACAGTCCAATAACTGGGGAAATCTGGGGATGGCTAGGTGGAAGGAGGCGACGGATCGGCTGACTGGTAAACATACCTGGAAACAAGACTCTGCGGCGCAATCGCTAAGATCTCACCAAAATCCTGCAGCCGCGCCGTTACCCGTGGAGGAACGTTTAGGAAATCCAGATAAGAAACACTGGGAGCCGCCGCAAAGTCGGCAGCGTGACCGAGTTGCAGGGATGCGACCTGCCCGCGGCTGGAATTTAATAACTCCGGGCAGTCGGGAACCTCATCCAACGTCGCCGACAGGAGAAAAGCCACTGCCAGCAGCGCGATCAGTTTCGAAAGTGTTAAGGCCCGGTAAAGAATACGATTTTCCCTGATCTGTTTCATCTTAGCGTGTCTCTACTAACCGGAGAGACCGTTCAGGAGTCTAAGCACTCGCCAATATCTGAGTATGTCCAACCGTGACCCCTTGTCCATCGCTCTGCGCACGTGGTTTGATTCGCTGCGTGCCGACGCCATCTTCGGCAGGCGGCGGTTAGGAAAGAGTAGAGTGGCTTCGGCCGCCGCGATCTTATCGCTCGCACTGGCCATCGGAGCCTGCACATCGGCGTTTCGGCTCGTTGATGCCCTGCTACTCCGGCCTCTTCCAATAGCGGATGCCGGCCGCTTATATGTACTTTCGCGCCAGGGAATAGGCTTTGACGGCAAGCCCACTACCTACGATAGTTGGGCCTATCCGTCGTTCCGCCTGATGCGTGCCGCTGTAAAGGATCAAGCCGGGTTGATCGCCATCTCCTATGCCGACCGGACGGACTTGACCTACGCATCGGATCAGGAGATGGAGAAAGCGTGCACGCAATACGTTTCCGGTTGGATGTTCAGTTCGTTCGGACTCCGGCCCGCTTTAGGGCGCCTGTTGACCGAAAAAGACGATCTTAAACCCGGCGCGCATCCTCATGCCGTCCTCTCTCACGACTATTGGTCGCGCCGCTTCGGACAGGATCCAAAAGTGATCGGGCGCACCTTCCGTATGAATAACGACGTGTACGAAATCGTCGGCGTTGTCCGCGGGCCCTTCACCGGTACCGAGACCGGCACGGTGACCGACATTTTCCTTCCCACGATGATGAATGCTTCGGTCGACCGTCCGGACTCAACTTGGCTGCGAACGTTCGCGCTGCTGAAGCCCGGTGTGAATGCAGGCCCAGCCGTCGAACCTCTTCGCGCTCGTCTGCACGCCATCTCGCGGGCATTTGAAGCCGAGCGGATGAAGGGAGTCACGGACTTGCCCAAACAGCGCCTAGACGTCTTCCTCAATCAGACCGTATTGTTGGAGCCCGCCGCCGCGGGAGTTTCCGGAATGCAGCAAGAGTACCGGCGTTCGCTCCTTGCGCTCAGCGTGCTCGTCGCGCTCGTGCTGCTCATTGCCTGCGCAAATGTTGCCAACCTCATGACTGCGCAGGCGGCGGCCCGCGCGCGAGAAATGGCCTTGCGTATCTCCATCGGCGCGGGAAGATGGCGTCTCGTCCAACTGGTGCTGGTGGAAAGCGCCTGGCTTGCATTCATTGCGGCCGGCGTCGGCGCATTGTTCGCCTGGTGGTCCGCGCCGTTCGTCGTCGTCAGGATCAACCCGCCCGATAATCCGGCGCGCCTGGTTCTTCCAGCGGATTGGCGAGTGCTTGGATTCAGCGTGGCTCTGACGCTCGCCGTAACGTTCCTCTTCGGCTTGGCTCCGGCGCTGCGTGCCTCGGCCATCAAACCGGTCAGCGCGCTTAAGGGCGGGGAAGACCCACGCTCGCGCCGCCGCCTGATGCATGCGCTCGTCGCTATACAGGTTGCTTTCTGTTTTCTCGTGCTGTTTGTAGCCGGCCTGTTTGTTGCTACCTTTGAGCGTTTATCCAACCAGCCCACGGGCTTTTCGGCGGAACGGCTTCTGAATTTGGATACCGTCACGCGCGGAGCTCAGCCGCCAGTATTTTGGAATCAAGTGGCCCAGCATCTGCGTTCGCTGCCGGGCGTCGAAGCAGTCGCTGTGTCCGCTTGGCCGCTTCTCAGCGGCTATGCTTCCAACAGCTTCCTTTCCATCAACGGCGCGCCTCCAGGCGGCGTTCTGGCCTTCTTTCTGCCCGTCTCGCCACTCTGGATAGATGCGATGAAGATCCCTCTCATTGACGGTCGAGATTTCCGCCCAAGCGACGCCGCTCCGGGCGTCGCGATTGTGAATCAGGCATTCGCGAAGCAATACTTCAAGGGCGAAAACCCCATTGGAAAATCATTTGAGAAAGCGCATGGGCGCGCTGGCTTTCGAATCGTAGGGTTGGTGCGCGACGCCCGCTATCGCGATATGCGCGAGCCCATTTTGCCGGTAGCCTATGTTCCCATTCAGTCGCTCGACGCTAAGGGAACATGGCAGGCGCTGCGCGGTGCAACCTTCGTTGTGCGTACCTCTAGCGCGAATCCGCTTGCGCTGGCCTCTACCCTGCGCGAAGAAGTAACCCGCGCCCGGTCCGAATTCCGCGTCAGCAACATCCGCACGCAGGAGGAATTGAACCGCTCGCATACCGTTCGCGAACGCTTGCTGGCCATGCTAGCGCTTTTCTTCGCCTACGTGGCGCTGTTACTTGCCGGTCTCGGTCTCTTCGGCGTGCTCGACTACTCAGTTTTGCAGCGGCGCCGCGAAATCGGTATCCGGATGGCGGTAGGCGCGCAACCTGGTGTCATCATGCGGCTGGTTACCGCCGAGCTCTTCTCGATGGTGCTTGCCGGCTCACTGGCGGGTGTCGCGCTCGGCTTGGCATCGGCGCGTTCCATCGGGTCGCTGTTCTATCAAGTGAAACCTACTGACGCGGGCATGCTCACAGTTCCCTCCCTGACGTTGCTGGTAGCCGCATCACTCGCCGCCGTGCCGGCCGTCATCCGCGCGGTCCGAATTGATCCGGTTACAACGCTGCGCGCGGAATGACATAACGCTCCTAAGTTTAGGAATTGCCGGCAAGCCCAAGTTCGGCCGCCCGCGCCTGCATTGCGCGAATGCAGAACTCGATATGCTCGTCAAGCTCGACCCCAAGTTCAGCCGCGCCTCTTGTAATATCGTCCCGGTTGACGGTTCGCGCAAACGCTTTGTCCTTGAGTTTTTTACGCACGCCCTTTGTGTCGACTTCGTGAATGCTGCGGCTTGGCTTCACATAAGAGCAGGCGGTGACAAACCCGGACAACTCATCGCACGCGTACAGAGCCTTCTCGAGGAGGCTGACGCGCGGAACCCCGCTATAATCGGCGTGAGAAAGAATCGCCCGGCGAATCTCTTCTTCAACACCCCGCTCGGCCAGTATGGCTTCACCATTCATGGGATGGTCGGGCGCCGCAGGATGGATTTCCCAATCGAAATCGTGCAGTAAAGCCGTGACTGCCCACCTCTCTTCGTCTTCACCAAACTTGACTGCGTATGCGGATACACAGGTCTGTACCGCCAGCATATGCTTGCGAAGGCTCTCTGATTTGACAAACTCGCAGACAATCTCCCATGCCTGATTTCGGTTCATGGGATCATCCTACCGAACCGGGCTAAACTTGCTTTAGCAGATTGCATCAACAGCGACAGGGAAAGAAAGGATTATGAGCACTTATCAAATCGATTCAGTCCATTCGAGCGTACAGTTTGTTGTGCGTCATCTAATGGTGAGTAACGTACGAGGTACTTTTAGCGGTGTGAAGGGGAGTGTGCACTACGATCCCGCCAATCCCGCGGCAACGACAGTAGACGCCATCGTTGATGTGAATACCATCAGCACAAACGACGAGAAGCGCGATGGCCATCTGAAGAGCGCCGATTTTCTTGACGCCGCGCAGTATCCGGAAATAATCTTCAAGGCCAAGAAAGTAAAAAAGACGGGCGATTCAGACTTCGGCGTCACGGGCGATCTTACGTTGCACGGTGTCACGAAAGAAGTGGTTTTGGACGTGGAGGAAGTCTCTACCGAAGCGAAGGATCCTTGGGGCGGCACAAGAATCGGAGCCGCGGCCAAAACGAAAATCAAGCGTAGCGACTTCGGTCTCACGTGGAATGCCGCGCTCGAGACTGGCGGACTCATGGTTGGCGACGACGTCAAGATTGAGTTCGATCTTCAATTCGTTAAGGCGTAGAGCCCGTTAGCGCTCGGCAAAACATCGAGCGAGAGATGACATGGGCCGTACTTCGGAATGCGGCCCAAAATTCAACCACTACGGTATAACGGGGTGAGAGGCGCGCGGCGCTACGCCGTAGCGGATGCCCCGAATCACTAGGGTGAAAACATCAGTGCAACGCTACCGCACAGGCATTGTGACGCCATCTCAGCAGAGAAATATGCCAACAGACCCCGTCATTCGGGAACGCTTCAGCCGTGCCGCCAGCCGAGGGGCCATTTCGCATTGACGGTCGCCCCCGCCCCGCCCACGGCTTCCGTCCAGTACCGGCCCGCTATCGATGGACTTAGAGCCGTAGCAGTATTATCGGTTTTCCTATTTCACTTGAACCGGCGATGGCTGCCGGGTGGATTCGTTGGCGTCGACATCTTCTTTGTGATCTCGGGCTACCTGATCACGTCGATCCTCCTTCGAGAATATGAGCGCAACCACTTCACTCTTGGGAAGTTCTATCAAAGGCGCATTGCCCGTTTGTTTCCTGCGTTCTTTACAGTTGCGCTCACAACGCTGATCGGGGCCTCTTTCATCTATTCCCCCCAGGACCTGGCATCCGCCGGAGCCAACCTCACTTCCGCGGTGCTATCCGTCGCCAACATGAAATACATGTGGCAGGGCAACTACTTCACAATCTCACCCGACGCCCAACCTTTTCTGCACTATTGGTCGTTATCGGTGGAAGAGCAGTTTTACATGCTATTCCCCGTCTTCTTCTTTTTCCTCTATTTAAAGGCAAATCGCTATAGGACAACGGCCTTGGCAATCTTGTGCGGCATAAGTCTGGCCGCCTGTATCCAGCTGACGCATACCAGGCCTCAATGGGCATTCTTCCTCCTTCCTACCCGCGCTTGGGAGTTGTTGGCGGGAAGCATCCTTGCCAACCATAGTGCCAACCGGCCGCCCTCGAGTGATAGGAAGCTTCTGTGGACTTCTCTCTCCTTGGGCGGGCTGGCGCTGGTCGCCATCTCTTTAGTCGCGATCAATGAGGGCGCAGCATTTCCAGGCTACCTTGCCGCCCTGCCCGTGCTCGGAACAGTGTGTTTGCTTGCGCCAGGTAACGGCTCGGTCGGCTTGTCCGAAAGGCTTCTGTCCTGGGCGCCGGCGGTCTTGATCGGGCGAATGTCGTACTCGCTTTACCTTTGGCATTGGCCGGTATTTTCGTTGGTGGATTACAAGTTCTATTTGGCGTCTCCATTCGTTCGTATCGTGCTGAAAGTAGTGTTGACTCTAGCGGCCACCACTCTATGTTTTTTCCTGATTGAAAATCCCGGAAGAGTGTTCTTTAACGATCCGCGCAGGCGCCGCACCGCCTTCGCGTTCTTCGCCGTTGCGCTGCTGTTTTTTGTTCCTTTGGGCATTAGCGTAAGAAAAGCAAATTACGTTAATGCGGAGAGGGACGACATTTCCAAGGGGGGCCTTCTTTTCGACCAATCGGGCAAGAATGGCTCCATCGTACTCATGGGTGACAGTAATGGCTCCATGTACGGGAAAATGATGAAAAACATCGCTTACGAACGAGGCTTGAAGCTCGACGTGATCAGCATGGCGGCGGGCGATCCCCTTCCTCGTCCTTCGGGCGAACAAACCCCGCTCTGGTTGGATTCATTCGCCGTCGTCAAACGAGTGAAGCCTGACTTTCTTGTGCTCGTATGCAGCTGGCAAGGGAAGCTGAACGGCGACAAAAGTAGGCTCGACATGGCGATCCGGGAATTGAAGCCTTACGTTCACCGCTTCATCCTAATTACGCAGCCCCCGATGTTGCCTAAAGCGGCGGATCGCGAGTCCATGAGAAACGGCAGCCGCCCGCCATTTCAGGAAGATCCTGTGGAACGTGCCGCGCGCCTGGAGTCAAACGCCTTGGTGAAAAACGCCCGGGGAGACAATGTGGTCGTGATCGATATCGAACCGTTGTTTTCCACGGAAGATGGAATCGTTCGATTCGCCGACCGCAACGGCAACGAATTTTATAACGACAGTGGCCACCTATCGGACTCCGGCGCCGGCCTGGTGAAGCCCCGCGTCCTCAACGCACTTGCCGGCCGGGAACCCGACTGAAGCAAGCGTTCCCGAATTCTGAGAAAAAGGCGGCAAAAGCTGTGGCCCTCATCTTTCACTAAAAAGAATTATCAGTAGCCACCGGCGTGAACTTCTCAAACGCCTCTTAAGCGTCGAGAGCCGGGCAGCCGCCAACTCCTCTGAGTGGTAGCTTCGGCCCGGGAGTGTTCCAGCGCTTTCAAGTTCGCTAGGGAAATAAATCCGCAGTCTTCGTGTCCTAACCATTGGCTAGGTTTCAAAGGAGATTTTAAGCGATGGCAGGTAAGGGACAGGTAATTGAGGATGAAGTGCGCGGCGAGTGGCTGCAAGCGAGACCTGGAGAGCGCTTCTTGATTCGCATTCCAGCTTCGGCAACGAATGGTTCCTATTCCGTTACCGAGATCGTCGCAAGCCCTGGCGATAGCACGCCGGTTCATGTTCACCAGAAGGAGGATGAGCACCTACTCGTTGTTGAAGGAACGGCGCGGCTCCTGTACGGGGAAAAGACCTTCGACGCTGCCGCGGGAACAATGGTGAGTCTCCCACGGGGTATACCGCATGCCTGGGGAAATCCCACCGGCACTCCGATTCGCTTAATGATTACCGCCACGCCGGGAGGCTGTGAAGAAGCATTGCGATTGATTGCTACAGCTGGTGATCAGTTGGACCTTCAGGCAATCGCAGAAAGGTTTGCTGTCACTCATCTCGGCCCTCCGCTGCTGGGAAAGTAGCGCGAGGATACTAGGCCGCTACGACCCTTCGTAACCTCAAACGAGTAATCCAAATTCTTTAGCCTACGATTTTTGACGTTTGGTGCATTTGACCCTTTATAGCAAGCGCGGCGCATAAGCCGGTCAACACGAACGCTGCTGGCGATGGCTCGGGAGTTGCGGTCAAGCTGAAACTGGCTGTATAGGGAAAATCGGTGTTCGTGGACAGAAGCCCGTCCACCACGTCGAAACGATCGTATCGCTCACCAACGAGTACGAAAAATCATTCGTGGACGTAAAATGTCCGCCAAAAGATAACAGAGAGATTTCTAACCTATTGAATGCAGCATCTTGGAATGTGAGTTGGGAGCCATTGAAAACCGAAGATATCCTGTACGGAGCGGACGCAATATTCAATTCCGGCGCCGAGAAGTCGGCGGCCAGATGAAATCTTCTCCGTTCACATACGACGCAAACGTGGGCAGAACCAAACCGGCCAGGATTCCTGTTGGGTGCGGCTCTCCAATCACTGCGGTTGTGCCGCTCCCGATATTCCTAGATTGAATTGATTATTCATTAGATTGCCA
>Ga0193743_1000298_pt1 | contig 38786 bp, 35 predicted proteins | sample L2c2metaG_FD_143038 | JGI IMG/M metagenome (GOLD analysis project Ga0193743, IMG submission 143038) | Soil microbial communities from a riparian zone of the East river system, Colorado, United States - L2c2 | ecosystem: Environmental > Terrestrial > Soil > Riparian zone | place: USA: East River... | reverse complement strand
ATTGCTGGACGCACAACAAATTTCGCAGATCTTGCCACACCGTTATCCGATGCTCATGGTAGACCGCATCGTTGAAATCAATCAGGACTCCATCGTGGGTGTTAAGAATGTCACAGTCGGTGAGCCGCACTTTGCGGGCCATTTCCCGGGGTTTCCGATTATGCCAGGTGTTTTGATCGTCGAAGCAATGGCGCAGGTGGGAGGAATACTGGTAGGCGAAATCGCGCCGCATACGCGCGGAAAAGTGATGTTCCTGGCGTCCGTTGAAGAAGCCAAGTTCCGTAAGCCCGTCGTGCCCGGCGACCAGCTTCGTATTGAGATGAAGCTGCTGAAGCTGAAGTATTCAGTGGCCAAAATGCAGGGAATTGCCACGGTGGACGGGCAGGTGGTCGCCGAAGCAAGGCTGCTTTGCAAGTTGTCCGACCGGCCGGTGTATGTTGCGCCTGGCGAGGTTCCGCCGGCTGAGCCGGAAGCTGTCCCGACGGCGTAAGCTCGAACGGTCCGCGCACCTCAATGCCGATTCATTCCACCGCGAAAATACATCCCACCGCGATCATTGATCCCACCGTAGAGATTGACGCCGATGCCGAGGTTGGCCCGTATTGCATTGTGGGCGGCGGCGTTTCTATCGGAGCCCGAACGCGTTTGGTGGCGCAGGTGTTTCTGGAGGGCAAGCTCAGTATCGGCCGGGACAACATCTTTTACCCGTACTGCTCGTGCGGCGTCGCTCCGCAGGACCTGAAATACAAAGGGGAGCTTTCCGAGGTTCGCATAGGCGACCGAAACACTATCCGTGAGTTTGTCACGATCCATCGCGGTACGGAAGGCGGCGGCATGGTCACCTCCATAGGCGATCACAACCTGCTGATGGCGTATGTACACGTGGCGCACGACGTCATCATCCACGACCACACGATCTTAGCCAACGGAGTCACGTTTGCCGGGCACGTCATAGTGGAAGACTATGCCAACATCGGAGGCCTGACCGCAATTCACCAGTTTTGCCGCATTGGACGGCACGCCATCATCGGCAGCCGCAGCGTGATCAAGCAGAACGTGCTGCCGTTTTCCCAGACCGCTACCTCGCATAAATCAGAGGTATACGGGGCTAACCGCGTTGGCTTGCAGCGGAGCGGCTTGCAGGCTGAATCGATTGAACCATTGCAGAATGCCTTCCGCCTGCTGTCGCATGCCAGCTTGAATACCACCCAGGCTTTAGCGCGCATCGAAGAAGAGATTCCCACAACCGATGAAGTGAAAGAACTGCTGGCCTTCATCCGCGCTTCGGACCGTGGATTCATAAAGTAGGAGCACGTTGGCGGAGCATCCCAAAAGCACAAAAAGGTACGGCTTGATTGCGGGAAACGGCCGGTTCCCGTTGCTGGCCTTGCGCAGCGCGCGCAGCGAAGGCCATGAGGTGGTGGTCGCGGCGATTGAGAATGAAGCCTCTCCCGAACTGGCGCCCTTTGCGTCCTCGTTTCACTGGGTCAGCATTGGGCAGTTGGGAAAGCTAATCGATATCTTTCAGCGCGAAAATATCTCGGAAGTCATGATGACCGGCCAGGTGAAGCACGTCAGCCTGTTTTCCGGCCTTAAACCCGATTGGCGCCTGCTCAAGCTGCTCGCGTCGCTCAAAGAGAAAAATACCGCAGCCTTAATCGGCGGCGTCCAGCGGGTGCTGCGGGAGGAAGGCATAGAACTGGTAGATTCCACCCGGCTGTTGAAATCGCTGCTTGCGCCAGAGGGCGTCCTCACGCGGCGTAAGCCCACGAAAGAAGAGGAAGCGGATATCCGTTACGGCCGGCGCATCGCGTCCGTCCTGGCATCCGTGGACATAGGACAGAGCGTCGCTATCAGCGAAAAGGCCTGCGTAGCCGCCGAGGCCATGGAGGGCACCGACGCCATGCTGCGCCGCGCCGCCGGACTGACCAACGGGAGACCCCTACGCCTGGTGAAAGCTTCGCGCGGACGGGCACACTTGTTGTTCGACGTGCCCGTAGCGGGACTCACCACCATCGAAACCATGATCGAAACCAACACGACCGCGCTGGCCATCGACGCTGGGCGTACGCTGCTGCTCGACAGAGAACAGATGATCGAACTCGCTGACCGGGCCAAGCTCACAATCGCCGGCTACATGCCCCTAGAAGCGCAGAGCATATGAAGACTATACGGGCGGCAGTTATCGGTTCCGGCTCGTTCGGCCGCAATCACGTGCGGGTGGCAAGCCAAATTGCGGGTGTCGAACTGGCCGCCATTGTCGACGCGGATCTCGAAAAAGCGCAGGCGCTGGCTCGAGAGTATGGCTCCGTCGCATTCGCGAGCATCGATCAATTGGCGGACGCCCGAGGGCACATGCTTTCGGAATACCTGGACACGGCCATCGTCGCGACGCCAACGGTGACACACGAATCCATCGCCACGCGGCTGCTGGAGAGCGGAATCGACGTTTTGGTGGAAAAGCCGATTGCCGAAAGCTCGGCCGCGGGTGAACGCCTGGCGCGCCTGGCGCAGGAGCGTGGACGCATTCTGCAGGCAGGCCACCTGGAGCGCTTCAACCCCGCGGTCACGGCACTGGAAAAGGCCCTGACTATTCCGCTGTTCTTTGAAGTGCACCGCTTGAGTGTGTTCACGCCTCGCAGCCTCGACGTGGATGTCGTGCTCGATTTGATGATTCACGACCTCGATATTGTGCTCAGCTTTACGGGGGCCGTGCCGGTGGAGATCCGCGCCGCCGGCATCTCGGTTCTCTCAAGCAAGGTGGACATCGCCAATGTGCGGCTTTCCTTCGCCAGCGGCTGCATCGCTAATTTGACGGCCAGCCGCATTTCGGTGGAGCAGGTCCGCAAGCTGCGGCTTTTCCAGCCCGGGGAATACATCTCGCTCGATTATCAGCGTCAGGACGCGGCCCGTTTTGCAGTGGGTAAAGAGAAACCTGGTCCTCCGCAAATTGGCTTCGAGCCTTTACCCGTGGTCCGCGGAGAGCCGCTACAACTTGAGCTGGAGGCCTTTTTCCTGGCGGCGCGGGAACGCAGCCGGCCGCGCGTGGATGGATGGCAAGCATCGCAGGCATTGCGCGTGGCTGAGTCGATTTTGGCTAAAATTGACGCACATGCGGATTTGGTGGCGCAAACGATCCGTTCCCACGCCTAAACCACCGGCAGAGGACTATTTTGGCAAGCCGGGCAACCTTCCCAATTGTGAAAACGTCGTTACATCTGCCACTAGTATGGCTACCGCTCCTTTATCGTTAATTGAACCCTTGGAAGACCACAACGCGAACCAGAGCGCTACTCTGCCGCCATCCGATTATCCTCTGCATCTGCTGCTCGATTGGCGGGAACAAAGCTCGCGCCCGCACTGGACGGCCATACTCGCTTTGTCCGTCGCCATTCACGGAGTGCTGTTTCTGGGAGCCGTGCGGCTTCCCACGCTGATAGCGCGCAGCGAACCCGCGACCCGGCGCGTCATCGTGCATCACATTCCGCTGTATCTGCCGCGCGACCTCATGACGCAGAAAACCCCTAACAATGCCAAGGTGTCGAAGCAGATCGATCTCTCGCAGCTGCTTGCCGAACAGGCTACCCAGCGTGCACGGGCTTCTTCTCCGGCTCCCTCGGTAAAGCGTTTTGAGCTGCCGGCGCAGGCCACGCCAAAAAGAAACGTCAAAGACGTCCCCAAAATCCTGCCTGAAGCACCCGCAATCGCGCTGAATCAACCATCGCCGCAGCTGCCGTCCGGAGCGGCGAATGGCCTCCCTACCGCAGCCCCCCCGCCACCTACACCCACGCCGGGTCCGTTCCTGAATATCGGAAGCGAGGCGCCGCCCGATCCGCACTCCAAACTTGCCCCGCCGAAGGCCACGGTACAAGCCGCGATGAATGATCTTGCCCGCCATACGAACGGCGACAAGGTGATCATCAGCGACGATAGCCCGGCCACCGTACCCGTGCCGGGCTCACCGGGCGTGACGGGTCAAAGCGGGGCGCCGCACGCCGCGGTGGAGTTGCAGAGTGATCCGCAAGGCGCTGATTTTAAACCTTACTTGACGCGCATTCTCGCTATCGTGCGCACCAACTGGCGGTTCGTTATTCCGGAAAGCGCGCGCACGGGCACGGTACGCGGCCGCACCGTAATGGAATTCATTATCAATCGCGACGGCAGCATCCCGAAGATGGTCACAGCCGAGTCTTCGGGCCTAGACCCGCTGGACCGCGCCGCCGTAGCCGGACTCAGCATGTCCAATCCCCTGCCGCCGCTGCCTCCGGATTTCAAAGGGCAGCAAGTTCGTCTGGCATTCTCGTTCTCGTACAACATGCCCGCGCAATAGTAGATTTTAATGGCTGATTCGAATCCCAAAACCATGATCGGCCCGCGCACGGCTTTCCTGTTGTATGCCGCGCTGGTTGGTGCGTCATTCGCTCTTCTGAAAGGCACGCCGCGCGTCCTTGCTCTAATCGTAATATTTGGATTGGCGGCCAAATCGTACATTGACTTCCTCCGCCGCCGGATGGGCTAATGGCCCAAAAGCACCGATCCGGTGCAATGGAACCGCGAAGGCAAGCACCTCCCCGAACAATAAGCCCAATGGCAACAGCTACTTACGGAGATGGCGAAACGCGTGCATGTTCCTCACCGTCGAAAGTAATGAGGGAACAATGCAAGGTCTAACAACCTACCAGTTTCGGACGGCACGCTACCTTTCGGTTGGCGTCTTAGCCGCTTCCAGTTTTCTATATAGTCAGAGTATTCCGCCTTCAGCGGCCGCGCCGTCAGCCGCGGGCCAACCGGCCCCCAATTCCAACGGCCCCAATTCCAACGGTGGATGGAAGCGTGTAGGCGACTCCAGCGTGCAGGTTCAGACAGCACAGTCCGAACCTGTGGAGCAGGCGCCAGCTTACCCACCTAACGATCCCAATCAAGGGCCTCCTCCGCCGGCCGGCCAAGGTCCGTACGCGCAGCAGCCGAATCCGGGCGGTTCGGCTCCCCAGCAGAGCTACGGTCAACAGCCCGGATATGGTCAACAGTCCGGGCAACAGCCCATGTATCAGCCGCCACCGGTCCCCGCCAGCCTCACCATTCCCGCCGGTACATTTTTCACCGTTCGGACAAATCAGCTTCTCTCTACAGATAAGAACCAAACCGGGGACGCGTTCTCCGCAACCCTTGTGCAACCGGTGGTGGTAAACGGAGTTGTCGTGGCTGAGCCCGGGCAGACGTTGGCGGGCCGGGTAGCTGAGTCGGTGAAGGCCGGACACGTCGAGGGCACGGCGCGGCTTGGGATTCAACTCACTGAGCTGACGCTGGTCGACGGGCAACAGCTGCCTATTCAATCGGCGTTAGTCAGCCGCAAGGGCTCTACGTCGGTCGGCCGGGATGCAGGCGCCATCGCTGGTACTACCGGTCTAGGCGCGGCCATCGGTGCTGCCGCCGGATGGGGTACAGGCGCGGCCATAGGAGCGGGAGCAGGCGCCGCAGCCGGTGTTATCGGAGTACTAGTCACGCGTGGACACCCCAGCGTCATTTACCCGGAGCAATTGCTAACGTTCCGGATAGACGTGCCGCTCACGGTGTCGACCGTACGTGCGCCGCAAGCATTCCGCTACATCCAGCCAAACGAATACGACCGTCCGATGGAATCTCAGCAGGCCCCATATGACGGGCCGGGACCGTATGCTTCGGCCGGAGCCTATCCGGCGCCTGCTCCTGCTTATTACGGGGCTTATGGGTATCCCAATTACGGATATGGCTGGGGTTACGGCTATCCTTACTACTCGGGATTCTCATTATTCCTGGGCGGCGGATACTATGGGCGTGGATTTTACGGCGGCCGCGGTTACTACGGTGGACGCGGATTCTACGGCGGTGGACGCGGATTTTATGGTGGCGGCCGCGGATTTTACGGTGGCGGCCGCGGTTACGTAGGGCGTGGCGGAGGCGGCCGCCGCTAGTCACTTCGGCTTGATATAAGCACGGGCGTACTGATCGGCAACATCGAACGGTACGCCCAGTTCGCGGGCGGCTTTAATTGGCCAATAAGGCTCCCGCAGGAATTCACGGGCCAATAAGACCAAATCCGCCGAGCCTTCCCGGATCAGTGTATCGGCCTGAGCGGGTTCGGTAATCATCCCTACCGCGCCAGTCAAGATTCCCGATTCCCGGCGTATCCGCTCGGCGAACAAGACTTGGTACCCAGGTCCCAGAGGAATCGCGGCGCCAGCCACGTTTCCACCCGACGAGCAATCGATTAGATCGACGCCGCGTTTGAGTGCTTCCTTGGCTAGCTCCACTGATTCATCGGCATTCCAGCCGCCTTCCACCCAGTCCGTGGCCGAAATCCGCAAAAACAAGGGAAGCCGCTCCGGCCAAACAGCTCTGACTTCATCAATCATCTCGAGCACGAAGCGCATGCGATTTTGTGGCGAGCCGCCATAAGAATCGGTTCGCTTATTTGACAGGGGAGACAGGAACTCGTGCGCCAGATAGCCGTGCGCGGCGTGCAGCTCGATGACTTCGAAGCCGGCATCGAGCGCACGCTTGGCGGCGGCGACAAAGGCGTCCAGAATCGTCCGGATTCCGGCAACGCTCAGCTCACTCGGGGTAGGATAGCCATGGTCGAAGGGAATGGCGCTGGGACCAACCGGCTGCCACCCGTCTTCTTCGATAGAAAGCGGTTTCCCTCCCCGCCACGGCGCATCGGTACTGGCTTTACGGCCGGCGTGCGCCAACTGAATTCCCGGCACGCCGCCCTGCTGTTTCACAAAACGCGAAACGCGCGCCAGCGGCTCGATGTGTTGATGTGTCCAAAGACCCAGATCGGCCGGAGAAATGCGGCCCAGTGGTTCCACGGCAGTTGCTTCAGTAAGCACCAAACCGGCTCCGCCCACAGCGCGGCTTCCCAGATGGACCACATGCCAGTCGTTGGCAAAACCTTCTTCGCAGGAGTATTCGCACATGGGCGACACGGCAATCCGGTTTCGCAGAGTTATCCCGCGAATCACTAATGGGGTAAACAGGCCAGCCGGGGCGTGCATATTGTGAACAGGCGCAGAAAGCGATTGGAGAGTGCTCATATTCGGGATGATAGGGTCCTTTTGCTTTGATCAGTCCGATCCAGCAAAAGTCGCATGGTTTTACTGTTCCCAACCACCACCCAGTGCGTTGTAGACCTGCACGAGCGAGAGCCGCTCGCTTAATCTCGCGCGCGCCAGATTCAATTCGGCTGAGAAGTAGTTGGTCTCATTGGTGAGCACTTCCAGATAGCTGGTAACACCGCCCTTATAACGCATTTCAGAGAGGCCGGAAGCATCACGCGCGGCAGCCGTCAGAGATTCCTGGTGCTCGCGGAACTCGCGGAACCGTTGGTAGCCGGCGAGCGAGTCGGAGACCTGACGCAAGGCGGTATAAATAGCCTGGTGGTAAGTGAGAACTGCTTCCTGGCGCCCGGCTTCAGCCAGCCGCACATTCGAGCGCAGTTGGCCGGCGTTGAAGATGGGTTCAGTCACCGTAGGTGTCGCCGTATAGACGCCGATGACATTGCTCAGCGCAAGACTTGCGATGCCACCTGAACCTGTCAACGAAATTTCCGGAAATAACTGCGCCCTGGCGACACCGATCTGAGCGTTAGCCGCTACCAGACTTTGCTCGGCTTGCCGTATGTCGGGACGGCGTTCGAGTAGACGGGAAGGAAGACCGGTAGGAATGGTGGCCGGAAGAGACTGTTCGGTAAGCGGCTTACCGCGCGTCACATCGTTTGGACTCGCGCCTAAATAGAGGTTGATGGCGTCTTCCGTCTCCGTGATTTGACGTTGTATATCGGGGATGGCGGCAGCGGCTGTTTCCACTAATTGTTGCGCTTGCTTTACGTCCAGAAGCGAAGTGGCGCCACCATTTGCAAGGGTCTCCGTCAGTTGCAGCGAGTTCCTGCGCGACACCAGGGTGCGCTGAGAAATATCGAGTTCCAGATCGAATTCACGAAGCTGAAAGTAAGCGGCGGCCAAATTGGAGACAAGCGTTTCAATTACCGTCCGCTTGTTCCATTCACTTGCAAGCAAGTTGGCGCGCGCCGCTTCGGTCGCGCGCCTGTATCGCCCCCAAAAATCGGGTATCCAGGACAAGGAGGCTTGCGCCTGCGCGGCCTGGTACTTGAAGAGCGGAATTTTTTGGGCAGTATACGATGGGCCCCCCGTAATGTTCGGAAATTGATCTGCCCGCGTGATGCCGAGTTGCGCTTCCGCTTGCAGTATCCGGCTCGCCGCGATACGAACATCGAAGTTTTGCTGCAAAGCCACATGGATCAACTTCTGTAGCTCCGTATCGTGAAAGACGAGCCACCACTTTTCGTCGCCCAGGGAGGGGGCGCTTTGATTCGCCAACTGCTCGGCGTTTTCGCCCCGGTACACGGGCGGAACAGTCACGACAGGCCGCTTGTAGTTGGGACCGACCGTGCAACCTGTCCATAGTAAGAAGAGAGGAAGCAGCCCGCTCGCTAAACGCTTGGTCATACGAGCTCGCTTTCCGTTACCTCGGAGTGTTTTTTCCCGTGCTTGCGGCGGCCGAAGCGATGCGAAATCCTCTCGACGACATCGAAGGCAACCGGGATGAAGAAGATGGCGATGATGGATGCCGCGAGCATTCCGCCAATCACAACCGTTCCGAGAATCCTGCGCGAGACCGCTCCCGACCCGGTGGCAGTCCACAAAGGAAGACAGCCGAGGATGAACGCAAAAGCTGTCATTAAGATGGGCCGGAGACGGATACGAGCGCCGGTCAGCGCCGCTTCCTCTATGCTCTTTCCTTTCTCGTACTCAGTCTTGGCAAACTCCACGATCAAAATTGCGTTCTTGGCAAACTCCACGATCAAAATTGCGTTCTTAGCGGCGAGACCGATCAACATGACCAGGCCGATTTGCGCAAAGACATCATTGTCGAGATGCCGCAGTTTTAAGAACAGGAATGCGCCAAACACCGCGATGGGAGTTCCGAGCAACACGCTGAAGGGGAGCGACCAACTCTCATACTGCGCGGCCAGGATGAGAAACACAAACAGCAGCGAGAGCCCGAAGATGGCGGAGGCGGGAATGCCTTTCGCCGCCTGCTGCTCCTGATAGGACATACCGAAGTAGTCAAAGCCCATCTCCGGAGGCATGTTTTGCGCGAAGACTTCCTCCAACGCTTTTGTGGCTTGGCCGGAACTGTAACCGGGAGCGGCCGCGGAATTGATCTGGGCAGCGTGATATTCGTTGAACCGCGTGGTGAACTCCGGACCCTGTATGGGCCGCACGCTGGCAACCGCATCAAGTGGAACCATGCCGCCCTGATTGTTGCCGACATAGAACTGCCCCATATTTTCGGCCTTGGAGCGGTAGGCGCCCTCCGCCTCCACATAGACCTGCCACTGACGTCCGAAACGATTGAAGTAGTTCACCAGGTAGCCGCCCATGAACGCCTGCAGCGTCTGATAAACATCGCCCACGGCAACGCCTTGCCGGATGACCTTGGCGCGGTCCACATCGACAAACTGTTGTGGAACGCTCGGCAGATAAGTGGTGCTGGTGCCCACCAGTTCCGGACGCTTTTTCGCCGCCGCAATAAATTTGTCCACATTCGCAGTGAGGAACGGCAGATCCTTGCCCGAACGGTCTTCGAGCATCATCGAAACGCCGCCGGAACTCCCTACGCCAGGAATGGCGGGTGGAGAAAACGAGAACGCGATGCCGTCGGGTATCTTGGAAAGCCCTTGCGCAATGTGATTCCGGATAGCTTCATACTGCTCGTTTGGTTGTTTGCGCTCGTCCCATGGCTTTTCGGTAACAAAGAAGAACGCGTTGTAGGTGCTCTGCACAAAACTCAAGAGGCTAAAGCCGATAACGGATGTACAGCCTTGCACTCCCGGCGTGTGCATGATAACGTCTTCCACCTTGCGTGCGGCATCGCTAGTGCGCTGCAAAGAAGCCGAAGTCGGCAACTGCATGGCGACGTAAACGTAGCCCTGGTCTTCCTCGGGTAGGAACGAGGATGGCAGCCCCGAACCGATGGATACAGCTCCCACGGCAATGGCGGCAAGCAGAACCAGACTGATCACGGCTCTGCGGATCAATATGGAGGAAAGGCTCACGTAGCCATTTGTCACTTTGGCGAACATGCGGTTAAACCAACCGAAGAACAGCGCCAACGGTCCGCGTGATTTCTTTTTGGGCCGCAGCAACAGCGCCGCCAGAGCGGGACTTAAGGAAAGCGCGTTGAAAGCAGAGATGATGACCGAGATGGCGATAGTAACGGCAAATTGCTGATAGAGGCGGCCCGTAATGCCCGGTATGAAGATGGTGGGGACAAACACCGCCGTGAGAATCAGCGCGATAGCTATGACGGGACCCGACACTTCTTCCATCGCCTTGAGCGCCGCGTCTCTGGGCGTCATGCCTTCTTCGATATGCCGCTCCACGGCTTCCACCACCACGATCGCGTCGTCGACAACCAGACCAATGGCAAGGACCAGGCCAAACAGGGAAAGCGTATTTATAGAAAAGCCAAGCAGCGGAAAAATGATGAACGTACCAATCAAGGAGACGGGAACCGCGGCCAGCGGAATCAACGTGGCGCGCCATCCTTGCAAAAAGATATACACCACAAGCACGACCAAAGCCAGCGCTTCGAGCAGGGTGTAGAAGATTTCCCGCATTCCCGCCGTAACAGCCTTGGTTGTGTCGAGGCTGACTTCGTAATCGAGATCCTTCGGAAAGCGCTGCTTTAGTTCGCCGATACGCTTCCTCAAGTTGCTGGCTGCTTGCACGGCGTTTGATCCGGGCAACTGATAAACGGCAAGAATGGCGGACGGATTCCCGTTGTAGCGTCCCGTCAGGTTATAGACCTGGGCTCCCAGTTCGACGCGGGCAACATCCCTTAAACGCAGATTCGAGCCGTCGGGATTGACGCGCAGAATGATCTCTCCGAACTGCTCAGGCGAGGTCAGGCGGCCCTGCGCTTGCACTGTATAGGTGAACTGCTGGCCTTTGGGCGCCGGCTCACCGCCGATTTGTCCGGCAGGGTTGACCGTATTCTGGCTTTGCAGGGCCGCAATGATTTGCGGAACGGTCACCTGCAGCTTGGTGAGGCGGTCCGGATTCACCCACACGCGCATGGCGTATTGGCCGGCTCCGAAAATCTGGACGCGCGCGACGCCGGGTACGCGGGTCAACTCATCAACTAGATTGATATAGGCGTAGTTGGCGAGAAACACGCTGTCAAAACTGCCTTTAGGCGAGTAGAGCGAAATGAGCGCCAGCGGAGACGAAAGCGATTTGATGACCGTGAGCCCGGAAGTGTTGACCTGCGGCGGCAGTTGAGCCTGCGCTTGCGCTGTCCGCAACTGGGTCAGGACCTGATCGATATCGGAGTTGGTGGCGATGTCGAAGTTGACTGTAATCTGCGTCAGCCCGTTGTTGGCGTTCACAGAATACATGTAGTTCATGTTGTCGACGCCGCTGATTTGCGCTTCCAGCGGTGTGGCGACCGATTGTTCCAGGGTGAGGGCATCGGCGCCCGGGTAGGTGCCTTGGACCAGAATCTCGGGTGGAACAATGTTTGGAAATTGCGCGATCGGCAATCTTAACGCGGACACTACTCCGACGATCACCATGATTATGGCGATCACCATCGCGACAATTGGACGGTTGATAAAAAACTTGGACATGTTGTCTGTTATTTATTGGGAACAGGAGTTTTTTCAGGCAGTGGATTGACGATTGAGCCGTCTCCCACTTTTCCAACTCCCTCGGAAATGACACGGTCGCCCGGGTTGAGACCGCTCTTTACAATCCAATTCGGACCCGTGCGGTCACCCACCTCGACTACGTGCACAGCGACTTTATTGTCCGGCCCCACGACCGCTACCTGGTAGCGGCCCTGCAATTCAGTCACGGCTCTTTGCGGCACGAGCAGTGAGTCTTTGTTAAATGCTGTCAGAGCTCGGACGCGTCCAAACTGGCCGGGGCGCAGGATATTGCCAGGATTGGCAAACATACCCACTACGCGAATCGTACCGGTCTGCTGCTCCACCTGGCGATCAGTGAAAATGATACGTCCGCTGTGCGGATAGACGGCTCCGTTTGCCAAAGTCAATTCCAACGGCACCGGGTTGGTCTGCCGCAGCAAGTCACCCTGAGCGCCGGGTTTGATTTTGTCGGCAACGCGCAGGTACTCCTGCTCGCTGATCGGAAAATACACCTTGATTGGATCTACTTGCGAGACGGCGGTCAGCACGGTCGCCGTACTGACCAAATTTCCGATTTGCGTGGTGGCGATGCCCGCAATGCCGTCAACGAGAGAACGCACGTGCGTAAATCCAACGTTCAGCTCGGTTGCCTGCACCGCCGCTTCGGCGGCTTGTATGGCCGCTTTGTTCGTCTCTATCAGTGCCTCAATCTGCGCTTGCGCTTGCGTATCGTTATCCAACTGGCTTTGCGCAATGGCGTGGGCCTGGGCTAGCGGGGTGTCGCGCGTAACATTGATCTTGGCCAAAGCCAATTGGGCTTGGGCCTGGGCCAATTGCCCCTTGGCCTGCGCAACCTGACCCTGCGCTTGCGCAAGCAAAGCCTGGAAAGGCCGGGCATCGATTTCAAACAGCACGTCACCTTTGTGAACGAACGACCCTTCACGGTAGTTTTGCTTAACCAGGTAGCCGGAAACTTGAGGCTGGATGGTGGCGTTGACATAGCCATCCAGGGTCGCCACCCAGTCGCTGTATATAGGGACATTCTGCGGCTTGATGCTGAAAACCTCCACATTCGGCGGAGGCGGCGGTCCGGCTGCCGCGACGGGCTTATCGGCGCAACCTTCCAGCGCCAGGGAACTAATGCAAGCGAATAAAAGTGCTACTGAACGTGTTGAAACCATTGTGGCTAACTGCACTGGACCCCAAATGAACGGAGATTAAAAAGAATTCAGCTCCGTACCGGTTTTCGATGACAAGAAGAACTAGTTTGACTCTAAATTATCTCTGAGGCGCGAGAGATTTTTCCCGGCGGCCAACAGGCAAACGCAGGCCGCCAAGGGACATAGACCTGCCACCCAGATCGCGAATCGAAAATCCTTAGCGGGTCCCAGGCTCCAGCCAGTCACCAGCGGGGCGATGGCCCCTGCAATTTGCGACAACGTATTCAGATAACCGATTGTCCGCCCCACCATCGGCACCGGTGAAGCGTTCTGAGAGATTGCCCAAAAATTGGAGCTGAAGACCCCGTACGAACAAATGCAAAGTACCAGGATGGGTAAAAGAAACGGGCGGGCGGAACTGATATTGAGCAGCAGGATACCACCGGCGCCCAGAAGTCCGCCGGCGGCGAAAAGAATGCGTACCCAGAATATGGCTCCGGTTTTCTTGACGAGCCGGTCGGCCAGCCATCCGCTCAGAAGATTCGTCAGGGCCATGGCAAACAGCGGAGCGGACAGAACTTGGCCCATGCCGACTGTTGAGAAGCCTCGCGACATGGTCAGGTAGGCGGGCATCCATGTCAAAAGAAAGTACCAGAAGTACGAGGCAAAGAAGATGCAGGCGGACATCGTCCAGAAACTTGGACTCGCGAAGATGGCACGCCACGGCCAGCGAACGGCCTGCGCCGGACCGGTGCTATCAGTTCTTCCGGACGGAGCAAAGTAAAGCCAAGCCGGAACCCACAGCAACGCGCCCAATCCGGTTACGGCGAACAACGCTCTCCAGCCGAACGCGTTCAGCAATTTGCTGCCTAGCAAAGTTCCCAGAGCAGGGCCCAGGGTCTGACCTCCGATGTAAATTGCTACGGGGAGGCCATTTTCGCGCTCCTTGAAATTGGCGCGAATGAAGGCAAGGCTGGCCAGTGGACCGACGGACTCGGCCAAGCCGAGCACCAGGCGCGAGGTAAAGATATCAGGCAATCCACGGCTAACGGCAATGCTGGCCGATGCCAAAGACCAGAGCGTGAAGGCGATAGCGTAAACACTGCGGATTCCATAACGGTCTACCAGAAGACCGGCCGGTATCTGGAACAAAGCGTACGTCCAGAAGAAAGCGGAAAGCAGTAGGCCCATCTGTTCCGGCCGCAGGCGGATATCCTGCATGATGGTGGTGGCGGCGATGCTAAGGTTGCCGCGGTCGATGTAGCTGACCAGCATGCCCAGGAACACCAGGCCGAGAACGAGCCAGCGGCGTTGGTTCATGCCGCTGCGCCGCGGAAAACGACTTCGCCGTTCTTGATCACGTACAGGATGCCTTGCGGATCGGCGGCCGGAGAATCGTAGGTGGAATGGCTGGCGATCCGGGCAGGATCGAAAACAACCGCGTCAGCAGCGTAACCCGGACGTAACAAGCCTCGATCGGTCAGGTTCAGCCGCGCGGCTGGTTTAGCGGTGCTTTTGTGGATCGCCTGGGCCAGGGACAGCCAGCCCTGCTCCCGGACCAGCGCCCCGAGCAATTGCGGATAGGTCCCGTACAGGCGAGGGTGCGCTTTGCCTTTGACGTAAAAGCCATCGGTGATCACCGAGCACAGGGGATGAGTGATGAGCTGGCGCAGGTTCTCCTCGCTCTGGTTAAACGAGACAATATTGACAGCGGCTTCTTCCTCGATCAGCAGATGAATTGCGGCGATTGCCGGATCTTCTCCACGCAGAGCCGCAATTTCCGTTACCGTTTTGCCGACGAAGCGTTCATTGGCGTCAGTGGCAACCGATGAAATAGTCACGTCTTCCCAATAGCGGTTGCTCGCGCTCATCTCATCCAGAATTGCTTTACGCACACCGGCATCACGTAAACGGTTGAGCAGCGCGGCGGTGCCGCCATCGAGCGTCCACTGCGGAAGAAGCTGCGTGAGAACTGTACTGCCGCATTGGTAAGGATAGATATCAAACTCAATATCTATGCCGCGCTCCCGAGCCGCTTCAATTTCGTCGAGCGCGCGCTGCTGCAGATGCCAGTTGGCGCGGCCAGCCGTTTGCAAATGCGAGATCTGCAGACGGCAGCCGGTACGTTCCGCCAGATCGATCTGTTCGAGCACTGCCTCCACCAAAGTGGCGGAGTAACTGCGCATGTGAGTGGCGTAGAGCTTGCCCCGGCGCGCCACCACGCTGCACAAACGGCGCAGCTCTTCCGGAGTTGCGCTGGAGCCGGGTGCGTACATCAACCCCGTAGAAAAACCGGCACAGCCGGCACTCAGCGAATCGTCCAATAGATCGGCCATGCGGTCCAGTTCGGGAGAAGTAGGAGTGCCCTGCCCCGGCCCACGCACGGCAATGCGCAAACTGCCGTGCCCGGCGAGCGAAAGGGCGCGGTCTTTGGCTCCACTGGCGGCCATCGCCCGCAGGTAAGAGGCAGCATCCGGCCAGCCCCACTCGTTTGTGCCGCCCAGTATGCCGCCGCCGAATTCACGCAAGGCTGCGGCGTCACCGGAATAGGGGAAGGGCGAGAAGCCACAATTGCCGACTACCTCCAGCGTGACGCCTTGCTTGAGCTTTTCGGTGCGGTGTTGCAGAACCTGCAGATCGGAATGGCTGTGCAAGTCAATAAAACCGGGGGCGACGGCTAAGCCACGGCAATCAATTAAGTCGCAGCCCGCGGAAGAAACTTCCGCACCGGTGGCGGCAATTTTCGCGCCTTCCATCGAAACAGAACCCTGGGCCGGGTCGCTTCCGGACCCGTCGAAGACTAGCGCATCGGAGAGTAACAACATTAAATGGATCTCTGCTGGATAGAATAGCCGCATGATCCAAGGCGATCCCGTTGTGGCTGCCAGGGAAGTGTCCACAACCAAGACTGTGGCGAACTTCCGCTGGTATATTTGCGGTCTGCTCTTCTATGCCACAACCGTAAATTACATGGATCGCATCGTGATGGGAATCTTGAAGCCCACCATTGCGCATGACCTGGGCTGGAGCGAAACCGACTACGCCATGGTCACCACGGCGTTTCAGGTAGGGTACGCAATCATGATGCCGGTTGCGGGGCGCATGATCGACTGGCTGGGATTGCGGATAGGCTACCCGCTGGCCGTCCTGGTCTGGAGCCTTTCCTCACTGTCGCATGCGTTTGCGGGCAATCTGCTGCAGTTCAGCATCGCGCGTCTTGGCTTGGGCCTGGGCGAAGCGGCAAATTTCCCGGCGGCAATCAAGGCAGTAGCCGATTGGTTCCCGCGCAGGGAGCGGGCGCTCGCCACGGGCATCTTCAATAGCGGTTCCAACCTCGGCGCACTGCTGGCCCCCCTGGCAATCCCCTTCGTGGTGGCGCGTTTCGGCTGGCATGCCGCGTTCCTGTTCACGGGCTGCCTGAGTTTCTCCTGGATTTTTATCTGGCTTTATTTCTATCGCGAACCGGAGAAACACCCGCGGCTATCGAAGACGGAACTGGCGCTGATCCGCGCCGATTCCGAAGTGGCGGCGACTACAGGGAAATTTCCCTATAGCCGCATGTTGACCAAACGCGCCACCTGGGCCTTCCTGAGCGGCAAATTTATCACCGACCCGGTCTGGTGGTTTTATCTCTTCTGGGTTCCCGGATTTCTGCAGCAAAAATATCACGTGGATTTATCGCATTTGGGCCCGCCGCTGGTGGCCATCTACCTGTCCGCCGACTTCGGATCTATCGGCGGAGGGTGGTTGTCTTCCCACTTGCTGAAGCGCGGTTGGGCCGTGGGGCGCGCCCGCAAAACCGCCATGCTGGTCTGCGCGTTAAGCGTGACAGGCGTTATGTTTGTACCTGTCGCGGCTGGTAACCTTTGGGTTACGGTGGCCTTAATCAGCGTGGCCGCGAGCGCGCACCAGGGTTGGTCAGCCAATCTCTACACCATCACGTCGGATTGCTTTCCGCGCGCGGCAATTGGATCGGTTGTCGGACTGGGCGGCCTCGGGGGAGCAATCGGCGGTGCGCTGGTGCAGCCCGCCATCGGAATCTGGCTCGATTTTTCGAAAGAATCGTATGGGCCGCTGTTCGTAGTAGCAGGCTTGCTTTACCTGGTGAGCTTACTGATCATTCACCGCTTGCTGCCGACGTTCGATCAACAGGCGGTTTAATCCAGGTGAAAGACTTCCTCAAGCGGTGACATAGCCCGATCCGGCGCGACACCGGGCGGGTTCATAAAGAATTCCGCCATCTCGCGCTGCCAGCGGGCATTCACTTCCCGCTTGGCCATCTCGTCGCGAGCACGCTCGAAATCTTCTGTTTCGACGTAGCCGACCAGCAAGCCATCCGGACGCAGGAACAGCGAGTAGTTGCCCCATCCGGTTTCGCGCAGGGCCTGCCGCATTTCAGGCCAGACCGTGCGATGCCGCTGTTTATATTCATCCAGTCGTTCCGGACGCACTTGCAAAACGAAGCAGACGCGTTTCATCTAACGCAAAAAGGCTTCCTGCAGGCCGCCGTCAACCGGAATGATGTGCCCGGTCGTTTTGGCGCTCTCCTCGCCGGCCAGCCACACAATCGCCCGGGCGCAATCCTGCGGCAGGATCGGACGCCGCGTCAGCGTCCGCTGCGCATAGAATTCCGCTAGTTTGTCCCGGAGCTCTTCGGTGGATTCGTTCTCCGCAAACGCGATTTTGTATTTTTCGAGCGAGTTGATCACGCGGTCGCGCGGGAACATGGTGGAACCCGCGACTACCGTGGCCGGAGCTATCCCGTTTACGCGGACCAGCGGCGCCAGCCCGACGGCCATTTCATGTATGAGGTGATTCAGCGCGGTCTTACTGACGTCATATGCTTCGCTGCCATGCTTGGACACCACGGCATTCGCCGAGCTGGTCAGCACCAGCGAGGCCGGCAGCTTTTGGTCTTGGAACACCCAGCCGGTCTCGCGCGCCAATAAATAATTCCCGGTCACATTGACGAGAAACGTCTTATTCCACTGCGCTTCGCTGAGCTGCCCGCCGGCCGCCGCAACCGGAAAAATAGCGGCGGTATTGATGAGGGCGTCTATCCCGCCAAATTGCAGCACGGCAAACCGGGCAGCGGCGGCAATGCTTTCAGATGAGCCGATATCAATGGTGGTGTATGCGACGGCATCCGGCGAAGACAGCGCCGCTGCTTCGGTGGCGACTTCTTGGACAGCCAGCGGATTCTGATCGGCCACCACTACATGCGCACCCTTGCGCGCCAGCAGCAGCACAACTTCGCGGCCGATACCACTGCCGCCACCCACGACGACGGCAATCTTCCGGCTGAATTCGGCTTCGGCGGGCATGCGCTGCAGCTTGGCTTCTTCAAGCGCCCAATACTCTATGCGAAACGCTTCGGAACGGGGCAGCGCGACATAGTTATGAAAGCTATCGAATTGCCGCGACTGTTCCGCGCGGCGCGCCTGCGGATAAGGATGCGCCGCCTCGCCGCTCTCCAGGGCATTGGCGCCGGACATCACGTGAATGGCCTCGCCGCTCTCCAGGGTATTGGCGCCGGACATCACGTGAATGGCATTGATGAAGAACTCAGTGGTGATGCGGGCTTCTTTCTTATTCTTGCCGAACCCGAACAGGCCGAGACCGGGAATGATCACCACCGAAGGATTCGAATCCCGCAAGCGCGGCGATTCGGAAGTGGCATGCGCGGCGTAATACTTGGCGTATTCCGCGCGATAGGCGACGGCGTGCTTCTGAATGGACGCCTTCAGCGCCTCCACGCTTTCTTCGCCCGGCTTCCAATCCACGAACATGGGACAGATGCGCGTCCGCAGAAAATGATCGGGGCAACTGGTTCCCAGGTTTCCCAAGGCCTGCGCCCAGGCCGAGCCGGCGAATTCCAGCGCATCTTCGTGATCCGCATAGTGCGCAATCACGCGTTTGTTCGAAGAGACAATGCCGCGCAGTGCGGGCAGGATCGCGGTAGCCACTGCGGCGCGGTCCGGCAGAGGAGGAGCATGCCTGGCGCCGCCGAAAAGCGGACCCTGTTTGCGTTGCCGCTCCATAATGAATTGGCCCATTTGGTCGATGGTGCGGATGCTGCTCAGATAGCATTCGTATTGCGTATCACCCCAGGTGAACAAACCGTGGCTACCCAGCAGTACTCCGTCGCAACCGGGATTCTCCTTGACGGCGTTCTCCAGCAGCAGCGCCAGTTCGAAACCAGGCCGCTGCCAGGGCAACCAGGCTATTTTGCGGCCAAACTGCCGGTTAAACTCTTCAAGTTTTTGCTTTCCATTCGCGCTTGCGGCAATAGCGATGGCCCAATCGGGATGCAGATGATCGACGTGCGCGAATGGCAGGAACGCATGCAGAGGAGTATCGATCGACGCCGCCACGCGATTCTCGCCAAACGCCGAGAGCGGGTAATAGCGCACCATTTCGTCTTCCGACGCTTCACCGCGATATTGCGTTTTCAAGCTGTCCAGGCGATCCAGATAAAGGAGCGCGAAGCCCGATTCCTTGATCGAGCCGAGATCACCGCCGCTACCTTTTACGGCGAGCACGCGCGTTGGTCTTGCGGTGAACGGATCCGGCAGGTCAATTTTCGAACTGGTATTGCCGCCGCCAAAGTTTGTGATGCGCAGGTCGGCTCCGAGCAGGTTGGAACGGTAGCGCAGCAGCGCCAGTTCATTTCCCGCGAGCGAAGCTGCGTGCTTCTCGTCCCACAAATTTTGAAGATTCACTAGTTCAATGGTCTGAGGCATAGGTAATTTCTGTCAGGCGTAGGAGCCGGCGCTGGAGGTATTCCGCGCCGCACGTTCCAAGGAGATGCGCTCCAGATAGCCGCTTTGCCGGAAGGCCAGCATAGGATCCCGGGGCAGTCCTTTGGAAGCGCGCCATTCGCGTATGGCCGGGCGCACATCGGTCGCGAAAGCATCCTGCAGGCACGATTCAGCGGGGATCAGGTCACAAGTCTTTTGGGCTGCAGCCAACTGCTCGTAATCCACCAGTGCCGCTTTGGCAAACAGCTCTTGCGCCATGGTTACGGTTTGGATCATCGCTTCAATCTTGCCTTTCAAGTTATGGCTTTGATCGATCATGTACGCAATGTCGGCGCGCTTGCCTTCTTCCCACTCGAAGAACAGAATCTCGTGGAAAATCCGGAAAACCTGGTAGGGATCAATGGAGCCCATGGTCAGATCGTCATCGGCATAACGCCGGTCATTGAAATGAAACCCGCCCAGCATGTTTTCAGAAAGCAGCCAGGCGACGATCTGTTCGATGTTCTGCGAAAGATAGTGGTGGCCGGTATCCACCAGCACCTTGGCTTGCGGTCCGGCGGCCCGCGCCAGCAGCAGCGCCATGCCCCAATCGGCAATGTCGGTGTGATAGAAAGCCGGCTCGAACGGTTTATACTCCACCAGCATGCGCTGGTCCGGTCCAAGAGCGGCATGGGCGGCCTTCAGGCTTTCTTCAAACAGCGCCTTCCGCCGGCGGATATTGGCCGTGCCGGGGTAATTCGAACCGTCGGTGAACCAATATGAGATGTCGCGGCTTCGCAGTTCGCGCGCGATGGCGATACTTTCGTTCGAGTGCTGCACGGCCTGGCTGCGAATCGAGTGATCCGGATTCGCAAACGATCCATACTTATACATCTGATCCTGAAACAGATTGGGATTGATCGATCCAGGGCGAATGCCATACCGGCCGGCGAGCGCATTCACTTGCGTCACGCTGCGCAGGCCGTCCGGAAAATCCCACAGCACATGCAGAGCCAAGGTGGGGCAGACGCCGGTGAGCGCGTGCACCTGGCCGGCATCGCTAAACTTTTCCTCGATGGTTCCAGCGGCTGCGGCTTGCATGAATTTGCCGAACCGCGTCCCGGTATTGGCAAAGCCCCAGGAGGGCAGTTCAATTTGAAATTTTTCGAGAGCTTCGAAAACTCGTTCAGTGACGTTGATGGGCATGGCAAACCGGCCAGTCAATTAGCCAACCAGGATGATATCGAATGTGCGGGGACCGTGCACTCCCTTGATGCGAGTCATCTCAATATCGGCAGTCGCCGATGGACCGGAGATAGTGGTCATCGGCACGTTACCGAAGGTCCGCATTTGGTTCAGACCCTCGGGTACGGTGCCAAACACCTGGGCCGCGAACACTACGCACAAGTGGTAATCGGGGATGAGGCTCAGCGCGCGCCGCGCTTCCCCTGCGCCGTGCCGGAGCACAATGGTGCCGGTAGAAGCGATAGCCAAAGCGCAATCGGTTAGCACTCCTTCGCTCGCATCAAACTCAGCGTAGTTTTGGGTTTCGCGAAGGAATTGGAAGCCGTCCGGGAGCCAGGCGCGAGGCAAATCCCTGGCAATAAGCGCGCTCGTTTTTCCGCGAGCCATGAGCGCCTGCGCAACCGCGTCCGGGATATTTCGTTCACCGCAGCGGTAAACCGTCGCGCCGTAATCCTGCAGAAGCTCCACGAATAATTCCAGACACTCGCTTGCGTCTAAACTGCTGGTGCGCCGGTAATTCCGGGCGATGGCCTCATATTCAATTTCACGCAAGGGCGTGGAACCGCCGGTAGCGCGAATTCGATTGAGGATGTCGTTTTTGGCGTTGTTCATTCCGGCTCTTCCGGCTTGGGAGCCTCCAATTTGGGCAGCTCGCGCTTCAAGATCTCGTATTTCAACTTCTTGTTTTTCGACCACCACTCGCGAAAGGATTCTTTCGGCACGGCCGGTAGATCGCGCACGGAAGTCCACCCGGCCAAAAATCCGGGAAGGCTGTGTATCGTGCCGCCGCGGTTAAACGGAATCTGCGCCCAGCGCGCGAGCTTCTGAGCTGTAGCGAGCCGTTCGGAGTTTTCCAGGGCATACGAGGCGGCTTTCATGGCCGCTCGCTCCAGTAGCGGAGCATCTCCGCGTTCGACTATTTTGCCGCGCAAGTGCACCAGTATCTCGGGAATGTTTATCTTTACCGGACACACTTCATAACAAGCGCCGCATAGCGAAGAAGCGTAAGGCAGCGTTTGCGAATGCTCCATGAATTGGAGTTGCGGCGTCAGGATCGCGCCAATCGGACCGGCATAGACAGAACCATAGGCGTGGCCGCCGGTCTGACGGTACACCGGGCAGGCATTCAGGCAAGCTCCACAGCGAATGCAATCCAACGTCTCGCGCGCTTCCGGATCGGCCAGCACGTTGATCCGGCCGTTATCGAGCAGCACTACGTGAAACTCTTCCGGACCATCGCCGGGCGAAACACCGGTCCAAATGGAGTTGTAAGGATTCATGCGCTCGCCGGTAGCGGAACGCGGCAGCAGCTGCAGAAACACTTCCAGGTCTTGCAGTGTAGGAATGATCTTTTCAATCCCCACCAAACTAATTAAGACGCGCGGCAGTGAAAGGCACATGCGGCCGTTGCCCTCCGATTCCACCACGCAAATGGAACCAGTCTCCGCGATGGCGAAGTTCGCGCCGCTGATGGCGACCGGCACGCGCAGGAACTTCTCGCGCAGATACTGGCGAGCGGCATTTGTAAGGTCTTCGGGCCGCTCGCCCAGATCCTTCAGCCCCATCTTTTCCATGAAAATGGAGCGGATTTCCAGCTTGTTCCGGTGCAGCGCCGGCACCACGATATGAGAAGGCCGGTCTTCCCCGAGCTGCACAATAAGGTCGGCCAGATCGGTTTCGTACGGTGTAATTCCAGCAGCTTCGAGAGCCGCATTTAAGCGAATTTCATCCGTGGTCATGGTCTTGACCTTGATGACTTCGGTGGCGTTCTGCGCCTTCACCAGATCTACGATGATGCGGTTCGCCTCATCCGCATCGCGCGCCCAATGGATTCTGCCGCCGGCCTTGGTGCAAGCCGCTTCGAACTGCTGCAGATAAAAATCCAGATGGCGAAGAACATGCTGCTTGATGTCGTGACCGGCCTGACGCAACTCTTCCCAATCAGGCAGTTCGGCCACTACCCGGTCGCGCTTCCTCCGAATGATATCGGTCGCGTTCCGGACGTTGTGGCGTGTCTGCGTATTGGCGACGAGCTTCTTGGCGGCAGCCGGAAAATCCGGCGCGTCCGCGGCCTCTCCGACGTAAACGCTCAAGCGCCCTCTCCAGTTATTCGAGAATGCGGAATCGGTTCGGACGAAGCCAGAATTTCCGCCAGATGCACGCAGCGCACGCCCGTTCGCTGGCGGCTCAGCGCCCCATTGATGTGCATCAGGCAGGAATTATCCAGCGCGGTGCAGATTTCAGCATGGGTATTGAGGATGCAATTGATTTTGTCGGAAAGCATGGCGCTGGAGACCTCGGGGTTCTTCACCGCGAAAGTACCTCCGAAACCACAGCACTGACCGGCTTCCGGTAACTCGATTAAGGTTAAGCCCCGCACCCCGTTCAGCAAACGCGCCGGCTTGTCGCCCACTTGTAGAGAGCGCAGCGAGTGACAGGACGGGTGCAGGGTGACCGTGTGCGGAAAGAAAGCGCCGACGTCGGTGACGCCCAGCTTATCCACGAGCAATTCCGCAAACTCGTAAACGCGCGGCAACAGGTTCTTGACGGCTTCCACCAGGGCCGGTTCGCCGGAGGCGGCGGCCATTTTGGGGTAATGATCGCGGATCATCGCGACGCAGGAAGACGAAGGAATACAAATCACTTCCGCATCCCAAAAAACGTCCAGGAAACTGCGCATCAAGGGAAGCGCTTCTTTCTGATAGCCGGTGTTGTAGTGCATCTGCCCGCAACACGTCTGCGCCTCACGGAAGTCGACCGTGTGGCCCAGCCGTTCCAGTAAGGCGACGACGGCCTTGCCCGTCTCCGGAAAGAGCGTGTCGTTGTAGCAGGTGATAAAAAGTGAAATCTGCATCTAGCCTAGGAACAACGGACGAATATGGCGTTCGAAAAGGTTACCAGTGACATTTTTGGCGATAACCGGCTCGAAGGTTTCCAGCAGTCTTAGATAGCGCGTACCGAGCTTCGCCGCCACCTTGAACCCGACATGCAAGAGCTGGCGCACGTCGCTGTTGAACTCCGGATTGCGCTGCTCATGGCGCAGCGCCGAGACGAACTGTTGCGGAGTCCAGCGGCTCACCACGTCCGGCGCCGGCAGCTTTGCCGGATCAATGCTGATGACGCTGGCATAAGGGCCGCAAAGAGCTTCGCGCTGTTCGAACGCATGCGCGTAAACCTCCTTCGATAACGCAAGCCCATCGCCGCCCGCTTCGGCAAGGCCAATCAGTTCCTCGAGCCAGGTGGTGCCGGCGGTCTTCAGATGCACCCCCGCATCGAAGTTGCGCAGCGCCTGGCGCATGGGCCGGTAAATGGAGAACTTGTCGCTACCCGAATGAACGCTCAGCTTTAAATTTCCGGGCAGATCATAATTCTTCACGGCGAACGCAATGGTCGCGATATCATCAGCGAATTCTTCGCTGAATTTCTGAACATCGCCCTGGTAATCCACGCCTTTGTTAAAGCGGCCGGTAAACTTCGGCGCGATGGTCTGCACGGGAATACCCTCATCCGCGATCGCTGCCAAGATGATGAGCAGTTCGGCGGGAGTTTGCGGGCTGTCCGTCTCATCCATGGAAACTTCCGGAATGAAGCTGCCCTTGCCCTTCCGTTCTTCAATCTTGCGGTAGATGCGGCCCGCCTCCTTCACGGCCGCCAAATATTTCGTGGTGGTTTGCTGCAAAAAGCGGCTGTTGATTTCTGCTGGGCGGCTGGCCCCAGGGATATTCAACCGGCCGGCCAGTTCATGGTGTCGCGCGATGAAGGCCTGCGCGTCTGCTTCCGAAGCCGGTTTACCAATCCAATCCGCTACATCAATGGTGTAGAAATCGCTAGCGGCTAGGAAGCGCTCCACCGTATCGAAATTGATATGATCAGCGTCGATGTAGTACGGCTTGGTCCAGCCCAGTTTGAGAACAGCGGCATCGGCCGCGGCGCGAATACTGGCGGGTTCGGAGCCGATAATGTTGTGTTCGCGGTTCGACTTATTCCAGACCGGAAGCACCTCAATGCCTTGTTCGGCTGCAAGCACGCAGGCGCGGAGTTGCGCCTCTGCCTGGTGGGCGAAACGGTCGCCCACTCCTATAGTATTTTTACCGAGTAGAAGCTGATCGGCCATGAAGCTCCAAAGAGCATCGTACAGGATGGAAATATACTTTCCATAGTGCCGGTGGAAAGATAAAGAGACGACATGAAAACGACCGCTCCCGATGTGACCCTTGCAAACGGTCAAGGCGCCCAGACCCCGCTCCCGAAAGGGATGCTCCTGCAAACGATAGAGGAAGAGCTGCAAGCCGCACCCTTTATCGACATTCACACGCATCTGTTTAAACCGTCTTTGGGTGCGCTGGGGTTGTGGGGGATCGATGAACTAGTGACTTACCACTACCTGGAGGCGGAATTGTTCCGCTCGTCCAGCGTCACGCCGGACCAGTACTGGTCTCTCTCAAAGACCAAGCAGGCGGACCTGGTTTGGCAAACGCTCTTTGTGGACAACACGCCGGTCTCGGAAGCGACCAGGGGCGTCATTGCCGTTTTGCATGCATTTGGATTGCCCACCAGCAGCGCGGATTTGACCGAGGCTAGAAAATTCTTCGCCGCGCAAAATCTGGAGTCGCACATTGAGAATGTATTCAAACTCGCGGGCATCAGCGAAGCGGTGATGACCAACGATCCGCTCGATCCGGCCGAGGCGCCGTTATGGCAGAGCGGTGCGGAGGCGCATAAACTGTTCCATGCCGTTGTGCGGCTGGACCGGATTCTGGAAAAGTGGAATGAGCATTTTGCGGTCCTTCAGGCGGCCGGTTACAAAGTAGACCAACAGCTTTCGGCCCAAGGTGTGAGCGAAGTCCGGAGATTTCTAACCAGCTGGTGCGAGCGGATGAAGCCTGTTTACATGGCGGTGTCGCTGGTCGACACCTTTGCGTATCATGGCGGTGTCGCTGGTCGACACCTTTGCGTATCCCGACGAAAGCATCCGCACGCTGTTGCTGCGCGAAGCCGTCCTGCCGGTCTGCCGCGAATTCAATATCCCTCTGTCGCTGATGATAGGGGTGCGCCGCCAAGTCAATCCCGCCATTCGCCTGGCTGGCGATGGAGGAGGCAGAGCCGATCTGCGCGCGCTCGAAAATCTGTGCCTCGCGTTCCCTGCAAATCGCTTCCTGGTGAGTTTGCTGAGCCGCGAAAACCAGCATGAGCTCTGCGTATACGCCCGTAAATTCAGCAACCTGATGCCGTTCGGATGTTGGTGGTTCCTGAACAATCCGTCCATAGTGGAAGAGATCACCAGAGAGCGCATCGAAATGCTCGGCACAACGTTCATCCCGCAGCATTCCGACGCCAGAGTGCTGGAACAAGTAATCTACAAGTGGCGGAACACGCGCCGCACCATGGCGCCCATTCTGGCGAACAGCTACTCGTTGCTCGTCGAAGATGGACGCGCCGTTTCCCGCGACCAGATCAAGCAAGACATCCAGCGTTTGTTCCGGACCAACTTCCAGAATTTCTGTGGAATCAGTTAAGCGCCGGTCACTTTGAAGACCACTGCGTGGTCGCACGGCTTTTTCGGCGGCGTGAGCACTTTCAGCCCGGAATCATCCTGCGACCACTCCAGCTTGCCATCAAAGCCCAGCAGTTCCACGTTTTGAATTTTACGTACGCGTAGCGCGGTATGCAGCGCCAGGGGACGAATGGCCGCCTGGTATTCCGGCCAGCCCATGACAAACGCATAGAGCGTTTCACCCTTGGTGGTGAAGCGTATGTCGCTGGTGCCCAGATCCTTCCGCTTAGTTTCATTGAAAGACGCAGCTTGCGCGGGAGTCTCCGCCGCCGGGCTTTCTCCGAAGACCTTCCATGGCCGGCTGCCGTGAATCGCCTCTGCGTTCACGCCCATCCACTCGGTTATGCCCGCCAGCACCTTGCGCTCCTCAATATCCAGCTCACCGCGCGCCGGCAGCGGAAAATTCAGCATCAGATTGCCGTTCCGGCTGACGATATCTACCAGCAGGTCAATCACGGTCTTCGGAGACTGGTGTCCTGCAAACGTTTACTGGTATAGACCGCCTCCGTCTTACCGCCATGCCGCTTAGCATTCGCGTTATAGTGGTGCGCCACCAGGCTTAGCCCGATTTCTTCAAAAGGCAGCGCGCCGTCGGTATAGAGCAGGTCCGGTTGATAATTATCAATCAGATCTCTCATACGCGCATACCAATGGCGCTTCCACCAATCGGGGATGTTACTCTCGTTCCAATCCAGCTTGGTGTGAACCTCGTCGGAATCAACATACAAATCGAAATTCTTGGAGTCCGCGCCATCGTATGGTACTCCGGCTGCAGGACCGGTTGCATCGTGCCCATGGCTGGTGGAGAACCATTTGTAAGTGATCCACAGGTGTTCACTGACTCCGAATTTCAACCCCTCGTTCATGGCAGCCTTCCGCCATAGACCCACAATGTCTTTCCTGGGGCCCATCTGCACCGCGTTCCAGGATTGGTGCTTGGAGTTCCACAAGTCGAAATTGTCGTGGTGGACACCCATGCTCATGAAATACTTGGCGCCGGCCTTCTTGTAGAGCCGCATCAATTCAGCCGGCTCGAAGCGCTCCGCCTTCCACTGCGGGATGGTGTCCTTAAACCCGAATTTGGAAGGGTGCCCGTAGGTTTCGCAATGGTAGTTGTACTGCGGACTCCCCTCCATATACATGTTGCGGGCGTACCAATCGCCCGCCTCCACCGCGGATTGCGGTCCCCAGTGCGCCCAGATACCGAATTTGGCGTCTCGAAACCATTCGGGAATCTCATAGGCGCTCAACGATTGACGCGTGCCTGAAAATGGCCCACTCTCTATTGCAAGACCTGCCGGCATACTAGGCCGGGCCGCTTGGTAGGCGGCAGCAGTGACAGCCCCGGAGAGGCCCGACCCCAGTAATCCCAAAGCGTGTCTTCGAGTGAGTCTCATGGAATCCCTTATCCGTTCACGCCCGAGGCAAGAAATCCGCCGTCGACGGCTATGCATTGTCCGGTAATAAAATCCGACGCTCGGGACGCCAGAAAAATGGCGGCTCCCACGAGTTCCGGAATCTTGCCGAAACGCTTCATAGGAGTTCGCATCAACAACTCGCGTCCGCGGTCCGTGCCGTCCAGCAAGGCCGAATTCAGTTCAGTCCGGAATACGCCCGGGGCAATGGCGTTCACGTTAATTCCCTTTTGCGCCCATTCCACGGCCAGGCTGCGAGTCAGACCCAAGACACCGGATTTCGACGCCGCATAGGCGGCCACTTCAAAAAAACTCACGTAAGAGTTCAAGGAAGCGATATTCACTATGCGCCCGTGGCCGCTCGCCGTCAGCGATTGATAGAAGCTCTGGCAAGCACGCAAGGTTCCGGTCAAATTGACATCCATCAATTTGTTCCACTCGTCTTCAGTGATGGCGATGCTGGGCTTGCGGAAAATCTGGCCCGCCGCGTTCACCAAAATGTCAACTCGGCCGAACTCTTTCAGGACGGCATCGTGCAGGGCATCTATGGACTGCCGGCTGGAAGCGTCTGTTGTCTTCCGCAGGCTTTTCCGTCCCACTCGTTCAATATCGGCGGCGACTTCATTCACCAGATTCTCGCGGCGTCCCGTCGCCACCACATCCGCGCCGGCTTCCGCCAGACTGACAGCCAAAACGCGCCCAATGCCGGAGTTGCCGCCCATTACCACGGCAACCCGGCCCGTCAAATTAAACAATTCAAGCGGCATGGCCTCATCTTACAAGCCCTCCCATCTAGCGCCCGAAATGGTAGCTAAACGACACCGTAGCGTAAGACGGTATGTACACGCCGGTCACTCGCTCAGAAGGCTCGCCTTCTCCAGGCAGGGCGAGCACCTCAATCGTCTGACCGGTGTAGCCACTGGAGATCTGCAGTTGGATGCCGGCATCGAACTTACCGTTTAGGAACTTGCGCACCATGGCGGCCCGGATTCGCGAACGGGAACGCTCACAAAGCCGTCGCCCAAAGGCTATGTCCTACTTCCTCGAATTCGGCGCGGGCGTGCAGCTGAAATGGCAAGCGATCGGTTGTGCCTAGAACATCGAAAATCAGCCGCGGCGCTTCCGGTACCGGCGTACCGTCCGCGAGGTCGCGCGCATCGGCTTTCGATAAAGAAGCCTGGAGAAGTCCGCTGCGAAAGGTATGACGAGAGGAGATGGTGATGTACTGGTTGCGGTTGGGACCTTCGCTGAACTGTAGACCGGTATCCGCGTCGATTTTGGCGAGCGACGATTCCTGGGTCACGTGCGCGAGCAAACCGGCCATCCGTGCCGCTGCGAGTTTCCTGGGTTTTGGAATCGCCTGAGCGCTCGATTCTTACTTCGCCTGAGCTCTCGATTCTTACTTTAGCGCCGGCCACCGGCTTTCCTTGGGGATCAGTCACCCTGCCCGCCACGCCCGCAGCCGCGGCTTCGAGCAGGCTCGCGACGCAAAGCAAGGCCGCTGCCACGGGAAACCGCAGTCTTCCGCACACGGCAACACACGCAATTCGTGCCATGAATTTCGCATTCGTAATACTAGCATCGGATAGCACGAATCTCTGATGAGTATTACGAGCTCGCAAATTTGCAGTAGAATCTTGATATGAAGTTTGCCATTTTCGTGCTGCTCGCGACCACTGCGGCGCTCAGGGGCCAATCACCTGCAACCGCGGCGGATATGCTAGCCCGCGTCGCCGAGTTCCACGGCAATGCTGGTGTCTTCGCGGTCGCCGGATACAGAATGGGAGAACGGGCGCTCCATGAACTAGCTGAGCCGCGCGGGAGTTTCAATCTGGACGTCACGCACCGGACGCCTCTGCAGGTGCAGTACAGTTGCGTAGCCGACGGGTGGCAGGCGGCAACTGGCGTTAGTGCCGGAAAGCTGAATCTGCATATTGTCGAAACAAAGCCGGGTCAACTGGAAAGTGTTATCAAAGACGCAAAGACCGGGAAGGAACTCACATTCCGGCTCCGCCCCACGTTTCTTGAAAAGTATCTCAATACGCCTTACGATCGGCAAGCAAGCGCAGCCCGCGAAATAGCGAGCCTGCCAGACGATCAAATTTTCGTAATGATCAAAAATCTTCCGCGTTAGTCGACGGCGGCCCCCTCTTCGAAAATACCTGTCTGTTTGTTTTTTCGGACGCGGCCGGCCGGAAAGCAGCGGCCATTCATCGCCACATAGACCCCGGGACCAAGCGTTTGGACGAACGCGAGCGCGCTGCCGAGATTGAAGAGGCCGTCGGAGCTGCCGAATTTGTAAGGGATCATCGCCCCGGTCAGCACGATCGTTTTGCTTGTCAACCTGTTGCTCGTGAAACCGGCGGCGAGCGTTCGTGCCGTCTCGGCCATGGTGTCCGTACCGTGAGTGATGACGATCCGGCTGCCGGGCGTGGCGCGGCACTGCTCCAGGATGATCTCGCGGTCGGCCTCCGTCATATCCAAGCTGTCGATCATCATCAAGGTACGCACCTCCACATCGAGCTTGCTGCGGCCGAGCAAAAGCATCTCAGGCAGGTGCGTGTCGTTAAAGAAAAGCTGCCCCGTTAATTCGTCGTATGTTTTGTCGAAGGTGCCGCCGGTGACCAGAATGCGAATACGCTGGTCACCCATGCAGGTCGTGGAAGGAGACCAGACAACGGGAGGCTGTCTCCAGTTCCGGATATTGACTGCCTTCCTGTTCGACAAGATAGAATTCCACTTTGCCATCAGCTTCGGCGGCGGCAAAGATCTTCTTCCAAGGAGAGACGCCTTCGCCGAAAAGCACGCGATACCCTTTGGCGGGAGCCCAATCTTTCAGGTGAAGCGACCGGATGCGCCCGGGATTGTTGGTAATCCAGGCAACCGGGTCGTTCCCCATCTCCACGCAGGTGCCCACATCGAACTGCAGCATAACGCTTTTATCGGTGTTTTTCGCCAGAACGTCCATCGGCTTTTCGCCGTCTATCGGCTTCCACTCCAAAGCGTGATTATGATAGCCGGAGTGCATGCCTGCCTCACTCAGCTTTTCGTTGCCCTTGTTCAGGGTTTCGGCAACTTGTTTCCAGCCGTCGATGGTGGAAACCTTTCCGGCGGAGGCCAGCACCATGTAATGTGAACCGAGGATCTTGTTCAGTTCGATCGCTTTACCGATGCCATCGCTCGAGAACGAAGCCATGCCGTTGTGCGTCGAATAGCACTTCATGTTGATGTCGTTTAGCTGCTTCCGGACCTGCTTGGCGTAATCGGGAGTCCATTCGTAGTAGGGTGAAAAGAACTCGACGCATTCGTAGCCCATTTTGGAGATTTCGTTTAATGTCGCCGGCAGGTCCTTCTTGAGTTCGCCCCGCACGGAGAAGAGCTCGAGTCCAACCGGAATACTTTTGCCTGCCCGGGCGGCAAGCGAGGTAGCCGCGGCAACGGCGAGGAAGGTTCGGCGTGAGAGGCGTTCAATGTGGCACATGCACGGACGATATCATACGAGAAGAGAGCGCCTTTCACCGGTGTGGAGCAGACAAATCGTATCACTCCGGTGTTACGCTACTTGAGGTAGCTAGTATATTCACCAGACGCGCCGCTTGATGAAGTCCGGCACTCCAAGAAAATCCGCTTCCGTGTTGCGAAGCATAGGGCATTCCGCCACACTGGCCTTGGTCAGATGCCGGGACATTGTTCTGCCCTCGCGTAAGCCTGAGTCCGCCAGGCAAGTGCCGCTTCTGTGGAAAGCGATCGGAAAGCGATCGGAGTAGGCATAGTTTGCGCCATTTTCGCCTTCCTTTACTCCTGGGTGAACGGATCCGTCCCGCATCGCCGCAGCGTGGTGGCCGCTCATGCAAGTCAGCTAAGGACGGTCAACCAGGTCCGGTCGACGTCGGCGACCAAGGTACCCATTCTGGTTCCGGAACGCCATAACGAACCCGAGACGGCATTCGTGCTCTCCCCATCCCCTGACTTCCAACACATAGGACCTGTCAGTATAAAGCTCAGAGCCGTACATCCAGATCGGAAATCGTGCGACTTCACGCTCAAAATATCCAATGGACGTGAATGGAACCAACTGGAAGTAAAAGTGAACCGCCCGATACCACTGGTGAGAGGACGGAGATCCACGCAGCTTGTGGTGAAAGAGATCTTTGCAAACAGCGTCTCCGCCTACATCAGTGAAGTCCGCAAAGGCGGAGCCTGAGGTCTAATAAAAGCGAATGGCAATTGCAAATACCGCCAAGCCGGTAAGCACTCTAACCACGGCATCGCGCACCAATTACGGCGCCATGGCCATGGTGACGACGCTGTTTTTCATGTGGGGATTTTTAACCTCGCTGAACGACATCCTTATTCCCCATCTGAAAGCAATTTTCGATTTGAACTTTGCGGAAGTGCTGCTGGTGCAGTTTACTTTCTTCTCTGGCTATGTCGTATTTGCATTTCCGGCCGGGAAACTGGTGGAGCGAATCGGCTATCAGAAAACCATGGTGACCGGGCTGTTGATCATGGCGCTGGGAGCATTTTTATTTGTGCCCGCGGCCAGCGCGCCATCGTTCCCCTTCTTTCTGACCGCGCTGATTATATTGGCCGCCGGCATCACGGCATTGCAGGTTTCGGCAAACCCCTATGTCTCGGTTCTGGGTCCGCCTGAAACCGCATCCAGCCGGCTAAACCTCACGCAGGCATTCAACTCTCTTGGCACAACCATTGCGCCGAACTTTGGCAGCCTACTGATCTTGAGCAGCGCCCCGCTGGCGATCGAAGAGATCCACCGCCTGGCGCCGGATGCGCTGCACGCCTATCGTCTGCACGAGGCGGCCACGGTAAAAGTTCCCTACATAGGATTAGCATTAGCCCTGATCGCGCTGGCGGTTGTGATCGCGTTGTTCCGGCTTCCTAAAATTGCGGAGGAGCAGGTCAGCCCCACCGATCTTCGGAAGGCGGGCAGCATCTGGAAGCGAAAGCATCTGGTGCTGGGGGCCGTCGGCATTTTCCTGTATGTGGGCGCTGAAGTGGCGATCGGCAGCTTCCTGGTCAACTATTTCGTTCTGCCTGATATAGGCGCAATGACGGTGAAGGCTGCCGGCTTGTATTTATCTTTGTACTGGATGTGCGCCATGATCGGCAGGTTCGTCGGTTCCGCCGTGCTCCAGAAAATACGAACCGGACCGCTGCTTGGGGCGACCGCCATCGCGGCCTGCCTGCTGGTCTCCACGTCTATGCTGAGTCACGGACGGATAGCGGTGTGGACCATCATCCTGGTGGGGCTCTTCAATTCAGTAATGTTTCCCAGCATCTTCACTTTGGGTATCGCTGAACTCGGCCCGCTTACCGGCGAAGGTTCGGGCCTTCTCATTGCAGCGATCGTAGGAGGAGCCATTATTCCGGAACTGGAAGGCCTGCTGGCGGACGCCATCGGTATCCACTACGCATTCATTCTTCCCGCGCTGTGCTACATCTACATTGCATTCTACGGTTTCAGGGGATCGAAGCCTGCAATAGTACGTGCTTAGTTACACCAAGATTTTCTGCGTCACGTTACCAGCCACGTCGGTCAAACGAAAATGCCTGCCTTGGAATTTGTAAGTGAGCTTGGTATGGTCGACACCCAGGCAATTTAAAACGGTTGCCTGGATATCGTGTATCGGAACCGGGTCGGAAAGCGTGTTGTAGGAAAAATCATCGGTTTCGCCCAACACCGTGCCGCGTTTAATGCCGCCGCCCGCAAACCACATGGAGAAACAGCGCGGATGATGGTCGCGGCCATAATTTGTCGGCGTTAAGTGACCCTGGCAGTAAACGGTCCGCCCGAATTCCCCGCCCCAAACCACCAGCGTGTCGTCCAGCAAACCGCGCTGCTTCAAATCAGTCACCAGCGCGGCGGAAGGTTGATCGGTACCTTTGCATTGCAGGGCCAAATCCCGAGGCAGATCGTTATGCTGATCCCAACCCCGGTGATAGAGCTGAATAAAACGCACGCCCCGCTCGGCCAGGCGCCGAGCCATCAGACAATTCGCGGCGTAAGTGCCCGGTTTTCGCGCGTCCGGTCCGTACAACTCAAACGTACTCTCCGGTTCTTTCGAAAGGTCAGTCAACTCGGGAACCGAAGACTGCATGCGATAGGCCATTTCATACTGAGCGATGCGCGCGGCAATCTCCGGATCGCCGTAGGCAGTTTCAGTAATGTGGTTGAGTTCGCTGACAGTATCTAACATAGTCCGGCGCGTCTCGGCGTCAATCCCTTCAGGATTTGCCAGAAACAACACCGGGTCGCCCGACGCGCGAAACCGCACCCCTTGAAACCGCGAAGGCAAGAAGCCGCTGGACCAAAGGCGCGTAAACAAAGGCTGGTCGCGATTCAGCGCGTTCGCCTGCGAAAGCAGCACCACGAATGCGGGAAGATTGTGGTTCTCACTTCCCAAGCCGTAGCTGACCCAGGCGCCCAGGCTGGGCCGGCCTGGCTGCGTGAAGCCGGTCTGGATGAAAGTAATCGCCGGGTCATGGTTAATGGCATCCGTGTTGACGGTTTTCACAATCGTGATGTCGTCGACAATTTTCGCGGTATGCGGCAGTAACTCGCTCATCATCGTGCCGTTCTTCCCGGCGGGCGCGAACTTGAACACCGAAGGCGCCACCGGCAGTGAGTTCTGCCCCGAGGTCATGCCGGTGATGCGCTGGCCCTGGCGAACCGAATCAGGAAGCTCGGAACCCGCCATGGCGTTCAGCTTGGGCTTATGGTCGAACAGATCGATCTGGGAGGGCGCGCCCGACTGATGCAGAAAAATCACCCGCTTCGCCTTTGGGGCGAAATTCGGCATATCGGCCAAGCCGCCAAACGCAGTGGAGCCAGTGGCCAGGTCCCCGGCAAACAGGCGCGGGTTCAGCAGCGATGCCAGCGCCGCCACGCCAATGCCCCGGCTACTCCGCCCCAGTAGCTGGCGCCGTGTCAAACAGAGCTCACGTTCGCGAATCGGGTCCATATTCTTAATTCCTTGTGATTGTTTCGTCCATGTTCAGGATGGTGCTGGCCACCAGCGTCCACGCCGCAAGCTCCGCCGGATCCAACTTCGGGTCCCGCTTCGACTCACCGATCGATACGAGTTTTTCCGCCGCCGCCTTATCGGCAGTATAGTGAGTAAATTCTTTCCTGTACAGCTTACTGAGAATCTCGAATTCGCGCGCCGATGGATCGCGCTCGGTCGCCAGCCGGAAGGCGTGGCGAATGCGCTCGGTCTCATTCGCGCCCGCTTCGTTCATGTCTCGCTGCGCCAGGGCTCGCGCCGCTTCGATGTAAGTCGGATCGTTCATCAGCAGCAGCGCTTGCAATGGCGTATTCGTTGTCGTCCGGCGCGCCAGGCACTTCTCCCGGTCAGGCGCATCAAACGTATTTAATCCCGGATACGGCACGGTCCGTTTGATGAAGGTGTACATGCTGCGCCGGTATAAATCGGCTCCATGGCTCTGCGCGTACGTCTGGGCGGAGAAATCGCCGCCGAACGCCAGTTCTTCCCACAAGCCCTTGGGCTGATAAGGAAGCACGCTGGGTCCGCCAATTTTGCTATTCAGCAAGCCACTCACCTGCAGCGCGTTGTCGCGGATCATCTCGGCCGGCAAACGAAACCGCGGCCCTCTGGCCAGCAGGCGGTTCTCAGGATCCTTTTCAAACTGTTCGGGAGTGACGGTCGAAGCCTGGCGATAGACAGCCGACATGACAATCAACCGCTGCATGGCTTTCACATCCCACTTAGTCCGCACGAACTCGGTCGCCAGCCAATCCAGCAATGGCGGGTTGCTCGGCTGATCGCCCTGCGCGCCGAAATCTTCGCTGGTCTTCACGATGCCCAGGCCGAAATACGTTTGCCAGAAATGGTTCACGGCGACGCGCGCGGTCAATGGATTGGCTGGGTCTACAATCCATTTGGCAAGGGTTAGCCGGTTGCGCGGAACGCCCGTGGGCAAAGGCGGCAGCACAGCGGGCGTGCCAGGCGTCACCTGGTCTCCAGGCGTCCGGTAGTCTCCACGCTTCAATACAAACGTATCGCGCGGCTTTTCCATCTCGGACATCACCATCGTGGAAGGAATTTCGCGGTTGAGCTTGTCCAGGCTGGTATTCAGGGCAGCATAATCCGTATCGAGCTGCTTCTCTAAATCATTTGCGGCCTGCGCCAGAAAGTACTTGCGAAGCCATTTCTGTTGCTCCTCCGAGCGCCGCTCGCCAGGCAGTTGCAACACGGCGTGCAGCGGAGCCAGCTGACCCAATTGCAACACCTCATTCGCATACAGTCTGCGGCCATAGAAACGCAGATCGCTCAAGTGCCCCTTCAGCGGAGTGCCCCAGTCCTTATTCCCGATCTGCAAATCCCCTTTGTCGAAAGAAGCCGCAACCGGCTGGCTGCGGACCACCTGCGAGGCAACGCTCTGGCCGTTCACATAAATTTGTACGCCCTTCGCCTGTCCCGAACCGTCATACGCCACCGCGATATGATTCCAGGTTTCGAGTTCCGCTCCAACCTGCGTCTTAACCTCGATGCCCGAATCCGTCCCCTTGTCCCGTAGCCGCACGATTACGTCGCAATTGCGCTTCACGCAATAGTCCAGCGCAATCTCGTAGCCCGGACCGGTTTTCGGTGACTCCGCATATTTCTGAAGCACGGACATCCCGGAAGGTCCGTCCGGCTTCAGCCAGAAGGCGACGGAAAAAGGCGTTGCGGCCGCAAAACCGCCAACGTTTCCAAAAGACAAACTGGGCTCCTCATCCAGATTTGCCGCCCGGCCCGCGCGCCCGCCCACGTAGGTGACTTTCCCGTTCAACACCGTTGCCGCGGAACCGGAATGCAAACGGTCCGCCAGCGAGTCGTCAAAAGAGAATTCCGCTACCAGGCCAGACGTCACGTCCGCCACAGGCATCTCACGCTGTTGCTGCTCCCACGAGCTTTGCACCGCGGCAATCTCAGCGTCTTTCCGCCGGATGGCATCGAGCAATGTCTTCTTTGCTCCGGTTTGCTTGGCGTCCGGCAGTTGCAAAAACGGCGCGGCGTTCCCTTTCTGTCCGTCCAATCCCTGCTCCGGAACACTATTAAAGAAAGCGCCAAAACTGTAGAACTCTTTCTGACTGAACGGATCGTACTTGTGGTCGTGACAGCGCGCACATCCCAGCGTCACGCCGAGCCATGTGGTTGAGGTAGCTTCAATTCGATCGACGATGTACTCGTTCTGGTACTCCTCCGGAATGGCGCCGCCTTCGAAATTGATCATGTGATTCCGGTTGAATCCGGTCGCAATCTTCTGGGGTTGCGCCGCGTCCGGCAGCATGTCGCCGGCAATTTGCTCAACCGTAAAACGGTCATACGGCATATTGCTGTTGAAGGCCTGAATCACCCAATCTCTCCAGGGCCACATCTCGCGCGCGCTGTCGATGTGATAGCCGTGCGTATCGGAGTAGCGCGCCAGGTCCAGCCAGGGCACGGCCATGCGTTCACCGTAGCGAGGCGATGCCAGCAACCGGTCCACGACTTTCTCATAAGCGCCCGGCGAGGAATCGGCCAGGAAAGCTTTCACCTCTTCCGGCGTAGGAGGCAAGCCGGTAAGATCGAAGGTCACTCGCCGCAAGAGCGTAGTTTTGTCGGCCTCGGCGGATGGAGTCAAGCCTTCCTTCTCCAGCCTGGCCAGGACAAACCGGTCAATCGGCGTACGCGCCCATGCCGCATTCTTCACTGGCGGCGGTTCCGCGCGCACGGGAGCTTCGAACGACCAGTGCGTTTCCCACTTAGCTCCGGAATCGATCCAGGTCTTGATTAACTCCACCTGCGCGGCCGTCAGCTTGCGCCCGCTCGAAACCGGCGGCATGCGCCATGCGCATGGCTTCATTCGGATTGCTGACCCGCAAATACATCTTGCTGTGGGCCGAATCTCCCGGCACAATAACGCCGGGTTTTCCGAACGCGCCCTCTTTCGTATCGAAGTGAATACCCAGCATTCGCTTCTTCTCATCGGGGCCGTGGCAGGTAAAGCAATTGTCGGAAAGTATCGACCGCACCTGCCGGTCGAAATCCACCGCGGGTCCTGCCGCTTGGGCAAGCTGGCTGGGTGACGCGAAAATCACAATGAAAACAACAACGAGAAGAAAACGTAGACTCATGTGCCGCCCGTCTGCCAGAGTATATCGAAAGAGCACCGGCACGAGCCCTACTAAGGATTCGTAATATGATGTCTGCCAGAGACTAAATAAAATGTCCAACCATTCCCGTAGGCGCTTCCTTCAGGGAGCCGGCGCAGTGGGCGCGCATTTACTTGCCGCCGGCCAGCTCTTCCCGGAACCCTTTGCACGACAGGCTTCGGCTCTCAAACGTAAAGTCAAAATCACCGACGTCAAATGCATGATCGTGCGTGGCACCTGGGATTGGAATCTGATCAAAATTGAGGAATCTGATCAAAATTGAAACCGACGCCGGCATCTCCGGCATCGGCGAAGCTTACTGGGGATGGGGAGTCAAAGACCTCGTTGTCAATAAAATGAAGGGCATCATCGTGGGCGAAGATCCGCTCAACGTGGACAAGCTTTACACCAAAATGCTCATGCAGAGCGCCGGCGCCGGCGCGATTGGCGGCGTAACCATTACCGCCGCGAGCGGCATTGAGATTGCCCTCTGGGATTTGGCCGGCCGCATCCTAGGCACTCCTGTCTGCAACCTGCTGGGCGGACGTTTTCGCGATCGTGTGCGCTTTTACCGGACCACGCAAGTGCCCAAAGAGCATCCGACCGAATTATCGGCTTGGCGGGAAATGGTGCAGCGGTCGAAAGCCGAACGCTGGGGTTGGACCGCATTCAAATTTCAGGGCGACGGCGTTCCGCGTGTCTTCGATCCCGAAAACAAAGAACCCGGGCACGACCCGTACCTGCGTAGTCTTACCCGCCAGGATATCGGCCGCATTGTCAAAGTCATGGAAACCGTGCGC
>Ga0193743_1000297_pt1 | contig 38810 bp, 47 predicted proteins | sample L2c2metaG_FD_143038 | JGI IMG/M metagenome (GOLD analysis project Ga0193743, IMG submission 143038) | Soil microbial communities from a riparian zone of the East river system, Colorado, United States - L2c2 | ecosystem: Environmental > Terrestrial > Soil > Riparian zone | place: USA: East River... | reverse complement strand
TATGTCACGTGATCATCGGACTCCGGTATCGGAGCCGCGAGTGCACTCCGTCTTGGGCTGGCGACGATGAGGAGGAATATACAGAGGTGACGGAGAAATATCGGAGGAAACATCGGAGGACGTGGAGCGTCCCCTAACACATCCAGTCTCTGAGCTTAACAGTTTAGAACCTCAATGATCTGGAAGGGCCTTCACATTTGGGAGTGATCTTCTTGCTTTCATGACAGTGAAATGAGTCATATGACTCAGTAGTTTTATTATATTATTCTTAAGACAGTCTAATTCAGCAAGTACCCATGCGAAGAACGGGAACATGCATAATTTGTAACCGATGACACATAATGCTGGCATGTGTCGTTGATGGGCCCGTCTATTTATAGGGAGTGTGTCGATTGTGGTCACCCCCGGTATGTATACTAGTAATGAAATATACATGCTGCCTCAAGTATCTTGGGTTGATGGGCGTCCATATAGCCGCTTTGCAAGACAAACTGGATGGCCATTTGGCTCTCATCATTCATGGGAGGAGGCGACAATTGCTATGACTCTTGAATTCAAGCTTCAAGCTTTAAGCCTTCTTCCGAGTTCGGCGATCCTGAAAAAAGAAAGGCATTTTATTCACAAGGTCCAAGACATGCTCGCAAATGAGATTGAATACCTTTTTCCTCTTACAGAGGTCATGATGTCGAGATGACTGTTAGACTGATTTTGATGCTTCCTTGTCACGAGATTGCCGGTCCATTACACGACTAGGGTTCGCCGGAAATATCCGTATCCTCGAGTCAGGTCAGATTAAACAGACACGCTTTCCAAACATCCAAGTCAGGTAACTGGAGTCTGTGAAAACGATAATCGATCTATCTGGAGCCTCTCTTTATTGCCAGCGAAAGACCTTATGTTGTCAACAGTTGATTATGAAGCTCAAAAAGCCTTACTTATCGATCAGGATAGATCTCTTCGACGCGAAATTTTACGGACTGAGCTGTGCTCAGACAAGGAGAGGGAAGCCGACAAGATCCTTCGTGCAATACGTGCTTCAGAAACTGCGGGGATATGGAATGAGGAACATCCCTCTATCCCTCACCCTTTCCCAGGGATGGAGTTTTTGACTGGTAAGTGGGCTCTCAAAGAAATCGGAGCCTAATCATCTGTGTTCTACAGGCAAGCGTATTATCATGAAAACGAAACTATTCGAGATCTTGAGCAAGGCATGCCACTCGTTCAAAAGATTGAGGATTCCAATTTGACTTCAAACGACTATGTAGATGCCAAAGGGCGCTTTACTTCACGCTCATCTGGATGCTACCGTCAACCCTGAGATTCTTCTCAAGCTAGCGTTGCAGTATCCCATATTTCATGTTCGCGTCCATGAGCCATTGATTAGCTCCAACCTATCCACAAATTTACCCGAGTTCAGGGCCCTCCCACAAGACCAGTTTTCGGAGCTTTGTTCTTTGACAGACGCATCATACCCCTTGGGATCATGGGTGGCATTACACAGAGCGCGTGATTCATTTTCGCCTCATCTTGGTGGACAAGAAGGATTCGATAAATGGGTCATTGGGGCTATGACAATTAACCCCGCAGAGGCTTATGGCACACACAATACCGTTGCGAAGGCGAGCTGATCTAGTCTCTCTTTCAAATACCTCGTTCCTCGCTAACAGAAAATAGATTTGGCAAAAGTTTACTAGCACATTCATCACATCTACTGTTTGTTCCTCATTCCCTTTCCCGACATGTTCCCCCATGCTCACAAACTTTTAGGGCCTCATTCGATATGAGCCCGTATTTGCAGAATATATCCGAGAGTTCTTCCGCTCTTCGATCGCAGATGGTATATCATATGTCGAACCAAGAATTAACTTCTTATACAAGTGAGTTGACCCCTTCCATGTATCTGACAGACCCTTAATTGTTAAGGTACATGCACGGAGCAGATGGGCAAGAAAACCTCCCACATCGCGAATGGCTTGTCATGTTTGAACGAATAATTAATGAAGTCAAAACGGAGATGGTGCAGCGGGGCCGTCCGAATGACTTTATTGGTGCAAAGGTATCTTGGCTTTTCCAAAAATGTTATGATTCTCAAGGATGCAGATCATATACTCTACGATTCGATTCCTTACACCAGAAGAGTTGGACTGGTATTTAGAAGATTGCATTTCCTTAAAGAAGGAATTCCCACATCTGGTAGCTGGTAAGTTTTCTCTATTCGATGGGCTTTTGTCATGCTGAGTCTATCTCCAGGATTTGATTTGGTTGGGGCCGAGGACAAGCTCAATCCTCTGATTTATTACATTGAACCCTTGTTGCGCTTCCGCGAGCGCCAGAAAGAGGAAGGAGTCGACATCCCATTTATCTTCCACGCCGGAGAAACTCTGGGTGACGGTACAGAAGCCGACTTGAACCTTTATGACGCCGTTCTCCTTGGAACGAAGCGGATTGGGCATGGGTAAATCGCATCTTTAACCATAATCCTGTCGTCTTACATATGAACTTCATACATATACAGATTTTCACTTTCCAAACATCCCAAACTTATCGAAATTTGTAGGCAGAAAGGCATCGCTGTGGAAGTATGCCCAATTTCGTGTGTCTTGCGCTTTTTACCTCCTCCTTTTTTTCTCATGAGAAATCAAGGAATGAAATCTTGGTATGTGGATTGTGGATTTTCAGGGTGCTTGACTAAAAGTATACAGCGTTTAACATCGTCTATGCCCATGCATCCTTTGCCAATTCTTTTGAACAATGGAGTGCCTGTAGCACTGTGTTCTGATGATCCCGCTGTGTTCGGGAATATGGGTCTCACGTTTGACTACTTCCAGGTAAGAATTATATGTACTATGAATTCTAAGCTTGTTTGACAGGGGCTGTGCAGGTACTGGTTGCGAGTGAGGTAAATGGACTGAGCACGTTGGGGACCCTTGCACGAGATAGCATTGAGGTAAGCTTTCTTTTTGAGTAGATGGAGAGTTTCTACTGATATAAACCAAGTTTTCTATGCTTGATGAAGACGAGAAGAAGAAGGTATTGGAGAATTTTGAAACGAGATGGATAGAATTTATAGATTACGTTGTGTCGTAGCTGTTGTATACACGTATTTGTTTTGTTGAGCGGGTTGTTCTTGACGTCCATCTGGACTGTGTTTATATTCAGGTATGTAACCAACCTTGGTTCCTCTTCCCTTCCTCCATCCTCGCGCTCCCCTCACATTCCATTCCTATCGCATATCCGTCAGACCTTCCACCCCAGTGTCTATCTTCCCCCTGGCCTCGCACACATCCCAAATCCATCTCAACTTAAAAGACAACTTAAACTGAATTGCGACCATGCCAGAAGTCGATTCTAATCGTAAGAGATCTCGTTCGCCATCAGACTCGGACCAAAAACAGCACAAGCGTGTCAACACGGGCGGTGCATCTTTGGATGGCCCTTTAGCCAATAGTACGGGCCCCCTTTCTCAATCTACACCTTCAGACATAACCATGGCAATGGCCGACCCCTCTTCAGCCGCTAGCAATGCCAACGATACCAACTCTTCGACGCCCAACGCTAGTCTCAAGAAAGAAGAAACTAGCGATGACAAGAACCTGAATGACGACAGGAAAGACGGTAAGGACAGCAAGGAATCCGCTACCACTTCCGGTGAACCTTCAAGTTCTACCACAGCACCACCCCCTTCGGCCAACATTCACATGCGATGCCTGATCGTTACTCAAGATGCCTCCATCATCATTGGGAAGGGGGGCTCTCACGTTAACGAAATTCGAGAGAAGAGCGGGGCGCGGGTCATGGTTTCCGAAAGCATCCCTGGGAACCCCGAGCGTATTCTCAACGTCAGCGGGCCTCTCGATGCTGTTTCTAAGGTTGTATTTTCAATTGTACAGCTTCATACCGTGTTCCAGAACTAATCTTTCGCCCAATTATAAAGGCTTTTGGTCTCATCGTCCGCAGGATAAACGACGAACCGTTCGACGTCCCATCAGTACCGGGCAGCCGTGCAGTGACCATCAAATTCATGATACCCAACTCTCGTATGGGTTCAGTGATCGGGAAACAGGGCTCAAAGATAAAAGAGATTCAAGATGCCAGTGGCGCCAGATTGAATGCTAGCGAGGGCATGTTGCCAGGCTCAACAGAGGTAAATTTCAAACTATCCTCACTCTGCCGATGTAACTTGGGCCTCACCATTGGCTTCCAACCACCAGCGAGTCTTGAGTGTGGCAGGCGTTGCGGATGCTATCCACATCGCAACTTACTACGTCGGAAACATCCTCATCGAGGCGCAAGAAAAAATGCCCGCGCATTCGCACTCTAACAACTCGAGTTACCGGCCCAGCGGCTCTCGAAGACCTCCAGCTGGTGGTTCTTCCTATGTCCCAGGCAGTAGTTATGTGCCTGGTAACAATTTCCCACCTCCTTCCCACAACCCACCTCAGCAACTGCAAACGCAGCAAATTTATATTCCCAACGAACTCGTTGGGTGCATTATCGGGAAAGGAGGCAATAAAATCAACGAGATCAGACATATGAGTGCGAGTCAGATCAAGATTATGGAGCCTGGTGCTGTTGGCGTTGGAATGAATGGAGCATCTGTGCCTCCTGGTGGCGAGGGCGAGAGATTGGTCGTTATTACAGGCCAACCTCCTAATATCCAGATGGCAGTTCAGTTGTTATACCATGTGAGTACAGGACAAGGGAGTAGCCGTCTTTTTTTTTGTGTAGGCTGATGGTTGGCTTGTTCCAGCGATTGGAACAAGAGAAAGCAAAATTTCGGCAGTCAAACGGGTCTAGTTAATTGATCCCAGTTAGGTCTTTCACAATGCAAGCAAACCTTTTTTTTTTTCTCTCTGGCGCCCCGTTTTGATATTCAAAACAAAATGTGTTGTCTAGGCTCTACGTCTCTAATTTGTTGTGCTGTTTTTCTCACTATGTAGCCAGATCCATTTACTCTGGTATTTGATTGTACTTTTAGCTCATGCTACTTCGTTCCTCTCTCGCCCCCTCGTTACTTAGTGAATTTAAGTATCATCACAAGTATTACGTAAACTTCTTTTCTTTTTCTTTTTTTTGGATCATTTCTTACTTCCTCTTTTCAAAAGTAATGACTTCTATACTTAAAACTCAAAAGGCGAACGCTTCGAATGTTCATGCCAATGGAAAACGAAAACGAAAAGCTGGCGCGATGGACGTGGAGGATGATGGCCTGGATGTCCAGGCTTCCAAGAAAAAGAACAAGCAACGAGTACTTCTACTGTCTTCTAGAGGAATTACGCATCGTATGAGACATCTCATGAATGACCTGGAAGCTTTGCTTCCTCATGTAAAAAAAGGTACGTGTGATGCTTCCAAGTCGGTAGAAAGGCGACCACTCATTCCACGTTTCTTGTCTTTTTTTTTTGATGATTGTAGACTCAAAATTGGACTCAAAATCTCAATTACATCTCTTACCGGAACTTGCAGATCTGAACAACTGCAATAACACACTGTATTTTGAGGCTCGTCGTCATGAGGATTTGTATCTTTGGGCTGCGAAGACCCCAAATGGACCCAGTATCAAGATGCATGTGCAGAATGTGCATACGATGGATGAGCTGAAGATGACTGGGAATTGTTTGAAAGGGAGTAGGGGATTGTTGAGTTTTGATAAAGCGTTTGAAGAGACGGCGTGGGGGAAGTTGACGAAGGAGGTGTTTACCCAGGTGTGTAGAGGGACAGCTTTCCGGATCTTAATTTCAATTGAGTTCTTGTTCTTGGTGTTTTATAGATTTTTGGAGTGCCTTCTACGTCAAGACGTTCAAAGCCCTTTATTGATCATATTCTCACTTTCTCAATAGTTGATTCTAAAATATGGTTCCGCAATTTCCAAGTGAGTACTACTGCAAACTTGATCTATATGTCTTTAACCTTTTTTATGACTGTCAGATATTAGAAAAGGATCCTTTGCAGCCAAACGGTCCAACACAAACATCGCTTACAGAAATTGGACCGCGATTTGTGCTTACTCCTATCCGTATATTCGAAGGGGCCTTTGGTGGTGCTACGGTGTTCTCTAACCCTGGTGAGTGTTACCGGCACCTACTTGAAGTGGTGCTAGTGTCATTTACTACTTTTAGAATTTATCTCACCGACGGCCATTCGGACTGCGATCCGACGAGAGAAAGGTGGTAAATATAATTATCGTAAAGACACGCAAGCCGAAACGACGCGACGAAAGGAGATGCGTAAGCTTGGTGAAGATGAACTGGCGGTATCTAAAGTGTTTGCTTGACGCATTTTGGTAGTATTCTTAGTATAATAATGACATTTGTGGTACATGAGTTTGGGACACAATTCCACACTCCTCCAGTACTATTTACTTATTCTTTGTCAGGCCCATGTCGCTATCATGGCTTCTTCAAGTTCTTTCTCTCTCGCTCGCTTGCTCCTACAACCTGTCTCTCTCACCTTTAAAGGTCAATCCGAAATATTCACTTCGAGCGTGGGTTACTCGCCTCTGCGGTCTCTGTTGTGGTACCTCGCGCAACTTCCGATTTTATTTTTTCCCAAAGTACGCAAAACAAGCTCATTTAATTACCCTCAATGATAGCCAGTGTAGGCCATAGCAAGTCATTATGTATTGGAGTTGACATTCCAATTGTTTTGGGCAATAGGGCGCTCCCGCAGGTAAATGTGTCCCACAGGACAACAACACCAATACACACCCGTCAGCCATTTATCCTGAGATTTGACATCGGGCCCTCTGGTATGTCTGGCGTGCAAAAATCTGATGTAGAAGATTAACAAGATTGGCTAGTAGACACCTAGCTCTCATTATCATCCTCATCCCCGTCATCATCTTCATCCCCGTCGTCATCTTCGCTCTCGTCTTTCATCAACTATGTCTTTTTTCTTCCCCTGTCCATTACTCTCCTCCTCCTTTTCATCTTCATCGTCAGTCTCAACCTCTTCCTCCTCCAAGCCAAAAATATGCCGCAACAAATGACCTTGTCCGAACGATCTCTCACTCCCCAACAAAGTAGAAGCAGCTTCATACTTAATTCTCCGGTTTCTTCACTTCTTCACATATCATCTGATACGTCTTTACCAGACTCGCTAGAGCATCATGATGAATTTTGGATTGTAATTTCTGTATAGTGAGTTGTGCGAGTCGAGGAGAATGGACAACATCTATACTGGAAAGCCAGATGGAGAAGACATAGAGTGAGTGTTGTAGAGCGGTGGGGTCGGTTGAGTGATGTCGAGAGAGGGGTTCCTTAAAACGTCCGATATTAGAGAAGGCACGAGTGAAGTAGATGAGGCAGAACGTGTTTGTAACAGCAGACAAGCCGGCCTCTCTTGTTATATCAACTCTGAACGAAGAAATCATCAAGTTTGAATCTTATCCGCAGCGATCACGAAAGAATAGCCTACATGCTCATTCGTTAATAACACGACTCATTCATCGATCACAATCTGTAGTTCTGCTTATTTCTTCGCAGAGAAATCAAACGGAGCCAGGACATTCTAATATAAAAAGTTTTTCAGCTGTAGAAGAAAAGCGAGAAGAAAAGCCATACCTGGAGGTAACATAAGCAATTGAGAACAAACACTTTATCATCCCATTCTGGTTTGACTATCTTCTTCTGGGTGCCGTTAGAGATGAACATGGTCGCAACAGGGGTAACCATGATATCCAAGACCTGTCGAAAGCCTGTGTCCATTTCATCTTCGTCTTCATCGCCTAGCATGGAAAAATAGTACACCGAAATCACTTCGCGCAGGATTTGTGCATGATCGAGAACGGCCAGCGGTGGTTTAACTGACCGATCGTCATGGTCCTATTTAGAAGCGATATAAGAAGAAGGTAAAAAATTCCGACGACGAACAAATACAGACCAGAGGTATACGAGAAAGGGCACAGCTCTGGGCTTCAATAGATTCGTAGAAAAACTTGTACGCCATGTCAGCTTGAATATGGATGAGACGAAGAAGAAAAAAAACAAGTGTGTCTGAGGGAAAACATACTCTCTTAAAGTAGTAGACAGCAGCGCATCGTCGCCAATCGTGCGCCGCACCGTCATAAGATAGAACTGAAGCAAATTCGCAATTTTGTACGATACAATGCTGCTTTCCTGTGATCGGATCGTCTGCTGTACTCTCATCTAATACAACGAATGAGCAAACCAACGAATCCCGAAACACAAAGCGTCATGAATACCTTCAAAGGCAAACAAAGCTTCCCAACGGCCAAATCCATAAGCCCACGTATCCAATCTTCTTCCTCATCTTTAGAATCAAACTTTCTGACACTTCCAACCATCCGCCCATCACTCTTCAGCCCAAAAATACTTTCAAGAATTGCACGTTCTGCAGCTATGGATTGATGTACCCAAGCAAGCATGTCCCCAACATATCGCGGTGGATCGTGTGCGTGGAGTTCTATAGGGCGTGGATATCCAGAAGGCCCTCTGCGAGTGAGAGATAAAGAAGGACAAAAACACAGTAGCCTGACGTGTTTCCGTTAGGAAGGTCAAGGCCTCACTGGAAGCCGGGTTTAGTAAATTGAAGGATGTGGGGACGCAAAAACAACCAACTTCAAAAGTTCGGGTCGCTTTCGCAGACGAACTACGGCTTCTCGCAATCCATGGTTAACTTCAAGTTGAGAACCCCGTCCGATCTGATATTTGAACAGTATCGAAGGAGTTTCTCATAGCCTTATTCCAAATTCGACGAAGTAGAAACCATAATTTCCAACCTTCAAAGAAAGAAGAGGGGTAAATATAGGCTTTTGTTGATCCATCTTCACCTGCCATAAAAACACGGCAATCCTCTCTTATACGTTCTGTTTTATCCATAGCATCGAAAAACCGTTGGCCAATTGGAATATCTCTCGACGTGAGTACTTCTACTTGTGCTTCATCGAGGGTAAAGCGAGCCAAGAACAATGTAATGATGGTTTTTTTATCTTCGACCTCCTGCCTATCATAAGTACAATCAACCCGTCCAGTAAGAAAGGAAGATAGCAGCCTTACCTTTCATCTCAAATATTACCCGCCCGTGAATGCAGCATCTTGCTTGGTTCTTTGGTAAGAGCTAGCTGGGTTTCTGCTTCACCACAGCTTGCTTTCATAGCTGCTACATGCGTCTGAAGTTAACGAAGTTTCTGTTTCGAGATAAATCAGGCTATAGGTACTTAAGAAGAAATAACGACTCACTGAATCGACTTGACCCAAAGCTTCCAGGAATTTCCCACTCCCTCCCGTCAGTTTGTTCTCCATATCCCTCCGGAGATGTTTTCGTGCTTTCGCCGCAGACTCTCCAGGAACCGACTCTGCCAACACCGTTGAGGCATATGGCCCATCAACAGAATCGTACAAGACCTCATCATCAACGTCTTCAACGACTGTCAGCGTGTCCTGCGCTTCGGAGTTGTATATAACTCGGAGAGTGTTCCGAGCACCTGTCGTGTATCCTCATCGTCAAATTTGGTGCGGAAGGATTTCAAGGAAACGGGATTTTGAGGTTGGGAGATACCTTTAGTCGCCGGCTTATGCTGTCACATGTCCGATCCGGAGACGGGCCTATTAGTATCATTCCGGCTAACTTATACAGACCAACCTGGACAAGCTTTTGGGTGAGCTTTGGGCCTATCTCAGCTCAACATAACAAGTGTGAGATTTTTTATTACATCTTTGTGTAAGCATTCGCGGTATACGTTGAGGACGATATTTGAAGAAAGCATAAGTCGATTGTAATTCACACTTTTCGTTCAAAATCTATATCCTGAGCGAGATCGCAAATTGATTTGGAATACAACGGTCCATGTTCATCGAGGCAAGAAACATCACAATGCAATCCCTGATTTATCCCACTGTTATTACACAGCGAACAGGGAAAAGAGAAAAAGAGATAGAACAGTCATCAAATCGTGATCTGGACGTACCATTGGATCTTACTGCCAGCGTGCATGGATATCATGACTTGAACGTGTCAAAATACTCAGTCTGAGCGCCCCAACTAACACGCACTCGTGCATATACAAAGCCTGAAGCATGGGCACTAGCATAATATCCTGCCGAAGGGTGCAGTCTCAAATATATCAAGGGTATATGTTCCGTGCGTTTTGGAAATGTCTAAGCGCAAAATTCAAAGGTTCGGTAGGCATCCTTTAAACCCATGAAGTGTTCGCATAGTGTCGATACTCTTGACGCCAAAACTGTGAATTATCTTGTCAACTCGGAGGCTTCGTCCTCCACTTCGGTTTCAGATGACCGCTCAATTTACATTTCGTTCTTTTCTTGTTGTTGTGATTGTAGAATCAAAACTGGACTTAGGATCCCATTTACATCTCTTACCAGAACTTGCAAATCTGAACAACTGCAAGAACATACTGTGCTTTGAGGCTCGTCGTCATGAGGATGGGCTGCGAAGGTCCCAAATGGACCCAGTATCATACGATGGATGAGCTAAAGATGACTGGGAATTGTTTTGGGTTTGTTGAGTTTTGATAAAGCGTTTGAAGAGACGGCGTGGGGAAAGGTATCTTACCCAGGACAGCTTTCCGGATTTGTGCTCCCGATTTTAATTGAGTTCTTGTTCTTGGTGTTTTCTAGATTTTTGGAGTGCCTTCTAGATTTTTGGAGTGCCTTCAAGTCCTACGTCAAGACGTTCAAAGCCTTTGATTGATCATATTCTCACCTTCTCAATAGTTGATTCTAAAATATGGCTCCGTGATTTCCAAGGGAGGAATACTGCAAACTTGATTTATATGTCTTTAACCATTTTATGACTTTTAGATATTAGAGAAGATCCTTTGCAACCAAACGGCCCTTGGACACAAACATCGCTTACAGAAATTGGACCGCGATTTGTGCTTCCGTATACTTATTTGAAGGCGCCTTTGGTAGTGCTACCTGGTGACTCGTGTGCATTTACTTGTGGCGGCTCTACTAGGTGTCAATCTGTTTGTTACTACTTTTGGTCACCGGGTCGACTGTGGTAAATATGATTATCGTAAAGACACCCAAGCCGAAACGACGCGACGAAAGGAGATGCGTAAGCTTTTGAATTGGCGGTATTCAAAATGTTTCCTTGACCTTGTTACATTTTGGTAGTATTCGTTTGTAGCGACCAAGTACAAAGGAAGTGCTCAGTATATTTATGACATATGTGGTAAACCAAAACAAACGGATGTCTAAACATGAGTTTGTCCAGAGAGCCTCAATAAATATCAGACATAATCCCCTTTCTTTTCCTTCCTCGATTATCATGGCATTGTCTATCGCAGTACACCCCCTCACACCCACATTGGATATGTACGGGGAAGCAGATCCCAGGTATGGTGGTTTGTCTCTTTTTCACTTGAATTCTTATCCATGCTTTCTCTAGTGCTGTTTATTCTTTGTCAGGTCATGTCGCTATCACGGTCTCTTCTTCAAGTTCTTTCTCTCTTTTCGGTCATCGAACAACCGCTCGCTTGCTTCTACAATCTATCTCTCTCATCTTTGAAGGCCAATCCGAGATATTCACTCCGAGCACGGGTTACTCGTCTCTGCGTCTTTGTTCAGTCACCAGAGAAATTGCTCCTTCAGAGCCTACAGAGCTTTTTTCAAACGAAAATTCCAGCGATCCTTGTATGTTACTAATGCATCCACAACTAATAATTAATTTATCAAAAATCTTAATTATTAGGTATATGGAATATCATCTTCAATCTACCCATTCCCGGGTGGCTACCGCCTACCACAACGCTGGGCATAGAAGATATTGGAATTCGCTACTTGCTCTATGCTACCGCCACATTCACCAATTTGGATGACGATCAACGGACTTCGTGGAGCTTTTCATCTCTTTGTGCACCTTTTCATTCTCGATTCAAGTTGGCACACGGACAGAAGGAGGTCCGCCTCCGTCGTTTTATTTCACCACCCAGGGCCGATACTCTTGACGCCAAAACTGTGAATTATCTTGCCAACTCGGATGCTTCGTCCTCTGCTTTGATTTCCAGTAAATCAAGGATGCCTGTTGAAGTTCTCAACAAGATCCAAGTCCTCGCTTCTGTCCCAGAGTACGTTGATGTCAAGGGTCATGCCTTGCCTTTGACCTTGCGGATGCGGACGAAAGACCTTTGTGAGGAGGATTGTAAAAGGCTGCAAGTGACTGAAGTGGTTGTTGATGTACTGCAACAAGAAAAAACCAGGTAAGAGGGAAATCAATGAATTACACGTCCGCAGCGTTAAAACTTTTTTTTCCGTATAGATTTCGCCCTTCCTCGGGGTACCTTTTGCGGTATCCTCTTCCTCCTCAAGAAATGCAGCCTCCTAACGTACCGCTTTTGGACTCTCACCCCCTCAGCTCCATCTATGATGCCGGTCTCTTTGTGAGCTCCAGTGTCTCAGAATCTTTTGGTCACACATTCTCCCTTCTTCCTTCAGAATCGAGTGGGACATACAAACTCTCAGAAAATAACTACGCCTTCGCTAATGACGCTACGCCACAAGAAGTCCCTACTTGGTATACAATGGACGCTGTTATCCCTTTTGTGCAGTCTAGCCCAGCCAAAGTGGATGCGGAATTTCTCGCGTGGGAGGGTTCTCCCAACATACGCCCTTCGCTGTCCAGTCCACTTTACAGCGTGTATCATGATATTTCGATCGGTTTGACGTGTGCCTTTGATCTTCCAAGTGGCGAGATTGCCTATGAACAACTCAAATTCAATTTGCCAGTCACTTTTGCGAACGTCGCTCCGAATCTGCCTCCTCTCAGAACTTGGATGCCTCCACCTGCTCATTCGTCCAGTTCCGCCGATGCTACTTCTGCTTCAACATCTACGACGTCTCCTTCATCTTTATCCCATCCCCCGGGCTTTCCTTCGACTATGTCTTCCGATCCCATTCCAGTTTTGCCACCTTATTCACAACTCTACAACTTTAATGGAGAGCGTAAGATTGATTATTCGACGCCTCTGCCCCTTTATAGCCCTCGTTCGTCCACCGAGACATCAATGGACGTCTCCTCTTCGTCTTCGACTTCCCCATCATCCGACTCTCTTCTGGACCTTACGAATGTTTACCATGATGATCATGACCATAACGTGAAGATTGATACTCCTTTGCTCTTGCACGGTTCGGACGCCGTGGAGGTATAATCCAAACATTGGTCAGAAAAAAGAAATCGGGCTCCGAGCCTACATTTCATTCTATGGGGTTTTCATTCGTCCATTTGCACATTTGTATATTGTATTTTTTATCCCATTTTCGTTACCTTCAATCCAGATGCATATATTCATTTGTATTAGTAATTTTCATATCTTGTATCCCTTTATTCGCTTCGTTGCAGCTTGAACTTCGTATATACTATCCTCACATAACATTTGTTTCCTTAGACTCCTCTTATATTACATAAATATAATATTTTAACTGATCAACAAGCAACGCGTCGCACGTGCAATCGCGTCTGAATTCGTCACAACCGTTCTTGTCACTTACTGAACCGTAACATCATGTCCGACTCTGATGAATTTGGTGAGATACAAAGGTCCCTTGGTAATAAAAATTGAACGTTGATCGTGTAATACAGGTGGCCTTGGTACAACCACACCATATGTATCTCGAATGAAACCGTTTATTGCCGAGAAAACAAACAGTCGTGTACCAACAAGCGCCGAAGCGGGACCATCGAATCCCACCCGAGCTCAGCTTGCGGCTCTCAGCAGTCGGCAGAAACGGGTGCATGAAATTGACGATGACGAAGGTGCCGAAAACGATGTCCAAGAAGTTGAGGTTAGAAACGTGAGAGGGAATGGGAAGCGGAAGGAAACTCATATCGATGAGGAAGAAGACGATGATGAGATTCAAGAAGTTGATCCTCCTCCACCGAAGACGACAAGATCTCGTGGAGGGTCTCGGAAACCTCCGTCTACTGTTAATGGGAAGCCTACTGCTACGAAAGGGAAAGCAAAGCCTAAGATAGGTCCTCCAAGATCGGCGCCAAAACCCGCTCGTGAACCTATGGACGTGGATTCGAATGACGCGGTGGAGCATGAGATGGATGTGGATGTTAATGGCACAACAGCCGTCGCAAATGCCTTTAATGCCGCAACCAAGAATAATGTAGGTCGAGCGTCTAAGATGCAGTCAGGACAGAAGAACGACGATGGAATGACAGTTCGATTGGAGGAGCAACTACGTCAGGTTCGTTTCAAATCTGTATCGATTTTACAGACCTCGTTCGTTGTTCCCCTGGTCATCAAAGCTAACCTTGAATTTTGTGGTTTATAGGCATTGTCCCGCATTGATAGCCTAACAGAGCGGTTCAACGAGCTTTGCCAGGTTCGAAAGACGGAGCCGGAGCTATTGCTTGAACGAATGGAGGGACAATACACGATGCAGCTGCAAGGTATATATCTACTCTCTCGGGAATTGATCCCATGTGCTTGACTTTTGTCTTTTCAACAGCACAAGAAACTCTTATTGCTAATCTCAATGCACAACTGGCTCGCAAAGATCCCACACATCGAACAGACCAGCAAGTATTCGAAATTTTGACACGGGAAGAAGCGAACAGAGAAATGCGTGCACTTCAAGCCGAAGTGAACGAGTGGAAAAAGAGGTATCAGAACGCGGAAAAGAAATTCAAGGAGAAAGAAGATGAGATTTCTACATTGCAACAACGTCGTTCGTACATTTCCCTGCTGTCTCTCTTGCCAATTAGTTGTATTGAACACAATCATTACCTTTTTTTTTTTTTTTCTCAGAGGATGATTTACGCATTGAGCTACAAGCGGAAATCGATCGAGGGAAGACTATGGCGAACAAACTTCAACGCCTGCCTCCTTCAACATCTCGTCCTCGAACAGGCAATGGTTTGTCGTCGACAGATGACCCGAAACTCGCAGAAATTATCAAATTTTACGAAGACCTCACAAATCTCATTGTGCCAAGCATGAAACTGGGAAAAGGCAAATATCTGAATACTGATGAGTGGCTCTTGAATTGTGTATATTCGTATACAGACGAGGCTGCTCGGAAGGACAAGCCTCAGTCAGGTTCCAGGAGTAAGTGTTTTTTTGTTTTGTTTTTTTGGTAAACTTGTTGCTTGTCGATCTCACGTTTATAATTGGTCATCATAGCCATCAGTTTCACTTTACGTCTGTGTAAGGAACCTCCAACTGCATCCAATGAATCTGTGGAAAGCGAGCGACAATTGGTCGAGACGGTGCACTACGTTCCCCAAAATCTCGACAAAGAGTCGTCCGCGTTCAGGGAGTCCCTTGAGTTCCTGAACACAACGTTCACTTTTGAGAGGTCACAATTGTCGTTGTTCATTCGGACACTACATGAACGTATGAGTGATGAAGGGGATTCAGACGCCAATAATTCAGAAGATGATGTGCAAATCGTTGAGTCACATTGATTTCATGAATGTGTGCAAACCTGCATACTGTTACATATATATTACCTATATATTATGGGATGCTTAATTGCAGTAATATATCTTTGCGAGGATTATGACACTACCCTGAACAAAAATACGGGTCTTGAACCCAGATATCATCTACTGGACGTTGTTGAACATTTCTCCTTAATATTCATGATCCTCTACTGAGACTGCCTTGGGTGGGCCAGGTTCCCATCCTGCTTTCAGCCATATCCGCAGTGAATGTTGGTTGCCAGCTCGCGTCGCGTCCTTGACAATGTTACCAACGAAAAGCTGATCAGTCCCACCAAGCGTCGCCCCAGCTTGAACCAAGACATCAACGATAGCTTCGTGACCCTGCCGAGCAGCCTGGTGTAGTTTAGATTCACTTCAGACCCACTCTCAATGAACAATTAACTCACAAAATATAACGCAGTATGTCCGAGAATGTCCCTGAGATGCACAAGGGCACCTGAACGTAGGAGCAGCTCAACAGATCTCGTATTTCCGTTTAAGCAAGCGACATGGAGCGGTGATTTTCCTGAGGTAGGTTCCAGGCAGTTTACGATTCCACCAGGTATCATCTTGAATCTGAGCGCTTCGTCGTCGTTCTCTGCTGGCTTTATACAGAAATTAAGGCTTTCTAGGTCATCCCTGGCTGCAGCCAGATGGACGAGGGAAGGGAATAAGACAGCTTCTGTCGTTGCCGCTTCGGCTGCTGTCCATGACCAAGGAGCGGCTGCATCCTGTGCTACAGAATCGACGGAATCTGGTGTGACGGTGATCTCAGGCAGCACGGATGGTGGGCGAGCGAGGCGCACAAACTGCGATAATATTTGTTGTATACTGTCTAGATTCTGTTCTGCAGTCAAAGGCTGTTGCAGGAATGTTCCAGAAGCACGAGAAAGTTCCCCTCGTAGAGGTATCCCAATAAGATTACGAACATCCTTGACAGACAATTCTTCCTTCGACAACAGATAGCCAAGTTTGGTTAGCGCACACTATAGATCAGAACATTAATCAGAGATATTTGGAGAGAGCAGCGAAAATCTGCAAACCTCAGGAGTCATATCACTTCCCGGTACAACGCCAGCTCGTAGCAGGGACCGCCCCGTTTCGTAGGCGTCTGATACCGACCCCTTCGCGCATTGCGAGATAGCCACCACTACCACACCGCGATCGCATGCTTCTTTCAAGGCCTCCATTACATCTGAACGCTGGGGAGCATTGCCAGCGCCAAAGGTTTCCAGAACCACTCCACGGATTGGAGGCATGAAGAATGCCCTTATTATCGTGCCCGATATTCCAGGAAACAGACGTAAAGTTGCTGCAACGCAAGAGCCTTAGTAAGTAGCGAAATAATCCATTCTGGAAATCTCAAGCGTACCAACGTGGGGACTCATGTCTATCGTTGAAGAGTCAGTATATCTCAGAAAAATCACACAACCCTTACATTTATGGGCTCTAAATCGTCGGAGGCTTGTTTGTCGAATGACGTCGTTCCAATTGACGACAATGTCAATTCCAACTAAAAATCAAGTCACTATCGCCCGAAAGATTGAGATTGTTGCTTTTGGCCTACCATTCACCAAGGGAGGGAAGTTCGGACTGTTGAAAGCACTCAGATCATAAGACGACATTTTTGTAACCCTGTTTCCTCGAAACAAGGTATGATTAAAATATAGACAGCACTCTAACAAAAAGAGAAAGAGTTTTTTAATATATGGAGGCAATGACGATCTTGACAAGTACCTGGTATGATATAATGTCCAGCGATTGTGAGTGCACCCATGAGATTGTCGATAGCGTCGTTTCTTAGTTGGGATAGGGGAATTTGGGCACCTGTCAATATCTTTGCGAGAATTAAGTGAGTTTGAATAGGGGTAAGTTTACGCGAGACAAGTCCATTACCACTGTCTTTCCTAGATCCTCCAGAAGAAAGCTGAGTGCACTCGAGGTATATGCCATGGTATCGGTTCCGTGTAGAATTACAAAGGCATCGAAGGTATAGTTAAGCTCTATTTCTGTTGCTACGCGAATCCAATCTATTTTGTAACAAAAGTCAAAAAGGTATTTATCAACTCCAAGGACTTGAAGTTTGCTTGAAGTACATACCTTTAATGTCCATATTGCTACTGTCCAGGAGTGGATTCCACTTTACAAAACTCATAATAAAAAAAAAAAAAAAGAGAAAGAAGATGACAATAATAAATTCGAGGCTCACTTCCAAAATTGAATAACGAATCGATTTACTCCCACTGCCTCCTGGAACTTTGCTGCGTGGGGTTACAAGCGTTGGCAACTGAGCCTCATACACATTTTCAGAGACACGTATGCATCTTGGTTGAGTCGAGATGTGCTTGTCAACCCTGGGTTCAAGCGTCGAGGAGTGGCCAATAGGACATGACGATCTTACGGGGACCGTCCTGGATGAAATAGAAGTTGTGTTACTGGTGGGGGTCAGCTGGGGGGTTGTTTTACCACTGCTCCACTCCCTGAACCCCTCAACTGATCCAGCGTTGGAGAACAGTGAGTCTTGAAGGGGATCATGAAATCGCGTTTGACTGCGCAGGGTTTCGGTCAGGAAGTAGGGCTCTGGGACATATCCTTGCTGTCCTACAAGCATCCCGATTGTCCCACCTATCCAGAACGGAGTGACCATCAAGTTCATGGTATTGAGTCTGTTAATCACCTGTATAGATGACGAGTACCCGAGATTCATCTGTGGCAGACAGAAGTACTTCCATTGTCAACAAAGCAAGGGCCTTGCACTGAGTGTATCGATAACTGGAACAGTCCTGTCGCTGAGTGGGGCATGCATAAGTACTAGATTGATCATAAACCTGCTTAGCTTACGGCTTGCGTGACGCACGCACCTTGTAAGGTGCAGGCCACCTATAGTATGGCCCCAAACGCTTTCTTGTTAAGCGATCCGATAAAACTGATTTGCTGATTTGGCCAGTCTAGGCTAATCTAATCTACGGCGTGAAATCACCTGATTCGATCTCGAGCCTGTCAGGACAGTGACTCAGATTGTTCTCTTCGCGTTTTGGAACCACGAGCCATGAAAAATGTGAGATCGAAGTAATTTCCGTTGGGTAATGAGGGTTCTATCGCTGGAGGCTAGGTTTAGGATTGTTGCCGACATCAACGACAATCAAATGGGCTTTGTTAATGTTAGAAATTTTGGTTCACTTTTTAATCTACCTGGAAAAAGTGAACTAAACTGTACGGTATACTGAACATTTCTAGCATATGCTATAGTATACGCAAGAGAGCTGTTGACCCTGTCATCGGGGCCCGCAACGTCGGTACAAGTGACAAATTCGGCTGGCGGGTGTAAAGTCAGACGCCTAAATCGACAAAAAAAAAAAAAAAAAAAGTCAGACACTTTGAATTTGGATTCTGGGCAATCAGGTGCGATGCGTCGGACTCGTGGCATCCTGTGGCCTCTTGAGCTCACCGCGGTCGGCTCGACACCACTGGCGCTTTGGGTCGTGACTGAAGCGCCTGCGCAACATCGAGAAGGCAGCGGATCAATACTATTAGTAGAACGGTATGCAAAGTCGGAGCTGGTGGCAATGGTAAGTAATGTAAATCGTGATAATGGTAAACAGTCGCGGACAAGCAAAGTCGACAAAAACAATGAACTTTAATTAATGCCTCCGAAAACCATCGGAATCGATAGAAACCCACGTAAGGACCCTCCTGGCCAATTTTCAGCTCGTTCCATCGGTTTTCAAATTGCCATTTTAGGAATATGTACCTTAAAATATTGGCCGAACCCTTATTAAAAAAAAGGGTAAAATCATGAAAAATAGCGAAATCGCTTCCTTTTTTGAAGAGTAGAATAATCCCAGAGTTTGGCGATTTTCTATCGAGCCGTTGTTCCGAAAAAGAATTCCCAAATTCCACTGACCCAGCTGTGAACCTCTGTGAACTCATCATATGGCAAGGAAGAAGCTGAAGAAAAATAGTACTGGCCTTCGGAATCAGCCACAAATGGCTTCTATTTTTGCGAACCAAGTCTCGATGCTCAAGACTCTCATCAAAGAAGCTGGTCATGAATGTATTCCCCAAGTTCCATTGCAATTGAAATGGTAAGTCTAGTCACTATTGAATAAATCTATTTTAACTCTTCAGTACTAGAGGTGGGTCAAGTACCAATATTCATCAAGTTCCGAAGAAGACAATTGAGGATGCGAAGCAAGCGGCGCTTGACTTGTGTCCGGTTACTTATGTAATGTCATTCGGGATGGGGGGTTTATGGATGCTTACTGAATTCCGCCGTCCGGCAAAGCCGCCGCGTGGGCAGTTCGCAAACAGAAGGGCCATCACGCCAATTTCGCCATTATCGACCCAACTTAGGTACCTAAAATTGATTTTGGTTCAAAAAAAATTTGGCCGATCTAAACGGCTCGTGGGAAAAACTTCGGGATTCTGTAATCAGATTGCGATTGATTGCTGAGATCGGCTGCGATGTGCATTGCCGGCAAAGTCCGGGTAGATAAATACCCAATTTCATAACTTTCTTTTTCAACCAGTACTTTTTCAACATGGAAGCCCTCAAACAAAAGTTTCGGGCAAAAAATCAAGAGGTATAGTATAATCCTTCTGCAACGATTATCTTTGCTGCCTCTCAATACGGTCTATGATTAGGATCAACCTGCTACTGTGACTTTCGTCACTGCTGGTTATCCTCGAAAGGAGGACACAGTGTCCATTCTGCTAGCAATGGAGAATGGCGGTGCAGACATTATCGAATTGGGTGTACCTTTTTCCGATCCCATAGCAGATGGGCCTGCCATTCAAGAGACCAACACAGTATGTCTTTCCATGCATCATTGAACATCATGTTGATCATGTTTGTAGATCGCATTGAAGAACGATACAGACTATGCTACGGTCCTTGGGCAGCTCAGAGAGGCCAGAAATAGAGGGCTTACAGTTCCTGTCCTTCTTATGGGTATTATCTCCGAAGCATCTATGAACTTGATTTCTCAATCAGTCCATCTATAAAAGGTTACTACAACCCTCTCTTGGCTTATGGAGAAAATAAGGCGATTCAAGACGCAGCCGAAGCTGGTGCAAACGGGTTTATTATGGTGGATCTTCCACCAGAAGAGGCCCTCACATTCCGTGAAAAGTGCAGAAAAGCAGAGTGCGTCTAATAATTCTTTTAAAAACACGGTTATTGACTAGATGTTCACAAGTCTATCATATGTTCCTCTAATTGCTCCTTCAACGGCGACCCCACGCATAAAATTCCTAGCATCTATTGCCGATACTTTTATTTACGTTGTTTCAAAAGTGCAATTTCTACATTATTCATTTATCCCCAACGGCGCCTAACCTCTAGTCAGATGGGTACCACAGGGTCCCACGAAAAAGTCGCTATCAACAGTGCGCTTCCGGATATCATCGCAAGAGTTCGGGAATATTCCAGAGTCCCTTTAGCAGTTGGATTCGGCGTTGCAACTCGCGATCATTTCAACACTGTTGCTGATGCTGGCGCCGACGGCGTGGTAATCGGAAGTCGACTGGTTACCGTCATGAAGAATGCACCTCCTGGTGAAGTTGCACAACACGTCGAAGAATTTTGTCGCGAGATCAGCCAAAAAGGTAAACCAATCCGAGTACGCTCGCCTCCGGCCGCGAGGGTGACGTCCCCTGATCAGAGTACTAAGAAAGAGGCCCCTGCGACAATCGACATGGCTCTCGATACCGTCGTTCTTCCGCCAAGATTTGGACAATTCGGAGGCCAATATGTGCCAGAAGCTTTGGTGGATTGCCTGGCCGAACTTGAACAGGCCCACAAGTCTGCCATGGCTGATCCTGGATTCCAGAAGGAGCTCCGAAGTCATTTCGGTTACATCAACCGCCCCTCGCAGATTTATCTTGCAGAGAATTTGACTAAGGATGCCGGAGGTGCAAACATCTGGTTGAAACGCGAAGATCTGTATGTCTCATCACTTCGTCTTGTAAAATATCGCAGATTAACAAGTAGATCAGGAATCATACGGGTTCGCATAAAATTAACAACGCGATCGGCCAGGTCAAATTTCACTTAAATCCGAGTTTCCGTGCAATCGTTCAAACCCACCTTATAGATTCTGCTCGCTCGACGGATAGGTAAGACTCGAATCATTGCTGAAACAGGCGCTGGTCAACATGGTGTTGCTACTGCGACCGTTTGTGCTAAATTCGGCATGGAGTGTATTATTTACATGGGTTCCGAGGACGTGCGACGGCAAGCACTGAATGTATTCCGAATTGAAATGCTGGGCGGCAAGGTTTCATTTACCTTGTTGTGTTTTACGAGTGTTAAGGTCGCTTACATGAAATTTTAGGTCATCCCAGTCAACTCTGGTTCGTGTACATTGAAAGATGCCGTTAACGAGGCACTACGCGATTGGGTAACTAACCTTTCGACTACTCATTACCTTGTCGGTTCCGCTATCGGACCCCATCCTTTCCCAACAATAGTTCGAGATTTCCAGAAGGTCATTGGGGAGGAAATCAAGGCACAAATACAAGCTTTGCGAGGAAAGCTTCCCGATGTCGTTGTTGCTTGTGTGGGTGGTGGAAGTAACTCTATTGGTACCTTTTATGATTTCATTGGAGATAAGAACGTACGTTTGGTAGGCGTTGAGGCTGGAGGAGAGGGTAAGGCTAATGAACATCCGCCGCCTTGCACTTACTTACACATCTCTTGAACAGGCATCGATGGAGATCGGCATAGTGCCACGCTATCCAAGGGCCAGCCCGGTGTACTGCATGGTGTCCGGACATATATCCTCCAGTCCAAGGCGGGTCAGATTATCGAAACTCATTCTATCAGTGCTGGTTTAGACTATCCTGGCGTTGGCCCAGAACATGCCTGGTTAAAAGATTCTGGTCGAGCTGAGTATGTAGTGGCAACGGACGAGGAAGCTCTCAGGGGATTCAGAATGTTGACACAGCGTGAAGGAATCATCCCAGGTTTTTTTTTTACCTACCTTCAACATACACGTGCTAATAGATTCAATTTATCAGCTTTGGAGTCGTCACATGCTATCTGGGAAGCCATGAAGATTGCCAAAACATTGTCTAAAGACCAAGATCTTGTCGTTGTAAGTCATCATCTTGTTTTTTTTTGTCCATTTTTTACTACATCTCTACCAGTGCTTATCGGGACGAGGCGACAAAGACGTTGAACAGATTTCGGATCTCCTACCCAAGTGGGCTGATATCCTCGACTGGCATGTCTCTCCCCATGCCCAGTCCGGTGTTAAAAAGACGTAATAAGCTATCCACCTCAAATGTAGACGAAATAATTTGTATATACCATATATACACAAATAACATGGGCATAATCTAATCAAGTTTCCAAATTTGGCTAAGAACCCTTCTGATTAATATTTTATGACTCCTACTTTGAACAATACCACATCGCTTGAGTTTTTCTCAGACACATATTTCCCAACGACACAGCGGATGGTATCGGAAGTACGCGACGCTGCGAGTCATCGTTTGGTAGAAATCCTTGCATCCAAATTGAGGAGGCGGTTAGTAGCTATTTTTACGCACAAAAACATCGTTTACTTTCAAAGTTTTAATTTTATAGTCAAATCGTTGGGTCAAGAGCTACTGCACTGGAAACTCTGCTAGTCTTACGCCAAGTCATCTCAAAAGCCCGATTTTCAAATTTGGAACAGTTGGTAGAGATTATTCGAGATGTTGGTCGGAGATTAGTGGATGCCCAGCCTAAAGGTCTGATAACTTTCCAAGTTACACGAGTTGCCAAGTCGATCTCAAAAAAAAATAAAAAAATGAAGAACATTCCGTTGGTAATACGGTTCGAAAAGTCCTGCATCACATACGAGAAGAATACCAAACGGCGACCGGTGGGACTGTTGTCAACGGGAAAGCGTCTTTCTCGATCTCGCAGTTTGTTCTTCAAGGACAGCCAAGGAAGCAAGCTACTGTTGCGAAGTCTGAAACGACCGGGAGTCTAAGAGAAAATGATCCTAATGATCCAGACTCGTTTGCGAAGGGTCTCAAACCTGTGCTTATGGAGGCCATCCAAGATGTCTTGGACGAGTTGGAGACGGTTTATGACAATGTGTCAAAAAATGCGAAAGACCATATACATTCAGAGTGAGTCGCTTTAGAATAATCTCATCCATTCGCGAAAGGAATTGTTCACATTTTTTTCTTACTCCAGTGAAATCATCCTTACATTGGGAATGTCAAAAACTGTAGAGGCATTCCTGAAAGCCGCTAGTCATGCGAGAAATTACTCTGTCATTGTAGCAGAAACAGCGCCTTCGTTCGTTCAATGGAACATACTTTTCTTTAATTTCGTTCTTTTGACTCAATCTCATTAGATACGACGGACGTGAGATGGCGAAATCTCTGTCTTCAGCTGGAGTCTCCACCTTCCTCGTTCCCGATTCTTCAATATACGCACTCATGTCCCGAGTGAACAAAGTGATTTTAGGGGCTCACGTTATCCTGGCGAATGGAGGGATGTTTGCGAAGAGTGGGTCGTTAATGGCTGCCACAGCTGCACGAGCCCATAGTACCCCAGTCGTGGTATGTGCCGGCCAGTTCAAGTTAACACCCCTCTGGAATCTTTATCATGAATACGATGCCCTTGATTTTGGCAACCCAAGCGATGTTCTTGGATTTGATGAAGGGGAATTAGTGGACAAAGTAGATGTCCTCAACCCATACTACGATTATGTTCAACCAGAGCTGATTGATGCATATATCACCAACGAGTATGGGTTCCCTCCTTTTCTCTTCTGAAATCCGCTTATTGATTGGATTTCTTTTAGCGGCGACCACCCACCATCGTCAATTTATAGGTCAGTTCCTCTACTGGCTTTCAATGCTTTTTATTTATTTACGCATTGAACTTTTCAGATTGCTGAAAGAGACATACGATGACGAGGACAACGAGTTGTGATGGCCAAAAAAGAGGTACATTACGATCAGTATATATCAATAATAATGTATTCTACTAGTAACAGGTCATCAAAATCTCAGGCCTGGTTTTCTGGCTGCTCAAGCACGATTTCATCAAAAGGAAACTTACAGACTTGCTGTGGACCCTATTTGATTTTGCCACGCCTCTTTGGCACTCAGGCCTCAGGGGCACACGTCAATGCATAGCACACACAGCATCCCGCCTAAAAATCATTTCAAGGATAGCACACACAGCATTCCAGCTGAAATTCGATAGACGCGAAAACAGCGCTCGGAAGCCATGGATTGAATTGCTCAGAATATTGGGACAGGCACATCGTAGAGATTAGTGGTATGGTTATCATAATATGCATAACTAAGAAGAGATGGGTCGATATTGTAGCTCAGAGAACTAAGGGATGAAGACTTCAGTGTTTGTTGGGTAGGGTGGTGGTCAACGACAGGGAGATAGACATCAAGGTTCATAATTATCTCACGAGGCCAGCTGACCCACTCAAGTTGGGCTAGTTAATTTTGTACACCCACCTGAGGGTTATTGGCTGTTACTGGAGGTTGTTTATGGGCTATTGAGGGGCGCAAAATGAAATATTGGTAGCCCCAAAAGTTATGGAATATAATATAATATATAATAGGGTTATGCATTTACATATGGTGTTTTCAGAGGTATGAGTTTCGACTGTACTTGCTTCACAAAGACAACTGAGCGTTGTTTTCGCAAAATGTGGATTACTATCAAGCCTTGTGCCTGCCTGTACAGTGCCTTATAATTTTTCTGGCTTGTTCAGGGGGTTGTCCAAGTTTCCCCTTCGGCATTAATACCGACAGCCTATGACGGGTGGCATGCTGTGTTGTACTTATCAATTATGCAATGTGCAAGAAATGCAGTGCATCTACCACCGCCTTGAGTCACCAATGTTTAAAATTTCCTTCTTGGGTACAGTAAATCTGGGGCCGTCAATGTATTTTTGTTCAATACAAGGCCTATAAAAGGCGATAATCAGGAACTCTTGTGTTTCTCGAGACCTGCATAACCATGTATTTCCCGTTCATCACCACGCGTTCTGATACGTATGACCAACGATTATATCGAAGGAAGGGTGGTGGCGGCCGAGGAGGAGGGGGTAAATCTGGTGGCAGCAGTAGTGGCAGCCGTAGTGGCAGCAGTGGTAAATCTGGTGGCAGCAGTGGAGGAAGTCCTGGAAAATCATCAAGCCCCATTAGCACTGGGGGGACTTCTAGGGGTGCCACGGCTTTCGGTGCCGGAGGAGGTCAAGCTCTGGCCATTCCTTCTGGTCAGTTGTTTGCGGGACGTTTGGTTGGTGGAGGGACAAGAAACCAAGTTTATGGAGATCGGTTCGTGTTCCTTCTTTTTAACCCTATATTTGTGCATTTTAATTGACAAAAGGTAAACAGAGCGTATGGGAGTGGATATCCCGGAATCGCTGGTCGCGGAACAGCTGGACGTGGATTTCCATTTGTTTTCTGGCCATTGGCTTGGGGAGGCGGGGGTTTGATTGCGTCCGGTGCTTATCTCCACACAACAGAGGTAGGTTTTAACATATTCAACATTTTTGCTACTGACGAACGCCCCACTTCGCAGTACGGCAGATATGATAATACCAGCCGGCCAGGAGGCATTATGCTGACCGCTGCATTCCCGTCTTCATCTTTCCAAAACACTACCTTTCGCATAGTCGCAGACAACACTACTGTCTCTTCTCTCGTCGTCAATATTGTGGCCAGCTGTTCCGCATATGTAGCCGCTGCATCCACAATCACGTCATCCACATTCAACGACTCTCTAGTGTCTCCGAAACCCGAGCAGACTGTACAATATTACCGTGCTAGTAGCGTTGCGTTGACTCTGGATGGTTACAACAATACAGGCGCGCTAGAAGCGGAAGGGACGCCTGATACGCTGCTACCGACAAATATTGATTCCGGTCTCTTAAATTGTTTGAATGGAACTATTGGCAAAGCTGTTCCTCTAGTTGACTCTGCAAGTTTGCGGATGATGACCCCGAGTGTTGGACTTGTAAGTTTTATATGGGTACTATGGTGTCTATCCTCTATGTTTTAAAAAATCTATGTTGCTGGTTTATCTCGTTTCTCTCTTGATACTTATCATCAATTCGTAGCTTCTACTTCCTTTCTAAATCTCGAGCGTTTATTTTTTTCCAAAGCTCCTTGTATTGTATTTTTGTATCAATCCATAATTCTTTCCGTTCTTCTCAGTTGATTTAGTTCTTGCAAGCACACTTTTTTTTTATATGTCATATCTTATGAATCATCCTTTCCCACTAATGTTAATGCATACTCTAATATTTGGCAGCGACGACTACACGCATACCTCGATGTGATTGTCAAAACTATAAGTCGTTGATGGGCAGTATTGAACTACAGACTGCTTCCGTCACTGGCAGCTGACTCTGGTATCTAGTAGTACATATACTATATGCCAATTTTAGTAACTCTGGTCCGTGCTAAAAATAGTAACAACCCCAAGCGTTTTTCAGGCAAACCCCAGGAGTGCATATAACCACCAAGCAATGGTTGCACTAATAGAACATTTCGTCTCGGAAACATTAGGACTAACCCAATTCCCTGCCTATCTCCCAACATTCTACTCATCCTTCCTTAGTTTTCTTTTCATTCACCAGGTCATCGCACCATATTTCAGTGCTCGACACTTCCCTGTGGCGTATGCTAGCAAAAGCAGATTGGCAAGGAATACATGGTAACTCTTATATTTTCGTTGTTGTTTTGAAAACCTTCTGTCCTTCCTGTTGGCTACTCATTCTCACCGATAATCTTTGCTACGCCCTCTTGGCCTTTTGGATGACCAACAAAAATAACCAACCTCCCCCCATCCTCTTGCAGGTCAATACACGTCGTTTCTCAAGTCCACGTCCTCATCATCGTCCCCACCGCTTTGTGGTGTATCCTACATGAAAACCCTGAACGTGAATCGAGTCGAGCGTTTGGGTGGGATGATAAAGCTGGTTACGCGCATGCTATTGCGTGTGGGTGCGTTACTTGCATGTCTATGGTTAAGTCGATGGCTACATTGTGTGTTTACTAGGTATTTCCTGTGGGATATGCTGGATTCTATAACCAATTTCATAGACGCTGGGTTTGTGGCCCATGGTATATCTTGCTTCGTCATTTACTTCATGTCTTTTGTTCGTGTTTTATTTTTTTGTTGCTCTCCCAATGCTCCCTTCTTATGCAATCGTTCTTTTTAGAAACCATTTGTGGCATACTACGGTACCCGTACACTTCTCTGGGAAACTAGTACTTTCTTCTTGAATAACCATTGGTATACCATGTTACTTTTGTTTGAAAAGATCAGTTTCGTCTCATCATGTCCTCAGGTTTCTGGACAAAACGGGTCGTACTGGAAGTCAACTTCAGCTAACAAATGCTTATTTCCTTGTGTCAACGTTCATTCTCTGTCGAATTGTCTATGGAGGCTACGTTGTGCGTTTTTTCTCCTCCTGCGTTTTTTCTCCCCCCCCTCCCCTTCTTCTTTTTCTTCCCTTTTGCTCTCCGATTCACATAGCCAATCTTTACAGTCAATACAATTCTTCTTCACTCTACTTCAAGTCCGCCATGAGATTCCTCTTGCTTACTTACTAATCTACGGAGGTGGGAGTCTGGTGCTTCAAGGACTCAATTGGTACTGGTGGGAAATTCTATCCTTTTTTCTCTCCTCTTTCTTTCTAATGGAAGAATGTGTAGGTTATCCAAAATGATTGCGGCTCTTCGGAGGCGGTTCACCAGCCAGCCAGGCGAACGAACCAAAGGAAACCAAAATGCTTCCACACTGACTATTAATGGAAACGGAAACGGGCATCCAGCAGAGAATGGAAGGAAATGAATGAATGATAAGCATCCTATAATCTATTTTTTTTTGTTGATCTGTGCTATCGAGCGCTCAAGAGCCGCAAATGTTTCGTACTTACAATGGATTTCTTTTGTACTAGATCTAGAACGAGGATTGTACAGCGATGCATTGGATCATTGCTTCGTTATTTAATGTAATGTGATGCTATGACTTGGCCAGGGCCCATGAGAAGGATAAAAGCACCTCGTGGCCATTCGTAAAGTATCGGAATATACCTTTTGGCGACAAGGTGATAAGGACTTATTGAGTGAACTTGTCGAGTACCTGGCATCGGACACGCCATTCCCAAGCAACCAAGTTTACGCGACGCGTCACTTCGATGCGTATAGTATCATGGGCATGTAAAAGACAATGGAGATAAGCGAAGGCGAGTGCGTCGAGAGGTGTTGGTTCACTAATTATTTTGACCTTGAGTTGAGAAATGCGGAGATTTATGAGGTTACTGACCTGGACCCAAGAAACCATTTGTCGGTGCCGAGGCGTTCTGAGAGAGATGCGATGGCGTCTCTGTACGAAGACAGGATTGCTGGTGTAGACACACGCGTTCCAAAGGGAGGGAGGAAGGAAGATAGTCCACTTAATGGAGCAGGGGGTGGGGAGAGTATTTTCTGCAAGCTCTCGTTGAGGGGTGGTGTTGATGAAGGGAATAGAATGGAGTACAAGTAGGAAGGCGGCGGTTGGTATAAGATCTATATAGCATACAAGTTAGAATATTATGACAAAAGTACGAAAGTTGCAGGCAAACCAGAGTGGCGTGAACTATTCCTTCTAATAGAGATACCCAAGCCCTGCTCTCTATCATAGCTTCTTGATCTATATAACCTTCAAGTGGATCTGCAGAACTATCGACACCGAGTTTCGCGTCGACCCAAGCTGGGATAGCGTGCGCAGTCAAAAGTTGTCCCTTGTCAGAAGGAATATGGAGGTTTGGTAACGAGCCAGATAGGCTGCCTTCTGGTGCAATGTCCCAGCGAATTTTTATGTTTGTGAGACCACGAAGGGCGAGATATGCCTGCCATTTGAGGCACTCGACATCTGCACTGAGAAGATTATTTTGACGAGGGGGTAGTATCCAGAGGGTTGGGGCTGAAATAACTGGTTTATGCAAGGGTGCAATTGGCGGGTAAGAAAGGAGAGGGAAGTGGGATATGAAAGTGTAAAACATATATGTAACAGGGTTTGTGACTCACTTGTGCACTTCAATGTCAGACGTCTCCTCAGTACCCTCAAGACCACAATCTCCAGTTCTTCTACCGCCATCACGGCCTTATAGGTTCACTTGGGATCCAGCTTCTCGTAGACCAGGTCCTGAAAGTGTCTCAGGCACAACTGAGGGAAGAGGTGATGATTTCGGTGGTCCACACCCACCTCTGGGTTTATTCAATACTTCTTCTCTTGCTCTGGCCACTCTACCTACAGAATGGAGCAGTTCACGAACAGGGTTCCACGGTATTTCCCTTCCGCCATTCAAATTTACATGCTTTTAATATACTCTAGCTATATCCACCGTATTGAACAACCCTCATAAACGACAGGCTCCTCCAAAGGCACATTCTAGTCTGCCAGGCGTAGCATCTGCCGATCTACCTCGAGTCCGACGTAAAGATTTCGAGTCTTACCTCCGTGCGATTGCTCCAGAATGGGAACGCTATGAACATAACCTTCACCTTGGTCAAGAAGGTCAGGCACAGCCCGATGCTAATCTATCGACCCCAAGGAATTCTGTCGGAGACGGAGGACCTTCCACAACTCCTCGCCAATCGAATCAGTTAGATTCTCAACACGGGAAATATATACCTCCACTCGATTCAGTGCCTGCAGTGTTTTTCGAGAAATCCTTCAACCTTGGAGATCCACATACGTTTGCAAATGTAACAGAACAAGATACTGCTGCTGCCCTTTTAACACCTCAAGACGATTCTTTCGCTGACCCCTTTTCACTCTCTCATTCTTTACCATTGCTGGAAAAATTCTCCCATTATGCGGATACTGTGGAGCAGCATCTCGTGCGCGAGATATCTCTTCGGTCAACGTCGTTCTTTGCAGCCCTCACCAATTTACAAGACCTGCAAACGGAGTCTGAGCATTGTCTGGATCGTATCAGTAAACTACGTATTCAGTTGCAGGACGTCGATAAGAATAGCGCGCGGGGCGGTCTGGAGATGGTGCGCAAAGAGTGTAAAATGGCGAACTTGAGTAGAGTGCGGGATGGAGTCAAAATGATCGGCGGCGTCGTGGAAATGACGGGCGTCGCAAAGGGTTTGGTCAGCGCAGGACAATGGGGTGAGGCTCTGGATATAATCGAGGAGATAGACAAACTATGGCAGGTCGAAGAACCTGTGCCTGAAAGTGCATTTGTAGAGCGTCCGAGAGGTTCATCTGGCCTACACAATGGAAACGGCAATGCTCATGGTGCTTTACCACCAACACCTGAAGGACCACCCTCGGAAGCGCCGCAAACAGAAGAAACTCAATCTCCAAAACGTCTATCACCTCAACACCCCGTTCCGTTATCTTCACTTCATTCGTTTTCAGCTCTTCCTTCACATCTCCGTGTGCTTACTATGGAAATTGCCGCTTCACTCTCTTCGGAGCTGGTCTCTGTTCTCCGGAGTGATCTGGAAGTACGAATTAATAGTGACAGAAAAGCAGATGCAGATGCAGATCAAGGTTTGAAGGATAGGCTAAAACCTTTGTTGTTGAATTTGGTACGGACTAAAGGATTGAAGGAAGGCATGTTGTCTTGGAGAGAGGTGGTGTTGATTGAAGTGAAGGGCGTAGTAAAAAAGGTTGGTTTTCTCATTCTTCATGGGAAGATGATACTACGGAGCTCTCTCTAGATATTGCCTGCTTTTGAACCAGATGAAGATGAGAGCGGGAGTCGTGAATCATCGCAATCTGAAGCACGGTAAAGTGGATTCTAACTACATACATGGGGACGTTCACTAAATATTGTAAGCAGAGCTGGGCTAGCCAACCACCTGCGAAACATGCGGCATCTAGATTTCGTGTTATTGATACAAAAGATCTACAGAGGTCTGCTGAACGGCGTGGAAGGTCTACATGCGCAAGGAAATATCATTGTCGAGGTTTTAGAAGCTCTCAAGTAAAGTTTTTTTTTATGTTTGGAGTAATCCTAATCGTTTTCTCCTTTCTAATGGAATTTTCACAGAGGTCAATTGCGCCAAAAGATAACGGATATTCCAACTCTTCGAGAAGATCTGGCGGATATTGTTTCATCATCCGCTGAACTTTCGAATACACAAGCAGCTAAAGTTATTTCGTATAGAGCTGAGCAGCATGCAGCGTTGGAGCTAGCTGATTTCCTGGTGTTCTTCAATGATTCGTGGGCATTTGTGGTGAAATGTGAGGTTCTGTCCCGACGGATGATTGTCGGTCTCAGAGGGACAGTAGTTGGTCAGGTAAACTGTTTTCTCTCCTGAAAGTGACGGAAATGAACAACGACCTGACAAACATTAGGCAAAGCTCTTCCTTCAGTCATTCCACCAAATCCGAATATCAAGATCTGCGAAACTTGTCGAGGATGAACTCTGGAATCCGACAGAAGTCACACCGGGTTTACAACATATAACCAATATGCTCGTCGACTCTGCTGTACGAGATCCCCCGGATCTTCTTATCAAATCCGATGATACTATATTCAGTCCCGTCACCACCACTTTCCCGTCACCAGCACCGACTACGTCTAATGGCGCATCCGCCATTGTGCAATCCTTCAGCAACGCCCTATCCAGGCTGTCATCAAGTAACGGTAATACCACTCCTACTACTTCCTCAACAACTTCAAAACTTCTGCATATTGAAGATCGGACATATTATGCTGTGTCGGCTACTGCGGAGGTGTTGACGCTTCTCATGGACTATCTTAGGGTGGTGATGAATTTGTCCATGTTAACGACTGATGCGATGAGTCGTGTGATCGAGTTTTTGAAATCGTTCAATTCGAGGACGTGTCAAGTCGTGTTGGGTGCTGGAGCCATGAGATCGGCGGGTTTGAAGAATATTACGGCTAAACACCTGGGTTAGATTATTTATTTATTTATTTTGCTGGTTATTATTACTGAAGCTGACTTTTGTTCTGTTTAGCACTTGCATCACAATCTCTGTCTATCGTGTTCGAACTCATCCCATATGTTCGAGAAACGTTCCGACGCCATCTTAGTCAGAAGCAAGCTGTCATGCTGGTAGAATTTGACAAGCTCAAGAGGGTCTGTTTTTCTTATTAAAAAGTGGCCTGCGTTGGGCTGATCGAATGATTCTTCTCTCTTATATAGGATTATCAAGAGCATCAAAACGAGATCCACTCCAAGCTCGTGGCCATCATGGGTGACAGACTGAGTTCGCATATTAAAGCTTTGAAGGTAAGAAAGGTTTCATTTCATTTCATTGCAATGAGACCACATGTTCATTCATTTGTCATGTGGTGGTGGTGCTTCTTTGCAGGCTGTCGATTGGACGGTGCCGAAAGCAGGCGGTGGTGTTAATGAGTATATGGTAATTCTGGTCAAGGAAACTGCGACGTTGCATAAAGTGCTATCTCGTTATCTTGCGCCATCCATTGTAGAGGTGAGAAGGTTTTTAACTTTTTTTTTTCTCCTTCCTTTTGCCTAGGAAGGTCTTATGTGGTTTTATTTCTCAACTGACCGTCTTTCCTCCCCTCTTTTGTACGCAATTCCAGTATGTAATGACCCATGTATTCGCTGCTATCAATCACCGACTATCCGAGGAATATGGCGCAATTGACCTACCTGACCAGGAGGCCAAAAATAGGTGCGTTTTTTTTTTGTTTTGTGGATTTTAGTGTAAAGTAAATGGCTTTTCCTGGTAATTGTTGACTAAAAAGAAGTTATCAGGTTGCTCGCGGATGCAAAGTACCTACAGCAGAAATTCTCTGCGCTTAAGAACGTTGGAATATCCAATGGGATGCTTGAGACCGTGGTTGCAGAGAAAAGCCTTCATCGGGTGAATATTAATGCAACGACAACTGGACTATCTACCCCTATCACAAGGAGTAATAACTCTTAATCCCGGCGTTTCACTAGGGAATAAATAGCTCGGTAATTAGCGATATTCTCTAATTAAAGCTTTTTCTGGAAAAAAGGTGGACCGGTGACTTGTGGTTCCAGCATCAGTATGGATGTAAATAAATAAGAATCAAACTGGATGTCTGGGCCTGCAGTGACGCGATGCTATGGAGTCAACCTGGTCCTTTGAGGCAGGGCACTTTTAAGTCAAACCTGAAACGGTTTTACTAAGTTGAATCTCGGCTTAAGTTGTTTATCTGTCAATTGCAGTGAGTATGCGGTCAAGTTCTTCTCCGGATTCCAAAGTATTGAATTGAACAATTCTTTTGCGCACGAAATGGCGTAGGATATTTCAAACCTCGGATCTAGTCTGACATCAGTCTCCTCTACAGGTAACTTTTATTTAAATACATAAAAACAAGTTGCTTACTGACTCGAACGCGTGAGAGCTTCTGAAAAACATAACTCCTTGTAAATCTCTCCAAAGAAGGCTTGTCATTGCAATTTCGTACATAGGCTCAAATCCCGGACGATCTTGGTACGAGACTACTATACGAGATCAGGCAAAGTTCGAGTTATCTGCCCAAGTCATGTACTTATTTATAAACCACATGTGCTCTAACCAGGGGGATGCCGGCATTGAATGTACTATGATATACTGCGCATGCTGAGGTGAACTTTATATCTACGTAAGTTTTTTTTTTTTTCTTTCTATGTGAACGATGTGAGAGTTTGAGAAAGAACGAGTCAGGCCAGGGGTCTCCAAAAACGTTGTGAAGTCATCTCCGGATTCCAAAAATGACACGAAAATGTGATTCCTTCTACGATACCCCTCAAGAGACTAGGTCGTCCGAACTATCAGTGAGAATGTTTGATCATTTTTTTTGTACCTAATAGTACTAGTACTAGTACTGTAACCTATAAATACATAAACAAGTTTGCAATTTACAATTACTTACTGACTCGAACTCGTGGGAGTGAAAAACAATCTCCTTGTAATCTCCGAAAGAAAGGCTCCTCTTCGACTCATATCATTTCCTTTCTCTTTTTTTTTTCTTTTTTTTTTTTTTTGATACCCCGGGTGGTATGTAAAACGTTAAACGTTAAAACATATGAAACCGCAAATATATTTTAAGGTTTCATCGGGGGAGTACTTAGTTAGGCATCCAATTCCAATCTGGGTCCCAAGACCAGAGATCCTACTAACGTAAAAAGGACTTGCTAGTAGTAGTACAATACATAATTTGGCAAATCTGGCTCAATATCATGCCAAAATGATACGGTAAGCTGATCTTCTTTCTCCTTTGCTGTTCCTTTGCTTTCCCTTGCTTTTTCAAAAAGATGTGCCACGTACCCGAGTTGAACGAGTGACCTTCTCATTGCTCTTACAAGTGAGATGCGCTAACCACTGTGCCAACGCGGCTTGTCACTTAGCTGAGAATGTTTGATTATGCTGCTAATAGCTATAGCAGCTGTAAAAGCGCATCCGTATCGAGCCGGTATTTAATTTGAGAGTAGAAAATATCGCCGATCGGACTATCGGACTTGCAATGTTGAATTCAATGGGTTGGATTCTGGTCTATTCTGGTGTCCGGTTAGAACGGAAATTTGGATTGATGACTCGATTTACGGTGCAAAAAACCTTGTGGGTCCAACTTGTTTTATCGAGTCATCACAACTAGCGTTGTTATGCAAGGTGCACATTATTTTTACATATCAAAAGACATGACATCTAAGGAGGCTCGTTTGCAGAGAGATACACCTTTCCCCTGTACATAGGTACCTGACTATCTTGTTCACCACCTTGAAGAAGTCGAATCGCGATGACATCAATCGAGTCTTTCGATCGCATTGTCCTCCCTACACAGGCCATCAAACTCAAAGAAATGTTTGATCCGCCCATTGTCCTTCCTGAACGTACCTGTTAAAGGCTGATCAAGTCTAGAATGCGCCATTGTTGCCAGATGTGATTGTGAGAGGGATGGTTTAGTTTGTGATACATGGAACAAAGGGATGCGGTGCGTTTTGTTGGATACGCTTCGATTTCGGCTATAGCGTGTGGAACATTGAATATCCAGGAGTAGAATACAAGAGCCGCGGAAAGATAAGATAGAAGCCCAGCACTTTTAAAAGGTGGGTTCTCTTTTACACATGCCATAGGAGTTCGAAGTTGGATTTGATATGTTTGTATTGGTATGTGAACATACAGATTGCCAAGAAGACGCAATAATATATCCTTATGCACTTCTGGACGCCGATTGTGGCGCAATATCACGGTGTCGAGTTCCGGCAAAGATACACGGCCAATAGCAAGAGACAAAGTCCGTAGTCACGCCAGTCACGCGTCGTCATGGCGCATCAATTGCATCACATGCGCACACCGTTCGCCGCGGATTGGCGGATATCATTTCCTGGGTAATTATACTATCCTTATCAGGAAGCAAGGAAAATCAAAGCGTATATAGTTGCCGGATACTTGAATGGAGCCCACAACCTGGTTAGCACTAGTAAAGAAGAAGTTTATTACTTTGCAATGGTCAAGTGAGCTTTACTATGTTTCTAACGTGGAAGTAGCCCACGCCACACATTTTGTACTCAGCCTTTGCGTAAGGAGACTGACAGGAACCGGATGAGCGAGAAGGCCAAACGTGTGATGACGGAGTTATTTCAATCCGAGACTGAGAGTATACAGTAAAATGGAAAAAAAATAAAATTTGATATCATAAGTGGATCTAGTCCTTTTGTGTGATAAAGTGAAGGGGTCACGTGTGATTCAGGGTTTGAATTGAGTCAGTTTGCGGGGATAGTCACACATTGGTTTTTTGTCACACAAATATTTAAATTTGACGCAATGTCGCGACCAAGGAGCTGACTGCGATCTGCCTATATAAACTTCCTCTCCTCTTTCTTCTCTACATTTCTCTCTTCAGTCTGCCCGCCATTGCTATTCACATCTCATAGCCACCCCCCTCAAAGTAATGTTCGAGGATATATGTATAGTCTGTGGGAGACCTTTGCAGGACGTTGGGTATGCTCCTTGTCTTTCTTCCTTCAATGTAGTTCCCAATGTCAAACATTTTCTATCTAGTCGAGCTTACTGCAGCGATGACTGTCAAACCAGCGACATCTCCTCACCTTCAATATCTTCCTCTAGTAGTGCACGTTCCTCCCCAAACATGAGTTGTGCTCATGGCGACGAAGTCCCTCCACTCATGCCTTCAGCTCTTGGCTCTGCTCTCAAGAGTTACATGGGACGTAATGGTTACTACGTCTCATCATCCTCCGCCTCATCTGCTTCGTGGACTTTGCTTACGGACGACGAAGACGACGAAGTCATACACCGTTTCGGCAGTGGGTCTAGCGACCATGATGTCTCTGATGGCATTTACGACGGCAGTTCGATATCAGTCTCAGGTCTTTCCTACGCTCGTCGACCATCTGGGACCAATAACAGTTCCACTGTACCCCACCTCCACAGACGCATGTGCTCTGATTCCTCTTGCCGCCCTGTACGAGGCATTCCTCGCAGTGTTCCTATTTACTCCCATTCCCTGGCAGACGATGATGAGAATTATTTTGATGTCGGCTCTCTGCCCGAAGATGCACTGGATACCGACGACAGCGACCTTCTTTCGGAGCAAGATTGGTATCGTATGAAACCCAAATACCGGGGGGCCAAAACTTCAAAACGTAGCCGTAACCGAGCGAGTCTGCCGGCATGTTTTTCTTTGCTGCAGATGACTTCTTCAAATGACAACCGGTCGTCTCCCGTATTGTCTTCTTCTGGCAACACAATCGCACGGCCTTCCCCTCCCACACCAAAGCTTACACTTGACAACACACTTTCTCAGGTGCCATTTCCGCCTACTCCTAGAGGCCGTCGTCGTGAAGCAGGCAATTCTCGGAGTCGACGCTCAGTGAATTCACCTGCGTCTGGCTCTCGCTCAAGCCCAAGGCTTGTTGAACACTCCTTCCGCTCTCGCACCGATCTGAAGGGAAGCACTGAACAGCTTTTCGACCGGTCATCCGTACCTGGTTTTCCCCACAGGGGTCGTGCCACCCTGCGCAGGAACAGTTCTCCTCTCCCGAAGATGTACTTAGGCTTGGAAGACCCTGCCTTGGCGTTTGGTGCTGCTCTAAAGAACGCACAGGAAGTTGAGAGGTCAGAATCATCTAACAGCCGGTCGCGCGCTCGGACAAGGGGCCGAGCACGAGTAGAAGATCTCGGCAGGGATGCTCATTCCACTGACGCACCTGGGTTCGGATATGGCCGAAGTGGATTGTTGGATCGGGAACGAGGTTCTGGCGTTCAGTCGATGAGGCTTCCATTCTAAAAATTTGTCCGTATCTTCAACAGAACACGCCACTTACAAAGCTTACGACCCCCCCCAAAAAAGGACCTTTTAACCGGTCACGACTGTTTCTCTAGAAAGAGAAACAACATCTCGTTCGTTCAAAATTTCGGATCACCATTCATTGCCAACCATCATTCGCATGTCAACTCGACACTCACTTTCTTCATCACAATTTTTTTTTTTATCGCGGAATTGTCACCATAGCCATCTCTTGTCGTACCCCACTACTCAAACTGCTCTATCGTTGTTTCAAGTTGTTTCGTTCGCTTTCTTTGTTTGCCCAATTTACGAAAACAAACGTTTGTATGACTTACATATCTACCTCTTTTCAACATCGTTTCTTTTCCTTTCTAGTTCCCCTTATCAGCTTTTTAAGGGACGGTTTTTTTTTATCCATTCTACATTCTGTTCTTATCTATTCTCTCACCAAAAAATCAATGTGTCAATCCATCCAACTTCTGTCTCTCTCCATTCTACTTCCTTGATTTATTTTTGGCACCGTCGTTCATTCCACACTTGACAAGAAAAGGAACAAACAATATAGCTTACAATTTGAACTTTATCCAATTCATCCATCATCGTATTTACTTTTTCTTCTTCTCACCAAAACGGACTTGTGTAAAAAGTTAAATACTGCATAGCTATTGGATTCCTACAATGACAGGTTTTTTTTTTTTCCCATATCGGCCGGGGTGGCTGGCCTACTACCTTGCGCATGCGTTGTGTTGCACACGTTTGTCAAATTTTGTCTTGGAATGACGAAAGGTGATGACAGGTTAAATTACACAAGCTGAATTATCCTGCGTTGCTGAGGTTTGAAATTTAATAACTTCAACACTTGAATAAAAGCGACGCAGCCAGTATTACTAGGCGTTATGTTGGAGATTTTTTTCAATTTTTTTTTTTTTCAACGTATCCCCATTCTCCAAACTTTGTTGAGCAAATCAGGAGACTGGTTTGGAGGTAGGGGGATCGGTTGACATGGACTTATGAGATACGCGTTTCATAGGGAATGTGGCTGAAAGTCAAACTAAAAGTCGTCAAATTTTAATTGATGATTACAAAAATAGTAGACTGATACGGTGACCGGCCATTCTATCAGACGCATGTGGACAATGTCCCGACTCT